>Ga0172370_10003028_pt1 | contig 23665 bp, 23 predicted proteins | sample LakKiv5m_FD_114538 | JGI IMG/M metagenome (GOLD analysis project Ga0172370, IMG submission 114538) | Freshwater microbial communities from Kabuno Bay, South-Kivu, Congo - kab_022012_11.5m | ecosystem: Environmental > Aquatic > Freshwater > Lake | place: Democratic Republic of the Congo...
GAGTTTGCAGGATGGGTTTGAGCCGGCGAGCGATGTCTGAGGCAAGGAGAGAGCCTTGTCGCTGCAGTTCGACCTGTTCTTCGATGGTGTTGCCGCCGCGAAGAGCGACGCGGCCTTTCTGGAGCGCTTTCGCGTAGGTCGTTCGGCGCCGACGTTTGCCGGATTGGGAGGATTGGGTACAGGCACGGTTTTCATCGGATGAAAGCCGTGCCAGTCCCCTGCCGGGCATGGCATAGCCGTGTTGCTCAAACCGGAGGAAGCAGTCGCCGAGCAGTTCTTCGAGCAGCGGAACCGCAAGGTCCAGGTTCGCCCACTTGCGAATGACCAGCGGGATGGCCCGTGCAAGTGGGTCGCGGGTCCGGGTCCGGAATGTCTTGACCAATTCAAGCACATAGCGGCGATAGACGTTGTTGTAGGGCGGCCCGATACCGGCCTTGTTGATGCGGATTTCGGTGCGGGCTTTAACCAGCCTGACGGCCCGGCTCTGGCTCATGCCGTAGACGTCCAGGGTCCACTCGTAGGTCTTTATGCGGTCGAGAATCGCCTGCGTCGCGGCAGAAAGGGGCAAAGTTCTCATGCGTCGCAGGTCAGGGAACGCCGATACAAACGGGCGAAGTCCTGGCGAGGTCCTGAATCGACCATAATCATCGTATTATCGGCCGGTTAAAGACCACTGCAAGAGATGAAAACCAAGGGTAGGGGTCGCCTGGGGGGCTGCTTTCCGAGAAGCAATGGAGCATCGATTCAGAGGAGCAATGACCGGTGCGTAGAGACGTGCAGTGAGCCGAGCATTGAACCGAGCAATGACGCGTGCAGTTCCGCAAGCAACTTCGTGAGCATTGACTCGTGCAGTGAAAGACCAAGGTTGAGGTTGAGGTTAAGGTCGAGTGCAGGATTCGGTTGACGACGCACGGACCGGTGCAGTTCAGTACGCTATTCACAACGCCTTCGGCGATACTTCTCGACGTACTTCGCGGGATACTTCGCGACACGCAGCGCCGCGTGGAATGAATGATTAGGAGCGGACGTAAAGTCAGAGGCCAGGTTGAGGTTGAGTGTACGCTCCATCTGGCGAAGCAGCATGCGACATAGTCTGAGACTCGACTGACGATACGTTCGCCAATATTTGCCTGCGAACCAGGCAACGCGAACGGCGCGCAGGGCGGGAATCCGGGGGCGACTGCGGGGGTCTAAACAGGTGTACCGGCGTTTGGCGCCGGGTTTTTCGGTAGAGGCATACCGGGAGGAAGCGATGATAGGACGGGCCTTTTTGGCGACGGTTCTGGCGCTGGCGGCCGTCGCGATGTCGTGTTCGAGTAAGTCCGCGCGCAATTATGGCAACGACCTTTTCGGCACTAACGAGGTGCCGCCGGTGACGACGAATGCGGCCGGCAACGTGTCGTTCACGCTGAGTAGCGATGAGACCAGCATGAGCTTTGTGCTCACGATAACCGAGCCGATCGACAGCGCGTTCGCGTCGCACATTCATCTGGGTGCGCCCGGCGTGAATGGCGACGTGGTCGTGCCGCTCTGGACCGGCGAGCAGGGGATGGGTTACACCGGGACGCTCCGAAGCGCCACCCTCACCAACGCCGACCTTACCGGCCCGATGGCCGGGAAGACGCTCGCGGCGCTCGCCGAATCGATCGACGCCGGTCATGTGTACGTAAACGTTCATACGAAGGCTCATCCTGCCGGGGAGATACGCGGTCAACTCCAGCAGGAGTAGCCAAGAGTACCCGCAAGCGAAGCAACCGAAAGAAGGAGCAGCAGCATGAAAAGAGCACTGATAGCGGCAACGCTGGCGCTGGTCGCGGCTTTGGCCGTGGCGCAGCCGGCGGCGATGCCCGGCCAGGGCAGGATGATGGGCACGCCCGGCATGATGTCGGATGCGCCGAAGATGCCGGAGATGACGGCCGAGCAATGGGCGAAGATGGATGCGGCCAAGACGAGTTTCCTGCGCACGGCCGGACCGCTCGAGACCGACCTCGCGGTGAAGAAGCTCGAGCTCGCCGCGCTCTGGCGGGCCGACAACATCGACTCGAAGAAGATCATGGCCAAGGTGAGCGACATCAGCGCGACCAAGGCAAAGCTCGACGCGGCCAAGGCCGACCGGATGGTTGCCATGTTCAACATCCTGACCCCGGACCAGCGTAAGTCCATGCGCTGGGGTATGCACGGTATGATGCAGCGGCGGATGATGCCCGGCATGATGATGCAGGGCTGCCCGATGATGGGCGGAATGGGCGGCGGGATGATGGGCGACGAGAGCGGCGCCATGATGAGCGACGCGATGTTGGGCATGGACGACACGGTGACCGAGCTCGAGACCGAGTAGCGAACCGGGTTCGCGCCGGTTCGCTTTGGTTTCCGGCCCCGGCCGATATCGACGCGCAGCTTTGCACCTCCGAGGTCGGGATGCTCGTCAAATATCTTGGGTCCGATGGCTGGAGTGCAAGCACGGGTTACCTGCGGACCGTTACTTGCTTGACCGTTACCGGCAGGGAAATAGAATCGACTGGTGAGAATTGATGGCCGCGGTTGCGACATGCGGCGCGTCGAACACCAGGGTCGAAAGATCGTGGGTAGAGGGTGAACGGGAGGCGTACGAAGAGCGGGAATGCTGCGAGCGAACTGAAGTCAGGTTTCCGCTTCCGCCACTCTGCATGTATCCCGGTCCGTTTCATTCCTTCGCCCGGATGGCTGGTTTGAGCGCTCAACGCCCGCGTCCCACTGCGCCTCGTGGGTCGCTCCCAAAGGCGTGGAGCGCTCTCTTTTTGTCCCTGGCGGCAGGCTTTTTCGTTTTGACCTGCCGCCAGGGCAGTTCCGCTCTGCGGAAAGAAACCCGGCTGATGATGGACACGTATGTGACCATCTCCGTCTTCGCGCCGGGCCCGGCGGCCGCGGCGGGGCTCGACTCCGCGTTTGCCCGGCTCGAGCAGATTGACCACAAGTTCAATCACCTGGACAGCGCGAGCCCGCTCTACGCGTTCAACGAGCGGAACGTGCCGATTACCGACCCGGAAATCATCGCCGTGCTCGCCCTGGCGCAGCGCATTAGCGCGCTCTCCGGCGGCGCCTTCGACGTGACGGTGGAACCGCTGGTTCGGCTTTGGGGCTTCTACGGCGGCTGCCCGGCGGTGCCGGCGCAGCGGCAGATTGACTCGTGCCTGAGGTTCGTCGGGTACGAGAACCTCGCCATCGCCGGCGGCCGCGTGACCAAAAGGAACCCCGCGACCCGCATCGACCTCGGTGGCATCGCCAAGGGCTTCGGGCTGGCCGAGGCCGCGCGAGTGCTGCGCCGGGCCGGAGTGGACTCCGCCCTCATCGACTTGGGCGGCGATGTCTACGCCATCGGCCGGAAGGGGAACCAGGACTGGAAGGTCGGAATCAGGAATCCGCGCGGGGACGGCGTGCTCGGCGTCGTTGCGCTGCGCAATCTGGCCGCGGTCACGTCCGGGGACTATGAGCGGTTCTTCTGGGGACCGCCTCCAGAATCGGCGAACGCCGAACGCCGAGGGTCGGACTTCGGAGCGCGGCCCTCGCACTCCCCGGACAGCGTCCGCTACTGTCACATCCTTGACCCGCACACCGGCTGGCCCGCGCGCGGCTTCTGCAGCACGACGGTATTGATGCGCGACCCCGTGCTCGCGCAGGGACTCTCCAAGGTGCTCTTCATTCTGGGGCCGGAGGCGCTGAAGCTCGGCGACAGCACCGAGCGTTTCGAGGCGCTACTAGTTACCGACAGCCTGCGGGCGATCGTGTCGGACGGGTTGGTCTTAAAGAAGGACCCGGTCCACTTTCCGCCGCTCGCGGGAGCGCCGTAGCGGGCCGGGTATGAAGAAGGCGGCGCCGGAGCGCCGCCCGTTTTCGACAAAAGCTAGGCTTTCAAGTACTTATCCGGACTGGCGGCGAAGTCGTCCCTGCAGCTCTCAGCGCAGAAGTAGTAAGTCTTTCCCTTATAGTCATAGCTGCAGGCGGCGTTTTCCTTGGTGACGACCATCCCGCATACCGGGTCCAGATTACCGGCTTTCTCTTCTTCAGTGTGCTTCATGGGCACCTCCGGACTATTCGACCCCGTCCGGACGCGCCAGGTTCACGCCGGCCGGTGTTCGGCCAGCCAGCGGCGGACCTCGGGCAGCCAGGCGGCCTTGATGTCGGCGGCGACCCAGCGGCCGAGAATCGTATCCCCGTCGGTGGCAACGACGAGCGGCGGGGTGTCGGTCCAGTCATACCAGGCGAAGTCGGCCAGGTTCTCGGGCGTGGCTCCGGCGCCCTCGACGTACCGGACCTCGGGCGAAACGCCCGCGCGGCTCAGAACCGCCTGTGCCTTTTTGCACAGCTCGCAGTTCTCACGGGCAAAAACCTGAAAGTTCAAATGTCCTCCATTGTCAATTGAGACTGTAAGGTACTACCGCGTCCCCGGAAATCAAGAGTCGCTACGACCGGGGGCGTCAACCCGGCCCGGCGGCAGTTTCGGCGCCCGGCGCTCTTGTATCCGCTTCTGCCTGAGAACCGATTTCGAGACAACCGGCGGAGCCTGTCAGTCTCTTGACACCGCCAATTTCAGCGACGGGGGATGGGGCGGGCGGACCCGGATAGGTCAGAGTTCAGAATCCAGAGACCAGAGTGCAGAGTTGCGGACCGCAAGGGAAACCACGGATGGACACAGAGGGGCGGACTCGGATAGGTCAGAGTTCAGAATCCAGAGACCAGAGTTCAGAGTTGCGGAACCGGAGCGAAGATCCACAGATTACGCAGATTACGCAGATTCGGGTCGAAGCGGAGTGGGAAACCACGGATGGACACCGATGGACACAGAGGGGCGGACCCGGATAGGTCAGAGTTCAGAATGCAGAGACCAGAGTGCAGAGTTCGCGGAACCCTAGCCCCTAGCCCCTAGTCCCCAGCCCCCGCCTGAATCCGACATTGAACCACAGAGCGCACAGAGGTTCCAAGGGTACGGGCCGGATTCCGACCTCACCCTCTCCGTGTTCTCTGTGGCCTCAGTGGTTAGTTCTATCTCGGTTCTGGGAGCCGCCCGCCGGCTTGATTGTGCCGACAGGGCTCGTAGAATCAGCCGGTGATACGACTGAGGCGAGGCCTCGCTGGGTCCGCCGTCGCAACGAACCTGCCGCGCGCGGCGGCTTTGCTCGCCACGGTCCTTGCCGCTGCCGCGGCGGTCGCCAGTTTGTTCGGGCCTGAGCCGGTGCAGCGGCTGGTTGGTTCGGCCTCCTTCGTCGTGGGAACCGGCTTATTGGTGACGGCGAGTCTTTTGGCGGCCGTCGTGGCCGCCCGGCGCCGAACCTGGTCCGGTGCTTTGTGGCACGTCGGCCTCGCAGCCGCGCTGGTCGGCGTGTTCATCAATCAGCACGCCGCCCACCGTAGCTATCTCTTTCTTGAAAAGGGGGCCGGCGCCACGAACTCCAGCCTGGGCCGCGACTTCCGTCACCGGGAAGCTTTGCCGGAGCCGCTCGCCCTCGATTCAGTTACCACCGTTCGCGCGAGAGCTTTCCGGCCGGCCCCGGTTGTGTGGGTCACTGCCGGCAATGAGCGTTCTATACCCGTGACCTATAACCACCCGCTGCGGCTGGCCGGCCGGCAGGTTATCGTCTCGCAGGTTGCGGCGCCGGGATTCCTCACCGGCTACGAGGTCACGGTGAACGGCTCAGCGTACAAGCTGCTGCACAACCAGCTTGTCGACCCGCTGCCCGGGCTCCAGTTGTCGAGCTTTGCCTACGACGCCGAATCCGGCCGCGTGGGCCTGAACTTCGGCCATGAGCGACGCTGGCTCGGCATCGGCGAGAGTACTCCGGTCCGAGGCGGGGCGGTGAAGCTGGTCTCGGCTCGATTTGCCGCCGACGTCGGCGCCGTCCTGGTCGTGAACGACATTCGGTACCGGTTCATCGTCTTCGCGGGGTTCGGGCTCGTGCTGCTCGGGCTCCTGCCCCCGCTGTTTTCGAAGGAGACGTCGTGAACGGTCCGGGTCTGCTCTACTTTGCTCTTGCGGCCTACGTCGGCGCGGCGGTGGCGGCGGGCATCGGCCGCGAACCCGGACGGCTTTGCCGGCTGAGCGTGGCCGCATCCTGCGTCGGCCTCGGCCTGCAGCTTGCCTTCGTCACGGCGCGCGCCGTCGCGCTCGGGTTCCTGCCGTTCGCGTCGCGCTTCGAGTCGATGGCCCTGTTCGCGCTTACGGTAGAGGCAACCGGTGTTGTCGTCTACCTCGCCACCCGGCAGCGCGCGGCCAAGCTTGGGACCGACAGCATCAGCGCAGTGCTGCTGCTTGGGGCGTTGCTGCCGTTTGGACTCCATCCCGGCGGCAGCTTGAACCCGATCCTCAACAGTCCGTGGTTCGCGGTCCATATCGCGGCAGCCTTCGCCGGCTACGGCTGCCTGGCCGCCGGCTTTGCCTGGAGCATCGCTCGCTTCTTCGATGGTGCGCTTGAACGCAACCCGACGGTGCCGCGGAGGCTCGCCCTTGCCGGGCTCGTGCTGCTCGGCGCCGGCATCCTGACCGGTGCGATATGGGCCGACAGCTCCTGGGGTACCTATTGGAACTGGGACCCGAAGGAATCCTGGGCCCTTCTGACGTGGACGGTAATGATGCTCTTCGTCCAGCTCGGCGGCCGCCGTCCTTCGCGCATCGGCGCCGGCATCGGCTACGGTCTGACCTTCGCCCTGATGCTGTTCACTTTCCTCGGTATCAACCTCCTCAAGTGGGGGCTGCACAAGTACTAACCCAGACAAAGGACTAAGTCAGAAGTCAGAATGCAGATACCAGAAGGCAGAGGTACGGATACAATCGGAACGGCGGGTTTGACGCCCGCCCCGCGGGTTGCTATCCTGAGCCTGAAGTGCAAGAAACGATTGAACGGACCCTGCGCCGGCTCGGCCAGCCCTACCCGCGCCTGCTGGAACTCAAGGACTCGCGCCGCCTCTTTTTGGTCGGCGGTACGATAAGAGACATCCTCCTCGGCCGCGAGCCGACCGACTTCGACTTCGCGGTCTCGGGCTCCGGGCTCGAGTTCGCCACCGCCTTTGCCCGAAGGGTCCACGGCAGCCTCGTCGTGCTCTCCGAGCCGGATGATGAAGCCCGGGTGGTCTACCGTCGGGACATTACGTTCGACTTCAACGGGTTCGGCAACCGGACGATCGAGGACGACATCCATCGCCGCGACTTCACCGCCAACGCCCTTGCCGTGGAAATCGTGGCCGACGGAGTGGGCGACCTGCTGGACATTGTCGGCGGAAGACAGGACATCGAGGAGCGGCGTCTCCGGCCGGTAAGCGAGAACTCGCTCAGGCTCGACCCGCTTCGACTGCTCCGCGCCATCCGCATCGCGCTGGAACTCGACTTCCGCATTGATAAGTCGGTGTTCGACCTTGGCCGCGACATCACGCTCAAAGACACCGCACCCGAGCGTATCGGGGCGGAGCTGCGCCGGGTAATGGAATGCCCCGGTTCCTATACTTTCATCCGGAAGCTGTTCGACCTGGGCCGGCTGCAGGACATCCTGCCCGAGCTTGTGCCCTTGCTTGAAGACGAAGACCTGCGCGAGCACTCGTTCCGCACCTACTACAAGATCGAGGAGATCATTACCGACGACTCCTTCTTCCGCCGCTTCGAGCCGGAATGGGTCGAGTACTTTGACAAGTGGGGCATCAGCGAAGTCCAAAGTGACAAGGATAAAGGACAAACGGAGGAAACGGCGGCCCCGGCCAACTCCGAGCAATCGGAGACCGGTAATCGGCAATCGGCAACGCCTCTGCCGTTCCGCCGGGGCCTGCTGAAGTTCGCAGGCCTGCTTCACGATATCGCCAAGCCGGAGACCCGGTTCATCAACGTCCAGGGCGAGACCCACTTCTACGGACACGACAGCATCGGTGCTCGCCATGCGGCCCGCGTCGGCCGCGACCGGCTCCGTCTCTCCCGCGTCCAGACCGCGATGCTCTCAACCCTCGTGGCGGAGCACATGCGGCTCCACCTGCTCGCCACCGCGCCCGACCTCACCGACCGTGCGGTGCGCCGTTTCTTCCGCGATCTCGGCGAGGACGCTTTCGGGATGATGATTCTCTGCTTCGCCGACGGCTGGGCAACCGCCGGCCGCACCGGCCACCTCGAGGACACGATAACCCGAATGGTTGAGCAGCGCCGGGCCGAGGCAGCGAAGCTCAAGGTGAAACGCTTCGTAACCGGGAACGAGCTGATTGCGCTCGGGCTGAAGCCGGGCCCGGTTTTCAAGGTCATCCTGCAGGAACTCGAAGACCTCCAGCTCGAAGGCGTAATCTCGAGCACCGAGCAGGGGCTGGACTACCTCAAAGCGCACTTGCCTGCGCTGGGCGCAGGCAATTCCCAATGACTAATTGCCAATTCCTAACGAATGACCAGGTGCCGACTGGCACCGTTCCGGTCGTTGGTGATTCGTTGGTCATTAGTAATTGGGAATTGGGAATTCAATGACAAAGCACAGCTTTGTCTATGGCCCTGTCCCGAGCCGTCGCCTCGGCCTTTCGCTCGGCATCAACATCATCCCTTTCAAGACCTGCACGCTCGACTGCGTCTACTGCCAGTGCGGCAAGACCACGAAGAAGACCCTCGAACGCCGCTCTTTCTTCCCGGTAGACGACATCATCGCCGCGGTCCGCCTGGCCATTCGTCAATCGTCAATCGCGAATCCTAAATCGCCAATCTCCTTCCTGACTTTCTCCGGCGAGGGTGAGCCGACGCTCAACCGGGACCTGGGCCGCATCATCCGGAAGCTCAAACGCGAGTTCTCAATCCCGGTCGCTGTCATCACCAATTCAACGCTCCTGACCGACCCGCAGGTCCGGCGCGACGTCTGTGCCGCTGACCTTGTAGTACCATCACTCGACGCCGCGGACCAGCGCAACTTCGCCCAGGTGGACCGCAACCACCGCGACCTGAAGGCAGCGGACATCATCGAAGGGTTGAAGCTCTTCCGCCGCGCCTACCGCGGGAAGATCTGGCTTGAAATCATGCTGGTGAAAGGCGTCAACGACTCGGTCGAACACGTCGTGGCTCTGCGCCGGGCCGCCTGGGAAATCAGGCCGGACCGGGTCCAACTCAATACGGTCGTCCGGCCGCCGGCCGAGAAGTCCGCGCGGCCGCTGTCACTCGATGACCTCGAGCAGATTCAGTGCCTGTTCGGGCCGAATACCGATATCATCGGCGCGGCAAAGTCCAAAGTCCAACGTCGAAAATCTCGTGTCTCGAACCGGCCGGACGAAACGATGGTCGCGACGGTGCAGGGCCGGCCGGTGACGAAGCTTGACCTCGTCTGCTCGCTCGGCGTCGCCCCGCGCGAAATCGAGGCAGCGCTGCAACGCCTGTTGCGCGACAAGCGCATCCGCTCGGTCAACTACTCAGGTAAAAAGTTCTACGAGCCGGCATAGCCGGCTCGTTCAATCCTGGCCCGACAACGTAAGAGGGACTGTCGTCGCTTTCGTCGGACGAAAACGGTGGCTGTACCAGATCCCCATCGCGGCCGCCGGCCGCGAATCATCCCCCTCAGGTTCTGGCCGGAGCCGGTTCGGACGGGAACTCGTCCTGCGCCTGGGGACGCGAACCTGCCGGACGGCCGGCGAAGGATATGTACAGGAGAAGCGCAGCAACGATGGCGATTACGAGCACCCAGACAGTCCGGGCTGTGTTCTTCGACGTCATCAGGTCGATTCTAGGCCAAGATACCTGCTCCGTCAATCCCGCAGATTCGCACCGTCCGAGAACGGCTAGCGCTTGCGCATCAACAAAAGACCCGCAAGAATCGCGAGCAATCCTCCGACAATAAGAACGATGTCGATGGCGCGGGCGTTGCCCGTGAGAACATAGCCAAGCCCTACTGCGGCGGCCACGATTCCCGCCGCGCAGGTGGTAGTTCTTAGCTGCCTCGAACGCCGCGCGCCGGAATTCGAAACCGGACTTGTTGGATTGCCGTCCTCAGACACCGAGTCTCCTTTCACGTCCGCCGGCCACGTGCCGGCTCGCCCTACCTGGCGATGACCACTCTCCTCACCATCGACTTCGTCTTCGCGTCGCGGATGAAGTAGACGCCCGGCGCGAGGGTTGAAACGTCGTTCGTTCCCGGGCGCAGGTCCGCCGCCCTGCGGCCGGCCGCGTCGATGAGGCCGATTACGGATTGCGGACCATAGACTGCGGATTGCAGGTTGAGCGCGCCGCGGACGATTGAGGCGCCGCCCGCAACTCGTCCGGTCTGCTCACTGCCCGCTTCCTCGATGCCGGGCACCTGGCCCAGCCTGCCCCACAGGCGGAGAGCGCCGTAGTCATGACCGAACGCCGTGTCGGTGAAGCAACTGAACAGAAGGAGCAGGTCCGGCCCGCTGCCGCAGGCCGCGGCGGCCCCGCCGTGCATGCCGGGGATCGCGAACCAGTCGCCGGAGTTCCGGACCCGGCCGGCGGTGTCGACCCGGGCGGCGACAAACGTGGTCGTATCCCACATGTAGCTGTAGCGACTCCAGACCACTTTGAACCCGTCCGCGTCGGCCGCGATGCACGGCCCCAGTTCATCGTCTTCACTCTCGGCAACGACAAGGCCCGCCGTGTCGAGCACGGTGCCGTCGGCGCCGACCCGGGCCGCATAGATATCGGGCTGGTACTGCCGCAAGTCCTCCCACGCAACCAGTGCGCAGGATGGCCCGGCCGCCACGAGCGGGTTCGACTGGTCGCCCGTCGCGGCGCAGACCACAAATCGGTCCTCGGTAATCCCGCCGTCGGGGGTGACGAGCGCTCCGAAGATGTCGCCCTCGCGCACGCTGACATCCGTTCCCGCCCAGGTGATAAGGTAGTTGGGGCCCGCGTGGCAAACCGACGGCGCGACATCGTCATACTTCGCACTGATATCCACCGCGAACCCGCCCGGGTCGAGCACGGCCCCGGCCGGGCTGATGCGGGCGGCGTAGATGTCGTTGTCCGTCTGCGAACGCCCATCCTGCCACACTACCAGGAAATTCTGGCCGTCGAAACTCGCCGCGGCCCCTTCCCGCGGCAGCGAATCGCCGCAAACGAGAATGCCGGCCGGGTCGAGCACGGTGCCGTCCATCGCCACCCGCGCACAGTAGACATCGCTCTCGCTGCCCAGGTGTTCAGCCCATGCCAGGAGATAGACCGAGTCGCCGAAGGTGGCCGCGACCCGGTTCATTCCGCCCAGCGCGGTGCTCACCGTAATCCCGGCCGGGTCGAGCACGGTGCCGCCGGCGCTGATGCGAGCGGCGCTGACGACCCGGCCCGAGCCGCGCGTTTCCAGCCAGGCGGCCAGGAAATCGGCGCCATCGGTCGCCGCGCTCGGCAGAATCTGGGCGTCCGGGCCCAACGGCAGGAATATACCGGAATCGAGCACCGCCCCTTCGGGGCTGATACGGACGCAGCATACGCCGTCGGCGTATGCCACGGTGTCCTCGACCGTGAACCCGACCAGGAAGTTGTTCCGGTCGGCGGCCACGCCCGGGTAAATGGGAATGTAGCCGGGAACGCTGGGACGGATCATGCCGGAATCGAGCGGCGCGCAATCCGCCGTCAGCCGGCGGCCGCAGACTGCAATCGAGAACGAGGCCATGTCAATGTCGCACCACATCGCCAGATATCTGGTGCCGTCGAACCCGACCGATGCGAACATCTCGTAGTCGGGGCTGTCGGTCAACTGGACGGCTGAATCAATCAGCGTGCCGGACGGTGACACCCGCGCCGCGAACATGTCGGGCTGCTCCAGGCCCTCGGACCACGCGGTCATAAAGCAGGTGTCGCCGAACGTGACCACCGGGTATGCCTGGATCATTGTCGAATCGTGAAGCAGGGAGATGGCGGTGTCGACCACCGTTCCCGCCCGCGACACCCTCACCGCCCTGGCGCCGCCGCCGGCATCCGTTGCGGCAGTCCACGCTACCAGGTAGACGCCCTGCCCGTAGGCGACGCTGGGCATCATCTCGGGCAGCGTATCGTCCGCCACCGCTATCGGACTCGTATCGAGCACCTGCCCGCTCGTTGTCACCCGGGCGGCGTAGATGTCCGGGTCGCCATTGGGGCTCTCGGTCCAGACGACAAGGCAGGTCGAATCGCCGTCAAACGCAACTGCCGGCTCGGCCTGACCGCTGTCGCTCTCGAACACGAGGAACGAGTCAAGCGGTACTCCGGTCGAGTCGAGCACCGCTCCGCCGATACCGGCGCCGCCATACGTCCAGACTGCGATGAAACCCTCGCCGGTAGCGGCGATCTCGCGAGTCTCGACCGAGGTCGGCGACGACAAGCCGCCGGCAACGATGCCCGGACCGTCGTGGAGCGAGCCGTCCTGCCCGATGCCACTGGTCCGGAACAGGTTGCCGTCGTGCCACAATACCCGGAAGCCGGCGCCGTTCGACGCCGCGCCGAAACAGATGTTGGCGTTGAACACCGGTCCCGGCACAACGCTCGTGTCCACCATGAACGCGTCGCCCGGAAATCTGCTCATGGCGGGTCTTTCGGGACGGACGTCCCGCTTTCCCCTCTTCGGCGAGCTCGGCGGCCAGACCGGCATCGGCCGTTCCAGGCGCGCAGCGGTTCCGCCGGATTGGTAATGGAAGAACTGATTGGCTGGTCGACGGCCGGCGGCCGGGAAACCCGATTCGCCTGCGGCCGACAGGCCGCAGAGCACGCACACCGACACTGCGCAGGCAATTATCCTACCGGACATGATTCCTCCTATCGCTGGGCTTCAAACTCGGCTCGATTGTAGAACCAGCGGGCAGTATTGTCAAACTGCTCCCATGCCTCAAGTCCCTCGACCGGGGAACCGCGCTCTGCCTGCCAAAACATGCGGCTCCGCCGCGCTGCCCGCAGTCGACCGGCTGCGATCTCAGGTCCTGAATGGTGAGGATATCGCCGGGCGGCCGAGGTCAGCCACCGGGTCGCGATTCGCTCCCGGCGGCTACACTTCGGAGAGGTCTCCCAGCCGGTCGAGGATGCTGGCGGGACGGATCCCGCGGGGGTCTCTGTCATCTTCAGCCTTCACGGCGATCGGCAGGGCTCCCAGTATGTAGTGCATCTGCGAGAGCCGCGCGTACAGCCGCTCACGCCAGCCGTCAGCCGGCTTTTTGCCTAACACCAGTGTTGTATAGAAATCCAGCATCGAGAATTCGTCGTCCTCGCACAGTGCCTGGAACTTGGCAAGTCCGGCGAAGCCGGATTCGGTCATCAACTGGACCGCCCGGTAATACCAGGTGTAAAACCGGGTGGCTTCGTTGTGCCAATCCTGGATGCTCTTGCGCAGAATACCCGCGTCATCGGCGAGAGTGTCGCGCAGGTTCAACACGGCCCTCTGCAGGCTATCGGTCTCCTTGAGCAGACTCACGCTTGACTTCATCGTACCTCCTTCACGCATTAGCGGGCGAATACCGCCTCTCTGCGAGTCGCCCGATTCGACGGCGTAAGTTCCGCCCCGGAAAACCGCCGCCCTGTCGCTGGCCCGTTACCGCCCGGCTCCACGCCCAAAGCATCGCGCCCCGAGTCCCATGGAACCGGACTTGACGCAACCATCGGCAGGATTCTAGAACCGGCTGACGAAGATGTCAAACCCACGGAATCGAGTGTTTGAATTTCACGGCGGTCCTCACTCCCGGAACAGCAGCCGACCGCGGCTGGCGGGGCGCCCGCGACCGTGGTTTCAAGTTGACCGGTGCCGCGTTCCGATTACAATCTGGCTCGTGGGCGCGCCCTACCTGCGTGGCTTCGATCCACTGGCTCTGCTGTTTGTGGCCCTGGCGGTGGTGCTTGGTGCCGTCGCACTCGGCATCGTGGCTCATCGCCATCGCCGCCAGCGCCCGCGGTGGTTGAGGTCGGGGTCGGCCGCCAAGCGGCTGGACGTGGTCGTTCGAGTCGTCGACCGCATCGCTGAATCGAACGCCGACCCAACCGGCCTGGAGCCGGAAGCCCGGCAGTCGTTCAGGCGCGGCCTCGCGGCCATGACGGCCTGCCGGTGGGACGAGGCAATCGGCCATTTCACCGCCGCGCGGCAGCGAGTTGCCGGCGTGCAACTCGCACCGCTGCTTCACCAGACCGGAGTATGCCGCTATATGCAGGGTCGGCTGGCCGAGGCCCTGAAGGAATTCCAGGAATCACGTCGCCTCGCCGAGCAGCGCGAAGACCAGTTGGGCAGAGCCCTCGCTCTTAACAACATCGGCGTCGTCCGCCGTGACTGCGGCGAACTCGACCTTGCGCTCCGGGACCTGCGGAAGGCGCGCGTCGTGACCCGGGAATCAGGCGATCTGGCGGCCGAGGCGCTCTGCGTTGGCAACATCGGTAATGTCCTTCGCGACCGTGGGGAACACAATGCGGCACTCAGACTTCAGGAAGACGCACTGGTAATGGCACGACAGGTCGGAGACCGGCAGGGAGTTGCGAGCAGCCTGAGCAATATCGGCGCTATCCTCCACGACAAGGGCGAACTCGACCAGGCCCTGGAGCGCTACACGGCGGCGGTCGAAGCGGGGCGCAAAATCGAGTACAAACTCGGCCTGGCGATTTCGTTCGGCAACATCGGTGCGCTTTACAGCGACAAGGGCGACCCCGACCGGGCACTCAAGTCCCACGAAGAAGCGCTGAGGCTGGCCAATGAAGTCGGACACCGACTGGGCATCGCCACCGAGCTGGCCAACATCGGGCTGATTATGGTTGCGAGGCACACCTACGACCGGGCCGTGACGTATCTCGCCGAGTCGTTCACGTTCCTGCTGGAGGCCGGCGCAACCAAAGGTCACCACCAGGCGCTCTACGGTCTGTCGCGGTGCGACGATGCGCTTGGCCGCCAGCGGATGAAGCTATTGCTGCAACGGGCCGGGCTGGCGGACGACGCCATCGCCGACGCTATCGACCGGATCGACTTGATTCGGAGCCGGCGGCCGGGACAGAAGGGCGTCGGACGTAACCCGTTTGCCCCGGTTCCGGCGTTCCCGCAGCTCTCCGGCGCCTGAACCGGACACCTACCCCAAGCACACCTGCCCGCGCTTCGGACCGACCAGGGTAGCCGGAAAACCCGGAGTCCAACCTCGTCGTTAGTATCAACCTCAGTCACTGACCAATCGCCGCCTGTCGCCGCGGCTTGATATACAGCCTGCCGCCGGCGTAGTCATACGCAGTATTGAACCGCGCGAGCAGGCTGCCGCCGATGACCGCGTCCGCGCCCGGCTGCTTGCTCCGCACCGAGTCCGGCGCGAACGTCACGGCCAGTTCTTTCAGCCGATACGTGTCGAGCTCGACCAGCGCGGCCTGTCCCTTGCTCCCATACACGTCGCCGGAAAGTCCGCGGCCGAGGTAGGCCGGCTCAACGCGCTCTGGCACCTTGAACTTCGCGTCGTCCCGGACGAGGAAGACGAACTCATTATCGTCAGCCAGGTCGATGTAGCAGTCCAGCTCCTGCGGCTCCTCGCCGCTGACGCTCGCGCGTACCTTCACCCAGGGGGTGTTGGCCCGGTGCACCACCATGGGCAGCACGGCCCAGGATGAATCCGGCCTGAACCCGGGTTCGTGTAGCTTGATCACCTTTCGATCATAGTCGAGTTCCACCACCCAGTGACCGAACAGCGAGTTGCCTATCACTCCGTCGCTCGGGAATCCGGACATCAGGCTGTCGACCAGCCGGATAACCCGTTGGCCCCTGAACTCGACCTGCCCGACCTGGAACGCGCCGGAGTCGGTCATCCGGCCGTGCGAGGGCTCGCCCGAGCCCGCGCCGGGAATCGGCACTTCGCTAATCGGGCCGGCAAAGGTCGATTCCGGCACCGGCTCCCAGAGCAGCACGCCGTCGAACATCCCAGTGTCGAGCACCAGGTGCAGGACGCGTGACTGCCCGACCTTCACCGGCACGAGCACGACCCCGCCCCGCATCTCGAACGGGATCTCGCTTCGCGCTGCGCCGGGTTTGTCTGCTGATTGCGCCCCGCACGCAATCATCGCCGCCACACTCAGTGCCGCCGTGCCATAACGTATCTTCATGTGCCTCCGTTCATGTAGTGAAAACTCGTCCGCTCCCTGATTCTTATACCTCTGCATTGGAACCATCCGCGCTTTCCCGTCAGATGCAGTCAGTTCGCCGCGGTGCGTCTTGTCTCACTCCCAGAAGACAAGCTAGCGTATCACCCGGTGAGAGGTTGACGTAAGTATCTGATAGTCAGATAGTTGTGAATATGCACCACACCCGCAATGAGCCCGGCAAGGTCTCACCTCGTGAGACGACAAGGGCCAGGCTATCAAGCCACGATTCTAGCGTAAGTCGCGTAATTGCTTTACTTACGTGGCTCTCTCTGCTCCTGGCACGTGTCATGCTTTTAGGATTGTCATGATTCGAAACACTCAGAACTCGGAAAGCAAAAGACCGAACAACATGGAGGAAGCAATGGAACAGACTCGCAAAGCTCGTACCGCGACCGTATTGGTGAGATTCGCGCTGGTAGTCGTGGCAGTCATCGGCCTTCGCACGATCCAGGTCAGTGGCGTGGCCTTCGACGGCGGGCTGCGGCCCAGCCCGGCACTTCGGAACTACCAGAACCGGGTCCGCGCGACCCAGGTTCTGCTCGAGACCGGACGCCTCGAGGTCAGCGGCAGCTAAGAGGCAACATGTACAGCGAAACGAGACCGAATAACACGGAGGTAGCAATGGAACGGATTCGAAGCGGCCGTACCGCGACCGTATTGGTGAGATTCGCGCTGGTAGTTGTGGCAGTCATCGGCCTGCGCACGATTCAGGTCAGTGGCGTGGCCTTCGACGGCGGGCTGCGGCCGAGCCCGGCACTTCGGAACTACCAGCACCGGATCCGCGCGACCCAGACTCTGCTCAAGACCGGTCGGCTCGCGCTTGACGGCAGCTAGCCATAGACGGTGAAGCCCTCAGAACGGCGAGGCGGACGCACTGTCCGCCTCGCTTGCTTAGTATTCCCACCGAATCTTCATGCCATCGTTCTTCCCGTTGGTCGTAATCACGATGTTGTCGTCGCCAGCCGCAGTCAGCGGGTTCTTTCTCTCCGCGGCGTCGCGTTCATCGGTCCGCCAGACCTCGGCGCCGCAGGTATCACAGAGGAGAGCGATGGTCGCGGTCCTGGGCAACCCGTGCCTGAGCCCGGCGCAGATAACGGCATAACGTGGCGCGACGGCCCGGATGAACCGCTTCGAACTCGCAGTCGCGGACCCATGGTGGCCGACTTTCAGCACCGTGCTTCTGAGCAGCGTGTCGGGGTAGCGCGCAAGCAGTGACTCTTCAACTGTCTTGGGCGCATCGCCCATGAACAGAAAACTCTGGTCGCCGTACCGGATGCGCAGGACGATGGATGAAAAGTTGGCCCGGGTGTCGCCGCTGCCCCGGCCCGGGTTCGGGCTGTAGAAGAGCAATCGGGCATCGAGCTCGCGGCCAAGGTCAAGCTTCCCGCCAAGCCGGGATACGAGCCCGGACCTGACCGGGTCGCGCCAATAGTTTGAACCTTCCAATGACTCCCGGCAGGCCGCTGCCTGAAACGCCTTTGCCTGCCGAGTCGGGTCGCCGAACCCGGGCTCGACTGTGTTCAGAACGTGGAACGTGTCGTATATCATCGGCAGGCCGCCGATGTGGTCCGCGTCGAGATGCGTCGCGATGACATAATCAATCCGGTCACCGCGTTTGAACCCCAGCAGCTTCAAGAACCGCACCGGCCATTCCCGGTTATACCGCGACTCGCCCGCGTCGATCAGAATGCGCAGGCCCTGTCTGGTCTTGTTGCGCGGGTCGCCGTCATCGGGGGTCTGGATGAAGACACAGTCCCCGTGCCCGACGTCGATGAAATGCACCCGCAGACTGTCGTCGGCCCGCGCCAGGCCTGCCAGGAACCACAGAACCGCGAGCAGCCGAAGTCCGCAGTTCGATTCCCTGGCCGGTGCGTCTGCTCCGGCTCCCGCGGAGCGTCTCAAGGCGGTTATCCTACTTTGTCAGCACGACCTTCCGGGCGGCCTGCCCGTCTGCTTCGCGCACGAAGTAGATGCCCGACTTCGCCTGCGCCACGCGCCTGCCCAGCGCGTCGAAAGCGACCGTGCCCGGCGCAAGAGTTCGGATGAACGTCGCTCCATGCATGCGGCTCGTTGCCCGTGCGTTCCGGTTCCTCTCCGCCACGCCCACGTAGCCGATTGTGTCGGTCTTGATGAGGTAGACGTCGGCATTCCCGGCACCAAACGAGGCGGTGCTGCCGACTATAATCCAGCCGCCATCAACGGTCGGCTGGACTGCGCTGCCCGCGTCGTTGTCGGTCCCGCCGTATGTCCTGGTCCAAGCCGTATCACCGGCGGCATTGGTCTTGACCAGATAGAGGTCCCGGGCGCCGGCGCCGAACGACCGCGTCACGCCGGTAATCATGTAGCCGCCGCCGGCGATCTGCCGAACGCAGTTACCCCAATCCCGCAGGCTCCCGCCGATGGTTCGCGTCCAGAGCTTATCTCCCGCGGCGTTCGTCTTCACAAGATAAACATCCTGATTCCCGGCACCGAACGAGCTCGTATACCCGGCGATGATGTAGCCGCTGTCGCTCGTCTGCTGCACCGAGTAACCCTCGTCGTTGCTGGTCCCGCCATAGGTCCGGGTCCAGGTCGTGTCGCCCGCGGCATTGGTCTTCACCAGATAGACGTCGGCAATCCCGGCTCCAAACGAGTTGGTCACGCCGGAGACGATGTAGCCGCCGTCAACCGTCTGCTGCACCGAATATCCCTCATCGTCACTCGTCCCGCCAAAGGTCCTGGTCCAGGCCGTGTCGCCCGCGGCATTGATTTTGACCAGATATACGTCCGCGTTCCCGGCACCGTAGGACCACGTGTAGCCGGTGATGATGTAACCGCCATCGCCGGTCGGCGCGACCGAATTACCCGCATCACCGCTGGTCCCGCCGTAGGTTCGGGTCCAGACCGTATCCCCCTGAGCATTGGTTCTAATCAACCAGACATCATGCTCCCCGGCGCCGAACGACCCGGTGTACCCGGCAATCACGTAGCCGCTGTCAGCGGCCTCAAGCACCGCATTGCCACCGTCCTCCATCGTGTCGCCGAAGGCACGGGCCCAGACTTCGCTGCCCGCGGCATCGGTCTTGATCAGATAGACATCGGTGACTCCGGCGCCGAATGATGCGGTCGACCCGGCGATGATGTAACCGCCGTCGTTCGTCTGGCGCACTGAGCTGCCGTTGTCCGCCAGCGAATCTCCATAGGTTTTCCACCAGCTTGCCTGGCCATAAGCGAAAGAACCAAGACCGCCAGCGAACAATACGATCACGAAACTGGAGACGCAGACCTTCCTTATCACAGTACCTCCTTAGCTGATGCCGGTTCGATTTCCCACCGGAAATCGCACCCGGCCCGGCGAACTAGACGAAGACTCGGACTTCACTGCCATTCGATGATAGGGCCGCGTCGGCTTGTGTCAAATGGACGGGCAGACCCGGAATTGGTATCTCGCGGCTCTTTCCGCGAGCAACTCATGACCAATGGCCCGGGTCTAATCTACCGGGACGCTAGCGCTTTAAGGAACAGGAGAATAAATGCCAAGCATCAGACCGAAAATCGTTCCGCACCTGTGGTACGACAAAGAGGCAAAAGAGGCAGTCGCACTCTACGCTTCTCTCTTCCCCGACTCATCAGTCGGCAAAGTAACGACGCTGCGCAACACGCCGTCCGGCGATAGTGATATCATCTCCTTCGAACTTTGGGGCCAGCCATTCATGGCCATCAACGGCGGCCCGTTCTTCAAGCTCAACCCTGCCATTTCTTTCATCGTCAACTTCGACCCGCTTTTCTTCGGGTCCTCGCCCGTGCCGGTCGAGGCCGCGCGGCGCAAGCTGGACGAAATCTGGGAGAACCTCTCCCCGGGCGGCAAAGTGCTCATGCCCATCGGCACCTACCCGTTCAGCGAACGGTACGGCTGGGTCACGGACAAGTACGGTCTCTCATGGCAGTTGCTTCTCTCCAGGCAGTCAGGCGAGGCGCGGCCCTCCATCATCCCCTCGCTGATGTTCACCGGCGCCAACGCCGGCAAAGCCGAACCAGCAATCGACTTCTACGTCTCGGTGTTCAGGAACGCCCGGCGCGGAAACGTGATGCGCTACGGCCCGGGCCAGGCGCCGGACAGGGAAGGAACGCTCGCATTCGCCGAGTTCATGCTCGAGAACCGCTGGCTCGCGGCGATGGACAGCGCCCACCCGCACGGCTTCAGCTTTGGTGAGGCCGTCTCGCTCATGGTCAACTGCCAAGACCAGGCCGAAATCGATTACTACTGGAAAAAGCTCTCGGCCGTACCCGCGGCCGAGCAGTGTGGGTGGCTCAAAGACAAGTATGGCGTCTCATGGCAGGTTACGCCCTTCGCGATGCAGGAGATGATGCGGCAGGGCACGCCGGAGCAGATTGCCCGCGTCACCCAGGCATTTCTACCCATGAAGAAGTTCGACCTCGCCGCTCTGCGCCGCGCCTATGAAGGCTAGCGGGCCAGGAACCGAAAACGCCGGATTCTGCGGCCCGGGACCGACAACAAAAGACGCGAGGGGAGCAGAACCGCTCCCCTCACCCTGCCGACACCTCGCTCTTCATTGGGCGATAGACTGAATCGGCATTCTGACGCAGACTATATTGCAGACCGGCGGCGGTATAGGAACGACCTGCGGCGGCGCGCTATACCTCACTACTACCGGTGCATAGGGCGGCGCAAAGAACCGAAGAATCACTCGGGCCAGGTTAGCGACCGGGCTCAACTGATTGGCCGATTCCTGCGGCAGAGTCACCAGCGGACGGCTGAGCTTTCGCGCCGGACTGACATCCGCCATGACGAAACCAACCAGTGCCAAGAGCAAAACCAGCGATATGATCTTTCTCATAAGATCCTCCTTTATGTTCTAACCTTGTAAGACGGAATTTAGACCGCGCTCCCTCAGAATGGATTCAGCGGCTCAAGACAACAGAGCTAACACCTTGTCGCACCGGGGCTTCCGGGGTAGGCGGAATCGACTGCCGGCCGTTTCACCCACCTGCAGGCTTGCGCTTGAGCTGGTTGTGCCGTCTTTGGGCTGTGGCGAAGCCGCAAATCTGCAATCGTCAGTGCCTGTCTTCAATCCGCAATCTACAATCTGAAATGCCTCCGGGTTATCCGGAATCCGGGGCGCGGACCGGCAGGTCGAAAAGACGACCACCTGAGTCGCTAGCAGTAAAACTGATGAGGAGGATGAAGATGTCCCGACCGATTCACTTCGACGTCTCTGCGAAAGACCCGCAGAAGTTCGTGAGTTTCTACGAAGCCGTGTTCGGCTGGAAGTTCGATAAAACACCGATGCCAATGGACTACTGGCTGATTACCACCGGTCCCAAGGAGACGCCGGGTATTGATGGTGGGCTCTCCCAGGGCGAACCCAAAACGGAACCCAGGCCGCGCGAGGTTAAAGGCCAATCCGTGCTTGCCGGCGTCGTGCTCACGCTCGACGCAAACGACCTCGATGCGACGCTCGCCAAGGTAACGGAGAACGGCGGCAAGGTCAAACAACCGAGAGGCCCGATTCCGGGCGTCGGCTGGTACGCCGCCTTTGTCGACCCGACCGGCAACGCCTTCGGCCTGATGCAGGCCGACCCCAAAGCCAAGTAGCGGCACACTGGCTGCAAAGCCGCTTGCGGCTCATGGCCTACGGCCGCAAGATTCGAGTCTGAAGGATGTAAGCTGTCAACCGTAAGCTGTCAGACTTTCGGCTTACGGCTGACAGCTTGAGGCTTGTGGCTTGAGGCCCGCAGGCAGCGCCCGCGCCAATCGGCAATTAGAATCATCAATCTGAAATGCGCTGGGTCCGCTCCGCCAATCTGGAATCTACAATCTTCAATCTGAAATGCCTTTGGCCGTGTCAATAATCATTTGACTGGAGCGGACGGGGCTCGATACTTATGGATATGGCCGACGAGTGTGCCTGCCGCGAAAACGAAGAGAACCTGCATGGTCGGGCGCTGCTGCTTTCGTACTTCACGGTCGGGTACAACGTGATCGAAGGAGTCGCGTCAATAGCCGCCGGCGCTCTTGTCGGCAGCATCGCACTGGTCGGGTTCGGTCTCGACAGCTTCATCGAATCCATCTCCGGCGGGGTCATGGTCTGGCGATTCAGCCAGCGTGGCCTGACCGAGTCAGAGGAACGGAAGGTCGAAGCGAAGGCCGTAAAGCTCGTCGGCTGGTCGTTCTTCATCCTCGCCGCTTACATACTCTTCGAGGCCGCCAAGAAGCTGGTTGAGCGCGAGGTCCCGCAGCCGAGCCTGTTCGGCATCATCGTCGCCACGGCATCGATCATCATCATGCCTGTGCTGTTCCTCGCGAAGCGGCGCACCGGCCGGAAGCTCGGCAGCCACAGCCTCGTTGCCGACTCCAAGCAAACCCTCGCGTGCACCCTGATGTCAGCGGCGCTGCTGTTCGGGCTGCTTGCCAACCGGCTCTTCGGACTCTGGCAGGCCGACCCGATTGTCGGCGGCTTCATCGGCATCTGGCTCGTCCGCGAGGGCATCGAGACCCTCCGCCACCGCGAGCTCTGTAGCTGCTGAGCCAAAGAACTGTCGGTCGTCATCATCCGCTCCGCCAATCGGCAAGCGACGTCCGCTTTCGGCTTACAGCTCACGGCTCACCGCTCCGAATAACTTCGCCAGCATCCTGTCAGAAGGCTGCAAGCTGTCAGCCGTAAGCTGTTGGCGGTCTCGGCAATCCAAAATCGTAAATCCAAAATGACTTGGGCCGTGTCAATCCGCCACTACCGATACACATCCTTCCGGTGACCTACCTTGACAACCAGCACGTTGCGACGGTCATCGTCCACGGAATAGACAATGCGCCAAGTCCCGCAGCGCACCCGGTAGCGGTCGCTTCCAGACAACTTCCTGCATCCGGGTGGCCGGGGAATTGCGCCCAGGGCGCCGATGCGCTCGGCCAGCGCGCGTCGGAGCTTCCGGCTCTCGGCCGAGTCCATCTCGGCCAGCGCCGACGGCTTAATCAGGACTTCATATCCGGCCACGGCGCCTCAAGTCTCTGACGGCGTCGGCAAACCGGATGTTCGGCTCGTGGGCGCGCTCCTCGAACGCGGCCAGGTCCTCGGCGTCCTCCAGCAGGCTCTGCCCGACCGCATCGTTGATGATGTCCGACACCGACCGGTCGGTCTCGGCGGCGCGGAGGCGCAGCGCGCGATGCACGGCGGGCCGGAAATAGACCGTGGCTCTGCGTAGCTCTGTCTTCATGCAGACAGTATAGCACTATGACGTCATAGCGTCAAACTCCGCCCTCCACGCGAACCAGCGATGCGGCGACATCCGCACCCCAGCCCGGCACGGTCAAATGGACTGCCCCGAGTGGCTCCGACCTGCCCGTCCGGCCGAGGCGCCGAGCTGTCCGCCGTCAGCCGTCGGCCGTCATCCCCGCACTACGACGATTCTAGCGGAACAACGGAGACACCATTGGCAGTACGAACCATCTGCCATTTGCTGTGCTCCTTCAGCCTGCCACTGAGGGCCATGTCGCTCAGCGGGGTCTGCACCAGGCGCTCAACCGTCCGACGCAACTCCCTTGCGCCAAGCGCGGGGCTGTAGCCCACGCTGACGATGTAGTCTTCGGTTCCTTCTCCGAACTCGATAGCCACGCCATACTGCTCTCTCAGC
>Ga0172370_10003029_pt1 | contig 23664 bp, 20 predicted proteins | sample LakKiv5m_FD_114538 | JGI IMG/M metagenome (GOLD analysis project Ga0172370, IMG submission 114538) | Freshwater microbial communities from Kabuno Bay, South-Kivu, Congo - kab_022012_11.5m | ecosystem: Environmental > Aquatic > Freshwater > Lake | place: Democratic Republic of the Congo...
CTACGGAAACTATGCTCAGCATTGGTAAGAAAAAGAAAAAACGTGCAGGAAAAGGTGAAAAGGATAAAATTGCTGCTGCAATAATTTTGAGAGAATTTTTAGAAGAAATACGATGAAAAAAGTAAATTATGTAAATTTTAGGGTTCAAATGAAAAATGTATTTTTTGTTGCAATGTTCTTAATTGCTTGTTATAATCTTCGGGCTTTCCAAAGTATGGATAAGAGTAACTACTACGATTACGGAAAAAAATTCTACTGCGATGCTTATACTTTACCTCATCCTGTCAAAGATTCGGTTAATGTTTTGGCAATGTATCGTTACTCGAATAGTTTACTTTCTTTTAAGAAAAGTACGAATCCTTCAAAAGGTGATTTTGTTGCGATTGCCCAATTCCAAATTGAATTTCGTGATACAACCGGAATAATAAAGAAACGTGAAATAGTAACGGATTCCCTGTGGACGATTGGATTTGACGATACAAAATCGAATACAATATTTAATTACGGGAGCATCAAACTGTCACTTCCTGTCGGTGATTATGCAGTATTAGCAGAGCTATCGGACAATGGCAAAAATAAAATAAAAGAATTAAATCTACCTCATCTGTCAAAAACAACATTTTTAACAAAAAATAGTATCGGGATGCCATTTTTCTGCATCGCTGCAAACAGCAACGAAAGTTTATTAACACCGAATATCTTTAATCACAATGTCAATTTCTCATCAAACACTGCAAAAATTCTTATGCCGGTAGTGTTCAAGGGAAAATTCATCAAATACAATTATATGATTGAATATGTCGAGCAGAAACTTGGAAATATCGAATGGGGAGATGCAATTAAAATAACCGGACAGGTATCATCCGTAGAGTTCCAAACTGTTAATATATCAAAATATTCAAACTTGCATAAGATTTATCTCGATTATCAATCTGATTCCTCAATTTCTAAAACAAATCCGGGATATAAAAGCGGTTTGCTTGAGCTTGAACTACCATCGGATAAAAATATACCGGGGACATATCAGATTTTGCTTTGGGAGGACAGAAGCAAGGATACGGCGAAATTTACGTTCAAAGTGGAATGGGAAGATATGCCTTTGGTGCTGAAGAGAGTTGATTTGGCTATTGAATCAATGTTACTGATTTTAACAGATAAAGAATTTGACGAGATGAAAAGCGGGAATGATAAAAAAGTATTCCGTAAAATTCTGGATTACTGGAGGAAAAAGGACCCTACGCCCTTTACGGTATATAATGAAGCCATGACAGAGTTCTTCAAAAGAGTGGATTATGCTTTTTTCAATTACAAAACTATCACTGAGACCAATGGATTTAAGACTGACAGGGGCAAAATATACGTACTCAACGGAAAACCTGCCAAGTCAGTCAGAAACATCGGTAAAGACAGTTCAATTGAAGAAATATGGACATATCCTAATCTGAAACAAGAATATATTTTTGTTTCCAATTCAAAGGGACAATTCACACTCGAAAAAATTAAAGATTTAAAATAGCGGGTGGAATAATATCCACCCGCTCTTTAATATTAATAAGTATAAACATTGCAAGTCACTTGGGCACCGCTGATATAATCAATTTGGTAAGTGAAACTCGAACCTTCATCAAGAAAATATCGTAGAATTTTCTCACCGAGGATAGATGCATTGAAAATTGTCGTATCTGTTGTTCCATCAACCCTTGTTTCCAAAATAGTGATTTTTACTATACTTGTTCCGGCATTAGTAAAATCAAAAAAGAAGTCATTAAATCCGACCAAGTCATTATAAATATAACTTGGATTAGCAGCACCAAAGGTATGAGTTTTATTTAAATCTGTAGGCTTCCCAGACTGAATCATTATATGGTCACCATTAATATAAGGGTCAATTGGGTCTACTATATCAGCTTGAACTGTATATTGGTAGGGGACCTGATTCGTAGAATATTTTGTAGCAATATAAGAATATGGATTAACAATGCCTAAAGAATTCCCATTTATTTTTAATGTACAAGGGAATTCGGTCATATTGAATCCACTGATTATATACATATTATTATCATTTAATGGTAATGTTTTAGGTGTATTTGATTTTATAGGAACACCCATCGGTAAATTTTTTCTTAACATCTCCGGAGTCGTCTCAGCACTTAGCTGTTCGGAAAGAAAAATCGCTATTATTAATATCAAAATGATTTTCATTTATACCTCTCTGAAAGTTAAATAATTTTAAAAAATAATCGGATGAGTTGTTCCACCAGCTTCAATAACTGCTACATCCTGAAAGCAGTATTGCGTATAATAAACATTGAAGGGAGAATTATTCGTAATCAATATTTCAACCATTTCCATTTCGTCAACGTAGAATATGAAATTGTAATTATTTTGAACTACGATATCTTCGGTCACAGTCTTGATTATTTCACCTCCAACAGTTGTAAAAAGGTCAATAGTCAAAGGAACGCCGCCATCATTTTCTTCAAATTTAATCAAATAATAATTCTGGTCGGGGAATGGAATCTGAATGCTGCTGTTGTGCTGGAGCATGTTAATGGGCATTATCTCATTAACAGGAGCAATCTGAGCAATACATCTGCAATCACATGGTATTAAATCAGCTGGTTCAGTAATAATGACATCCAATGTGCCGTCGTACGGTACTTGCTGCACATTATTTAAAAAACCTGTGAACGACATGGGATTAACGGAAGCGACTTGGTGTCCGTCATAAACCACATCACAAGGATATTCCCTGCAATTGAAAACATTCACAAAATGCTCACCGGTATTCAATACAGTTGGTAGATAGTTCGTCCCAAGACCTCCCGATTTAATCGGGACTCCCATTGGTAAACTTTTCCTTGCCATGATAAAACCTCACTTTTAAAATGAATAAAAACTAATTTAGCAGACTATTTTTGCTAAATGATTTGTTTTCAACCGTTAACTTCAAGTTGAAAATTCGATTTATTGCAAATTCATTTTTTTCAGAGTAATTCAAATATTTTTTAAAATTAAATAAAATTTCGATATAAAACAATTTTTTTTTATTTTATAAAAATTATTTTGACAAGTTTATTTTATGTTTGTCAGTGAAAATGAAATTTAAGCCAAAATATCTAATTGAACTACTGATAATTACTGCAATTTTATCGGTTGATTTTTCATTTGCATTGGGACAAAAAAGTAAAAAATCTCAAAATCTTAAGCAAGACACCAAAAGTCAATTACAGATTAGTCAAAAAACAAATTTTCATTCAATAAACAATCTCAATAAAGAAGCTCACGGATTATTAAAACATAATCCCGATTCCGCATATAATTTAGCTCATTTTGCATACGATTTATCGGTCGAGCTGAATTATCCCGAAGGTAAAATTAATTCCCTTAAGAATATGGGCTTTGCAAAGATAAATAAAAATCAGTTCAAAACCGGAAATGCCTTTTTACAAAACGCATTGAATGAAGCAAAAATCAGTAGTTATAAAATGATAGATGCTTCACTTAAATTTGATATCGGTGTCTTTTTTAAAGAATCATCAAACCCCGAACAAGCTCTCACCTACCTGAAAGCTGCTATTGTTCAATTCGATATATTGAAGGCTTACAAACGTAAAGTAATGACAATCTCTAACATAGGGAGTATATACATTGATTTGGGTGCTTATGCTCTTGCTTTGGAACAGCTTTACGGAGGATTAAAGATAGCTGAAGATAATAAATTTAAATTAGAAATTTCTATTATTAGTACTGATATTGGTATCGTTTACCACAGACAGGAAGATTATCAATATGCCGAAAAATATTTTGATAAAGCACTCAAAATTGCTCAAAGTATTAACGATACTAATCAAATAGCCATGTGTCTAACAAATCTTGCAGTTGTTTATTCAAGTCAGTTGAAATTTAAAGATGCACTATCTAACTATTTTCATGCTATTTCCCTTTACAAAAAGACGGGCGGCAAGGATAAAATTTCTACCTTATATGTTAATGTTGGTAAAAATTTTCTTGAGCGAAATGATTATGTTCAAGCTTTGAAATTCTATAATAAAGCAGTAGAATCAGCTTTTGAATCCGGGAAAAAGGAAGATATAGTTGTGGCTCTTATTTATTCCGGGGAGATTTACCTGAGATTGAAACAATATGATTCGGCAGAATCCTTTTTCAATCGGTGCATAAATTATGCCAAGGAATTAAATGCAGGATACTGGATTCAATATGCCTATAGTTATCTTTCTCAGATAAACGAAATAAAAGGAGATTTCAAATCTGCTTATCATTATTCAACTTTATATTCCGATATGAGGGATTCACTTTACAATCAAGACAAAATAAATGAAATCAGCAGAATCGAAATTAAATATGAAAATGCAAAAACAGTTGAAAAAGCAAAAGCAGAAAGAAAAACTCTTATAATTATTTTAATTTCGGTTTGTATAGGATTCTTACTGCTCTCAGTGCTTGCATTCGTCGTTTTCCACCTTTACAATGTCAAAAAGAGAAGCAATTCGGAATTAGCCATGAAAAACGATTTGCTCAGCAAGGAGCAGGAGAAATCCCATAATCTGCTTTTGAACATATTACCGGAAACTATTGCCGTAAGACTTATTGAAGGCGAAACTAACATTGCTGACAGCCACGATGCGGCAAGTGTGATTTTCATTGATATTGCCGAGTTCACCAAGATGAGCACAGGCTGTTCTCCGCAAGCTATGGTCAAAGATTTGAATAATATTTTCACACTTTATGATAAAATATCTGCAAAATACGGAATTGAGAAAATCAAAACCATCGGAGACTGCTATATGGCTGCTTCAGGTATTCCGCTTGCAAGGGATGACCATGCGGAAGCCATTGCCTGCGTTGCAATTGAAGTCTCTGATGCTTTGAGCAATTATGTTTCTGAAATAGGAATGGAGTTCCGGTTCAGAATAGGTCTCGATTGCGGTCCGGTAGTTGCCGGTGTGATTGGAGAACAAAAGTTCATCTATGATTTATGGGGTGATACCGTAAATACAGCTAGTCGCATGCAGGATTCCGGTATGATTGGAAAGATACAATGCACTGATAGGTTTAAAAATAAATGTGACCTAGAAAATGTTAAATTCTCTTTGTCGTGGAGTCATAAATATCAAGAAATCCAATTTGTCGAAAGAGGGGAAATCGAAATCAAAGGTAAAGGATTAATGAAAACTTGGCTCTTAGAATGTTGAGAACCGACGATAATTTTCAGTAATTCTTTTAAGAAAATTTGAAATAAATCACAAAATTCTAATCAGCAAATCCCTTCCATTACATCCAAAACCGTCTGAACCCTGCCAAAAGGAGCCGAAATCTGAACTCCGGAGATTGAACTTTTTATACTGCCGAGAGTTTCCCTTACAATATCTATACCTTCCTGCCGGCTTTTATCCTTAGATTCTTCAACCTTTCTCAATCTGTGAAGAACCGCCTCGGGAACAGAACAACCCGGAACTTCATTATTCATAAATTCTGCGTTTCTGATTGAAGTCAGTGGCCAAATTCCAGCGATTAAGGGAATCTTAATATGTTGAATTCTTTTCAGAAAGTTCTCAAATATTCTGATGTCAAAAACCGGTTGAGTTACAATATACTCTGCACCGGCATCAACTTTCCAATCTAAACGACGAAGTTCTTCATTAAGATTAATCGCACCCGGATTTACTCCCACCCCAATCAGAAATCCGGTGGGTTTTCCTATGGGATTTCCGGCAATATCCATCCCATTGTTTAACCTGTGGAGAATATTAACAAGACCGATAGCATCCACATCGAATACTCCCGTTGCATCAGGATAATTGCCGAGTTTCGGAGGGTCTCCGGTAATAGCAAGAATATTTTTAATTCCTAAGGCATAAGCACCTAAAAGGTCGGACTGAATGCCAATAACGTTTCTGTCCCTGCAGACATAATGAAGTACGGCTTCGATTCCTACATCTCTTTGAATCTGGAGGGCAAGTGCCAGAGCAGACATCCTTGCTGAAGCCCTTGGTCCGTCGGGAATATTAATTACATCAATACCACTAAAATACATTTCACGGGCTTTATCTATTTCATTAGCTGCCGATACGCCGTGTGGTGCTACAATTTCAACAAACTTCACAAAATGTCCTTCGACCAACCTTCTCGAGAGGCGTGATTTTTTTTCGAGAGGAACTTTTTCCACTTCCGGTAGTGCAGTTATAGATTTGAGTTCGATTCGTTTTCTGCTCAACTGAGGTGACAGAGCATTAATGGCATTTCTCATTGCTTTAATATGAGAAGGACCGGTTCCGCAGCAGCCACCGACAATATTTGCACCACTCAGAACGAAATTCTTAGTATATTCAGCCATATATTCAGGAGAAGCCAGGTAAATATTCCTGCCGTCAACACTCTTTGGCTTTCCTGCATTAGGCATTAAAGAAATGGGCATTTCAGTAAGTTTCCTTACATCATCAAGCCATGACAACATAACCTGTGGACCAACAGTACAGTTAATCCCGACTATGTTAGCACCGAAACCTTCAAGGTCTTTGATTAATGTTTCAGGGTCAGCACCAGTAAGTGATGTACCATCTTCATCAATCGTCATTTGGGCAATTAAGGGAATGTCGGCAGAAATTTCCCTTGCCGAAGTTACAGCTTGCTTAAGTTCCTCAGGATAAATAAAAGTTTCAAAGATAATAAGGTCAACACCACCGTCAATCAATGGTTTTATTTGCTCTTTAAAATATGCCCTTGCTTCATCGGTAGAAGTCGGACCTAAGGGTTCTATCTGAATTCCTAACGGACCGACCGAACCGGCAACAAATAAATCATCACCGGCAACTTCCTTAGCAATCTTCGCACCTGAAAAGTTAATATCATAAACTTTGTCGGCAAGGTGAAAATGACGAAGTTTAACAGGGTTTGCACCAAATGTATTGGTTTCGATAACGTCAGAACCTGCATTTTTATAATCTTCATGCACTTGCTTAATCATATCAGGATTTGACAGATTCAACTCATCATAACATTTATTAATAAACACACCCTTGCGGTAGAGTTCCGTACCCATCCCACCGTCAAAAAGCATGATTCTGTTTTGCAGCTTATCTAAAAAATTTTCTTTCATATTCAATTTGATTTTAATAAAAAAGAAAAGACTGAAATAATCGAGATTTGTTTTAAGGATTCAAATACGAAAATCGGATATTTAATATCAGCATTTTATAATTGTTGGAAGTTATGAAAGAGAATATTAGTTAATCCAATATAAATGTTTGAATCACATTTTTGAAATATGGCAATTTCTTGTATTACACCAAGAAAAAGATTCTTGGATTGCGTTATTGAAAAATAAGAATGAATCATTTCTTACCTCAAAAGTATAATTTTTTTTCTTATTGTCAGATGTCCTGATTGTATCTTCAAAAAGTAGAACCCAGGGGGGTATGGGCTCATGTCGAATACAGTATCATTTGTCACTCTTATATCAGATATTGAATAAATTTTTAATCCTAAAAAATTTGAAATTTCAATATTGTATGTGCCTGATAAATCAGGATTCTTCGGATTATCTAAAGGATTATTATACCCAAATGTGACTAAAACCGTATTAATCGCCGGATTTGGATAAATATTAAATTCGGAAAAGACATTATCTTCAACTGATTTTGCCTTGGGAACAAAGATTATATGGTTTGAAGTGTCCGATTTGCAGCCGCTGGTATCCATAACCATAACATAAAACGAACCTGAATCCGAAGGCTTGTAGATTTGCAAATCTGTTCCCTGGTCCATTAATTTTGAAGGTGATTTGAACCATCTGTAATAGCTTGCTTCAAAAACGACCTTCAGAGAATCACCTTCTTTAACAATTTGGGGAGTTGCAGGTTTTGGTAGTACCTTAATTGTTAAAATTGCTTGAGAACTCATTTCAGGTTGACTGTTATCAGTAACAACCAATGTATAGTTGGTTGTTGAAAGCGGAGTGAAAACAGGATTTGGAAGAGTACTATCACTGATACCCGAATTTGGTTTCCAATGATAAACGTATGGTGGTGTTCCTCCGGTAATTTTTGGTGAGTCTATTTTTATTGAATCTCCCTGACAAAGGGAAATAGAATTAGAATTTACGAAATGGATGGTTATTGGATTAATATCCGAAATATTAGCCTTGAACACTCTTTTATCCGACCCGGCATAGACAGTATTACCGGATATTCCAAAAGAATAGAATTTTTGGTCGGTTAATCCACCGTTGGTTTGCATCCAGGTAATGCCTCCATCAGCAGAAAAGTAAATACCATTGCCGTCAGTTCCTGCTAATAAATATTGACCTCCGGCACAAAATGAAAGCACAGTTTTATCTTTTAAATCATTATTCAATCCCGACCAGATTTTGTCAGTCAAATTTGCTGTGAATATTCCTCCTTCATCAGAACCGGCAAAAATATTATTACCGCTAACTATTAGTGAACGGACATTATTCGACGTTAGACCGTTATTCATAGATGTCCATCCGGAACCTTTATTACCTGAAACGAATACACCGGCTTCGGTTCCAGCATAAATATTGTTCCCGTCAACTATTAAACACCTGATTTTTTTATTTATTAATCCAATATTAGCAGTGCGCCAGCTGTTACCCATATCAGTTGTTACAAACACACCGTCTTGGGAAGTTCCGGCAAAGAGATAATTTCCCATAAGTGCAATACACTGGACATCAGATGAGGTGATGTCCCCATTAATTACATTCCAGTCGGTACCTTTATTAGTTGTCAGATATACACCTCCTCCGGTTCCGGCAAATACCATATCACCTTCTACTATTATACCACGAATAAAATAATTAGTAAGGTAGGCAATATCAACCGGATTCCAACTTTTACCACCGTTGACAGTTGAGTATAATCCCTGTCCATCAGTACCCGCCCATATTGTTGTACCCTGTACACCAAAAGATTTAACAGGAGCTTGCAAAATACCAAAAGAAGATTCTTTCCATTGTGAAATACTCTCACAAAACGAGACCAAAATTAAAAGAGAAACAAAGACACAAAAAAGTTTTTTCATCAATTTCTCCAGATTGTTTCAGTTAATATGTTTATAACAAAAATAATTAAAAAAGGTTACAAATTTTATTCAATTAATTATATTTTGAAAAAAAAGTTCCGGACTTTATTGTAATGTTGCAAAACTGATATTAAAATTTGAATTATCAATAAAAAAAGTTTTGATGATTTTTATTGCTAATCTTTTTTTCTGTGAAAAAAATAAGAAAGTTATAAAAAAAATGATTAGTAAACTATGGTTTTATGGTATTTTTGTAGTTTTTAAACTGGAATTGAAAAGCATTGAAGAAAAACATTTACATAGCATTAATTTTCTTTTTATTTTTGTTTCAATCTCTCCATTCCGGAGAGAAACATTTAAAGTATATAGCAAAATCCGGTGATGGAATAACCATCGTCTTAAATAAGTTTTTCATACCCTCTTCTCAGGATTATATTGCAAAATTCAAGGAACTAAATTCCAAAAAATTCGATAAGGAAGGCGGAATGTTCAAGGGAATGTCCTACATACTGCCTATAAAAATTTTTAACTACGATGGAAAGAGTTTGGCTTCATCTCTGAAGAGCTTATCGGAAGAAGAGATTACAAAAATTGAACTCTATAACAAAAAGGTTTTTTCAGGTGGTTTGAAATCTCATTCTTTTAAAAAAGATAAAAAGATCTGGGTTCCGTTTTTTATTTCATCTAACAACCTGAATATACCCGATACAGAAGTTAAAAAAACAGAAAACGGAAAGACTTCTAAATTAGAAAAAGCAGAAAAAAAGGAAAAAACCCCAAAACTACCTTTAAGTGATAAAAAGAAACAAGATAAGTTATTAAAAAAAGAAAAAAATTCTCAGAATAAATTCGATTCTTTCAAATCCGGAAAAAACACCTACCCGATTTTTGGAAAAAAATTAGCAAAAGTTTCCATTAAAAGTTCCGTACTCAAAGGTCACGTTTTTTATATAGACCCGGGTCATGGCGGACCGGACCCTGGTGCCATTGGGCATAGAAACGGACACGAACTGCATGAGGATGAATATGCTTATGATGTTTCGCTTAGGCTTGTTCGTTTTCTTATCGAAAAAGGAGCAAAAGTCTATGTTATCGTTATTGATAATAATGACGGAATTCGAGACGATGAATATTTGAAGCCAGGTTACAAAGAATATTATTACGGTGGTGATAGTATTTCAGTTAATCAAAAAGAAAGATTGACAAAACGAGTCGAGATAATAAACAGACTTTACAAAGAAAACCGAAAGGCAAAAAGTCAGACATCAGTAACCATTCATCTCGATTCTAGGGTAACCAAGGAAAGAATTGATATTTTCTTTTATTTTAAGGAAGGTTCTACCGAGGGAGAAAAACTCTCGCAAACATTATACTCAACCATAAAAGAAAAATATGAAAAAGTGCAGCCCGGAAGAGGATACCAAGGAAATGTTTCTTCCAGAAGCCTATTACTTTTACGAGAATTAAAACCGACAGCGACCTATATCGAATTAGGAAACATACAAAATAAAAATGACCAGTTTCGCTTCATTCAAAAGGAAAACCGGCAGGTAATCGCAAAGTGGTTATGCGAAGGTTTAATCAAGGCTACAACCAAAGATAAACACCCCTAAAAAAAACAATTCTTTTTAATTATTTGATATACGAAAATTTTGATATTTTTGTAATTGTTTAAGTGTATTATTGAGAAAAATATAACTTAAAATTTATTTACATTTACATAGGTTCTACTATGATAGTATTCGTATTAAACTGCGGTAGCTCGTCATTAAAATTTCAGCTTGTTGAAACAGACTTTGATATGATTCAGAATGATGCCGACAAAATGCTTGCCAAAGGCTTGATTGAGAGAGTCGGAAGTCAGTCCTTAATCACTTTCCAGGTTGAAGGAAAACGACCCTTCAAATCTGCCGAACCGCTTCGTGACCACCGGGCGGCTCTTAATTATGTTATCAAATGGATGGTTTCACCCGACACAGAAATTCCAGGTGTTAAAGATTTATCAGATATTCATGCAATTGGTCATCGTTGCGTACATGGAGCTGAAAGATTCAAAAAAAGCGTCAGAATAGACAAAGAAGTCATCGCTGGAATTGAAGATTGTATCCCGCTTGCACCTCTACATAATCCTGCAAATCTAAAAGGTATTTATGCAGCACGCGATATTTTTGGGAATTCGATTCCTCAAGTCGCCATTTTTGATACTTCATTCCATTCAACTATTCCCGAAACGGGATATATGTATGCTGTTCCTTATCAGCTTTATAGAAGATTTAAAGTCAGAAAATACGGTTTCCACGGTACATCCCACAGATATGTGGCTTACCGTTTCAGAAGATTAAATAATCTTGAAAGAGATGACGTCAATATAATTTCTCTGCATCTCGGAAACGGATGCTCAGCCTGTGCCATCAAAGACGGTAAATCAATTGATACTTCGATGGGTCTAACACCACTCGACGGCTTAATCATGGGTACAAGATGCGGCGACCTAGACCCAACAGTTATTGAGTTTTTATCACACGCAGAAGGAACTTCCCTCGATGAAGTTTTCTCTGTCCTGAATAAACGTTCAGGTCTTCTTGGAATTTCGGGTTTGACTAACGACATGAGAGACCTTCTTGAAGAAGAAAAGGAACATAATGATAGAAGAGCAACACTTGCCATTGATATGTTTTGCCAGAGAATTAAAAAATATATCGGAGCATATATTGCCGAATTGAATGGAACTGATGCTATTTGCTTTACTGCTGGTATCGGAGAAAACTCTTCGGAAATCAGGAAGAGATGCTGTGATGGTCTCGATTATTTCGGAATTAAAATTGACGAAAGGCTTAACCAAATGGCTTATGGTGGCAAAGAAATGAAAATCAGTTCCGAAGATAGTAAAATTCCCGTTTACGTTATTCCTACCAACGAAGAGTTAGTTTTAGCCCGCGACACTTGCCGCGTTGTGCTTGATGCTCCAAGAGTTTGGTAATTATTAAAAAAATATTGGTGGATAGTTATTATGAGTAAATTTACAGAAAGTATGAGAGAAAAAGCCGCCAGACTTTTTTTGCCGGTAGCTTTTCCTGACGCCGAGGATATAAGGACTTTACAAACAGCTATTGTACAAAAAAATAATAAAATTGCCATACCGATTTTGGTAGGCAATGACAAAAAAATTAATGCAATTGCTGATGAATGTAATGTTGACATAAGTGACATTGAAATAGTCAATCCGGAACAATCACAACTGATAGGCAAATTTGCAGATATTCTTTATGAGAGAAGAAAAAACAAGGGTATGACTCATGAGCTGGCAACCGAAACAGTAAAAAATCCAATTTACTTTGCCGGTTTCATGCTCGAAACAAATATCGTCAAAGTTGTTGTCGGTGGCAATATTTCCGCTACCGGTGACATAATACGAGCTTCTATTTTTACAGTGGGAGTAGCAGTCGGTATCTCTATTTTAAGCAGTTATTTCATTATGGTTATGCCCGATAACAGGCTGATTTGCTTCGCAGATTGTGCTGTCAATCCTGACCCGACTGATGCTCAACTCGCAGATATTGCTATAAGTTCAGCAAGAAATTTTCAAGCAGTTACCGGTGAAGAACCAAGAATAGCCATGCTATCTTTTTCTACAAAGGGGAGTGCTACACATCCATTAGTGGATAAAGTAGTCTCTGCAACAAATATTGTTCGCGAAAAAGCTCCAGACCTCTTGGTTGACGGTGAAATGCAGCTTGATGCAGCACTAATAGAATCTATCGGAGAAAGAAAATGCAAAGGTTCTCCTGTCGCTGGTAAAGCTAATGTTCTTGTTTTCCCGGATTTGAATGCAGGCAATATCGGTTACAAACTAACTGAAAGATTAGCCGGTGCAGAAGCGGTAGGACCGATTGTTCAAGGGCTGAAAAAACCATATTGCGACCTCTCAAGAGGATGCAGTGTGGATGATATGATTAATGTGGCAGCTATTTGCAGTTTAATGGCTTAAATCAAAACAAATTTTTTTTAACATTATTGGAAAGTATATGTCAATAGTTTTAGATGGTTCAGAATTAACGGTTGAAAAACTTGTAAAAATTGCAAGACACGGTGAAAAAGTTGAACTGGCACCCAAATCACTTGAAAAGATAAAAAAATGTAGACTAATGCTTGAAGAAAAGATAATTGCACATGAAATAATGTATGGAGTAAATACGGGCATTGGAGAATTTTCCGAAATCGTTCTGAATGACGAGCAAGTCAAAGAATTTCAAAAATGCTTGATTTATAATCATTCGGCTGGTATTGGCGATCCGGCACCGATTGAATACGTCCGTGGTGCAATAGCCGGAAGAATAAATGTTCATGCACATGGGAATTCTGGATGTAGACCTGAAATTACATTAACTATGGTTGAAATGCTGAATAAGGGAGTCACTCCTGTGGTTTGTCAGAAAGGTTCGGTTGGAGCATGTGGTGACCTTGCCCCAATGTCACAGGCAGCTTTGCTGCTCATGGGAGAAGGTGAAGCCTTTTACAAAGGAGAAAGGATGTCCGGCAAAGAAGCATTTGAAAAAGCAGAAATCCCTATCCCGGGCTTGGAAGCTCGTGATGGCTTAGCATCAATAAACGGTTCTAATCTATTGACAGCAATGAGTGCAATCCATTTATACGATTTCAACCGTTTACTCAAACAAGCTGAAATAGCAGCCGCTATGTCCTTAGAAGCTTTGTTGGCAAATATGAAACCTTATGACACAAGATTACACTCTCTTCGTGGATTTGCCGGTGCTGTCAGAAGTGCAGCTTCATTAAAAAAATGTATTGCAGGCAGTGACCTGACAACCGGAAAAATGAAAACCAAAGTTCAGGATGCTTATTCGATGCGTTCCACACCCCAGGTTATTGGGGCTGCTCACGACGCAATTGCTTATGCAAAGAAGCAAGTTGAAATAGAATTAAACGGTGTCGGCGACAATCCGATATTTTTACCGGAAGAAAACCTCACCTTAACCGGAGCGAACTTCCAAGGTTCACCGGTATCATTGCCTATGGACCTCGCAGGTGCTGCCATTACAATGGTTTGTGTATTATCTGAAAGAAGACTGAACCGTTTATTAAATCCAGCACTTAGCGTCGGATTACCATCGTTCTTGACAAAGGGTGCCGGAATGTTCTCAGGTATGATGCTTAGCCAATATACTGCCGATTCGCTGATAGTTGAGCAAAGAATTCTTTCTGCACCTGCATCAATTCAATCAATTCCTGCTGCTGCCGACCAGGAAGATTTTGTTTCTATGGGCATGACAACTGCAATTAAAAATGGACAGATCCTAGATAATTCTTATGGTATAATCGGTATTGAATTTATGGCAGCCGCTCAAGCACTCGATTTTAGAGAATTTACTTCGGGCATCGGCGTTCAGACTGCCAAGGAAACAATCAGAAAACATGTGGATTTTCTTGATATTGACCGTCCTCTCTATTCTGACCATAACAAGATGAAAGCTCTCGTTAAATCTTGTGAGATATTAGAACAAGTAGAGAAAAAAATTGGTTCATTATAATAATTAATTTGCTAATAAGATTGAAAGAAAAAATATGACACTCAACTCGCTTGATGTTTTTATTGATATTGCTAAACAGAAACCGATGAAAAAGGTAGTTGTTGCTGCTGCCGAAGATGAACTTGTTCTTTCTGCTGTCTCAGAAGCAAAAAATCTAAATCTTATAGAACCGATTCTGGTTGGGAATACAAAAATAATCAATGAAATTTCGAAGAACATCAAATTTGATTTAGAAGGTATCGAAATTATTGATGAACCCAATCCTGCAGTAGCATGCAAAACAGCTGTAAAGTTAATCAAAGAAAATAATGGTCAAATTTTAATGAAAGGACTTGTCGGTACTGCCGATTATTTAAGAGCTATTCTTGACAAAGAAAACGGACTTAGAAACGGAGAATTACTCAGTCATATAGGTTTCTTTGACCCAAAAACTTATCATAAACTGATAGCTTTAACAGATGCAGCACAGAACATAAGCCCAACATTTGAAGAAAAAGTAAGCATATTAAAAAATTCGATTGACTTTTATCAACGTTTAGGGGTTAAAATCCCAAAAATTTCAATCTTAGCAGCAGTCGAAACTGTTAATCCAAAAATGGAAGTAACAATCCATGCGGCAATGTTGACTCAGATGAACAGACGCGGACAAATAAAAAATTGTATTATTGACGGTCCGCTTGCTTTCGACAATACCGTTTCAAAGGAAGCAGCAAAGCATAAAGGAATTGCGAGTGATGTTGCCGGAGATGCAGACCTTATTTTCGCACCGAACATTGAAGTTGCAAACACGCTATATAAATGTATAACGTATTTTGGCGGAGCATCAGTTGCAGCTATTATTCTTGGTGCTAAGGTTCCGATTGTTCTAACATCAAGGTCTGATTCAGAAAAGAGTAAACTATATTCTATTGCACTTGCAGCATGTTATTGAGACACATTGTTAAAATTTTAAATTAAATTTATGAAATTATTAGCAATTAATCCGGGTTCGACGTCCACAAAAATTGCGGTTTATGATGGTCTTGAACCCATGATTTCTCAAACCTTACGTCATCAAGCCGAAGAGTTAGCTCCTTTTCCAAAAATTTTAGACCAATACCATTTCAGAAAAAAAATAATAATAAATTTCCTAAAATCTCAGCATATATCTCTAAATTCACTTGATGTGATTGTCGGACGGGGTGGTCTTCTGAAGCCCATTCCCGGTGGAGTTTACAGAGTAAACGACACAATGATTTCTGACCTCAGGAAAGAAATCATGGGCGAACATGCATCGAATATAGGTGGAATATTAGCTTATGAAATCGCCAAAGATATCGGAAAAGACATTCCATCTTTTATTGTTGACCCGGTTGTTGTTGACGAAATGGAACCTCTTGCACGATATTCCGGAATGCCTGAACTCCCGAGAGTGAGTATATTTCATGCTTTGAATCAGAAAGCTGTTGCACGCCGTCACGCAAGAGAAACAGGTAAAAGTTACGAAAAACTTAATTTGATTGTTGTTCATCTTGGTGGTGGTATTTCAGTCGGGGTTCATAAAAATGGTAAAGTCATTGATGTTAATAATGCACTTGACGGAGAAGGACCTTTTGGTCCCGAACGTTCAGGCACTTTACCTGTTGGAGCTTTAGCAAAATTATGTTTCTCGGGCAGATATCTATTTACCGATATTAGAAAGAAAATTACAGGAAGAGGCGGTTTGGTAGCCTATCTCAGTACAAATACTGCTAATGAAGTAGAATTAAGGATAGCTGAAGGAGATACTTTTGCTCAGGAAATTTTTGAAGCCATGGCATATCAGGTTGCAAAGGAAATTGGAGCCTGCGCCACAGTTTTATTCGGAAAAATAGATGGGATTTTGATAACAGGAGGTCTTGCCCACTCCGAAAGATTTATTGAACTTATCAAAGAACGTTGCAACTTTCTTGCTCCAATATATATTTATCCGGGAGAAGACGAAATGCAAGCTCTTGCAGAGAGTGTTTATTTTGCTTTAAAAGGCGAGCAGGAAATCAAAGAGTATAAGTGATTTTTGTTTTAATATTTTAGTAACATAAATAATTTGGGTATATTGCAAAAACGAATTGTTAAAATATAGAATACAAAATGGATATTGCTTATACACAAAGTGACAGTAAAATAAATGCAGTTTTTGAAGAACTTATTCAATATGCTGCCAAAGATGAAAAAATAACCAAGATTAAACCGGTATTCAAGACGGATGATTTTGCTCTTTATAACAATGATTATCTCGAAGTTTTATCAAGATTTCCAGATAATTATATTGATATGATATTTGCAGATCCGCCGTACATGCTTTCAAATGACGGCTTCACTTGTTATGCAGGTAAAATGGTATCAGTAAATAAGGGTGAGTGGGATAAAAGTAGCGGCTTTGATAATGATTTGAATTTTCATGAAACTTGGATCAGAGAATGTAAAAGAGTTTTGAAACCCGAAGGAACTATCTGGATTAGCGGTACTTACCATTCAATTTACCAATGTGGGTTTTTATTGCAGAAATTGGGACTCCATATCTTAAATGATATAACTTGGTATAAACCAAATGCAGCTCCTAATCTTAGTAGAACGGTTTTTGCTGCAAGCCATGAAAATATAATTTGGGCAAGAAAAGATAAAACAAATAGACATATTTTCAATTACGACTTAATGAAAAATGGACTATTGAAGGAAGATATATTTAAAAATGAGACCAAACAAATGCGTTCAGTTTGGGCAATAAATACTCCTAAACCTGATGAAAAATCTTTTGGTAAACATCCAACACAAAAACCAATTGACTTACTGAAAAGAATAATTGTTTCATCAACAAATGAAAATTCAATAATTTTAGACCCATTTAATGGTGGAGGTACTACCGGAATAGCATCAAAAATTATTGGAAATCGTAAATATATTGGAATAGAAATTAATCCGGAATACGTTGAACTGACAATAAAAAGATATGAATTTTTAAATAATAAAAAGGAAATATTTTAACATGAATTCTTTTAAAAAATTTTGCTCAGATTTAGTTAATATTCTTGGATATAAAAATTTGAAAGATATAAATGTCCTTGATAGCAGATTAATTATTTCGAAAATTGAATTTCCAAATTTTAAATTTATTTCAAAATTAGAACATTATGAGTAAAAAAGATAATATTTTAGTTGAAATTTATAAAATCTGCCAGAAAAGAAAGGATTTTGACTTTGATAACGAATTAGTTAAAGATATTTCTAAGAAGCACGGATTTGGTAATCCGTTTGATGCAACGAAACTTGATAATAAATATAAAATTCCAAAAGAATTATTAGACGATGATGTAGCAGTAATTCATTTAGGGAGTGGTAATCATAGATTTATTAAGGGCATTAATAAAGTATATCATGATTTTGAACCAATTCAAAACCAGATCGAATGGAAATATAAAAGAAGTTTATTAAACCTTTATAATACAAGCGAAAGTAATATCCTTTCAGTTGCCAATAATCAGCGTATTTTACATCACTTTTTATTTGGAAAAGATAATGAATTTGACGATGTTGAGATTATCAATAGACCAAAAACTTACTTTCCACATAGGACAAAAACCAGCTTTAATTATAATTTTGGGAAAGGTAATTTAATTGAACTTGAAAATATTCAAATTGAAATTGACTTGACTATAGAGTTCAAAGGAACAATAGGTGTATTTGAAGGAAAAAATGGGAAACCCGATAATTTTGCTGTCTATCAAATCTATCATCCATTCCTATATTATTACAAAGCCAATTTTGATTCTTCCATAAGTGGAAGAATAAAAAAGGTAATATGTGTATATGTTGTTAAAACTTTTGAAAATAAAAATTTAAAATTAAAATTATGGTCTTATTCTTTTGAAGATCCAAATGATATTACAAGTATCAAATTTATTAAATCAATTTGTTATAATTTAATTGACAATTAATCATTTTTAATGTTATGATTCAGAAATTTGAAAATATAGTTTACAATAAAGATGTCCTTCAAGTGCTTAAAGAACTTCCTGATAATTCTATAGATATGGTTTATGGTGACCCAGATTATAACGTTGGTATCAATTATGCCGGAAAGAATTATTCAAAGAAATGGGATGAATACATAGATTGGTACATCGCCCTCACCAAGGAAAGTATGCGGGTTCTGAAACCATCCGGTAATTTGTTTATGATGAATTATCCCAAACAAAATGCTTATCTAAGAGTCAAATATCTCGATGAAGCAGCTTATGATTTGCAGGATTATGTCTGGGTTTACAACACTAATGTAGGGCATAGCCCAAAACGATTTACGACAGCTCATCGCTCAATCTTGCATGCAACAAAAACGAAAGAAAATAATTTCTACAAAGAAAATGTTGCAGAACCATATAAAAATCCTACAGATAAAAGAATTTTACAAAGATTAGCGGATGGTCATACGGGTAGGATGCCTTATTCATGGTTTTATTATGATTTAGTGAAAAATGTATCTAAAGAAAAAACCTTTCATTCATGTCAAATACCTTTGAGTTTAGTTGAAATGCTTATTAAATCCTGTACGCTGCCAAATGATAATATTTTTATTTTATTCGGTGGTAGCGGTTCCGAAATAATTTTATGCAAGGATCTTAAAAGAAACTATATCAGTTGTGAAATTCACGAAGAATATTATAATATGATACTTGATAGAATTAAAAACAATGGGGCTATTCGTGATGCTTTCAGATTGGATTTCATTAAAGAAAAGAATAATGGTAATATTAAATTTAAAAAAACAGAAATTGAACTTTTTTGAATTTTAAAAATAATAGTGGAATATCCACAGCAAACTCATCTGATTGAAAGATGGCTCCACAAAACAACCGAATCCTTTGATGATTGGGATTGGGATGGCTCGGAATTGGTAATTTTCCTTGATGATGAAGCAATTGAAAGATATTCAAACAAAGATTTGAAAAAACTAATTGAAAACTTCAATAAAAACTCATTTCCTGTTCTTTCCGTCTTAACCTGAATAAATTCATTTTTCAGGACTTTAAAATGCAATTAGGAAAATTCAATATAGATGTTGTGGATACCGGTATTTTTGCTCTCGACGGCGGCTCAATGTTCGGTGTTGTTCCGAAATCGCTTTGGGCAAAAGCTTATCATCCCGGCGATGAACTTAACCGCATACCGCTATCAGCAAGACCCTTGCTTGTCAGATGGGATAATAAAATCGTGCTAATTGATGCCGGAAACGGAACAAAAATGAACGACAAACTTGCTGCTATCTATGGTATTGACAAGAACAAATCTTCTCTCGAACATGCTTTAGTTCCTTTTGGTGTTAAGCCCGAAGATGTGACTGATGTTATCTTTACACATCTCCATTTCGACCATTCAGGCGGAGCCACAAAATATATTGACGGGAAATCTATTCCACTATTCCAGAATGCCCGACACTACGTTCAGAAAGACCATCTTAAGTGGGCTCAGTCACCAACTGAGAAAGACAGAGCTTCATTTCTCAAAGATGACTACCTGCCGCTCATTGCTGACGGAATGTTGGAAACGATTGACGGCGAGGGAGAGCTTTTTCCGGGCATTTCTCTAATTCAAACTTTCGGTCACACAACAGCTATGCAAGCTGTAAAAATCTCCGATGGCGGACAAACAATTCTCTATTGTGCTGATTTCTGTGCCACTTCCGCTCATGTGCCTGTCCCCTACGTTATGGGCTTTGACAATCAACCGCTTGTTGCCATTGAAGAACGAAAGCGAATTCTGCCACAAGCTTATGAAGAGGGCTGGATACTCTGCTTCGAGCATGACGTTAACGTGCAAGCTGCGAAAGTTAATTCCACCGAAAAAGGTTTCTCCGCCGGCGAAAAGATTGTTATCACCGGATAATTCAAAATTGTAACCCATCGAATAGTTTCATTTGCTTAAATTTGTATTTTGCAAAATTTGTAACGACAAATGAATTTAGCTTTTTTAAAGAAAGTCAGAGTTATTGTTTCTCTCATTTTCTTTCTGTTTTCGGGCTTTCTATTTATTGATGCGGCTCATCAGTTTCAAACCTTATTAGCCGCACCGGTGCTGTATATGCAGTTTGTTCCTTCCTTGCTCAAATTCATTTCAGTTGTTGCAATTTCTTCAGCCGGATTCATTTTTGTTTTAATTCTCACTTCTCTTTTCGGTCGAGTTTACTGCTCATTTATATGTCCATTGGGCGTTTTGCAGGACATCATCACCTATTTAAGCAAGATTACAAGAAAAATCTTCAAACTAAAAAGACAAAAATACAGATTTGCCAAACCATATAACTTTTTCAGATACTCTCTTTTAGGAATAACAGCTGCATCCATCTTAAGCGGAAGTGCAGTAATCCTAAATTTGCTCGACCCATACAGCATGTTCGGGAAAATCTTCCAAGTGTTTTTCCGCCACTTTGCAGTCCAGTTCCATGACACAATGTCCTGGATTTTTGAATCATTCGGACTTTTCATCCTCTACCCTATTGATTTAAAACCATACAATTACGCACTCCTTGGCTTTGTCATTTTCATGTCACTGTTAATCATCTCGTTCTCAATCCGTTACGGGCGACTTTATTGCAATACTCTCTGCCCTGTGGGTTCGCTGCTCGGACTTATTTCGAAATATTCTATCTTCAAAATTAAATTTGATGAAGAATCATGCACTAACTGCGGACTCTGCCAGCGGGTTTGCAAGTCCGAATGTATTGATTACGAGAATCGTTACATTGACGAGAGCCGCTGCGTTGGATGCTTCAACTGCTTCGAGTCATGCCCTGAAAACGGCTTTAAATATAAATTTTCTCTCTTGAAAAGCGAAACAAAAACAGACCTGAATAAACGAACATTCATTTTCAGAACAACTCTTGCCAGCACGGCTATGGCAATTTCATCATGTCAAAAAATGACCGGTCATGATTCTAACAAATACTATCAAAGACCGAAATCAGCAACGCCTCCCGGCTCCATCAGCCTGCAGAATTATACTTCAAAATGTACTGCGTGTCAGCTTTGCGTTGCTGTTTGCCCGACTCAGGTGCTTCAACCATCGCTCACCGAATTTGGGCTTACCGGAATTTTCCAACCAGCTATGGATTATCCCTTCAGTTTTTGCAATTATGAGTGTACATCATGCACAGACGTCTGTCCGACCGGTGCCATTCGAAAACTGAACGTGGAGCAGAAAAAGCTGACGCAAATCGGAACAGCTAAATTGATTAAGGATTTATGTGTGGTATTTGTGAATAAGAAGGATTGCGGTGCTTGCTCTGAACAGTGTCCTACAAAAGCAGTGTTCATGATTCCTTATGAGAAAAATCTATCTGCACCGGAAATCAACAACGAAATTTGCGTTGGATGCGGTGCTTGCGAGCATGCCTGTCCCACCAAACCGATTAAAGCGATTTACGTGAAAGCAAATGAATTTCATAAACCCTCGAAGAAGCCGAAATCGAAAAAGCTTGAACAACCCATACCGCAGGAAGATTTTCCGTTTTAAGTAAACTTATTTTCTCTCTTCCTTTCATCATTCGATTTTTATAGTCAATAGTCAGTGGTCATTAGTCATTATTGTACAATTACATTATTTGATTTTCTCTCAAAATCCACAAAAAATTTTTTTGTTACAATTTGTTACATTTTGTGACTATAAATCTGCTTCCCTCTTTCATCACAATCGAATTTAGAATGGCTTGATTAGTTTGGCGTTGAGGCTTGTGATACTCTCTCAGAATTCGCCTAATTTCGTCACATATTAAATTTATGTATTAATTTAGAGTTTAATTGTTGAACTGTTTAACCGATTAATTGAAAGTATAGAGCAAAGGAGTTCATAAAGTTTCTAAAGTTAATAAAGTTGAAGATTTGAAGAGCAAAGAAGATTCACACACCGGTCATTCCTATGGCAATGGGCAAACGAATTTCAGCGTAGCTCATCCATCTTATCTTCGTCTTGAACACGATTACAGGATTATAAGACGGACAGGATTTGAAATGCCGTAGGCATGACCTGTTGAAAGAATTGAAAATTGAAAATTGAAAATTGAAAACGTATTAAGAGGTTATAATATAAGGAGTTATCTTTTCCCCCTTTGACAAAGGGGGCAGGGGGATTTTCTTCTTCAATTAATAATTAACAATGAAAAATAAATAATTGTAAAATTATGAGGCTTACATTCTGAAAGAATTGAAGTTCCAGGCTCATAAAGTGAGGTGAGAAGAGGAAAAAATATCGAATAAGGGTGTAAGAAGTGTTGTTTCTTCTCTTCCGACTAACGCCTAATGACTAATTTATTTCGGACATACCTCTGCGCTGCGTCCTTTGCACAAAATCCACCAAAACCACCATTTTCTACGAAAATTGAAAATTGAAAATTTAAAATGTATTAAGAGGTTATAATATAAGGAGTTATCTTTTCCCCCTTTGGAAAAGGGAGCAGGGGGATTTTCTTCTTCAATTAATAATTAACAATAAAAAATAAATAATTGTAAGATTATGAGGCTTACTTTCTGAAAGAATTGAAGCTCCATGCTCTTAAAGTAAGATGAGAAGAGGAAATAATATCGAATATTGAATATCGAATAACGAATATCGAATGGCTAAAGAAATGTATCTTTCTTTTTTCTTCTCTTCCTAACGACTAATGACAATTGACTACTGACGATTTCCTAACGACTAACGACTTTCGACTTACGACTTTCGACTAGCGACTAACGACTTACGACTTTCGACTTACGACTTTCGACTTACGACTGCAAGCAAAATACATTAAAAATTGCATTTTCAATAAGGTTACCAAAGAACACGTCGCAAAGATAAAAAGAAGAAATTATTTATTATAAAAACGGTTTCGCAACGATTTTTATAGGATTTACGAAAAATTTTGTATGGGGAGCATTAAAGTTGAAGAGTTTAAGAGTTGAAGAGCAAAGAAATGATGAGAATATTAATTATGAATTGCCACGAGCTTTAGCTCGTGGGTAAATGTGGTACACTCACTCTATTATTTTTGGAAATGAATTGCCAC
>Ga0172370_10003031_pt1 | contig 23645 bp, 26 predicted proteins | sample LakKiv5m_FD_114538 | JGI IMG/M metagenome (GOLD analysis project Ga0172370, IMG submission 114538) | Freshwater microbial communities from Kabuno Bay, South-Kivu, Congo - kab_022012_11.5m | ecosystem: Environmental > Aquatic > Freshwater > Lake | place: Democratic Republic of the Congo...
CCGAAATTGAGCCGGGGATTTACCAGATAAAAACAAATATTTCTGACATAGCACTAGTGAGCAGCGCAAGCCAATTATTTAAGAATGATGAAACAGTTGCGGACGGGCTTAATATTACTGTTTCAATGGAAAAGAAAGAGTCTCCAAAATTTGACTGGTTCTTTTACTATGACAAAAATACGGATAGATTCCCTGATAAGATTCTGCCCGCCACAAACCCAAGCCTATACACAACAAACGTTGATGCGAGAGGAACAATACTTACATTTGAGAAAGGCTCTGATTTGGTTGGGGAGTTCTATAAGACAGTCGCAATTCCAATTATGGCAAAAATAAGTGATAAAAGCGGAAGCGGCGCAAACTCTACTTTTGAGGTTCCGGATTATTCTGGGGACATATTTACTTATTGGACGGGGTTTGCAAGCAACGAACCAAACAAGGCAGGAGTAAAAGACGGATGCACAAACCCATTCACACAAAAAGCGCTGCCGTATAGAGTTGCTGATGAGAAAAACACAGCATCAGGAAAATTTATTATGCCCGAATCAAGCGGAACAAAACAAAATGCGGTGATGTATTTACAAACAGTTCTTTATGTTCCGGTCCTAAACGGGCAATTAACTATACAAAATGCGACATTCGGATTACAATGGCTTGGATATACTAACTGCCCTGATGGCAACTCAGACCACCCTTGCGACGGAACAATTCAAAATATAGTCGGGAATTATCCCGGCACACAAGTACTGGATTTAAACGATGTATTTACAGGAATAAAAACCGGAAGCATTTGTGTTTATGAAGATAATTCACTCTCAAACCCAAGATGGAAAGTATTCTGGAACCAAGATAGGGTACTTGAGGGGCTCAATGCGGACAGAAACGCAATTATTGGAGTAGAAGATGTGAATATTTGCGCAACAAGAAAAGTGTTCTCAAACTAATTCAACTCAAATTCCCTTTATTCTAAATATCCCGACAAATATCATAAATAATGCAAAGAGCATTAAGAAAATGAGTACCCACTTGCTGTTAAGAATTGACAAATCAATTCCTCTCCCCTTTTGTTTTGCATCATTTGCAAATTTCTTTACTTTTGGCGCCTCAGTAGCTTTGCCCGTAATTATTTCATTTACATATTTTCCCCAGTTAGAAGGTGTCCTTAAATCATTAATTGTTTCTGAAGTAATTTCAATATACCCCTTCTCTCTATTTGGAACTTCTCCAATTCCCTCAATCGCGCCATCAACAGCATTAACCGTAAGCGAATAATCTTTTTTACCCAGAGAAATATTTGTGCGATATAATGGCAAAAACATTTTTCTTGCGCTTGAAATAACAACATTTCCTTTTGGCACAGAAAAATATTCAGCAGTCTTCATTTTGAGGACCTCTTCCTGGTCCTTCTTCTCAATATTACACCACTTCTCATCAAACGCGCCCTTAGGGGTGCCGCTTGCCGCCTTCTTCCAATTACTCTTTAATAATTCAACAAGGTCCTCACGCATCTTAACATCATGCCCGTCAACAGCCAAGACACCATCAATGGATTTTTTAACAACCTTATGCCCGTTACTTTCCGCCTCGATAAAGTAGTGATAATTAAATAAAAAATATGGCACTAAATCGAGCCTCAAAGGCTTAAGCTCAAACTCGCGCCAATTCCTTTTACTAAGTTCCTTCTTAACAGAGTCTGCCGCGCCAGTAGAGGTAAAATTAATAGGCAACAGTGGATTGCCTAAATACAATTAACTCACTGTCCCTTTTTCTTTATAATTTTTACTTTTGATGGAGTAATGAGTATTCTCTCAGCTGAGATACCAGCCATGTCCCCGTCAACAGCCTTAACTTCCTGTTTTATTCTGCTTAGTAATTCTTTTAGCTTAGCTTTATTTCTTTTGTTCAAATCAGCTATGTTAGCTAAAACAAGGTTACCCTGTTTAACTTCTCTAATAACTACGTCAGCGTCAACGTCAGTGTTTAAGTCAAGAGGCTTAACTAAAGCGTCAGCGTTCTCATAGTTTTCTTCTTCAACCTGGTCAAGAGTATTCAAAAACTCGTCCAAGTCTACGTTATCAGTTTTTGTCATTACTTTGTTAAAAAAACCCAAATTTACCACCCCGCGAAAAAGCGCGTATACTTACCTTTTCTTAAATAAAACATTTAAAAGCCCTATGCCGAGGTAAAAAAATCCCAAAAAAGGATTTATAGGGAAATACTTTTGTTAAAAAACAAGGGTTTTGAAAAATAAGCGCTTACCTTTCGCAAAGAAACGCTTATATCTTAGAGACGCCATTGTTTTGGCATGGTGTTGTTTGGAGAGTTTGACAAATTATTTTTTGTTATCGCAATAATAGTGCTCGGCGTGGTATTTGTTTTCGCGGGCGTGCTTAATACTACTCGGCCCACTCACCCGCTTTCTTCAATTGGGGTGAACGGAAATACTATTGCAGATAACAATATTATTTTGGCGCAGTATGGGGGAACTGGTTTATCAAGCTGCAGAGACGGAAATGTTTTGGTTTGGAGGGCGGCTTCTAGCTCATGGGTTTGCGGGGCAAATGTAGGGGACCTCACAATGAATAATAATATTGTAATGCCTGTTTCAGGCGGAACAGGGGTTGTTTCCTGTCTTGACGGCAATGTTTTGGAGTGGAGTGCGAGTGCAAATTCTTGGGTGTGTGGGACAATTAATTTCAACAGCGTGGGACTCCCATCGTGCCTTGATGGCGATGTTTTGGAGTGGAGTGCGAGTGCAAATTCTTGGGTGTGCAAAGACTTGGCTACGTCCGGGCCTAGTCTTCCTACTTGTTCATCTGGACAAATCTTGAAATGGGATGGGGCTGCATGGGTGTGCGGTACGGATAATACTGGCTCTGTAGGGATTACTCAATTAACTCAAGGAACAGGAATTACTTTGAACCCAAGTATAATTACTACAACAGGAAGCATTGCAGTAAATACTTCTGCTGTACAATCAAGAGTAAGCGGCACTTGTCCTGCTGGACAGGCAATAGCATCAATTAATCAGGATGGGACCGTAACATGCAGAGCAGTATCTTCGGTAACCTGCACTTATAACGGGAAAACTTATTCAGTGGGTGCGATATGCGGCGTAGGGGGAAATTGCAATGCGTTTGGAACTCCTTTGTATCCAATTCATTATTGCTACAAAAAAACTTGTCTAGCTGACGGTACTTGGAGCGCGGACCAGTCACCCGGGACAATTGGCGGGTGCGGAGCAAGCGGCAATGGTGCGGCGGTTTATTCCTGCCCATCAAAACAGGTTTCCGCGAATTTTTGCGGATTAAATTATGGGGAACTCTATGGACATGGCGCAGATGCGGTTTGGTGCAACGGACAATTAAGCTTTAAGTCAACCTGCTGGTACTTTGCTGCAGGCTCCTGCTCAAACGAGGTCTCCGCAGCATGCACTATAGTTGGGTATTTGACTAATAATTAGTTCAAACAGAGAATTTTGGTTAAATATCTCCTTTAAAGCTACTGAAGTAATGGAACTTTTAATTCGGAAGCCTCACTACCACTATTTTTATTTGTTTGCCCCCAAAACAATATTACTTTTTGGCGGGTTGCCGCAAGAAGCATTTAATTTTGGGTGTGGGTGGGGAAAATTGGAAAATATTTTTGAGAAACAATTATCCAAGAGCACCGTTTTCTTAAACAAAGACATAATCTCTCCGCACTATATTCCTGAAAAACTTCCTTTTAGAGAAAAACAAATAGAGGAAATCACAAACGGACTCTCAGGGGTAATAAAGAACTCAAAGCCGAATAATCTTTTCATTTATGGAAAAACAGGTACGGGCAAAACCTCTACCGTAAAACACGTACTTGAACAATTAGATGCATTTGTGAAAAAGAATAATATGTGCTCCTTCTCCTGCTATGTGAACTGCCGTAGCCACTCATCAAAATACAAAGTACTTCTAAAATCAATAAGGGGATTTTATCCGGAAAAAGATTTCCTCGGATACAGCGCATCCTTTGTATATGAAAAACTCCTTGAGTTTGCAGGAAAAGAAAAAGCGCACCTAATTTTAGTGCTTGATGAAATTGATAAAGTAAAAGATATTGATGATTTAGTTTATTCGCTCTCACGAGGAAATGATGAACTTGAGAGCGGCTCAATAACAATGATAGGAATATCAAATAACTTAATGTTCAAAGAAAAACTTGACCCCAGAACAAAAAGCTCCCTATGCGAACGCGAATTAGTATTTAACCCATACAATGCAACCGAGCTTCGTGAAATACTCACAGAAAGATGCGCCACCGCATTCAAAGAAAATGTTGTAAGCGAACCCGCAATCTCTCTTGCAGCAGCAATCGCGGCACAGGAAAGCGGAGACGCAAGAACCGCGGTAATGCTAATGCAAAGAGCAGGAGAAATCGCCGACACAGAAGCAGCAACCACACTCACTGATACACATGTAGAAAAAGCGAAGGCAAGCGTAGAGGAAGAAATAATCCTCTCAATGATATCAACACTCCCACAGCAGCAGCAACTCGTACTTTATGCGATTGCGCAACTCGCCTCACAAAAAGACAGAGGCCTAAGAAAAGTCACAGGGGAAATTGAAAAAGGAGTGCTCTACTCTGGGGAAATATTTGAAACATACTTAGAACTCGCAAAGAAATTTGATGAAAGAACAATCACAAGCAGATGGTATCGTCAGTACATTAATGAACTTGAGATGTACGGACTCATACTCGTCACCGCAAGCGGAAAAGGAATCAAAGGACAAACAAGACTAATCAAACTCGGATTTGACGCTAACAAAATCAAAACCGCACTTGAGAAAGAATTGTTTAAGGCGATGGGTTAAGGGTCTTACTGATGATTCCACTATTTCAGAGAATGACAGCCCTTTTTTTGGGTGTGGGCGGAAAACAAAAATACACTATTAAAGTAAGAAGGTTTCCTTTGCTTGGAAAAGGTCATGAAAGCAAGGTTCATAGCGCGAAAATAAAATCCCACACAACTCTTTTTAAGAATGGGAAAATTCGTGTGGCAGTAAGACGGATGCGGAAAAAATACAAAAAAGACCCTGTTACCAGTAAAGACAGGATTTTGTCAGCAAGAATAACTTGGAGGGACCTTAAGGGTGCGGGACTCCCAGTCCCTGCTTTTTTTGTTCCAATTCTTAGAAAAAAATCCAAAGAATATCTTTCGGTGATGATGGAAGACTTATCCAGAACATATGGAAAAATTATTCCCATAAACACAGGGCACAACCAACCGCACCCATGGTTTCTTAAAAAACTCACACTCAAGAAAGATTCAGAATTAATTAGTGCGATGGCAGGCGACTTTGCAAAAATAACTTCGCTTGGGTATGTTCCAGGTTACATTGATTTTTGGATGTTTTACCGCAACAAAAAAACTGGAAAATTGAACAGATTAATTGTTGATATATTTGATTTTGAGAGGCCTACAATTATTTACCCTTTAAAAATTGCATCCAATCTCTTAAGAGTGAGTGAGAATATGGGAAAAGAAGAGTATGCGCTGTTTCAAAAAGAGTACTTTGCAAAATTGAATAAGCCAGGTATTGAAAGGCTTATTCTTGAAGGTTTGGACATAGTGCAATCCGCAACAGGCGCGTATTATGCCTAATAAGGGGGTTATTATCCGGCTGCACAAGTTTTTTTCTTTGCTTAAGACTGGTGCTTACCATAAAAACCAAACCACGAAGTATTAAATACTAAAAATTCCTTTATGACATGCGAGTTAGTAATTATGCTTGGTGATGTAAATGGCAGGATATGAGGATTTTGTTGACTTGGGATATAAGCCGAATGTTAAGGATGTTATAGCTGTCTTTAAGGTTAAAGTGCCGGAGTGGGAGAAGGCTGAGAGGGCATTTGGGGCAGTAGCAAGCGAGAGTTCAGTTGGAACTTGGACTGATTTAAATATTTGGGCAAAGTACCCATATGTAAAAAAAGTTGCGGCAAAAGTATACTCAATAGAACATACTCCGCATGGGTACTGGATAAAAATAGCTTACCCTGAAGACCACTTTGAACAAAACAATATCAGCCAATTTATCGCATCAATCGCGGGAAACGATTTTGGAATGAAGGCAGTTGACGGACTAAGATTGCAAGATATACAATTCACAAAAAATATTGTAAAACAATTCCGCGGACCAGGAGTTGGAATAGAAGGAATAAGAAAAATATTTGAAGAACCAACAAGGCCCCTAATGCTAACAGTACCAAAACCAAAAGTCGGGATGACAACAGAAGAACATGCTGATATAGGATACCAAATATGGACAGGCGGACTTGATTTACTAAAGGATGATGAGAATCTTACAAACCAAAAATTTAATCCATTCAAAAAAAGAGTTGTGAAAACACTAAAGATGAGGGATAAGGCAGAGAAAGAAACAGGTGAAAGGAAATCCTACTTAATTAATGTCACCGCGCCCACAAATGAAGAAATGATGGAAAGAGCAAGGTTTGTGAAAAAGAATGGCGGAGAATATGTGATGATAGATATTATTGCATCAGGCTGGACAAGCGTAAATAGCCTGCGCGAAGAATGCGAGGACTTGGGACTTGCGATACATGCGCACCGCGCAATGCACGGAGCATTCACAAGAAACCCCGACCACGGAATCTCAATGAATGTAGTATCAAAAATCTCAAGATTAATTGGGGTGGACCAGTTACATATTGGAACAAGTATTGGAAAATTAGTAAGCCCAAAAGAAGAGGTGCTCCAATGCCAAGCAGAACTCACTGCGCCAAAGAAAACAAAAGAAAACATAAGAGAGCATTGCCTAACGCAGGATTGGAATAAATTTAAACAAGTATTCCCCGTATCAAGCGGAGGACTACATCCGGGAATAATTGATCAAATCTTCAAGATGTTTGGAACAAATATTATGGTACAACTCGGTGGAGGAGTACATGGGCACCCAAAAGGGAGCCACGCAGGAGCAGTCGCAATGCGCGCAGCAGTAGAAGCATACCTTGACAAACAAAGCGTGGAAGAGAAAGCAAAGGTGTGCCCAGAACTAAAAGTAGCAATGCAAACCTGGGGAAGAAGTCTGCCAAAATAAAGGAGTTTTTCACTCCTTTTTTGGAAAAACTAATTCTTGGCGGTTAATGGTTTGATTTCTCTAATAAAAAAGTTTATTAACCAAGTAATCATTAGTAGTGTTGGTTTTGTTACCAATAAATTAAGCGAATCGGGTGATTAATTTGAGTCTAAGCACACTTACTTTTGGAAGTATGAATAGTATTAACGCGCAGTCCCATAATAGGGGCAAAGTGAAGATAATTAAAGCAGAGAAATTCGTTGGAATGGACGCGGTATGCGTAATAGCAAAGCTAGTTGAGGGCGCGGTTGCCAAGAAAATGAAAATGGCCGGCAAGGATAAAAGTGTAATAATTAGTGTTGAATCAAAATCCGGGGACGGATACTGTACAAAAATCGGCGCACAAGTAGTTTTGATGGTTGAAGGCGTTTACAAAGAGGATTTCCAGCCGGGAGCTGAAATAATATTTGAGAAAGGCGCGGGCGGAGACGAAAGCAAACCAAAAGGAAGAATAATAATCGCTTAATTAATTAAAGAGCCTTTTTTGCAAAACGAAAGCCTTAATTACAAAAAAAACCTTATCCTCTTATGCCTATAAGCCAATTAAACTACGAAGAAGGGAATATTTTTTGGAATGTGTATGAAAACATTCTCTCAACTGAAAACAAAACAATATTTGCTTATGGCTTACTGCTTTTTATTATCCCCCTCTTTCCTCTTCACCAATTAATTATTGGGGCAATAGTTAATGCTCTTCTAATAAAATCCGCAATCTCAATGAAAACAAAAAACGTTTTTCTTTTAGCGCTAATCCCAAGCATTGCGGCTATGGCGGGCGGACTGCTCTTTGGGGGGTTTAGTAGCGCAATGATATACATGATTCCATTTATTTGGGCGGGAAATTTTGTGATAATGGTATTAATGAGGAAAATGTTTATTCAAAAGAAAAAAAATTACTGGCTCTCATCAATTTTGGGCACAACAACAAAAACCGCATTGTTATTCTCAGCGGCAATTACAATGCTCTCTTTTGGGCTTGTCCCAGTTTTATTTCTCACCGCGTTTGGAATAATACAATTCGTGACCGCGATTATGGGGTCAATACTTGTATTTATGCACGGAAGAATTGTTTATAGAAAATAAGTTTAGAAAATAAATTTAGAGAATAAGTTTTTTTTAATACACATTTAAAATCTTAGAAAGGATTTTTGGATTTCGAATTATACTCAATAACTTTCTTTTTTATTTTTGCCATGGTTTCTTCGCTTGGGCATAAATCAGCATTTTCTAGTGCTTCTTTAAGTGTACTCTTCGCTCCGCCGTAATCGTGCCCCGGCCAAATAATTAAGTTTTGGTCAAGCTGGGAAAGAAAAGCAATTGTTTCCTCCTGCTCGAGTTTGTTTCCCCCATAAGAAGTATTCCCAACGCCCTTTACAAATAAAGTGTCACCAGTGAATAAATTATTCTCAATTAATATACAAACACACTCGCTTGTGTGCCCAGGCGTGTGAATAAAACGAATAAGAAAACCGCAAGCCTCTTTCTCTTTAAACTCTCCAAGTTTTTTTGAAACAGGATGCATTGTTGGAATCTTTTTTGATTTAAAATAATCTAATAACTCGCAATGGTCCGGGTGAATATGCGTGAAAATCTGCAGAATGATTCTAACCCCAAGTGCATGTATTTTCTTTTCAATAATATCCTTATCGCCGGTAGGGTCAATTAACACAGCCTCTTTTGAATGCGCGCCATTCCCTATGACAATGTATGAAAAATTATTATCAAAACCCCCTACTGGGAGCTGGATTACTTTAGCCATAAATGTTTTATACTTGAAAAACTTATTATACGCATGGATGCCAAGAAAACAATAGTAGCAATAATACTTGGCGGACTTGTTTACCTTCTGGCCTCCGAGGCCCTAGGGATACTCACTCAAATTCTACTGCCCTTTGATTGGACGGCAATAGGGGGAATGAGAAACCCCGCTGATCCAATGATGGCACTCATGCTATTGTATGGGTTTGTGTTAGCAATAGGCGCGGTGGTAATCTACCAGTACATTAACCTCAAAGGAAAATTAGTTCAAAAAGGGGCAAAATTCGGTGCAATGATGTGGCTATTAGCAAGCATACCCTCAGCATTTGTTATATATGCAACCATGTCCTATCCGACAGGATTCTATCTAAATACTCTTGTTTTTGGATTTATTGACTGGGTGTTAGTGGGAATCATAATCGCATGGGTATTTGAGACAAGAAAGACAAGAACCGCTAAAAGAAAAAGAAAGTGAATTATCAAAGCTTGGCGAAAAGCCAAGCTTTTTTTTCAAAAATACAATCTTTTTAACCCTTACCATCCAAATTTATTTTAATCCCTTGCAAAGCAATTGGGAAAAAGATTAGACGCCTTGTTCGTCCAGTGGTCTAGGATCTACCCCTGTCAGAACCTTGCTAAGGTTCGCGAAAGAATTTGCCCATCCCTGCGGGACGGGCAGAAAGCGAATTTGTGGTTACTGTTCGGGTGGGACCCGGGTTCGAATCCCGGACAAGGCGTAAAATTACATTTTCTTGGACATGCCAAGTGCATGCCATCTCACCGATAGGTTCTTTTACCCTTCGTAGAAGAAATGATGCGAGTTGAGGTGATTTTATGAGCAAAAAACTAATACTGGTATTTTCGTTAATCTTAATCGTGGTGGTTCTCTTTGGCTGTACGCAAGGGGGATATAACACAACAAACTCAAACACACAAACAACACCGCAGAATAATAATATTCAAGATCAAAACACAGCCGTCACAACATCCGAACCGCAAAATTACCCAATCAACATATCAAACTTCTCATTTAATCCGCAGGAAGTAAAGATAAAAGTTGGTGATTCGGTTTCGTGGCTGAACAATGATTCAATGCAGCACAAAGTGGCGTCGGTTAGTGGAAACGAAATTAGTTCTGAGCTATTGCCAAAAGGAGCATCGTACAAACATACATTCAATACCCCTGGGACATACACGTACTACTGCACAATACACACTAGCATGCGCGGAACAATAATAGTTGAGTAAATTTTTGTAAAACCAAATGGAAGGGAGATTGATTTGTTGATGGAAAAGAAAAAACCAGAACTTGATTCGCTCTTAAGGGGAAACAAATTCTGCGTCAAATGCGGAAGCAGCATTAAGTATGATGAAGTCGGGCATAAATGCGAGTTAATCCCCTGCCCCCAAAACAAAAGCAAGGCGAAGTAAAAAAACCAAAAGAGATTTTTGTTTGATTGAAGCTTGAAAAAAAGTTTTATGCTTCAATCATTTTCTTTAAATCAACTTTCTTTATTGTGATTTGCAGTGACCCTGCAGCTTTTCCGCTTAAGAGTTCGCCCGTAACAGGAGTAAAGCCGGAACTTGAAATAAGCGCGTTTATTTTTATTCTTGCTTCCTTGTTTCGGTACTCTATTTTTCCGCTCAAAGCATTAACCTCAAATTCTCTCTTATAATTAACTCTCTCCACTGTGCCTCGCTGACCGTGAGAAATAATATCAAAGTCCTTTATTGCGCCCTTACCGCCGGCAACAAAACCATAAACAATATCATTTTCTTTTGCAAAAGTGGAGAGTCCCTCAAAAATATCTTCACCATCATCAAGAACAACAGTAAAATTAACCAATTCATCACCACTACAACAACTAACTTATTTACTCTAAACAACTATTTAAATAACTTAACATAAAGCCGCCCAAATGCCACAAAAAGCACGTTTTCTGGCACAAAGTAGGTAGCTATTTACTCAGAAGCCTTAATTGCGTAATATCTTTGAACTCGCAACCCACTTGAAAGCCAGTCATCATCCCTTAACCCCGCCTTCATACATAAGTGTGATAAGAAATCTTCTTTCTTTGAAAGCTCCTCCCAAACACTTGGCAAAAAAGTTGCACTATTATGCCCCTTTGTGATAATTAACCCATCCTTGTTTGGGGTAATTTTGCTTAACAAATCCTCTGCGCCGCTATATTTGAGTTCCTCAGGTATTGTGAGTACTGATACTTCAATCTTTACTGAAGAAAAATCTTTTTTTGTAAGAGAAGGAAACCTTGGATCAGAAAAAGCCGCGGCAAAAGCATTCTGAATAATATCTAAATAAAGCGGCTGGATTGCAGCAAGGTGCCCGATACAACCACGCAAATCACCATCCATAGTAAGAGTAACAAAACACGCTTTCTTTTCAAGTAATTTAACCGGAATGGATTTAATCTCTGTAATGTTTAGCGAAAGCAAAGAGTCCTTTGCCAACCCAAACTCAATTGACTTACGCGCAAGTGCAGTACAATAAGCTGACTCAGTGTCAGTTAAGAAAAACCCTTCTGATTTATTGCCTAGATTTTTTTGCATAAAACTATTCACCATTAAATTGCGCATTTCTGAATCAAACTATCAACTTAAACTATCAAATCATTATTTAATAAAAGCAATTGAAGCATATCCAACGACTTCATCTTTATTCCCTGCAGTATCTCCGGAGTTTCTATAATCAAGAAGAATTGGTTTCCACTTGTTCTTCTTTGCGAGAAGAATTAATGCCCCTACCCCAATTTTTCCGCACGCATCCCCAGCGCGCATAAATTCCTCAAAATCCAAATCCAGTATTGCATTAATTGTAACCGCATCAATTTGCTTTGCTTCACCATATTTGAAGAAGTGGCTCAAATCAGAGCTTGCAATAATAACAGAATCTTTTGTGTGCGCAGAAATTGAGCCCGCAAGTGCATCAGAAGAAATTTCCCCATACATTATTGGAGTAAACTCAAAATTCGCAAGAACTGTCTGAAGAAAAGGGGCCTGTACCTCAAGCGAGTGCTCCACATCCTTTTTTATAATTGGAAAATCGGCACGATTTACTTTTAGTTCCCCAAGAGGAGTCTGCCAGGGAAGAGAAAATGAATAAGCTCCCTTAATGTAATGATAGTGGCTGGGCCCAATTAGAACTATTTTTTTTGGAGCAGCTATTTTTAGGGAATTATATCCAAACGCGGCGGTGAGGCCCGAATAAATATATCCTGCGTGAGGAACAATAAGCGCGGCGAGTTTGCCCCCAAGTTTTTTTATTGGGGCCTCTGATAAGAATTTTTCAATCATTAATGACAATGCTTCTTTGTCCGCAGGATAAAAAGAGCCCGCATGAACTGAAAATCTAACTTCTTTTTTACTCATACAAAAATCACTTTCACTCAAATATTCCAACAATCTTTTCTTTGCAATTAGCACACTTATTTTTCTCTAGCCCAATTACTTCCGCACCAAAACCCTGGCGTCGTATAAGTAAGTGATTGCACTTAGGGCAGTGCGTGTCCTCAAAATCCGCGCGAACATTTCCCCCATAAATATAATTAAGCCCCGCATTTTTACCAATCTGGATTGCGCGCTTAATTTCTTCCGCAGTTGTTGGAGGAACATTATACATTTTGTGAGTTGGAAAAAATGCACTTATGTGCCACGGAATATTATGGTCAAGCTCTGAGATAAATGACGCAATTTGTTTTAGCTCCTCTTCTGAATCATTCTTGCCCGAAATGAGAAGAGTAGTGATTTCAATCCAAATCCCTTTCTTGTGATACTCCTTTATTCCCGCAAGCACGCCCTCAAGTTCTGAACCGCAAATCTTCTTGTAAAAATTATTATTAAATGACTTAAGATCAATATTTGCCGCATCAAGTTTTGTTTTCTTCTTTGAAAGCTCTTCAATTTGTTCAGTGCTTGTATACCCGTTAGTCACATAAATTGTTCCAAGAGAAGGAGAAAGTTTTTTTGCGAGCGCAATTGCCTCAAGATTAAATTCTGGAGTAATTGAGGGTTCATTATAAGTAAATGCAATACTCTTCGCTTTTTTCTTAACCGCAAGCTCCACAAATTTCTGCGGAGTAATTTCTTCAAGCAGTGCTGACTCTTTTTTTGCCTGCGCGCCCCTAACAAAAGTAGTTTCGAAATTTTGGCAAAAATCGCACTTAAAATTACACCCAAAAAAACCAATGCTCATGGTTTTAGTGTTCGGGAGATAATGATAAAGAGGTTTTTTTTCTATAGGGTCAAGGTTAAGTGAAGCGGGCTTATTGCAGAGGACACAATTAATTTTACCCTTAACATTCTCCCTCGCACCGCATAAGCCATACCCTCCATCCGGAATTGAACAATAATGGCGGCACGCAAGGCACTTAATTGTACGCTCTGAAACATTTGAAAAAAACTTTTGAGGCATCACTCATATTACAGGTAAATAAGTTAAAAAAGAAAGCATGGGGTTGCGGTGGAACAGAATCAAAGCGAAATAAGTCAAAGATATAAAATAAAAAAAGAGTTTATGCAAATGCCCGCGGGTATGGGCATTGCATTAGTAATAGAATTATTCTCCCCAAGGAGATGATTCATTTGTTTCAGATATTACTCTTGAGCGGTTATGCTGGGACTCAAGCGCCCTTACTCTCTTCTTTAAATCCTCAAGTTGTCCCGTAATATCCCCAATTTCCTGTTTTAGAGAGTACTCAGTATTTTCATCAAGCAAATTAAGCTTTTTTCTCCTCTCATAATTCTTTTCAAGGCTGGTTTTAACCCTCATAGCCTTCTCATGCTCATACTTTAAGTCCTCAAGAGTCTCGCTCATCAAATCACCCGCATCTGCTACAAGCAGAAACATTACTACTAATAGTGCTTATTCTCTTTAAAAAACTTGATTTTGAACCAAAATAAGGGTTCTTTTTAAACCAAGAAAAATACTCAGCCTTAAATACAAGTTTTGTGCTCTACCTAATTGATGAAGCAAAGGGGAATTTGGGCACTACTACTTATAGCGGCGCTATTACTTGCGGGGTCCTTCGCACTTGCAGAGGATACCAATACGTCCCCCACTGATACAAACTCGGGCGGTGCGGTGGTTTGTACTGCAGAATATTCGCCGGTATGCGGAAGCATTACTATTTGCGCTAATTGTGCTTCAACAGCAACAACCGCGGCAAACTGTGTGGGCGGAGAATGTCATACAACTAAAAAAACTTATTCAAATAAGTGCGTGCTTGAGGCGGCAGGTGCAACACTTCTAAATATTGGCGAGTGCCAGGAATGCACAAAAGAAGGACAAACAATGCCAGTGTACCCAGGGTATGCGTGCTGTGAAGGACTAAAAGCAATACCAACGACAAAAGAATTTAATGGAATAATACAACCCCTGATTGGTGCAAGCATTTGCTCGCAATGCGGTAATGGAGCATGCGAGAATGAATGGGAGAATTATGCTAACTGTCCATCTGATTGCCCAAAGCAGGACAATGTAACAATAACCCAAATAGTGAAATGCTTATTTAGCGGGGCAAAGAATGCTCAAACCTGTTCAACTAGTATTGAAGGAAAAGAATATTCTTGCTCATCATCCTCTTTGAGTGCATCCTCAGAAAGTATTGAACAAACATGCAGTGTTGAGGTTAGCGGAGTAAAGGGAACAAAAGCACTTTGGAAAAGTACCTGCGGAGGATACGCAACAATAATACTTGACGGGGAAAGTGATTACGCAAAGTTTGACTGCTCAAGCGAATGTATATGCACACAAGAATATAATCCAGTTTGCGGAACAAACGGACAGAATTATAGTAATAAATGTAAAGCAAAGTGCGAGGGAATAGAGGTATCTTATGAAGGCAAGTGCAAAACAACCGAGCCCCCAAAAAGCGATTTTTATAAGAGCGCTTATTGGAAGTGCTCTGACGGAAGAGAGTATAAACAAAGTTCTGGGCGATGCACACCATATGCTGAATGGAAACAACTCGCAAGAAAAACATGCGAAACTGGGTGTGTACAATCTCCTGAAAGCTCAGTAGGCGGGGGAGCATCAACAAGCACAACTACGACAAGCACAACCGTAACAAGTAATACTACTATTGATACTAATACAACAACAATAGACACTAATGCTACTATAGTAAGCCCGATTTCAGTTACAAATGAACCAACAACAGATTTTTTCACAAACTTATCCGGATTCTTCGGATTTGCCCCTAATACAACGAGCGCGACAGAGAGTAAAGTATGCAGCTATGTTGTTGATATACAACCAAATGACTCATGCAGACCCGAGGATAATAAGTGCAATGCGCAGACAATTGATGAAATAAAATCAATAAAAGAAAACTGCAGCACAACTAACGGGGAAGTAATAATAAAAAGAGGAGAAAAGGATTGTGACTTTTATGCATGCGTTCAAAAAACTGAGGCAGTGAATGAATGCAGGACAATTGAAAGCATTCCTCAGGAAAAATATGATTCATGTGAGAAAAGAGGAGGCAAAGTAGCTACAAAAATCGATGATAATGGATGCTTAATCGTACTTGAATGCGTTGGATGGAAGGCAAAAGACACAAATAACTTGGGAATAAATAAGCAAATACTTACTGACAAAGCAACTCTATTGGGACTCGCGTTAAAAATCGAGAGCATAAAAATCGAGCTTAATTTAGTAATGGAAAAACTTGATTCGCTGAAAAATTATTACACAAACAAAGGGGATACAAACTCCGCCGCAAAGTTTGTTACTGCGAAAGAACTAATGAATTTAGCCCTAACAAAACTTGAAACAATAAAACAGAGCATTAAGAATAATGTGGATAATTTTACCGAAGACAAAGCCAAAGAAGTAAGGGATTCGATAAATGAAATAGTTGATGGGGCGCTAAAGGACGTACTCATGGTATTATTAGAATAATTTTTGAGGTGTGATTATGAATAAAACAATAATTTTGGTAATTGCGGTTCTTGCAGTATGCTCTTTATTATTCGCCGGATGCGTTATACCCGCTACAGGCAACGGGGCAACAAATATTGCTTCCGAGAAGGATGCCGCAAAAACAATCGCAGATGTAAGTACAGACCTCTCTGGAATTACTAACTCGTTAAACGAGATAAATAGCACACTTACAGACCAAAACGCCCCCTAAACCCTAGTGGTAATTAATCTAGGTTTTTAACCATTTAATTTTTAATGACTTAACTACCGGTTTGTTTTATGTCCATTAAGAAAACATTCTTCCCTGAAGAATTCATCGAGAAATATAAATTAATGCTCGGCACGGAATGGGAAGCATTCTACAAAGCCATACAAGAGAAGCGCCCAAAGGCATTTTGGGTAAACACAAACAAGGCGACAGTGGACGAGGTAAAAGCATCTCTTGCAAAAAAAGGAATTAAATTTGTACAAATGCCTTTTCATGAACAGGCATTCTTAATTGAATATGAAAGACCAAGCGAACTTGAGGAATATGCATTGGGTAAAATCTCTCTGCAGGAGAAAGCCTCAATGCTCCCCGTTGTCGCACTCGCTCCAAAGAAAACGGACTCTGTTTTTGATACATGTGCCGCACCCGGAATGAAAACAATTCAATTAAGCAACCTTGCAAAAAGCGTGCTTGCCACAGATGTTCATTCAAAGAGAATGGATGTACTAATGAGTATTCGAAAAAGATTTAATCTTGAGAATGTTGCGGTGAAAAGAATTGATTTTAGGAATGTTAAACGCAACAAAAAATTTGATAAAGTGCTGCTTGATGCACCCTGCTCAAGCGAAGGAGTAGTACGCAAAAAAAGAGAGGCACTAGTTGAATGGTCGCAAAAAATGGTGCGACAAAAAGCCGCAAACCAAAAACAAATGATAACACACGCATTTGATTATTTAAAAGAAGGCGGGGAAATGATTTACTCCACATGCTCCTTTGCCCCGGAAGAGAATGAAGAAGTAGTACAATACCTTCTAAGGGCCCGAAAAGACGCAAAAATAATTCCAATTGAACTTGAAGGAATAAAAATTAGAAAAAACGAACTCTGTGAAGGATGCGTACGCCTCTACCCGCAGGACAATAACACACAGCAATTCTTCTTGGCGAAGATACGAAAAAAATAAAACTTCCCCGCATAAAGCATATTTTTATGAAAATCCAAAAACTAAAAGCAATTGTTCAGCAAATAATTGCGCAAGCGCGTGACTTAAAGGACAAGCATACTTACGAGAAAGATGCACAAGTCAATTATGCCTGTATATTCTCACAAAACGAATCAGAACACCAAAGCTTCATCTCGGCTGCCAGAGGAATTGGAAAAATTTTAGAAGACACGCCCACGGGACCGCTTTTTTTAATAGAGCCGCTTAATAGTGTTGCTGGGCCGCTTAGGTTGCTAAAAATCAGATTCCCGGATATTACGCGTCCAGAACTGGGTGATGCTGACTTTACTATTCGAAATTATGCGGAGTTTAAAAAAAAGTATTTGGAGAAGGAAGGTTTCAAACTAATTGTGAGGGAAAAATTTGAGATGATTGAACTAAAAGACACTTCATTTAGTGTTCTCGCTTACTTTTCTAACCCGCCTCTTGACGTGCAATTTAAAATAAAATGAGAGTCAAGGTATTATTTCCGCGCAATTATATTTTAGAAACTCAAAATCCTTTTTATTTATTTTTCCTTTTGTCAGGAGTTCTTTAATCTCCGGTTTAATTCGTTTCATTTCATTAATCAAATGATGAATTGTTTCGCAAAGTTCAGTGAGTCCTTTTTTTGGCCAAACAGGATTGAGATTAGAGTAGAGGCATCTTCCTCCGCACAAATTATAATCAGCGCAGGAAGTGCAAGGTTCTTTCACAGAGAGTTTAAATGGAAGTTCGCTTGGCTTCGCATTCTTAATGTCACCAAGATAATATTCTTTTACTCCGCTCATTATTGGGCAAGAAGAGATTTTCCCGTTAGGAAGAATAGTAAAATTTCCTACTCCCGAACCGCAGCGCATAAAATATTGTGTTCCAAACAAAAGAGAATTCATTATCCCAAGGAAAGGGTAGAGGCGCAGAACTTCTCCCTTTTTCATTTGTGCGAGCCAATAATCAGCGAGTTTTGTTATATCCTTATTATATTTTTTGCTCCACTCTTTGAAGTTTCTCTTCTCATAATCGTGCCACATATTTGCATCAAGCTGCCAGTGAACTGAAGTGAATGCAAAGCCTTCAGGGTTCTTTGGCTCAATTAATTCCATTATGTCAGAAAAAAAATCGGTTGGTTCCTCAACAGCCATCCTTGCAATAATCTCTTTTTTATAAACGTTTTTTGTTATTAACTTCAAGTTTGAAGTAACTTTCTCCCATGTCCCCTCCCCGCGATTTTTATTTGTCTGCTCTCTTCCCCCATCAATTGAAACAAGGATTGTGTGAAACTTGTTTGTGTATTGTTTTGGAAGTTTATCAAGCAATACCCCGTTAGTCTGAATAAGCCAGTTCTTTACGGTTTTGTGTTCTTTTTGCGAATCCATCACTTCCTTTACAAAATCAATCTCAAGCAGAGGCTCTCCGCCGTAAAAAATAACTGAAACAGGTTTATCCTTATCACGCGAAAGAAATGAGTTTAACTCCGCCATAGAGTATTGGGGTTTTTGCGGTACCGGCTCAAACTTTAATTTTGACTCCGGTTCGCTAAATGCCTTTCCGCAGCAATACTCGCAGCAAAGATTACACTCAGGAGTGGTAATTATGTGATAAATCATAAAGATGAATTAAAGTAAAAGGAATATAATTGTTGTGAAAGATTTGATAAACTGGGGCAATTAAAACTCTCTTGAAAAATCAAGCCCTTTTGTGTATTTATCAAGCCCTTGGCGGCCATCCATCTTCTCTTTCTTTGCAAAATTAGAATACCTTATTACGCGCCGCTTTTTTGCAAATATTGGCGCGCGGGAGGCAATCCCTGGTCCGCCGATGCAGCCACCTTTACAAAACAAAACATCATAGAAAACCTTGTTTGGGGTACTAGAGAATAATTTCTCAAGCTCTGTGCACCCGTCTTTTATAACAATATCATTTTTGTGCAAAATTCCTTTTACATGAAGAGTACTTGAGAGTCCACCAGAGAGAGGATAAACTTTTGTGTAATCATTATAAAATGAATCAAATTTCTCCGGGATATTTTTAAAGTTCGGCTTCTCTTTTGCAACAATCTGCTTCATCTCCGCAAAAGTGATTGCCGCATCAATAATGCGTTTTTTCTTTTTGTCCAGTAATTTTGCCGCCTCAAATTTCTTTGCAGAGCAGGGCGCAAGAAAAATTATTTTGTGTTTTGGAAAATTCTTTTTCACAATCTTTGCCATTGTGCTCATAGGTGAAACAAAAGGCATGAGATATTTCACCAGATTTGGGTGGCGGTTTTTAACAAGCTCAACGGTTGCGGGACAGACAGAGGAAATAAATTTATTTAAAAATTTCTTATCAATATTTTTTCCATTTAATTCATAATCAGAAAAATGTTCCTTAATATACTTGTGATATTGCTGATTCACAATCTTTGCGCCAAAAGTAAGTTCAGTTACCTTATCAAATCCTAATCCCCTCATTGTGGAAACAAAATTCTCATAATCAAAATCAACTACAAATGAGGGTGCGCACATTAAAACAAGTTTTGTTTTTGATTTCTTTTTTTTCGCTTCCTTAAGGAGTGCAAGAAGATTCATTTGGTCTTCTGTATAAGCAAAACCAAAAAAACTCGGGGAGCCATATTCCATAATGAAATATGAGACTAAGAAGTATTTATTGGTTTTTAGAGAAACTATTTAGTGCAATTATCTCTTAGCAGAGCTATTTTCTCTCTTTTAAAACAAACACCTTATCGTTAGGGCGGGCTCTGTCAACTACTTTTATTCCAACCATCTGCCCCTGCCCTGCTGACAAAACCTTTTTGTGATTAATTTCCATTGAATCAAGAACTTGCTTGATAAAAGTAGTTGTCCCCTCAATTAAAATCTCATCCCCGGTTTTAATTGAATCAAATAATTTTATTTCAGCAACACCGGCTTTCGCATAATAATTAGCAACAACCCCAGCATGAACCCTTTTTTGTTTTTGAAAACTCCCCTGTCCTTTCGCAAAATCTTTCTCATCCGGAATTTTGAAGTAGTGCCCTTCGGAGAAACCCCTATTATACACTTTTTCAAGTTCAATATTCCATTCTGTAATTTTCTCTGCAGTAAAAGTTTTTTTTGCAACAGAATCAATTGCCTCGCGGTAACACTTAACAGTCGCCGCAACATAATCACTTGGTTTTGTTCGCCCCTCAATTTTTAATGCAACAACACCAGAAGCAATTATTTTGTCAAGAAATTGAATCGTTTTTAGATCCTTTGCGCTCATCACAGTATTTCCGTCCAAATAAACTTCTTTTTTCTCAAAGTTTGGTGCGCTCCCGTCAAGGAAGAATGCACCCACCGAAGGTTCACTTTCCCGAGGGTTTTTTGCGTAAGCAAAAAAGGCTCTGCGGCACGGCTGGAGGCACTCTCCGCGATTTGCGCTGCGCCCAAAGAGCTCGTGGCTTAGAAAACATCGGCCCGAAACAGAGATGCACATCGCCCCGTGAACAAAACACTCAACACTTATTTTTGCTTTCTTTGCTTCTTTCACAATTTTTGAAATTTGTGCAAGATTTAGTTCGCGCGCAAGCACAATCCTCTCCACACCAATTTTTGCATACTCTTTCATCGCAAGCGCGTTAGAAACACTTGCTTGTGTACTTAAGTGAATCGGAAGCTTTTGTTTTTTTGCAAGAAATAAAACACCCAAATCATGAACAATTATCGCATCAACTCTTGATTTCTTTGCAACTGCAAGAATTTTTTCCACACTCGCAAGTTCCTCATCATAAATAATTGTATTAAGCGCCAAATACCCCCTCACTTTATTTTTATGCAGATACTTCATCAGTTTTGGAAGTTCTTTTTCTGTAAAATTAGTTCCAAGGTCACGCATATTATATCCTTTTATTCCAAAATAAACTGCATCCGCCCCGCTCTTCACTGCCGCGATTACACTTGGGTAATCACCAACTCCTGAAAGCAGTTCTGGCTTTTTGATTTTAGTTTGCATAACTATTCTTCTGCTGGAAAGCAATAAAAAACACATTAGTTGAATCGTAAAAGTTATTTGCGTCCTAAAATTGGGGTTATAAATGCTTTTGAGCGGAGTATTATCATGCCAAAAATATACTTTTCCTTAAAACAAGCAAACGAACTTGTGAAAAGAATACGAATTGATGTTGAATTACTCGCCGATTTAAACGAACAGCTCTCAATGCTTGATAATACAAAAATAGAGTTTGATGATGACTCAATGGAGAACTTTTTGCTTGAGGTAGAACTCAACAGGCACTTTCATGAAAAGAATGTTGAAATGTATTTACTCCTAGGCTCACTCATACGACAGGGCTGTGTTGTACGAGACCTTGAAAAAATGGAGATTGATTTTTACTCAAAGCACTCAGAGAAAGAAATTGTACTCTGCTGGAGACTAGTTGAAGAGAAAATAATGTACTGGCACTACCCAAAAGAAGGGATGGAGAAAAGAAGGTCGGTAAAAGAACTCGAAGACGCTTATCTTGAGAAGCTTGATAGGCTAAAGTGACTAATTAAACCGCAGTTTTAACCATAAAACCGCTGTGGCTGGCTCCACATGCCTTCTAGACGCAAAACAATTTTTTTTGGAAGAAACTGCAAAAAAGCGGGGCAAAACCCCAACGCTTTTAAAGGTTTCCAATTCTATTTTCAATATTAGCGGCTGTTTAGCCGTAGCGCGCTTTAGTAATTATGCTGGTTTTGGTTGGGACATTAAGTTTGTTTTCCTGCCATCCGCATGCACTAAAAGCAATGTGAGCCTGGTGGTTCTTTGTCGGAAAAAGAAGAGCAGCAAAAAAGACACTATTTAGTTCCTGAGCATATGCTAATTAGGAAAGAGAAAGTTGCGGAGCTAATGGCTGAACTTGGAATAAAAAAAGACGCTCTCCCAAGAATTGACAAAACTGATGCTGCAATAAAATTACTCGGACCTGAAAAAGGGGATGTAGTAAAAATTATTAGAGATTCACAGACCGCAGGCCAGACAGTTTACTACCGAAGAGTCATTTAATATTATATATTATTACTAGAGCCAAGTGGCTAATAGTGAAAAAGAGTGAGCAAAAAAAGGTGAAGAAAATGGCATGGGATATAATTGATTCATATTTTAAGAACAGAAATATCGCGCAAATGGAAATAGATTCATTTGACCAGTTCATTGACCAGAAATTAAATGATATTGTAAGAGAAAACGAATCAATTGTTCCAAAGATTGAGGAAGTAAAAATTGAATTATCTAATATTGAAGTGGATAAACCAAAAATAATTGAAGCTGATGGTTCTCCAAGAGATGAATTCACTCCGCTTGAAGCAAGACTAAGAAACAGAACATATGCGGGACCATTATACTTGACAATGAGATTATACAGAAGAGATGTTGAGCAGGACGCAAGAAGAACTTATATCGGGGACTTGCCGATAATGTTAAAATCAAAACTCTGCTGGCTTGCAGGAAAAAGCCCTGAAGAATTAATTGAAATGGGAGAAGACCCAAAGGACTTTGGCGGATACTTTATTGTAAACGGAAGCGAGAAAGCACTAATGACACAAGAAGTACTCGCAAGTGACAGAGTATTAATTTCTGAAGGAGAGAAAGGTGTTGTTGCTGAAGTAATATCAACTAGAGGCGCATTTAAAGGAAGAGTAAGATTACTTAGAACACCTGAAGGATTAATGTACGCATCCTTCCCAACAAGCCCAAAGAAATTACCATTATTTTCATTATTCAAAGCACTCGGATTAAAAACAAAGAAAGAAGTTTTTGATGCATTCCCTGAAGAAAAAGAAGTACAAAACGATTTACTATTGAACTGGGAAGAGTGCGATATTAATACTGAAGAAGAAGCGCTTGATAAGATTGGTAAATTCGTTGCGCCAGGACAAGTAATTGACTACAGATTACGAAGAGCAAAAGAAGTAATAGATGGATTCCTCTTGCCGCACATTGGACAAGACGAGCCTGCACGCTTAGCAAAAGCATATTACTTAGCGATGATGGCAACAAAAGCAATTGAACGCTCATACGGTCTTCGTGGAAAAGATGATAAGGACCACTACGCAAACAAAAGACTTGAACTCTCAGGAAAATTAATGGAGCACTTATTCAGATACTCCTTCAAATATTTTGTAAAAGATATTAGATTTCAGATTGATAGGACTGTTACAAGAAGAAGAAAATTAAATATTTCAACAATCGTAAGACCTGGCGCAGTAAGCGAGAGAATAAAATTCGCGATGAGCACAGGAAACTGGATAGGAAGAAGTACTGGTGTAGCAAAATTCATGGACAGAGTAAATTACCTTGCGCCACTAACTGACTTACGAAAAGTAAAATCACAATTATCAAAGACAAGAGAACTATACGAAGCAAGAGATGTTCACGGAACACACTGGGGAAGACTTGATCCCGTAGAAACACCTGATGGGCCGCAGTGTGGACTAGTAAAGAATCTTTGCTTTATGGCAGAAGTAACAACAGAGGCACACGAAAACCCGGTAGAAGAATTCTTGCACAAACAAGGAGTAAGACTAAAGAAATTGTAATTAAATTTATTGAAAATTCAGATGAAAATATTTTATGAAAGGTGAAATGATATGGCAACAGTAGCAAAGGTTTACATTAACGGAAGATTA
>Ga0172370_10003037_pt1 | contig 23613 bp, 20 predicted proteins | sample LakKiv5m_FD_114538 | JGI IMG/M metagenome (GOLD analysis project Ga0172370, IMG submission 114538) | Freshwater microbial communities from Kabuno Bay, South-Kivu, Congo - kab_022012_11.5m | ecosystem: Environmental > Aquatic > Freshwater > Lake | place: Democratic Republic of the Congo...
AATACCAGCTCCGCGACGCTGACGCAGGCCGTACACTGGACGTCGGCGGCCTTGTCGGCCGTCTTGGCGCTGTCCGCCGTCTTCGCTGTCTCCGCGCTCTGGGCGGACTTGGCGTGCAGCGCCTCGATCGCAAACGGGGACGAGTAGAGCTTGACGCGCGGCAGGTCGGGATCGTCGAACACGCGCACGGACAGCCAGGCTTCGGGCTCCGACGCGAGCTTGGCGGCGGGGAAGGGCTTGCCGGGATCGAGCGCGCCGAGCGCCGCCTCGAAGCGGCCGCCGCTCACGTTGACCGACGGAATGACCTCCGACCACAGCGCGACGCCGCCCGTCTGCGTGTTGAAGAGGCTGAAGGTCAGCGTGTACTTGCCGTCCGAGACCGGCGCGCCCCCGCTCGAGGACAGCGCGCCCTGCACGTGCACCGACGCCGGGGCGTCGGCCAGTGCCACGCTGGCGCAGAGCGAGGTCGCGAGTACTGCAACGAACGCGAGCGAAGCCAGTCTTCCGAGTCGAGCCATCATCTGGTCCTCCGGCGGGGTCCCGCGAGCGCGGGGAAAAGAAGGCACACAAAGTAACCCGTTGCCCCGTCGGATGCCAGTCCTTCGCGTGCGAACGGGCCAGATTGGCTGCGAATGACCCGGTCACTCCGCCGGGTCGTCGACCGGCCGGACGAGGCGGACCAGGGCCTCGGCGTGCGTGGTGGGGTCGAAGGCGCGCACGTCGAGGCGGGTGAGGCGGATGGCGTGCTTGATGCATACGCGGAGGCACTCCCCGCAGGAGACGCATCGCAGCGGATGGGCGAGGTAGGACGCGCCCTGGAAGCGGGGCCCGGCGAGCGCACGGGCGTCTTCCGGGCACAACGTCACGCACAACGCGCAGCCGTTGCAGAGATCGATGGAGACCACGGGTCGGGGCCGCTCGTCCCGCGGAATGCGGGCGGCCTGCGCGCCCGTCTCGTTGAGGATGGCGCCGAGCGCGCAGATGTGGCCGCACACACCGCAGTCGATGCAGAGATCGGCGTCCACTGTGTGCATGAGCCCCTTGTCGCCGCTGATCGCCTCGACCGGGCACTGGCGCCCGCAGGCGGTGCAGCCGTCGCAGCGCACCGTGATCGTGAAGCTCACGGTTGACCTGCCTTGGCGGCGAGCGCGCGTGTGGGCTGTGTCAGCGCGCCGGTCGGGCACAGCGCCACGCAAGCCGCGCCCGTGCCGAAGCAGCTCAGACAGCGCGCCGCGGCGTCGCCGCCCGGTAGCACGGCGTGGTGGATCCTGCTGTCGAAGCCGCGGCCGATAACCGTGAGCGCGCGGGCTCCTATCTCCTCGTCGCAGACGCGCGTGCAGCGGGTGCATCGAATGCAGCGGTTCATGTCGAGGTGCAGGCCGGGCCCCAGGATCGCGGGGAGCTGGCGGTGGGGGCCCGCGCGCAGGCGCGTCGGGTCGACCCGAAGTTCGTCCCACAGGCTGCGCAGCTCGCACCACGCCTCCGCCTCGCAGCCGCACTGGAGGCACTTCTGCCTGGCCACGGTGGCCGGCGCGCGTCCCGTGCGAGCGAGCGCCGTCTCGTCGGGCCGCAGCCTCGTTTGACGGCTCAGGACGTGGGCACGCGGGCTGTCGTCCTTGCCGGTTCTCAGGTAGGCGTCGGCGGCCCCCGCGGCGCGCCGCCCGCGTCCGATGGCCTCGGCGACGCCCAGATCGTGCTTGCGATCGTCTTCGCGCGTGTCACAGGCCGCGTCGAAGCCACCGCTCGCGCGCAAGGCGTCGGCTCGGCCAGGCAGGCGCGCCTCGCCCCGAAACGAGATGCCGAACCGGAGCATCGCGTCGAGGTCGGCGTCCAGGAGCCGCTCGGGGAGGGCGCCGTCCCCTTGTCGGAGGCGCTGTGCGGGCTTCGCCTCGTCGAAGAAGACCGTCACCGTGTGGCCTCGCAGCCTGAGCCACCAAGCCGCGCCGAGCGCCGCCGGGCCCGCCCCTACCACCGCGACGCGGCGGCCGGTGTCCTGCTCGCGGGCCGGCAACGGTGCACCGTGGAACGCCTCGGTCGCGCCGCGCTTGAGCGCAGCCAGATCGCGCGCGTCGAGCCCGTCGTCCCGGTGACACGCGTTCTCGCAGTCGATGTGGCACAGGCGGCCACAGACGGAGGGCAGTGGCATCGCTCGGCGCACGATGGCGAGCGCGTCCTCCACGCGTCCCCGAGCCAGCGCCGACGTGTAGCCGAGGACCTTCACGCCGGCGGGGCACAGCACCACGCAGGGCGCCTTGCAGTCTGCATCGTGATCGGAGGCGAGCAGCTCCAGGGCCCAACGCCTCGCGTCGAGCACGCGCTCGCTTGACGACCGGATCTCCATGCCGTCCTCGGCGCGCGTCTCGCAAGCCGGCACCAGGCGCCACGCGTCGGTCGTGCGCACCTCCACCGTGCACACGCCGCACGAGGCGGAGGGCGTGAGCCTGTCGTGGTGGCACAGCGTCGGAACCCGCACGCCCGCCTCGCGCGCCACGTCGAGGATCGTACGCCCCCACGCGATCGTCCGACGCGTGCCGTCGAGCGTGACGGTGAGCAGCGTGTGACGCTCGATCATGCGCGCACCCGGACCGCGCCGTAGCGGCAGACCTCGAAGCAGCCTCCGCACCGGACGCAGGTCTCCGGGTCGATTGCGAGCGGGACGCCTTCGCCGAAGCGGTGGATCGCGATCGTGGCGCACTGCGAAAGGCAGGTGGTGCAGCCCTCGCACCGCCAGGGATCGATCTCGAATATCGTGAGATCGCGGCATTTTCCAGCCGGACAGCGGCCTTCGAGGTGGCCCTGCCACTCGTCGCGGAAGTAGCGCAACGTCGTCAGCACGGGGTTCGGGGCCGAGCGTCCGAGTCCGCACACGCTGAGCCCGTGGATGTGGCGGCCGAGTGACTCGAGCGCCTCGAGGTCTCCGGTGCGGCCACGGCCCGCACGGATGCGATCGACGATCTCCAGCATGCGGCGTGTCCCGACGCGGCAGGGGGCGCAGCGACCGCACGACTCGCGCTGCATGAACGCGAGGAAGTAATGCGCGACGTCCACCATGCATGTGCCCTCGTCCATGCCGACGAGGCCGCCCGAGCCCATGATAGCGCCGGTGGCTCGGAGCGAGTCGTAGTCGATCGGCATGTCGAAGAGCGACGCCGGCAGGCAGCCGCCCGACGGTCCTCCGACCTGCACGGCCTTCAAGGTGTGACCGGGGCGGCTCCCGCCTCCGATGTCGTAGAGGATCGCGCGCAGGGTCGTGCCCATGGGTACCTCGACCATGCCGCCGCGCCGCACGTCGCCGGCGAGGGAGAAGACCTTCGTGCCTGCGCTCGACTCGGTTCCGACGGCAAGGAAGGCCTCGGCGCCGTGCGAGACGATCCAGGGGACGTTGGCGAAGGTCTCGACGTTGTTGATGAGCGTCGGCCGGCCGTGCAGGCCCTGCTCCACCGGGTAGGGGGGGCGCGGGCGCGGTGTGCCGCGGTGGCCCTCGAGCGCGGCGATGAGCGCCGTCTCCTCGCCGCAGACGAAGGCGCCGGCGCCGCGCCGTACGGCGATGTCGAAGCCGAAAGACGAGCCGCCGACCGAGCGACCGAGCCAGCCATGTGCGCGGCACCTGTCCACGGCGTGGCGGGCCCGCTCGAGCGCGAGGGGGTACTCGTCCCGGACGTAGATGACGCCCTCGCTCGCGCCGACTGCGAACGCCGCGATCACCATGCCTTCCAGGACACTGAAGGGGTCGGATTCCAGCAGGTTGCGATCCATGAACGCGCCCGGATCGCCCTCGTCCGCGTTGCAGACGACGACCTTCGGCGTGCCCGAGGCCTCGCGCGCCCGGCGCCACTTGGTGCCCGTCAGGAAGCCCGCGCCGCCGCGCCCGCGCAGTCCCGAGTGCTCGACCTCGCGCAGCGTCCCGTGCGGGCCGAGCGTCCCGAGCGCGCAGCGCAGCGCATCGAAGCCGCCGCGCGAGGCGTACTCCTCGAGGCTCGACGGATCCACGAGGCCGGCGTTGCGCAGCACGACGCGTCGTTGCGAAGCGAGGAAACCGCCCTCCGCCGCCGGGTCGCACCGCCGGGTGACGAGCAGGTCGGACAGGGCGCGCCCTGCGATGAAGTGCGTGTGGAGCAGCTCGGGGACGCGCTCGGGCGTGACGTTGCCGTAGAGGCAGGGCCGCGCCCCAGGGGCGTCGAGCTCGACCAGTACCTCGCGGTAGCACAGGCCCTCGCAGCCGGTCGGCGTGAGGCGCGCTTCGAGCCTGAGAGAACGCAAACTTTCGACGATCGCCTCCCAGACCTTCCGGCCGCCCGCGGCGAGTCCGCAGCTGCCGAGGCCTACGCGGATGCGCCGAGCGCCGTCACCCCGCGCGAGCAGCGGTTCGGCGCGCGCGCCGGAAGGCTCTAGGCCGCGCAGCGCTTCGACGAGGTCGATCACCCTCACGGGATCCAGGCGTCCCCAGGTCTCTCCCGAGGATTGGAGCACCGGTGCGAGGCTGCAACATCCGACGCAAGCTACGGTCTCCAGGGTGAACTCTCCGTCCGCGCTGGTCTCGCCCGGGGTGACGCGGAGGTGTCGGGCGACCGCGTCCGTGATGCGGTGCGCCCCCCGGACGTGACACGCCGTGCCTGTGCAGACCTGCAAGGTCCTGCGACCGCGTGGTGCGAGGTGCAGCCGGTCGTAGAAGCTGGCCACGCCGAGCACCTGCGCCATCGGCACATCGAGACGCGCAGCCAGGCGCCGCAGCGCGGTCTCGGGAAGGTAGCGAAAGTGGGCCTGCACAAGCTGCATGAGCCCCGTCAGATCGTTGTCGGAGCCAGCCCACAAGCGCTCCAACTCGCGCTCCAGCGCCTCCAGGTCAGGCGGGTCGTGGGTCTCGAGCGTGAAGTGGGCCGCGTCGGCGTTCATGCGTCTCCGGCGAGTCCTCGGTGGCGACGAGCGGCACAGCGCCCCGCGCCAGGCGATCATAGGCCCACTTTGGGCGGCAGAAACTGATCTGGCGCAGAGTGCGCGCCCCGGCGAGCGCACCTCTGACGCGCGCGCACGCTGGAGGGGCGGCCCGAATCGTGGTAAGGAAGACCTGCGCGACCGCGGCGGACGGGAGGGCTGCATGAACGGAAGATTGCTCGTAACGCTTGTCGCCTGCGGGTTGCTCACCGCGTCGCTCGCCGGCTGCGGATCGGACTCCGGGGGCACCGCGGACGCGACGACCGGAAAGCAGCTCTGGACAGTGGTGCAGGAGAAGCTGCCGGGCGCGCTGCTGTCCGTGTGGGGCACGTCCTCGACCGACGTGTGGACCGTCGGTGCCCGCGACAAGACCGCGCAGAAGCCGATGGCGCTGCACCACGACGGAACGGCCTGGACTCAGCTCGACACGGGCGCGACGGGGGATCTCTGGTGGGTCTTCGGACCGGACGCGAACACCGTGTGGATGGTTGGCAGCGAGGGCAAGATCCTGCGCTACGACCGTGCGAGCAAGACCTTCACGGCGCTCACGAGCCCCACGGACGCGACGCTGTACGGCATCTGGGGCGCGGGCGACGGCACGCTTTGGGCAGTCGGCGGCTACGTGGGCAAGGACCCCGTCACGAAGCTCCCCAGGCAGAGCGTGGTCGTCAAGGTGAGCGGCGACAAGGCGGAGCTGGTCACCGATTTGCCGCCTGGGATCGAGCCCGGCGCGATCTTCTTCAAGGTCTGGGGCAGCGCCGCAAACGACGTCTGGGTTGTCGGCGAGCTCGGCACCGTGCTGCGCTACGACGGCACGTCCTGGAAGCTCGAGATCCTCCCGAACAATCCGCGCTTGGTGACGCTGCATGGTTCGAGCGCGAACGACATGGTCGTGGTCGGGGGGCAGACGGGTGGCGTCATCCTCGAGCGCAACAACGGCGGCGCGTGGCTGGACGCATCGCCGCAGTACCAGTCGCCCTTCAACGGGGTGTTCGTGCGCGACGGCAAGGCCATCGCGTCGGGCATGAACACGAGCGTGTTCCAGCGGACCGCGACGGGCTGGACCGATCTGCCGATCCCGCCGACCGAGTTCGACTTCCACGCGTGCTGGATCGATCCCGCGGGCAGCTTCTGGTTCGCGGGTGGCAACATCAGCACCGATCAGACGATGAATGACGGCGTCCTGTTGAGGTTCGAGCCGTGACGAGGGCCCGGGGCCTGCGTCTAGCCGGATGGCTGTGTTGCGCGACGCTCGGGTGCACGAGCGCGCCCATCGATGATCTCGTCGAGCCCGACCTCGGCCCGATCGAAGCGACGCTCGACGCTCCCGTGCGCAAGGTGTGGCCAGGGATCGACAGCGCCGATGGCAAGCGGATCGTGCCACGTCGCGGCGGCTTCTTCGGCGGCGCGCGGACGAGCTGGTGGTCCTTCGGCTTCACGTCGCCGGCGACCGCCGATGTCTTCTACTTCTGTCGCGAGGGCACGCCGGACTGTCCGCTCGACGCGAAGGGGCGCGTCAACTGGCCGAAATTGGCAGGCAATCCAGTGTACGCACGCCTGCCCGGCGAGGAGGGCTACTCGCCCTTCTGGCTGATGTGGGTCGTGACCGTGCCGCTGGACTACGCGCCCAACGCGTTGAAGTCGGTCTACGGCATCACGAAGGCGGCCGAGGCCAAGCGCGTGAACGTCAAGCAGCTCGTGTGGGATCACGGTGGCTCGACCGGAAAGGACTTCGCGATCGTGGACTGCCACCTCGTGCTCGCGGGCACGGAGCTCGAGGGCAACGGCGCCGCGATCGCCGGTCAGCCCTCGAAGACAGCGCACCTGATGCCGCTGCGCAAGGGCTGGCTGAAAGGCCACAGCGTCGAGCTCTACGACTTCAGCGAGCTCGAGGGCGTGTTCGCGCCGGACACGACGACCTCGTCCAAGCCGCTCATGCGATCGACCGAGCTCTGGGTCGTGCGGCGCGACTGCGCGGGGGGGAGTACATCGCCGCTGTGTCAGACGGCGAGCGCGCTCCTCGGCGCCGTCGATGAGGCAGGCGCGGGGCTCGACCTGACGGGAGACGGCGCGCTTTCCGACACGAACCACGTGCTGATGGGCTTTCCAGGAGCGCAGCTACTGCCCAGCGACAAGCCTTACGCGCCGCTCTGGCTCGGCAAGTCGGTGGTCGTGCCAGCCGAAAAGGACGCTCAGGTCGGGCTCATCGACACGACGGGCGACGCTGCGAAGTCGGATCTGCGTTCGGTCGGCGACGTGCGCGCGGCGCAGAAGGCGGGCCTCGCGGGCGATCCGGTGCAGCTCGTCAAGGAGATGGTCGGCCTGCCGGCCCTCGGCGACGATCGTGTCTTCTACAACAACGTCGCGATCGTCCCGACCGACGCGGTGCTGCCGTGAGGCGCGCGTGAGGACACCGAAGCTCTCGCTCGGCATCGGCCTGACGAACGCGTGCGATCTCAGTTGCGCCCACTGCTACAGGCCCACGAACGACGTGACGAACCTCGGCGTCGCGGACGTCGAGAAGCTGCTCGACGTGTTCGACGTCGGATCGGTCAACCTCGGCACGGGCGAGAACCTGCTCAACCCCGCGTTGCCGGCCGTGCTGGACCTGCTGCACGCGCGCGGCATCCGAACGAGCCTGACGTCGAATGGCCTCTCGTTGCTCGGTCTCGACGACGAGCGCCTGCGCCGCTTGCACGACGTCGAGGTCTCGTTCGACTTCGCGACGCTAGAGGAGTTCGATGCGTTTCGCGGGCCTGGAACGTTTGATCGTGCGTGCGCCGCGGTGCGTCGATGCGTGGCGCTGGGCAAACATGTCACGGCGCTCGCCGTGCTGATGAACACGAACTTCGACAAGCTCGCCGAGGTCGCAGCGCTCGGCGCGAGCCTCGGTGCCAAGTTTCGCGTCAACGTGTACCAACCCGTCCACGGCACGGGATTCCTGCCCACCTGGACGCAGTTCTGGGAGGGCTTCGCGCGCCTCTTCGCCGCCACGCGACTCGTCACGTGCACGGAGCCAGTCGTGGTCGCCGCGCTCGCGATGCAGGGCGCGGATGTCCGCAGCAAGCCGTGCGGATGTGGCCGAACGAGCGTTCGCTCGATGCCGGACGGACGCCTGCTTCCCTGCGTCTATTGGCCGCGATCGGCTTCTTCGCTTGCCACGTTGGAGGACGCGCGCAGCGTCTTCGACGACGTGGAATTCGAGACCTCCCGATCGGCGCCTGCGACATGCCGGGAGTGCCCGCTCTTTGCGACCTGCGGCGGCGGCTGTCCTGCACGACGCGCCCTCGTGGGCGCGCTCGATGAGCCGGACCCCTTCTGTCCGCTCCTTGGAGACCTGCCCCAACTCGTCGCGCAGCGCGGACAGGATCTCGAACTGCTGCACGCCGCGAACGTGTGCACGACGATCGTCGAGGCGTCATGAAGCGGATCTTCTGCGCCCTGGCGACGCTCGTGTCGTGCCTCGCTTCGCCGCCTGTGGACGCCTCGCCGCCGGCGATGGCGCGCCACCAGATCTTCTTCGTCGGCCACGACCCCCAGCCCGTCGTGGTCGCGCTGATCTTGCAGATCTCGCGGGACGAGCGAAGAAACCAGGCGGAAGCAAAGGCATTTTTGGGTTGGCACGGAAAGTGGCAGACGCCCTTTTGGGAGCGCGTGGAGCTGCCTGCCTGGCCGGGCGACGATCTCGACGCGATGGCGAATGCGTGGCAGCGCGCGCGGACCGGCAAGGAGCTGAAGGTGACCTGGAACGGCGACGGGCGGGCGTTCGAGCTCGGCCTCAGGCGCAAATCCGGTGCGCTGGTCGTGTCGGCGAGCGCGCTGGCGCCCTGCGGGGGCGGCGACGATCCGCATGGCCAGGTCGCGTGGCGAGCCTCGCGCGGGGCGCTGCGCGTCAATGGGCGCGAGGTACGAGGCGTCGTGCTCGTGGACTCGCTCGGTCCCGGGGCTGTCGCCTGGCCGCGCTTCGGTGTGTTCGAGATGTGGCTCGTGGCGGGCGCGGACGGCTCGCTCACGCTCGCGCGGGTGGATCTCGTGCGGCGAAAGGTCGGCGCGCTGCGCGTGTCGAGCGATGGAAGCGGGCGGACGGCGTCGTTCGCCGTGACGCCGAGGCGCGTTCGCAGCGACAGCGAGACGCGATTCATGTTGCCGGACCAGTGGGACGCCGAGGTCGACCGCACGCACGTCCTCACGCGTCGCGACGGCGAGATCGGCCGCGGCAGGCGACCCGACGGCGCGCCCGCGCTCTACGACATCGGGCTCGCGTCGAGCGAGGACGGCTCCACGCAGGCGCTCGTCTTTCACGTGCAGGACGAAGCGCAGGTCCCTCCGCGCAAGGGCACGAAGGCGCGCCGGCGTTAGCGCGGCGGCATAGTAATCGTCTTTATTTTCGTATTCTTACAGTTAAGGTTCGACACGACGAAGTACCACGTCGACCGGCCCGGGACGTGGTAGCGCGGATCGAAATACGCCTTCATCGTGTACGTGCCCGGGGGATACTGGCCCTTGGCGTCCGGCGATGACGGCGGATTGAGCGCGTAACCAGCGCCCGTCGACGCGTCGTAGGCGAGGATCATCCGCGAGAGCTTGTTGTTGGGATCGGCGACATCGGCCGAGAGCTCGATGATATCGCCCGGCAGGTAGGTCATCGTGATGTTGTCGATCGTGGGGTTCTCCTTCGGGTTGTCGTCGGGCGGCATGCGCACGAGCGTGACGTCGTCGGGCTGGTTCGGCCAGCTTGGAAGCCCCGTCTGGTCCATCCAGGTGCCCCACGCGACGTCGAGGCTCGTGAGCCGTTTCTGCTCGTGTTCGGCGAGCGTGACCTGGAGGGGGATGTACGAATAGCTGTCGTGAAACAGGTGGACGCCCCACGTGCCGCCGTGCGGCAACTCGAACGAGAATCGCCCCTCCTTGTCGATGAGCGCGCCGGTCTGGTAGGCGCCTTCGTGCACCTTGCCGTACTCGACGAGCACGAGACCCGAGTCGAGGGCCTGCATCTCCGAGCCGACGATCTGGCCCGACACGCGCACGGGCAGATCGCCGGTGCCGACACAGCAGAGCAGCGTGGCGCACACGCCCACGAGGAGCGGGCGGCTCACAGGCTCCACCGCTCGCCGCAGCCTTCGCAGCAGCGCCACAGCGGACCTTGCAGCAGGCCTCGCCGGATCGATCGGTAGCGCTTCCCGTTCCACACGTCCTCCCAGCGTTCGGCTCGGAGATCGCCCAGCGCCACATCCGAATATGGCGCAGTGAAACTACCGATACAACAGGGCAATACCTGCATCGACGCGGTCACGACGACGCTGCGCCAGGGCCGCCAGCACGCGGTCTGAGGGCGGTCGCCCGGCCCGCGTTGGAAGCTCTCTCGCAGCGGCCTTCGTCCCGACGCGCGCAACGCCACGCCGAGCTCCGTCGCGAGCGCTTCGGCGTCGCGGAGGTCGGTCTCCCAGCGCGCGATCTCGCCGTGCACGGACTCGGTGGCGACGGCCATGCCGTGCCCGTCGAGCACGAGCCGCTGCACGTAGACCTCGCTCGCGCCGAGATCGGCGGCCAATTGCACGAGCGCCGGCAGCTCCGGCAGCGTGAGGCGTGTCGCCACCATCCAGAGGCTCAGCGCGGGCGAGCGCGCGTGTCCCCGCTCCTGCACGAGCGCCGCGACGTGGGCGCACACGGTGTCGAAGATGTCCAGACCCGTCATCGTGCGAACGGTCTCGCGCGTCGCGCCGAGCAGCGAGACACGCAGCTCGTGCAGGCCGGAAGCGAGCAGCTGCTCGCGCCGTCGCGCGTCGAGGAGCGTGCCGTTCGTGTTCAGGATCGTCGTGATGCCGCGGTGCGAGGCGTCGGCGATCATGTCGAAGAGGTCGGGCGCGAGCGTCGACTCGCCGTTGAGCTGGAAGGTGATCCGCGCGAGCTGAGGCAGATCCGACACGATGCGCCGGTAGTCCTCGAACCCGAGCGTCGCGTCTGGCGCGAGCGGTGTGTAGGTGCGCAGGCACGTCGTGCACGCGAGGTTGCAGCGGCTCGTGACCTCCAGCTGAAGCTCGGTGGGCGGCTCCAGCGCGACCTCCCCGCGCGCGATCGTGCCGATGAGCGCCCGAGTCCTGGGGGCGAGCCGCGGCGCGACCGTCCCGAGCGCGATCAGATCCTGCGCCTCGTCGAAGTCGGTGAGCGAGGCCTCCCGCGAGACCCGGAGGCCCATGCGCCGCGCGAGCGCGACCGTCGCGGCCTCTACCGGCCCGTGTCCCATCGCGATCGGCGTGAAGAGATCGTGCACCGCGGTGAGCCCGATGAGGTAGTAACCACCGTCCGGTCCGGGCCCGATCACCACGTCGGCATGATCGAGCGCAGCGAGCGCGGATGCTACGATAGACGGCTCGATGTGCGGCACGTCGCCGCTGGCCACCACCACGCGCGGGTGGTGTTCGAGCAGCAGCCGGAACGTCGCGAGCAACTCGCGCGGCAGATCCGGCGCCCACGGAGCCAGGCTGCGCGCCCGATGTCCGCAGAGCGCGTCGCGCAGCGCCTCGTCATCGGCCGTGCGCGGCCGGTCGTGGCAGAGGTAGAGCTGCCAGCGCTCCGGATCGTGCAGGGCCTCGAGCTCGTCCTCCAGAAACGCGCGGTGCAGCGCGAGCGCGAGGTCCTTGCCGAGCGTGCGGGCGAGTCGCGTCTTGGTCTCTCCGTGGCGGGGCAGCTTGCTGATGACGACGACGGCGGGCAGCTGCGCGTTCGTGCTCATGGACGCCTCGTGAGGATGACGCGCAGGATCGCGAGTCCCGCGCGAAGCGATCCGCGGAGGTCTCCAGAGACCTTCGAGCGGCCTCCCGCGCGGCGTCGAGATCGCACGGGCACCTCGCGCACGCGCAGGCCCCTGGCGGGTGCGTCGATCTGCATGGCGATGGGCCAGCCGTGGGCCGCCTCGTCGAGCGTCAGGCGCCGGAGCGCGCCGATGCGCAGCGCGCGCATGGGCCCGAGGTCGCTGTAGCGGTGACCGTGCAGCGCCGCCACGAGCGTAGTCGCGACGCGGTTGCCGAGGCGCTGGATAGGCCGCAGGGCACCGCGCTCCGCCAGTGTCCGGCTGCGCGCGCCGAGGACGAAGTCGGCTTCGCCCGCCACGATCGGTCCGACGACGCAGGTGAGGTCGCTCGGATCGTCGGATCCATCGCCGTCGAGGAAGGCGACGATCTCCGCGCCGAGGCGCTCGGCCTCCTCGACGCCGCTGAGGCACGCTCGGCCGTAGCCGCGACGCCGCTCGACGATGACTCGCGCACCCGCCTGCGAGGCGCGCGCCGCGGTCCCGTCCACGCTGCCACCGTCGACGACGACGACGCAGGACGCGAGCGAGGATGGGATGGCGGCGACCACGGTCCCGATCGTCGTGGCCTCGTTCAGGACGGGGATGATGACGGCGACCCTCATGCGCGCGCCTCGATGAGGCCCGTCGCCGCGACGTACCCGAGGCCCATGGCGTCGAGCAGCAGGAAGGGAGCGAGCACGTATACGCCGGTCCACAGGAGGCCCACGGCGGCCGCGAGGCAGTAGGCTCCGAGCGCGAGTTCGAGCCGAGCGAGCCGATCCTCGCGCACGCGATAGCGCCGCAGCGGCGCGTCACCGCGGCGGACGACTCCGAGCTTTGGCGTGCGTTCGAAGGGACGGCGCCCCCCGCGCAGCGCGTCCCAGACGGCGCGACCGTTACTCAGCGCGATCCCGACACCGACGATGGTCAACAGGGCGAGGTCTACGTAAGGGCGCGGTGAACGCACATTGAGCGCGCGTCGCGCGTAGAGGTAAAGCAGCGAGGGGCCCGACATCGCGATCGCGAAGGGCAGCAGCAGCATCCACAGGTTCTGCTGGTCCGCCGCTGCACCGGGCAGCAACACGCAGGGCACGGAGAGCAGCGCGGTGGCGGCGATGAGCGGGTGTATCGCGTAGTGCGTGAGGTGGAGGGTCGCCTGGACCTTCGTCGCGAGCGACCGTCTGGCGCGCCAAATGGCGGGGAGCAGCTTGCGCGCCGTCTGGATCGAGCCGGTCGCCCAACGGCGCTGCTGTGCCTTGAAGGCCGCGAGCTGCGTCGGCAGCTCGGCAGGACACACGAGGTCGGGATCGTAGGCGATTCGCCAGCCGGCGAGCTGCGCGCGATAGCTGAGATCCAGGTCTTCGGTGAGCGTGTCGCCAGACCATCCGCCCGCCGCGTCGATCGCCGCGCGCCGCCACACGCCTGCCGTGCCGTTGAAGCTGAGGCACCAGCCTGCGCGCGCCCGGGCCGCCTGCTCCACGCCGAAGTGACCGTCGATGGCCAGCGCCTGCACGCGCGTGAGCGGCGACCAGCAACGGTTGAGGTGCGTCCAGCGCCCCTGCACGCAGGCGAGGTGGGGGTCGCCGAATTGCGCCGCGGCCCGCTGCAGGAATTCGGGCGGCGGCACGAAGTCCGCATCGAAGATCGCGATCCACTCGCCGCGGGCCGTGGCCAAGCCCTCGCGAAGCGCCCCCGCCTTGAATTCCACGCGATCGGTGCGGCGCACGTGCGTGACGTCGACACCGAGATCGCGCAGACGCGCGATGTGCCGCGCTGCGATCTCGGGTGTGTCGTCGGTCGAGTCGTCGAGCACCTGTACTTGGAGGCGATCCCGCGGCCACTCGAGCGCGCCGACCGCGTCGAGCAGGCGGCCGACGACGTTCGCCTCGTTGTAGACCGGCAGCTGCACGGTCACGAAGGGAACGATCATGCGTGTCGTCTCGATCCGTGTAACCGAGTGTTTTTCAGGCATGAATCTGTGAACAACGACGAGCAGCACGCTGTTGAGGCCATAGACCAGCATGCCAGCGAGCAGCAGCACGTACAGCGCCACGGCGCCGACCGCGATCATGCCGCCCTCGCGATCGCGATCGTAGCGCCGCGGCGGCGCGTGGTCCACAGATCCCGCGCAAAGAGCCCAGCGGCCGGACCGAACTCGATCGGCACCACCCAGGCCGGCATCACGCCGTCGGGTGCGCCGTACTTCAGGTACGACAGCGGCAGCGTCGCCGCAAGCCACAGGCCGGCCGCGCTCGGATGCAAACACAACCACGGCACGAGCCACAGCGCGTACCAGGGGTGCATGGCGGTCGGGATCGCGAGCACATGCAGCAGCGCGACGTGCAGAAGCTTGCGTTCGATCGGGCCTTCGTTACGCGAGACGATCCACAGGCCGATCGCGAGCACGACGAGACACAGCGCGAACGCGAGCGCACGGGTATGGGCGCCGGCCACGGGCGCGATCAGCCACTCGCACAGCACGCGCAGACCGATGTTGTGGTCCTCGGCCGAACCCACGTAGCGCGGCAGGAAGCCAAGCACGTTCGTGCCCGCGTCGGCGGCGTAGACCGCGTAGAGCAGCGCCCCCGGCAGGATCACGAGCGGCACGCTGCGCGCCCAGTCCTTGCGATCGAGCGCCGCGATCGCGAGCATCGGGTAGAGCTTGATGGCCGTCGCGAGGCCCAGGATCGCCGCCCCGAGCCGCGTGCGCGCGCTGTGCAGCGCCAACACCGACGCCACGAGCAGCATCGCCACGACCGACTCGAGGTGGCCGTTGTTGCCGGCCTCGTAGACGACCAGCGGCGACCACGCGTAGAGCAGCACGCGCGCCGGATCCCGTCCCCGGCGGTCGAGCAACGCGACGAGCAGCAGCATCGTGATCAGATCGCACGCGATCATCGCGAGGCGTACGGCGTCCACGTCGAAGGGCAGCGCGATGAATAGCAGCTGGGCCCCAGGCGGATAGACCGTACGCTCGGCCGGGCGGTTGATAGCCGGCCAGACGGCGTCATCGCGCAGAGCGGCCAGCGCCGGGTCTCCGGGCGGGTGCGCGTAGGGGCTCATGCCCGCGCGCTGCACGTGACCATCCCACGCGTAGCGGTTCAGATCGCTCGACAGCGAGGGAGGATCGGCGAGCGTAACGAGCCGGAAGAGCAGGCCAGCCGCTACGACGAGACGCCAGGACGCGCCCGGACGCCGCCACAGCCACACCGCCGCGCCGGCCTGGAGCGCGAGGAGCGGACCGTGGAGCGCGAGGATCGTGGTCGTCGCGGGCTCGTGCGACAACAGACGAAAGCCCACGGCGTACACGCCGAGCGAGGCCCCCGCGAAGCCGGCGAGAGGCAGCGTCCGACCGAGCGCGACGCCGCGCGACGGCACGCTCACTCGAGTCCGTCCCGCGGTTGCAGGCCCACCGCGGTCATCTTGCCTGCCTCGACGACGGCCTCGATCGACGCCAGCAGCGTGAGCGGACCGCCTGCCTTGAGGCGCCCGAACGCCTTGACCTTGACCGTGCCGGGCGCGACGTTCGCGAAGACAAAGCGACCGGTTTCGCTCGTGAACGTGCGGTCCTTCGAGAGGTCGAAGCCCTCGACGTAGAAGACCTTGTCTTGGCTCGACGTGGTGACGACGACATTCTGCACGCCCCATTCGTCACAGTCGTGTATCGCGCCGACGAGGATCCCCTTCGTCTCGTCGATCGTGAGGCCCAGCGCGGTCGCGCGGGACTTCGCCTCGTCGGGTGTCGTCAGCCAGGCCCACGCTGTGAGATCCGTGTCCGTGACCGCGCGGCTCGTCTGGAAGCGCCAGTCGAGAAAGCCCGTATAGGCAACGAGTGCGTAGCCCGTGAACCCCTCCGCCTTGACCGGGATCGAGACGGAGACGCGGCCCGACTTCTCGATATCGGCAAAACTCACGCCGAGCTGCGCGCCGTCTTTCGTGAACGCCGTGACCTTGGCGGGCGGTGGCTGCTTCGTGGCGCTCGGATCCGCGAGCGTGCGCACATAGCCTGTCAGCTCCATCGCGCCCGGTGCCGCTGGCTTCGGCGCGTTCTTGCCGAGGCAGTCCTGACGGCCGTCGATCACCGCCGTTGGTGCGCCCGCGGGCTCGGCGGTCAACGTCTCGACGGTCCCGGAGACCGCATCGGAGGCCGCGCTGCTGCCGTCCGACGAACACGCGGCGACGACGAACGCGGCGACCATTGCGAGCGCAACACAGGATCGAATCGAGATCATGGGAACCCTGGCGCGCGCTGTGGCAGCACGCGATTTTTGAGCGTCCGGCGGATCGTATCGAGGTCGAGCGGCCCGGGCGACACCGTCGGCGTCGTCTGCGGCAGGTGAAGGTGGGTCGTCGCCACCACGCGCTCCACGTTGAAGAGCTGACTCGGGATGCCGAGCACGGACGGATCGTCATGCGTGCCGTCCCCGTCGTAGTCCGCCCAAACGAGCCGATCGAGCCAGTGTGTGTGCCCGCTGCCATCCACGAACGTGAACTTCCCCGTCCCGAGGCCCACCGCCCGCAGGATCGTGTCGACGTCGTGCGTGTCGTCCGCCGCAGGGTGGCAGCCCGTGCAGTCCCGCGGCTTCTGTCGGATCGTGTGGTGATGTACGGGGTTGTGCACGTTTCCCTCGCCGGCGAGGCCGTCGGCCGTGGTCAGCGGCGACGCGTCGATGAGCTTCGTGCCATCGGCTCCGATGTGCGTGAAGAAGAGCGACGTGCCCACCATCGGGCTGATACGGCCGCGCGAATTGAAGCCCAACGCGAGCGCGTCGGCGACCACGCTCAGCCCGTAGGTCGAGACCCTGCCTTGTCGCACGGCACCCGTCAGGCGGCTCGTGTAGGCCTCGCGATCATCGCGCACCACGTGGCAGCCGTAGCAGTTGACCGTCCAGCGGTTGTGGCACGTGAAGCATTCCACGCGCCCGTCTCCCGGGTTCTCCTCCGGATCGAACGTGAAGCCCGCCGGCAGGCCCGGGTACTGCGTCGCCACGGCAGCGGGATCGCTCTTGGCGAGCGCGTTGACCTCGGCCTTGACCTTCGCCCGCACGGCAGCCGCGCCGGCGTGCAGCTCGCAACCCATGCGCGTGCGCGGGTTGTATTTCTCGTGGGCGATGTTCTGCCGGGTCGTGATCTGCGTGACCGGGTGCAGGTTGCCGGTGAGCTTGTCGGCTTGCTGGATCGTGCCGTCCGCGAGCTTCTTGAACACGTCGTGCTGGAAGCCGATGTTGCCGGCCGCGGTCCCCGCCTTCACGAACGCGAGCCCAGCGTCCGACGTGAGCAGCGCCATCTCTCCCGGCCGGCCGTGGCAGCTCTGGCAGCGCACGTCGATCTCCATGTCCATGCGGTCCGCCATGTGCTTGCCGCCGTGGGCCTCGCGCATGTTGTGGCAGTCGATGCACGCCATGCCCTTCTCCGTGTGGATGTCGGGCGGCGTCTCGTCGACCCCGTTCGTGCCGTCCTCGTCCGCGAGGAAGTACGGGTAGGGCTTGCCGTAGGCCCACTGGAGCCCCTTGCTTTTGACGTAGTTCTCCTTGGCCCACGGCACGGCGTTGGGCGGGTCTTCGAGACCGCGGTTCGGTCCGCCGATCGCCTTGTCGCCCTCGGGCTCGGAGCGCTCGCGGACGCCCTGCGCGAGCAGCGACCGGGACAGGTGCGAGATGTGGCAGTGCGCGCACTGCGAGTCGGGGATGAGGTTCGTGAAGCGGTGGGTCTCCGGGTGGCCAAGCTCGTCGCGGTTCTGCGTGAAGTCCTCGCTCTTCGTGCGCGCGTCGTTGCGTGAGACCATGTGACACGCCGCGCAGCCCGACGCATAGTACAGGCCCGGCTCCTTGCGGCCCTCGCGGCGCACGTGGCACTCGGTGCAGAGCTGTTCGTAGACGGGATAGAACGCACGCGAGACGGAGCCCGAGACATCGGCCGGCACGGTCTCGGGCAGCGCTGCGAGGCTCGGCGCGTAGTTCGGCGCGAGGCTCGGCGTCGCGAGCTCGTCCTGCACCGGCGCGATCGCGTAGCGCGCCTTGCGGTCCTGCACACCCGCGATGAATCCACCGCCCGCGAACGTACCCGCGAGCGTCGCGCGGTTGAGCAGCAGGCTCGCCTCCGTGATCGCCGTGTGGCAGCCGCCACCCGCGAGGATGGCGCTGCCGCAGGTCTTGCGCACCACGCGGTAGTCGGCTGGATTCAGGAACTGCATGACATCGTTCGGTATTTCGTCAAGCTCCGTCATCGCCGGGCTCTCGCGGACCGACGTACCGGGCGAACTGGGGTTCAGCGAGATGTCGACCGTGACGTGTGCCTCGGCCTTGGTCGTGGCGTTCGGGTTGCCGAGGTGGCAGTCCACGCAGCGCAGGCGCGGTCCGCCGTAGTGGATGTTCTCGACCGTGGCGTGGCAGCCGACCGTCAGGCAGCCCTCCGCGAGGCTGTCCGGCAGCGGCGCGGGCGCGGGCTTGCAGCTCGCCGCGAACGCGGTGCAGAGCGCGACGAGGCAGGGCACGGCGCGGCTGCGTGCGCGTCCTGGCCGTATGGATCGTCGTCGGTTCGTGTCTGCCATGCCTGCCGGGTGCTTGCGGACCGCTCCGGAACCGGTCCAGTATCACGGGGAGCGTCGGTCGCATCCTGATCTGGGTCAAGATGGGATTTCCGGGAATCCGCACACTACGCGCCGTGAATTGGGTCCAACCCGTGCTAGCAGCCTCGTTTTGCCTCTGCGGCACCGTCGCGGGCACGTTCGTATTCGGGGGCTGCCCGGCGGTCGACAACCCCTACCGCGCCTACCCGAGCCCCGCCTACAACGACTTCGTCGCGAAGGTACAGCCGATCGTCGGACCGAAGTGCGGCAACCTCGGCTGCCACGGCTCGCGCGACCGCACGCTCACGCTCTACGCCGTCGGCTTCCTGCGCGCGCCGCCTCCCTTCGCGGGCGCGTCGCTGATGGAGAACCAGCTCACCGACACCGAGCTCGCCTGGAACTACGACGCGCTGCGCATCCGCCTGCTCGACGAGCCCGACAAAGCGCAGGCGCGGCTGCTGCTCAAGTGCCTGCCCGTCTCGAAGGGAGGCATCCTGCACGGCGGCGGCGTCGAGGTCTTCCCCGATACGAGCGATCCGAATTTTCAGGCCCTCGCCGCCTGGGCGAAGAGCGCCAAGTGACGACCGCGCGCGCGGTGGCGCTGGCAGCGTGTGTGCTCGGGCTCGGCAGCACCGGCGGCGCGTGGGCGGAGGAGGGACCGCTGGGCTTGCGCGCGGACCTCGGCGGGGCGGCCTACACCAACAACGACGGCCTGCGCGTGCTCAGCACGTCGGTCGGGGCGTCTCAGAAGGTGCGGCGCTTCTTCGTCCGCGGCGGCGGCAAGGTGGACATGGTCACGGCGGCGTCGGTCGATCTCGTCACGGCCGCGAGCCGAAGCTTCGACGAGTCGCGCACGGAGGGCACGATCGAGCTCGGCTACGACGCCCAAGGGCTGCGCGGCGCGCTCGGCTACACGCGCAGCGTCGAGAGCGACACGCGCACACACATGGTCTCGGCGTCGGGCTCGATCGATCTGCTCGCGCGCAACCTCACGCTCGGCCTTGGCTATGCGCTGGGGCTCGATTCAGTCGGCATGCGGGACGCGCCGCTCGGGACCTGGCGCGACCGCACGAGCCACCGCGTCGACGCGACCGTGACGCGGGTCCTCGGTCCGTCGACCGTGCTGTCGGGCACCTACACCTTCCAGGACATGCTCGGCTTTCTCTCGAGCGCCTACCGCCGCGTGCCGATCCTCCCGCACAGCCCCGAGCTCTGGACCCGGCAGCACGCCCAGTGGGTCGCGGAGCGGCATCCGGAAGCGCGAGGTCGCCACGCCGCGACCGTGCTGCTGCGCCACGCGCTGTCGGCGCGCACGTTCGTCCACGGCGAGTGGCGCGGCTATCTCGACACCTGGTCCATGCGCAGCAACGCGCTCGAAGCGGGCTTCGCGTGGGACCTCGACCACGGCTTCCTCGTCGGCGTGTCGAACCGCTTCTACGCGCAGTCCGGCGTGAGCTTCTACCGCGCGATCTACACAGTGAACCGCGCGTACCTGACGCGAGATCGCCGGCTCTCGGAGTTCATCTCGAACGCGCTGCGCCTCGATCTGCGCTATCGCCACGAACGATTCGAAGTCCTCGTGCAGGGGGTCGTCGACTGGACGCGCTACGCCGACTACCGCGTCCCCTACAAGGCACTTTTTGAAGCTATACCGGACACTTGGGCGTTCATTTCCCAGCTCGCGCTCGGGATTGACCTATAGGGAACGTCGATGCGAGCGAGCGAACGTCAGTTGCAGCCGCAGCCGCCGCCCGCCCCGCCGCGCCCGCCGACGGAGCCCTCGCGCACCGAGCGGGCATGGTCCACGAAGCCGTCGCCCAGACGGGGTTCGACGCCCATCCAGGCGTGGCTGAGCCGGCCGCGCTGCCAGGGTTGGACGGACACGCAGCCCGACGCGCCGCACAGGAACGAGCCGAGCAGGACGACGATCGTGGTGGTGCGCAGGCGGTTCATCGGCGCAGCATGCCTGATCGGGGGGCGTGTTCAACTGCGCCAGATCAGGTCTCCAGCGAGCATCGCCTGCGCCCTCGTCGCGTGCCTGGTCGCCTGCGTCGGCTCGGGCGAGGGCGTGCCGGCCGAGGGCGAGAGTGGCGGCGAGGTGCCGCGCACCTTCGGCGAGATCCAGACGAACGTCATCGGGCCCATGTGCGCCGCGCCCTGCCACTTCGGCGGCGCCGCGCCCAAGGGGCTCTCGCTCGAGGCAAACGTCATGCTCGGCAACCTCGTCGGCGTGGGATCGGTCGAGGTGCCCGGCATGGTGCGCGTTTTGCCAGGCCACCCCGAGGACAGCTACCTCATCACCAAGGTCGTACCCGCCGATCCGCGCCGCGTGAGCTCCCGCATGCCGCGCACGGGCCCGCCCTTCCTCACGTCGGCGCAGGTCAACGCACTGCGTCAGTGGATCAAAGAGGGCGCGAAGGCGGATTGGGTGCAAGGCGCGTCGACTCCAGACATACTCCCCCTCTCGCCGGGTGCCTCGGACGACGCGGGTGTGGCCGGGAGCGAGGTGCAGATGGGCGCGGAGGACGGGGAGTGAGCGGGCAGCGCGGCAGCGGGATCACCGCCCTTGTGTGCGGCCTCGTCGCCTTCTGCGGCGTCGCTGGCGTCGCGCGCGCGGAGCCGCGTTTTGCCCTGCGCGAGGCAATGCCTTGCCTCGACTGCCACGTCAACCAGACCGGCGGCGGCATGCGCACGCCCTTCGGTGTGACGTGGGCTCAGACGAACCTCGCCACCTTCCGCTTGCCCGGTGCGACGGACTGGGGCGCAGGTCGGACGCTCGCGCTCGGCGCGAACATCCGGTCGAATTTCCGCGTGTTGCGTGAGGCGAGCACGCGCCTCGGCGCCGCGTCGTGGTCGAGCCCAGGTGCCCAGGGCTTCGACATGGGCGAGGGCAACCTCTACGTGCGCGGCGACGTCGTGCCCGACCGCGTGACGTTGTACTTCGACGAGACGATGGCCCCCGAGGGCGCGACGAGCCGCGAGGCCTTCGTGATGTTTCGGGGCCTGCCCGCCAACGGCTGGGTCAAGGCGGGCCGCTTCCTGCTGCCCTACGGTCTGCGCATCCCCGACGACACGGCCTTCATCAGGCAGCAGACGGGATTCACCTACGCAAACCAGGACCTGGGCGTCGAGGTCGGCATCTCGCCCCACCCCTTCGTCGCCTCGCTCGCGGTCTCGAACGGCAGCCAGGGCACGGTCGACACGAACAAGGGCAAGCAGGTCACGGCGCAGGTCGCCTGGACCGACGGGACGCTGCGCGCCGGCGCGTCGGTGGCCTGCAACGACACATCCTCGCCCGCCTACCCCTCCTACACGCTCACGTCGGGTGCACACCTCGGCGCGCGGCTCGGCCGCCTGCTGCTGCTCGCGGAGGGCGACTGGATCCGCGGCCACAACACGAGCGACACCTTCGACCAGCTGGCCTTGTGGGCCGCGTCGGACTTCGAGGTGTGGAAGGGCCTGTACCTGCGCTTCGTCTTCGAGTCCTTCGATCCGCTCGTCTCGCTCGGCCACAACGAACGCGACCGCTTCGTCTTCGGAGTGAGCTGGTTCATCACACAATTCATGGAGTTGCGCGCAGAATACCGAAACAACCGGGATATCCCGCAGCGCGTCAAGGGAAACGCCGATGAGATGGTCTTCGAGCTGCATGGCTTCATGTAATTGGCTCGTCGCCGCCTGTCTCGCCGCGTCCTGCGGCGCGCCGACCGTCGTCGAGACCAAGGCTTCAGCGGAGCCGAAGCAGGTGGCCGAGGGCAAGGCCGACGACGGCCTGCTTGGCTCGGGGCCCGTCGACCCGCCCGGGGCGAGCGCCGCCGAGGGCCGCGCGCTCTTCCACGCGATGTGCTCGGGATGCCACGGCCCCGACGCCAAGGGCAACACGCGGGCCAAGCACACGATCTTCCCCGCGCCGCGCGATCTGACGCGCGCCGAGTACCGCTTCCGCTCGACCGTCACGGGCGCCCTGCCGACCCGCGCCGACATGAAGCGCACGCTCGCCGAGGGCCTGCCCGGCACCTCCATGCCCGCCTGGGGCGAGACCTTCAACGACGCCGAGCTGCACTCGCTCATCCTCTACCTCGAGACCCTCTCGCCACGCTTTGCCGAGGAGCCGCGCAACCCCGAAGACGTCATCGCCGACGTCAAGACCCTCGAGCCGCCACCGCCCACCCCCGAGCTGCTCGCGAAAGGTAAGTTGCTATATGATAAAGTAAAATGCTTCGATTGCCACGGCGCCAAAGGGCGTGGCGACGGCCCCTCCGCGCTCACCACCAAGAACAGCGACGGCACGCGCAGCCACGTCTTCGACTTCAGCTACGGCCTCTACAAGGGCGGCACGAGCCCCTCGGCCGTCTACCGCACCTTCGCGACCGGCCTCAACGGCACGCCCATGCCGGCCTACGACAAGACCGTCCCCAACGAGACCGATCGTTGGGCGCTCGTCTACTACTGCCTGTCGCTGAGCCGGCCCCGCGGCCTCTGGTTCTACCTCACCGAGCGGCCACGCTGGGACGAGCCCATGGCGCCACGTCCCATGTCGGGAGACGCCACCCAAAGCGTCGCCGAGCATCCGTGACGTTGGTCGGTCGGTGAGTCCCCCGGCAAGGAGAGTGGCCGGGCCATCGCTTGTCTGCTCGAGGTCTCGGCCGCCACGACGAGCACGCACGAGATCCGAGCGTGCGCGGTCGTTCGAGAAGAAGATCCGAGTCTTGCGCGTGCATCGCGATCATGCGCTGCGCGGCGGCGTTGGCCGGCGAGCGCGTCTCATGCGATTCGCAGTGATACGGCATCCCCGTCCACCACCATCGCAGGCGCCACACGCTGGGGTCGACGCGCAGCTCCACGCGCAGATGAAGGCGCTTGTCGTCGTAGATGAGCGCGGGATCGGCCCTGCAATCGACCACGGCACAACCTCCGGACACTACTACGAACGAGCCCGGCGGGAGATGCAGTGCCATCGAAGCGCCAGCACTTGACACCCCACGGGTCCGACGGCACCGTAGACGGAAGGAGGCCCCACCATGGCGGTCGCACCGACGAAGAAAAAGAGAGCGCGAGCCAAAACACCGAAGGACAAGCGACGCGTCTACAACCCGCACGCGCCGCTCAAGGTCACCATCCGCGACGTGCCACCGTCGCTCCATGCGCGGCTTCACGATCAGGCCGAGCGCCACGGCGTGACGCTGCAGGCCGAGATGCTGCGCGCGCTCGAGAGGGCCGTGCCGCCCGAGGACTCCGAAGCATTTTGGCGCGATTGGGACGCGACGACACTCGAGCATGCAATGAGCGATGAAGAAATCCTCGCCGAGCTGCGCGCAGTCAG
>Ga0172370_10003039_pt1 | contig 23603 bp, 9 predicted proteins | sample LakKiv5m_FD_114538 | JGI IMG/M metagenome (GOLD analysis project Ga0172370, IMG submission 114538) | Freshwater microbial communities from Kabuno Bay, South-Kivu, Congo - kab_022012_11.5m | ecosystem: Environmental > Aquatic > Freshwater > Lake | place: Democratic Republic of the Congo...
CAGGTTTTGCATCAGCACTTTTTGCTTGCGCAGGTTTTGCATCAGCACTTTTTGCTTGCGCAGGTTTTGCATCAGCACTTTTTGCTTGCGCAGGTTTTGCATTAACGATTCTTGTTTTGCTTGGTCTGCTGCCTTGTTTTTTCAGCTGCAAGTATAGCGTCCACGCGCTTCTGGAAGCGCTCCTTTAGCGCGGGTGCTATGAACTTCTTTGAAATCCCGTCCGCCTTTGCCGCTATTGCAAGGTTTGCAGCCAGCGTGCGCGCGATTTTTCCCCGCACTTTTTTCGGGGAGGTTGAAATGAGCGGATGCTGGAAGATAAGGCCGTGCTTTGGGGGAGGGGAGCCGCTTTTCAAATGCTTGAAGAGGGCTTTTTCAGCTCCCATCACTTGTATGGTGCTTGCGGGAAGCACTGAAAGCCTCTCTACGCTGCCTGCCGCTGCAACAAGCTTTGCTGCCAACGCCTGCCCTGCAACGTGCGAAAGGTTGGGTGCGAGTTCCTGCGCAAGCTTGTTCTGGTAGGTTTCCGTTTTTTCAAGAAGCTCCTTTAGCTTGAGGATTTCGTATGCGAGCGAGCGTATTGTTTGCAGGTCTTCTTCGGTTATGTTTGCGCCCATTGAATTCTGCGCCTTCTGGAGCACAACGCCTGCGCGCTCGGGCCCGATTATTTCGCGGAGTTTCTCCTCGTTTGGATGCGCACGGTCAAATGTGAGCGCTATTTGCGCGTATTTCTTTGCGTCGGGGTTCCTAAACTCCGGGAAATATACGCCGTACCATTCGGTAAGCCGCTCGCACATGAGATTGATGCACTTGTTTAGCTCGTCTATTGAGCCCACTGTTTGCACAAGCAAATTGTCGCGCTTTCTTATTGCGCCTGCAACCTGTACCCTTGCCCTTGCGAGCATGCCTTTTCTGTCGAACATAAAATCACGGGATAATTACGGGGGCAAGGTTAATATTGTTGCTGGGGCAAATGCGTGTTATGGGCAAGGCAGATAAAGAGGAAACTGGCGCGCAAACACTCGGCGCCATTGCAAAGGGGGCGCAAGCGGAAAAGGGGCAGCCTTTGCACGAGCACTTGATGGAAATTTCAATGAAGCGCTCTTTCCTCATTCCTTCTGCTGAGATTTACGGCGCGTCTTCAGGGTTTTACGATTATGGGCCCATAGGGTGCCTCATAAAGAAAAGGATAGAGAATGAGTGGAGGAAGCAATTTTTAGTGAAAAACGGGTTTTTGGAAATTGAGAGCTGCATGGTGCTCCCTGAGATAGTGCTGCAGGCATCGGGGCATGTCGGGAGCTTTTCCGACCCGCTTGTGGAATGCAAGAAATGCAAGGGGAGTTTTCGTGCGGACCATCTTGTAACGCAGCAGACAAGTGAGGGCGTGAAGGACGTGGGCGCACAGCAGCTTGTTGAGATGATAAAAAAATATGGGGTGAAGTGCCCGAACTGCAACGAACCGACGCTTGGGGAAGTGGGCACGTTCAATTTGATGTTCAAGACAAACGTGGGTGCGGCAGATGGGAACGTTGCGTATTTGCGCCCTGAAACAGCACAGGGGATATTCCTGGACTTTGGAAGAATATTCCGCAATTTCGGAAGCAAATTGCCCCTTGCAATCGGGCAGGTTGGAAAGTCATTTCGCAATGAGATTTCCCCAAGGCAGGCGCTTGTGCGCATGCGCGAATTCACGCAAATGGAAATTGAGTATTTCTTCAACCCCCAGAATCCGAAGATTGAGAATTTTTCAGAAGTGGCGGACGTGAAAATGAGGTTGGGCGAGGATGAGCAGTCTGCGCGGGAGATGGGGGCATCCGAGGCAGTTGCACAGAAAATAATACCGAATGAGATAATGGCGTTCTTCATTGCGCAGCAGCAGGTATTTTATGAGCGGGTGGGAATCCCTAAAGAGAAATTCTATTTCAGGGTGCTTGGGGAAAAAGAGAGGCCGCATTATTCGCTTGGGAACATTGACATGGAAGTCCAAAGCTCATTTGGATGGATTGAGACTACCGGGAATGCATACCGCACGGACTTTGACCTTGCATCGCACGCAAAATTCTCAAAGCAGGACTTAAGCGTGTTTGTGGAAGAGGAGAAAAAAAGGATGCTGCCGCACGTTGTTGAGCCTTCAATGGGCGTGGACAGGCTTTTCTGGTGCATGCTTGAGCATACTTATAGGGGAAAAAGCGAACAGAAGGACTGGGAATGGTTTGATTTGCCCCCGTGCATTTCGCCTTATGATGCAAGCGTATTCCCACTCATGAAAAAGGACGGGATGGCGGAAAAAGCACAGGAAGTTTGCAGGATGCTTCGCGAAGATGGGCTGCAGGTGAATTATTCGGAGAGCGGAAGCATTGGAAAAAGGTATGCGCGTGCGGATGAAGTTGGAGTGTGCTATTGCATTACTGTGGATTATGATACTCTTAAGGACGGGACAGTTACGGTGCGCTTTAGGAATGATGGGGGGCAGGTGCGCATTAAGATAGAAGAGCTTGCGCAGAAAATAAGCGGATTTTCAAGGGAAGGGAAAACAAGCCTGCAATGAGTTTTTGCAATAGGGAAGCTATTTAAAGAATACGTCAGAAGAAAAGTGCGTGGGAAGTGAAGCGGGCAGGGCAGCATCACTAGTCTTATGCCTATTCTTATTGTTCTCTTTTTCGCACGGGCAGCAGTGGGGAAGCGGCGAGGACTTGGTGCTTTACGGGTTCCTTGCAGTTGCGGTTGCGGTTTCGGCTGCATTCATAGGGCTTGCGTACATGGCATCGCAGCTTTTCAACGTGCCTGCGCTTGGGGCATGGGTGAAAATTGAGTTGCAGGAGCTTGTGATAAGCGCAGTCATAGTGGTGATGCTGGTTGCCATGGCTGCGAGCATAAACAGCGCGGTTGCGTTTGCAAGCGGAAGCGATAACGCATATGATGCTGCGGTCAATTACCTTGACGGCATGCGCAACAGCGGCACTATTTTGCACGACAAGCTCTTGCACGTCGGGTACCTTGTGAACATTGCTGCGGGCTTCTCTTACAGCGTTTCAATATCTGCAATATACGCAGGGGGCAACTATGGGAGCGCGCCCCGCTCGGGCCTTGGCGGCTTGGCAGGGGCAGTTGGAAATGCAGTGGACTCTGTTGCGCTCACGGTGCTTTTCATAAGCGCGCAAAAGGTCTTCCTTGTTTTTTTCGTTTCAGTATCAACAATAATAATGCCTCTTGGGGTGGTGCTGCGCACGTTTCCCCTCACGCGAAAGCTTGGCGCGCTTTTGCTTGCTGCCGGAGTGGGCACTGCCATAATATATCCTGCCGCGATTGCTGTCGCCGGTGAGATATACGAAGTTTACGGGCAGGACATGCAAAACAAGATTGCAAAGGCGGACCTTGGGGTGCCAAACATCGGCTCGCCTCCTGGTTCTGACTTGCTTTGCAATCCAGGCATGCAGTGGTTTGCAAGCGGGTTTGGGCTTGGGGACCTTTTCTGGTCTATTGCAATTTGCACACCGGTGTGCGCCGCTACTGCGGCTGTGGGCGGCTTTTGGGCATGCTGGAAGGGATGCAGCAACACAGTCACAATAGTGTATTCGCTCATGACGTCAAGCTACGGGCTTACAATGTGGCCAGTGTCACTCAATTACATCGGAGAGTATGATGCGCAGGATTATTTTGACCCGATAAACGCAAATGCGCTGCCTGCGGCAACGGAATTCAGCGTGCTTGCGCTTGTGTTCTCGCTCTTGCCCATAATTGTTGCCATAGTGCTCATACGAAATTTCGCTGTCCTGTTCGGCGGGGAATCACAGCTGTATGGGCTGTTCAAATTGGTTGGTTAGATGGAAGGGAAAATCGCACTGTGCATTGCATTGCTGGCTGCAGTGAGCCTGGCTGCGCCGGTTTACGTTGGCGGCGAGGATGCCGTGTGCTATGCAGATTTGGTGGGAAGGGCGGACTGGATTGCAATGGCAATGGTGCTCACAATCACAATAATAGCGCTTGCATACATGTTTGCAAAAGCAACTGAAAACGAGAACTTGTCGGTGTGGGCGCATGATGAGATGTTCAGCTTCGGGATTGCGCTGCTTGTGATTGCGGGTGCGGTTGCGTTCACTGTTGGCAGCTGCGTTGTGCTTTCCTCGTATTCCTCAAACCCGCAGTTTGCAGGGGTGCGGGCAAGCCCAAGCCCGTTTGCCGTATCTTATGCGTACCTTGATGCGCTTGCTGCAGGGGGCATAAGCATTATAGAGAGGCAGACTGCAGACGGGCTGAGAAAGCAGATGGATGCAGTGGAGTACCTTTATATCGGGATACCCGTGATTGACTCAAAGGGCGTGCCAGTTAAGGCAAGCTTAAAGGCGCTCGCATCGCACAAGGAAATGGCAATAGACATAATGCTGCCACTTGTGGTGAGCCTCAAGGCGCAAAAAGGCGCGCTGCAGACAATTGAAATAATGGGATTGGCAGTCATGCTGCCATTTGCAATAATACTGAGGATAATCCCATTCACGCGAAGCGCGGGAAACCTCATGCTTGCTGCGGTGTTTGCGATTTACGTCGCAGTGCCTGCAGTATATGTTCTGAGCGCGGGCGCGTGGAATGAGATTGGGTCGCAAGGCGGCGCGGACATGAGGACGGATTTCAGCTTCAAGGACAGGGCGCTTGGGGACGCGTGCACTGGAAGCGACTGCCCGCTTTACCAGATTTCCTCCCTTATACCGCAGGCAATTTTCCTGCCGAACTTTGCAATAGTGGTCGGGACTACGTGCGTGATGGCGCTTTCGCGCGCATTGGCTGCGCTTGGCGGATGAGAAAATGAATTGGAAAATAAGTGCAATTATGCTGTTTGCGATTCTTGCGAGCATGGGCTTTGCACAGGAGTGCAGGGTGAACGGCTGCGCAGAAGCGCTTTTTGTGGATGCGCACACGCAGCAATGCTGCACTGATGCAGACGAGGCATGGGTGTGCCTCAAGTATGCAGGAGGGGCGGAGATACGGTGCGGGCAGGGGCATCCGCAGCAGACTTGGTGCGTGCCAGTCGGGCCAGGGGGATGGGATGGCGTTGTGAGATGGTGCAATTCGGGCGGGGCAAGCGGCTTTGGGGATGCATACAAGCCGTTTGCTGCTGCGAGCGCAAGCGAGGCAGTTTCAAAGGCGCAGGCTGGAAGCGGCGCGCTTTCTGCAGAGGGCAGCTTTTTTGCGCAGGGGTGGCTGCATGACTGGAAGGCTGCAGGCATAGTTGCGGTTGCGATATCCCTTGCGCTTGTTGCGCTTGGGTACATTTTCGGGTTTGCGCTTAATTCAAGGGAGATAAAGATGTGGGCTGGCATGGAGCTTGTGCAGGCGTTTGGCTCGGTTTTGCTCCTTGCGTCCCTAATCGGGCTGCTTGCGTTCTTTGACATTGTTGCCCAGGAGGTTGCAGAGGCAACCATGCAGACAATAAATTATGGGAGCGCATGCACTGAAAACATGGGCAAGCCCTGCGCCATGCACGTTGCGGACATTTACATAAGCAGCCTTGTGGATGCTGCATCTGAAAGTGCAAGCAGCATGCTTGAGAATGCAATGAGAACTGCGCAGAGCGCAAGCAGAAGGGGCGGCGTGCAGGCATACACATTCTATGCGCTTTGGGCAGGGGGAAGCTGGGGACCCAATGCGGGCATGACAATGTTGGTGGACAAATACAACATGCTCTTTGACTATTATGCGAAAATACTTGCAAGCCTGCAGGCGCAGAAGTATTTCATAGACGTGATAACTTACGGGATTGCGCCGGTGTTTTTGCTTGTGGGAATTGTGCTTCGCACGTTTTATTTCAGCAGGAAATTGGGCGGGCTGCTTCTTGCAATCGCGGTTGCACTCATGCTCATATACCCCCTCACGTACATTTTCTCATGGCTCACGCTAACCGTTGCTGTGTACGGAGACAATATGTTTGCCGCAAGCGACACCTGCCCTGCGGAGTGCAAAATTGCAACCCCTGCTGCCACTTACGTTGCAGGGGATGGCACGAAGTTTGACATAAGAAGCGCGGATGATGTGCAGGCAGGCGTGAACATTGGGGCGATTGGGCTTAGTGAGGGAAGAGTAACGCAGATTGTGCACAAGGAGGGAGGAGGGTATGAGTTCCCTGCAGGGGATGCTGCGACTTTTGTTGCGTGCACGGAACTTGCGGATCAGGGGCTGACAAACGTGCCAAACTCGTGCAGCAACTGCCCGTCAATTTGCAGGGAAGTGCCTTATCCGGCTTACAGCCAGATTTGCATGCAGGAGAGGATTGAGGCTGCGTGCCGGCAGTGCAACATAAACTGCAAGGTCGTGAGATTGCACTCAACGTGCAGCGACCCAAACGCCGGGGACTATTGTGAAGAGCTTGCGTATAACAACCAGAGGGGAGCGTACGAAGCTGATGCGGCATGCAGGATAAGCCAGCCAATGGAGCAGGTTGAGATACAAAGCAACGTGCCGGTTTATCCGGATGCGGATGAGGCGATTGAAGGAGTGTGCTCAAGCTGTGAGGGGTGCCCGGCGTTCTGCAGGGTGAGGATAGATGACAATGGGGCGATTGGGCTAAGAACAGACATTGCAGCGTGCAACAGCAACATTGCGTGCCAGAGGTGCGCCGGGATTGGTGCATATTCCAACGAGCCGCAGGCTGCGGGATTGTGCATGATGACGCTCAAGAAGGACAGCACGCAAACCTGCGATGAGCTTTGCACCCAGCAATGCCCTGCATATTGCAGGGTGCAGGTGAACGGGCAGAAAAGTTATCCGCAAGGCTGCACTGCACAGGCGTGCAGCAGCTGCCCGATTGGATGTTATGTGTCGCCACCTGTGAATGCATTGTGCGCTGCGCCGCCTGACGGGCACGAGGATGAGAACTGCAAGAGCTGCCCGAGCGTGTGCAGGTATTCGGATTACAGCGTAACCATAGACAGCAACAATCTGAAGGACGATGCAGGCACGCAGGACGTGAACGAGGGCGTGTGCGGGAATTTGCTTGCAGAGGATGGAAGCGGGGTGTGCAATGATGCAAGCTGCGCTGCGCAGTGCAAGAATTTTGCGCTGCAGTATTCTGCCGCGAACGTGCCGAGGATTTGCAGGGACTTTAAGCCCGCAGGGGCTGCCTATGCGTGCGAGGGATGCACTCCTGAATGCAGGGTGAAGCTCACGTATACCAATGCTCAGAACAACCAGCTTTTGTACCAGGATAAGACTGCGCTTTGCAGGAATCCCGCAAACCCCAATCAGCCTGGGCAGCTTTGCGCTGATGCGAATTGCGTTGCGCCGTGCACAAAAACCGCCGCATTGCCAAACGGGGGAAGCTGCCTGCCTTACAATGCAGATGCTGCGGATGCGGTCTCGTGCAAGAAGTGCCCGTATGAATGCAGGGTGCTTGAGAACGGGCAGGTGCCAGCATACTGCAACACTGTTGCAATGCAGGGGGCATGCCTTTTCAGCGATGGATCGCGCAATTGCGCAAATGAGTGCAAAGTGGAGGTTGGAACAGGGGCGAACAAGCCCCCTGTGTGCATGCCTTACATTGGGAACGGGGCAGGAAACGACCCGTCTGAAATTCCGATAGTGCAGAGGCAGGCGCCATACAATGACCGCACAGAATGCAGGCAGTGCCCTGAGGAGTGCAGGCTCCAAGGCGATGCGGCGTGCAACCTTGACGGGGATTATTTTGACTGCAGCGCGCAAAGCTGCGCTGATGAGTGCAGGGTGAATGCGCCGCCCATAAACAATGCGTGCAGGGAAGTGGAGCAGAAATACTGCAAGAACTGCCCGCTTGAATGCAGGCTGGACAATGTGGACATCCCTGACAGGGCAGAGAGGTGCGCAGGTTGCGCGGATTGCGTTTCAGAGTGCCGTGCAGAAGTGCCCTTTGGTGTGTGCGACAAGTACGTCCCGTGCAGCCAGGAGTGCCTTGGAGAGCCCAAAGTGCGCACTGACTGCGCAGACAGGTGCCTTGAGGAGGAGCTTAGCGGCACCTCAAAGATAACGCCCGCGTCGTTTATTACGAAGATTGGCGGGGCTGAAGGGGACTCGCTCACAAAGAACGTTGGAATTTTCATGCTGCCTGCAATTGTGCTGCCGCTCTTTAGCATAGTATTGATATTGTCGTTCATACGCGTGCTCTCGCCAATACTTGGCGGGGAAATTGAGATACCTGCGATTGCGAGGCTGATATGATGAGATGGATTTTCGCATTTGCATTGCTTGCGCTTTTCGCGCTTTCCTACGCAGGGTACTGCATGGGTGCAAACGGGGAGCTTGATGCTGTTTTTCCGATTCTTTGCAGTAGTTTGAGTGACGACCAGTGCGAGGTTGCAGGGAATTATGGGGATGATGGGAGGGCTGGACCGGGAAGCTGCATCTTGGAGTTACAAGTGGTTGATGTGGTACCAGGGAGTTGCAGAGGAGTTAACCAGCAATGCGCATGGCAGGATAATGAATTTGCGTGCAGGGCGCTAAACTGCAACTGGATGCCTCCGCAAAACATTGAGGATTATGTTTGCACAGAGAGAGAACGCGGATATGGTCCGTGGTCATGCGCATTGCTAGTAGATGAAGCAAGCTGCACGCAGGAGCAGGAATGTGAGTGGGTGGGCGGCTGCTCGGAGATATGGGAACAGCCGACTGAAGAGGAGCCATGCTGCCAGGGGCTTGTTATTGATGAATGGGGGCTTTGCGCGTGCAACACGCAGCCGCCTGAGCCTTCAAATGCATGCAGGGATATACGGGCGTATTCGCATCCGTATTGCAGCAGGGTGATGAGTTGCAGCGGACCAAGCAACGACCACGTGTGTTATGGCGGGGACAATGGGATGCCTCTTGGGAACGCATGCGAAAATGCGCAGTATTATGCTGCATGCATTGGGGCTGGATGCTGCATACAGATGGGAGAGAGCTGCGCAGGAGACTTGCAAACCGGCTGCTGCCCGGGGAGCACGTGCGCGGAGGTGGAGGACGAGTTTGTGTGCGTGCAGCCCAACATTGTGCTGCAGCAGGGTGAGCCGTTTGCGCAGCCAAGTGAAGCGCATAGCGGGGAGCAGGTGAGCATTGACGTTGTTGTGAGGAACGAGGGCAATGGGGCAACCGGAGGGCAGTTTGTTGTGCGCGCGCAGGCAAGCGGGGGAGGGGAGGTGCTGCAGGCAGAAGACGTGAGCGTGCAGGCGCTTGGGGCAGAGCAGGAGGCGCATGCTGTTTTTGAGTTTACGTGCCCAAACGTTGTGCAAGATGCGCACTATGCGCTGAGCGTGCAGGCGGACGCAGGCAATGCAATTGTGGAATCAAGCGAGGGAGACAATTCGCTTTCTGCAGTGGACGTTTTTGTGTGCAAGCCCCTTGTGCCGCTTCCGAACCTTGTGCTTCAAAACGCGCGCGCAACGCCTTCGCTTGCGGAAAGCGGAAGGCAGATTGAAATTAGGGTGAGAGTGCTCAATAACGGGCAGGTTCCAACTCCTGCGCATGCGGAAATACCAGTTAATGTGGAGATAGCAGGGATTTGGGAGGGGGAGCAGAACGCAAGGCCGTTCGGGCAGGAGTCCCTTGATGTTGACCAGTCGCAGGATTTGCAGTTTTCCTTTACGTGCCCTGAGGTGCAGGCGCTTACAAATTATGCGGTTGTGATTGCAGTTGATGCACAAGGGGAAATAGAGGAGATGTATGAGAATGACAATGTTGTGCGCGTGAACGTTGCATGCGAGCCGCCGCACATCCCGAACCTTGTGCCGGTTGCGGGCAACCCTGAGGTTGAGCCCGCTGAAGCGCGCTCGCGCGAGCAGGTAACAATAAATGTTGTTGTGGAAAACAGGGGCAACCTTGCAACGCCTGACGGGCAGCAGGTTGCGGTGAGGGTTTCTGCAAACGGGATTGGGGAGCAGGTCGTGTACGTGCAGCCAATAGATGCGCTTTCAAGCTCGCGGCAAATAGGGGTGCAGCTTACGTGCCCGCACGTTGATAGGCCTACGCAATATAGCGCAACAATAACAGTTGATGCAGATAGAAGGGTGCAGGAGTCAAACGAAAACGACAATATTATACAGTCTGCAAATTTCAACTGCCTCCCATGGGGCCAGCCAAGCCTTGCGCTCATACTTATGGCCTTCATGCTTGCGCTTGCGATAATTGTGCTTGCGTTCTTTGTGGGGTACGCATTTGACTTGCCGCACATTAGGGCGAGCGCGTCGGATGAGCTTTTGCACCTTGTTGCAACAGGGATTGTGCTTATAGGAGTGTCAGCGTTTGCAATTGCAATGGACACGGAGTATTTGCCAAAGCTTGCGGGTGCTGCTGCGGGCGCTAACACACAGCTTTCCCTGAGCACTCAGGCAGGCACAATCCTAAATAATATATACAATAGCCAGTCAGCGATTTTTTCAAACCTGCAGCAGCTCAACAACAACCTCGGAGTTACCGGCTCAAAGTCAGTATACTGCACGTTCCTTGGGGCGGGATACACGCTTGTTTCGTGCAGCACGCTCAACATGATGAGAGGGAGCATTGTGCAGGGGCTTGTTGTGAGCACTGCCGCAATTGCAGACATAAGCGCTGAGAAGCTGCTTTTCAAGTTCACGCAGCTCTATGCGTTCACGGTGCTGCTGCCAATTGGATTGTTCCTGCATGCGTTCAAGCTCACGCGAAGCGCGGGAGCCGCGCTCATTTCAATTGCGGTTGGGTTTTACGTCGTGTATCCGCTAATGGTGGTGTTCACCGAGAACATGCTTATCGGGCAGGTTGTGGGGCAGGGCAAGTATTTTGGGACTGCGCCGGTTTCGGTGCCAACAGGAGTTTCGTGCGACCCAATGGAGCAGAACTGGGGGCAGATAAATGCGGTGCAGGCAAACATCTCAAACCCTGCGGCGCTTGAGTATTTGCTTTTCCAGGGGCTTGTGCGCTCGATATTTGCAACTGTGCTCAAGCTCATGGTCACACTTGCGTTCATACGCGCGTTCGCATCGCTTCTTGGGAGCGAAATTGACGTTTCATCTTTGGCGAGGATATCCTGATGGGAAAAATTAGCTTCGCATTGGCTGCATTCGTTTTTGTGAGCATGTGCGCAATGCTTTTTGCCGGCTTGGGGGACAACGAAGTAATTGTTGTGCGGCCCAATTACGTTGTGCAGGAGGGCGACCCGTTTGTGAGCCCCCAGCCCGGATATGCCGGCGGGTTTGTGTCGGTTGCGGTCGTTGCCGCAAACACCGGCAGTGCGGAGCAAAATGAGTGGAGCAGGATTGTTGCAACGCCAAGTGGGAACCCTGCGATTGATGCGCAGTCCGTTGAAGTTCCGCCCCTTAGGGCAAGGGAGGAGGGGGAAGTGGAATTCAATTTCCGCTGCCCGCAGGTGCAAAGCGCAACCGAATACACCGTGGAGATAGAAATTGACCCTGACAACCGGGTGAATGAGGGCAACGAGAATGACAATGCGCTGCAGGGGAGCTTTGTGTGCTCGCCGCTTCCAAACCTTGTGCTTGAGCTTGTTCAAAATGTAGAGCCGCGCGAGGCAAGGGGAGGCGAGAGCGTTTCAATAGGGATGAGGGTGAGGAACGCAGGAAGGGGGGATACGCCACAAGGCGTTGGGATAAGCGTGCAGGGGGACGCGGCGGCAAATGGCGCGCCGCAAATAATGGGCGCGGCAACGCAGATAGACCCCCTTGGAAGCGGGCAAAGCAGGGACGTGAGTTTTTCATTCACGTGCCCGGACGTTGCTGCAAGGACAATTTATTATATACGGATTGCTGTGAACCCGCAACAAAGGATTGTGGAGTCCAGCTACAATGACAACACGTACCCTGGGCAGGACCAGATTGCGCCCTCTTTTGCGTGCCTGCCTGCGCCGAACTTGGTTGCGCGGGAGGGGGAGCCTCTGCTGCAGCCGCGCGAGGCGCAGTCGGGGGACACTATACGGATAAATGCGATTATCGCGAACATTGGGCACGAAGCTGCTGCGCAATCGCATGCGAGCGTTGAGTTCAGTGGGAACGTTCAGATTGCACCAATCAGCGTGCCAGTACAGAGCATTGGATCAGGGGCAGTGAGGAACATCGCATTTGAGGTAACTTGCCCGCACGTTGAGAACAGGGTCGCATATTCATTTGTTGTGAGGGCGGATAGTGAGAATGAGATAAGGGAATCCGTTGAAGCGGGCAACTATTTTGAAGCAAGGTATTTCACGTGCGCGCCGCACCTTGCAAACCTTGTGCTGCAGCCGGGAAGCCCGTTTGTGAGCCCGCAAATTGCGCGCGAGGGGGAGAGGGTTGCGCTCAAAGTCGGGATTGCGAATTCCGGCGGGCGGGATGCGGATAGGTTTGACGTTGTTGCAACCGTGCAGGGAAGCCCGCACATAGATGCGCAATCAGTAAGGGTGAATTCGCTCTCCCCAAACAGCATGGAAGAGAGGGAATTTGTTTTTGAGTGCCCGCGGGTTCAAAGCGCAACAACTTATTCCGTTGAGGTTGTTGCAGACCCGTCTGCACAGGTTGAGGAGGGCGAGAGGGGCGACAATTTGCTTTCGCCCCAGCCGAGGTTCACCTGCGCCCCGCCTGCAGGCGAAGGAGGGGGAGGGGCTGGCTTTGGGGAGGTGTGCGGCAGCAACTCAATGCAGCAGAACGTAACGCTTTCTTTCTTTGCTCTTGCTGCAACGTCGCTTGTTGTTGCGCTTGCGTACATGGGGGGAAAGGCGATTGAGAACCCGAAGATAAGCAACTGGTGCAAGATAGAGGTTTGGCAGGTGATTGCATCCGCGATAATTGTGGCTGGAGTGTATGCCGCGATTTCGCTCTTTTGCGTTGCGACCCCGTTGCAGATTGTGCCCTTCACAGGGATAGGGAACGTAAGGGGCGAGCTGGATGCATTTGGAGGTGGCTTTGAAAACCAGGGGATGTACGTTGCAACGCAGGCATACCTTGAGAGGCTTGCAAGCTACACAAAAGGAGTGATGACTGCCGTGCGCTACAATATGGGAGTGTACGAGCTCACAAGCGGGGTGCAGAAATTCCACTGCGACGCATTCTGCCTGCTTGCATCCGCAGGAAAATCCTTTGCGCCCTACGGAGGGGATTCCTCGTACGTTTCAGTGCTGCAAGGGTCGCTGCAAATTTCAACAATTGCGCTTCTTAGCGTGCTCTTCCAGCTCTTTGTGCTATTGTACATAAACAGCGGGCTGTTCCTTGTGTTTTTGCCCATTGCGATTGTGGTGCGCTCGCTCCCCTTCATGAGGGGGTTTGGGGGCGCGCTTATTGCGCTTGTGGTGTGCCTTTACATACTCTACCCGCTCATGTTGTATGTGGATGGGATTGTGATACCGCCTGCGAGCAAGGCGATTGCGCCAGCGCTAAGCCATCGGGTGCAGCCCGGGGATGGAAGCGTGTATCCCCTGCTTGGGGCAGTGAGAACCTCAGGAGTGGGGGGCGAGGACGTGCTCGTGAAAAATGCGTTCAGCATGTGGGAGGAGAGGAGGGACGACATTGATGACATACCGCAGCTTGTAAGCCTTGTCGCATTTGCGTTCATTGCAGGCGTGTTTGCGCCTGCGCTTAATTTTGTAGTGATTGCGGCTGCTGCGCGGGAAATGGCAAAGGTGCTTGGGGACGAGATAGACATTTCAAGGATGGGGCAGATGCTATGATGGGAAAAACCGGGAACTGGAGACCGAAAACTGGTTCGGGGCAGATGCTATGAGAAAAATAATAGTTGCATTCGCATTCCTGCTTGTTTGTGCGAGCGTGAGCGCGCAGTATGGGGACGATACGGGATTTAGGGGGCAGTGGGAATCCCCTGGGCGAAACTGGCAGTATTTTGCGCTTGTTGCAGTGCTTGTGTGCATAGGGTTCAACACGCTCGTGTACATGTTTGGGGAGGCGTTCCACCTTGAGAACATGAAGAGGTGGGCAAAGGCGGAGTTTTTGCAGGTGAGCGCATCCTCGCTTATGATACTTTTTGTTGTTGAGCTTCTCTTTGGGGCAACCGGCGCGTTTGAGTTTGTGAGCACGCAGGTCATCGGAGAGGGAAGCACGTTCAATTGCGGCGGGCAGGAAAAAACCGTTGCAGAGCTTGGGGGACCAATTGAGGCAGTAAAGTGCAGGATACAGGAGAACATATACGAGATAGACACTGCATACAATGACATATACCAGAAAAACTTCAAAATGGAGGCACGCACCGCCGCGTGCTACGTGCTCTTTGGCACGCCGGTATTCTGCGGAAGCTGGAACCTTGACTGGTGGAAAAGGGTAGAGCAGGCGCACCTTCTTGGGGATAAAATAGTGCCGCTGCAGGTTGCGCTGCATGGGCAGTATGCGCTTGCAACTTACATTGCAAACAACATGCTCGGGGTGTTCTTGCCACTTGGCATAATATTTAGGATATTCCCCCTCACGCGGGGAGTGGGCGGGCTTTTCATTGCAATTGCAATCGGGTTCTATTTTGTGTTCCCCATAATGTCCGTGATACTTGACCCGACTTTTGTGAAGGCACAGGGCAGGCCGTCCGCGGTCATGCAGGACCCTGATGCGTGCTACGTGGGATTCCGGGGAGTGTCTGTTCTCATAAACAGCATACCTCAAAACGAGGAGGATTCAATTGTTGTTGATTACAACAATTATTCGCAGGCGCTTGCGCGCCTTACCGTTAAAATAATGTTCTACCCCTTTGTTGCGCTTGCGCTTGCGCTCATATTCGTGCGCGCTGCAGCCCCGCTGCTTGGAGGGGATACTGGGGAAATAATGAGGATGGTTGCAAAGCTTACGTAAGATTGAGGAAGATTGGCATGGGAAAATTTAGCATTGTTGGAATTGCGCTTGTTGTCATAGTGCTTGCTGCTGCCGGCTGCACCTCCACTTCAAAGCCATGCTGCAGCAAGGAGATTGCGCTTGATGCAGACAACCCCCAATGCGTTGCGCATGATGGAACCCAGCTTTCAAACATGCAATACGGGAATGCAAAAACTCCGCAGCTAAAAAGCGAGCTCGTGGGGTGCACCGCGCCTGCCGAAGATGGGAGCGAGGAGGGATATTGCGAGGTGAAATATTTCAAGTGCAACACTCCTGTTGCTGTTGAGGGGAGCTGCAATGGAGGGGAAGAGGAAGTGATGCCAAACGGGCAGCCCGTGCCTGAAGATGGCACGCAGGAATTTGAGAGCATACCAATATGCATAGATGACAAGCCAAACCCGTGCGTGAACGAGCAGTGCAAAGTGCAGCTTTGCGGCTCAGGCGCACAGAGGGTATTGCCGCTCATGAGCGCGCAGGATGCGCAGGATGCCACAAGCGAGGACGGAAGGACAGTGGACGCAAGCAAGGTGGATTTCGCAACAGGGGCAAGCTCGCAGGTGATTGGGCTGTACAAGGCAACGTGCACCGTAATGGACATGTCAAAGAAAACGCTCAACCTTGTGAAAAAGGCAAAGGGGGATTTGTGGGCAAACACCTTCCGCTTCGGGCTCGGAGGCTCGTTTGCGGACTATGAGGAGAGCAAGAATTTCTTCCCCCTCACGGACCGCTTCTGCGGGCCGCAGAATGAGGAGGCAACAAAGGACAGGTACACGAATTATGTGCTGCCTGCAGGAGTTTCGGAACCCTGCACGCGCGTGGATGCGGGTTACTTTTATTCCTGCCCGGGTGACGCTGGAAGATATTCAAAATTGGATGTGTGCAGCGTGAACTGCGGAGGGGAGTGCAGCTACAGCGGGCCGCAGGGCACAAAATACGTGTGCTCAAGGACAAGCATTGCATACAATGACGCTGCCAGTTGCCGGCTGAACTGCCACGTGCCAGTTGACCCGCAGGTTCTTTCCTGCCCTGCTACTCGGGACGGTAATGTCTATCCATACACGAACCCGTTCCTTAATGCGCAGGGGAACTATGCGCTTGATGGGAACCGCGAGATTGACAGGGCGTATTACAAGGAGTATTATGAGACTACACAGTATTTCCGCAACCAGAACGCAACCGGATATGAGGAGCTTGTGAACGGGCACATTGTGCACAGGGGAGGCATGGAAATGGAATGTATTACAAGCTCGCAGTGCATGTCTGGATATTGCAACCAAAATGAGCATGAGAGGAGGGTGTGCATAAACGTAACGAGCGGGGAGGGGATAAACTGCGGGTGCGACGTTGACCCGCAGAATTATCCGGCGAACGGGGTAGTGTGCCCTGCTGTTGACCAGAGGCAGAATCCGCCAACTCCGCTTCAAAACACAGCATACGATGTGAAACTCAGGTGCTCTTTCCAGAGAGGACAGGCGCAACATGATGACTATTGCACTGTGAATATATTTTACGAACATATCCCAGGATACGGAGGGTGGTCCTTGAGGGCGCAGATTACAAAAATTGGTTTTGACAGGCTCAGTGGGGAGTGCGGGAACACTTATCCATGCCCTTTGCAAGATGCGCGCGATGGGATGCCCGGGTCTCTTTTCAATGGCATAACAGTAGGGATTGCATATGACAATAACAATAATCCGAGAATTTATGGGCTTAATAGCTATGAGGAGGCGACACTTGGCACAATGCTGGTGGGCGGGCTTACTGTAACAGTTCGCAGGGTTCACGTGAATGCAGCAACTGGTGATGCGGGGGCGTTTGTACCAGTATCTGACATTGTAGGGCGCGATGGGAGGAGATATGCCGGGTATCAAACAAATGCGAATTACGGGAATGCACTGGCGATTAAATTCATAGAAAAATGCTTGTCTGGAAACAGAATGGCTGAGGATGTGCAATCAGGCACGGTCGCCACTGGTTCATATTCCTATACAGGGGGATACCGGGATGATGACTCGAGGGCGTGGGGCGACCTTCACGCCACTAATGTGATAAATGTATTGGCAAAGAACAACGATGGGAAGCTTGCAATAGGCGACTGCGAATACATGGGCGGGGTTGGGATGCAAATCGGGGCGTACGGATGGTGCGAGCCGTGCACGTATTCCACTGTTGCGAGACAGAGGGTGACTGCAACGCTTGACAATAATTATAACATAACAGGGCAGGATTTCAGCCCGACTGCCTCTTACCTTACCGAGAGGCTGGATGAGTACCTCAAGGCAAGCGTTATGCCAATTCTAGACGTGAGGGACAACTACAATGCGCAAAGGGTTTCGACCCCGCAGACGAATTTTGCAGGCTCGCTTGTGTATGAGGCAGAGACAGATAGCTATAGAATATATTCGCAGGTGTTTGAAACAAGGCCCGAGCTTAATGGCAAATACAGGGTGCCAATTGCAGAGCTCGTGGGAGACAGGGGAGTAGTAACGCTTGTGATTGCAAACGTTGAGGACTTTACGGACGAGCCTTCGGGCTTTTGGGCTGCGGATGGGACTGTGTGCGAGGATGAAGAAAACTGCGCGCCAATCGGGGATAGAGTGAATATTGCAAAAAGCGTGAGCGACATGATGAATTATTGGCGCGGGAATGGCTGGAGATACTATAATATAGAGAAGGACAAAATTGACGTGTTAGGGGGAAGGGAGATTACAAAGCGCGAGTATTATCTCCTGAAGGCAAATGCCGCAAAGCAGTTGTGCCCGACCTGCCTTATTGCGGTTGCTGCAAGGAACCGAGATTATTATGAGGACTTGCTTGAGGCGGACAGTGCGCTGCGCTGGAATGAAGAAAACCCGTATGGAAAGCTTTTCCAAATAACAAGGACGCAGCTAAATGAGCAGTGGAACGTTGATGCGCAGGCAGATGTGGTGGATTTGATAGTGGATGACTGGAACATAGACGCACTTGAGGCAAAGGACCCAGGGACTGAAGTGGATTTGCAGGTGAACTATTCGGGAAGCCTCATAAAGAGGTACCACAAGCCGATTTTCAACTGGGGCCTTGAGATAATCACTGCGTACGTTGCTGCCGATGGGAGCCGCGACTCAAACCAAACGGATTATATTAACGTGGTGAACGAGATATTTGGCAATCAGAGGGACCTCACAAGCGCAGGCACAATGGGGGTTGCATATCCCATGTGGAGAAGCGGCTGGGCTGCGCTTGCAAAGCAGGACAATGTGGAGGGAAAGAGAGGGGATGGGAGCTGGCAGCTTCTTGATGGAGGAGGGCACTATTATGCCGGGGACTTCTGCGCAGTGTATTCAGGAAGCAAGAAGATACTTGGGCTTAAGGAAACCACGCTTTACCAGAAGATTTATGCAAGCGAAACGTGCGAGTGCGTGCTTTGCTCAGATGATGAGATTTACGACGGAATGTGCGGAAACCTTGGGCTTGGGGTTGCAAGTTCGGACGGAGTGGAGATGGAGTGCAGGATGCCGGATGGGGAAGACCCTGCGCAGTACAAAGCGCCCCTAAGCTGCATAACAAACAGCTGCATGAAATGCTCTGCAAGCGCAGGCACCGCAAGCTGCAGCAGGATATCTGAAGGGCAGGCGCAAAAAATGGGGAATGTGGACATTTCCGAGCTTGGGGACATTGACAAGGACATAATTTCCGCGCTTGCGCCAGAACGCAAGTGCTGCATAAACGATTCTGAAGGGAATTACACGTATTTGAAATATACAGGCGAGATTCAGAAAAATGAGCAGGTGCTCTATCATCGCAGCGGCTCAATAGCATTTGACTGCGGCAAGACGCCGGATTTGGACCCGAGCGTGTGCGGCATAAGCATAAATACTGAGCCCTCGCAGGTAGTGTGTACGTATTTGGAATAGGGATCGGATATGGGTGCATTTTTGAAAAGTGCATTGTTTGCTGCGCTACTTCTGTGCACGCTCTCCCTTGCGGCGGATGTGTGCCCGGTTCCGCCAACCGTGAGAACATATGTTGACGTTGTGAAAAGCGCCGGGGAAACGCACACGCTTACTGCGACTGTTTTCAACGAGTCCATAATTGAAGGGGACCTTGTGAGGCTGCCGGTAAACAATGGGCTTCTTGTTGTTGTGAAAAAGGTGAGCAGGGCGGGGGAAGGGGCAAGAGGATATGCGCCTTGCCTTGTGAAAACAGGAATTGAAGGGACTGCAACGATTGCGTATGTTCCGCCGGAGGAAGAGGAGCCCTCTGCCTCAAGGACGACTTATTATTTTAGGTACTGCCCCATGTCGCACGATAGGGAGTTCTTTTCAGCGTGCGCCGCAGTGCCAGACCCAAATGATGCGAGCACATACATACAATACAATGGGTGGAACGACTTTAGGCTTGGGCAGTGCGGAGGAGGGAGCATAAGCGAGCCGCGCGACAGACCGACGCACCTTCCTGCGCTCTCTGAAATTGCGATTGAGAACCGCACAAAGCCAGACAATGCGGATTTGTGCTGGCCGCTTATGCTTATTGTTGGGCTGCTTGCTGGAGGGATGTTTGCGGCCGGAAGAAGCCCGTTTGCGGCATTTGATTTCTCTGCACCTCGGCTTTCGCGCGGGCGGCAGTACAATGCGCGCGCGCAGAATAAGAGCTTTGATACTACTTCACTTTCTTTTGCGGCAGTGAACTTAAGCTCGGTTGGGATTAAGGGGCTGCTTGGCGGCAAGACAGAGGTGAAGGTGGACAAGGACGGGAAAACCCTTCTGGATGCGAAAACAGGGAAAGTTGTTGGCGGGATAGACGCCAAGGGGAATGCAATTGTGAACGGGCGGACTGTTGGAAAAATTGATGGGGGCAACCTTGTGCTAAGCAAAACAACAGTCGGACATGGGAATGCCAAGCTTTCATTTGGTAGCCAGACTGTTAGTGACATTAAGGCAGGCAGTACTTTTAGCGTAAGGCAGATTGGAACTGTGCAGCAGCAGAGTTTTGTGAGAAGCGGGGCTGAGGCGCTTGGAGGAGGGATTGCAAAAGGTGCTGCTGCAGGGGCAAAGAAAGTTGGGCTTGACAAGGCTGCAAGTGCGGGCGGGCTTGTTGTGAAGAATGCGTGGACGCCTACAATGAGAGCAGGAAAGAAGTTCTTTACAGAGACGAAAGTTGGAAGAGGGGCTGCTGCAACAGGGGAGGCAGGAGTAAAGCTTGTGGGATTTGCAATTACGCCACTTAGGACAATGGGAAAAATCGGGGCATGGACCGGAAAGCAGATTGGAAAGGGCGCAACTGCAGTCGGGCTTGACAAGCACGTGAAAAAAGCAGTTGGTGCTGTCGGGGATACTGGGGCATGGAAGTTCACTGCAAGGCAGGCAAAAGCGTTTAATGAGAGGAAAGTGGGCAGCAAAATCGTGAAAGGCGCAATGCTGCCTGCAAAGGCGGTTTGGAAAGTCGGAGGAGGATGGGTGCCGCAGGCAAAGAAAGGGAGCGTTGAGGGACAGCCTGCGAAAACGCAGGGGGAAGGAGGCGTGCAGGCTCGTAGCGATGCCGCATATCAGGGAAGCGTTGCGAGCCAGAAGGGAATGGCAAGCAACATATTGTCCATGCCAACCACGCTTGAAGGAGTGTTCAAGCTGCTTGGGATTTTGTTTGGGAAATCCGCAGGTGAAAAGGAGACAGCGGAAACTGGCGGCCCTATGAGCGCAGGGGACTTTATGGATGCGGTTGGAAGGGATGCGCTTAAAAAACTCATGTACAGGCTCATGATGTTTGCTCTTCTTGCTGCTCTCAAAGGCAAGTTTGGGGGAAGCATTGGGAAGGCGTTTGGCAAGGCAGGAGGGAAGAAACTTATTAGCATAAAGGGGCAGGGCAAATTTGACATTGGGGACGGGCTTGGGGTGCTCATGTTCACGGATTACCTCGTGCTGCCTGTGTTTGGGGACATGTTCAGGGGCGCAAAGGAAAAGTGGGGCAGGGAAATGGGCAAGATGCAAAATGCGCAGGCGGCGCTTAGGGAGGCGCAAGCGCAGGAGAAAAAATACCAAGGCATACTTTCTCAGAGTGAGGAGGAAAGGATGCGCGAGATTGAGGAACGCAGAAAGAGCATAGGCGATAACGAAGGCACAATAAGCGGGAACAAGTCAGCGATGGGGCAGAACAAGGAAAAAATGAAAGAACTTGAAAAGGGCAGCGCAGGATACAGGGCGCTTGAGGAGGAGAATGCGCGGCTTTCTGGGGAAAATGCGCAGAAGAGAGAGGAGAATGGTGCGCTTAAGAGGCAGATAGGGGCACTTGAATCGCGCTCCTTTGCGTTTGACATGCTCCGCGATGCACAGGCAGACAGGAACAAGGCTGCACTTGCACTGCAGATTGCTGCAGAGGATGAGGCGGCAAAGCTGCGCAAGGACGTGTACGGCGGATTCTGGAGAAGCCTGTTTAGCTCTGTTGGGATTATGCAGGCGCAGTATGAAAAGAAGTCCAAGCTTGAGGAAAAGCTAACGCATGAGAGGCAGGCTGAGTTTTCAAAAGCGAAAGACGCGCTTGATGGGCTGCCTGCAAATGCATCGCAAGCACAAAAAGATGCTGCGCAGGGCAAGGCGGATGAGGCGCAGGCGAAACTGAATGCAGTGCACAGCGAGGTATGGGGCAACCGCGACCTTGAAATGCTTGGATACGTTGAGAACCAGGTTGAGAGGGCAAAAAGCATTTCCGCTGCAACTGAGGATGCGCGGTGGGCTTCAAGGCAGCTTTCAAAGAAGGGCATAAGTGCAGAAGAGAGGGAGTATGCGCAGGATTTGATTAAGGAGGCTGGAAAATTCACTGATTTGCAGGCTAGTTCGTTCAACATTGCGCAGAAAGTGATAGAGCTCAAGGAGGGCAAGGACATAAGCGAGTATGTGAGCGGGCTGCCAAAGGCATTTGGGGGGGCTGCGGCTGTTGTGCCTGCAATGGGAAGCGCGGCACTTGGGCAGCAGGCTGCTGCTGTTTCAGGGCTTTTGCTTTCGTTTGCGGGCGCGCTTGGTGCTGGTGCTAGCGCCACTTATGTTGGATTCAAGATAAGCGGCAAGCCAACAAGTGATATAACGCCTGAATCCGCGGATGCTGCTGCGCGGTTCTCTGCTGGAATAGTTTTAGCTGGCGGTCAGCTTGATGCCAATGCAATGGGGAATGCGGCAAAAGGGATGGATGATCTTAAGCGGAGCTATTCCAGCCTTGCAGGAGGGATGCAGGCGCTTGTGGATAAGGGATACTGGCAGCTCATGAGCGAGCCTGACAGGGAAGGCATAAGCAGGCAGTATGCGCAGCTTTTGGAAGGGTTAAAAGATGGCAAGGACTTGCAGTATTCTGAAATTGGGATTGGGAAGATTAAGGAGAAAAACGTGCTTGTAGGCGAGGATGGAAAGCCCATTGGAGGGGATGGCAGGCCTCTTGGGAAGGGAGAGGATGCGCTTGAAGTTATGCTTGGGAAAAAGCGCGATGGGTATTCTCCAGTTCTTGTGCTTGAAAATGGTCAGCAGGAGGAGCTTGGGAGAATTGGGGCAGATGGAAGGATTGAGCGCGGGGCATATGCGAGCATTTCAAGGGAAGAGGGAAGAATAGCGATTGCAACTGAGAACAATGTTGTGTATGAGAACGTGCGTGAGACTGTTGGGGATGCAGTCAATGGGATTGGAATAGGGAACGTAAGGTTGGAAGTGCTTGGGGCAAACGGGTTGCCCCTTGCTGCTTTCATATGCGCTGCTGGGGTAAGCTCCGGCTTCCTTGCGCGCGACATGGGCGTTGAGAGGGCATTGCTTGGAGGGCTTGTGAACACTTCAATTGGAAACTTCTCCACAGATATGAATGGCATTTACACGCACGTTGATGAGAAGGGAAGCAAGTATGGGGCAGGGTTGGAGGAGTGGAGGGGGCAGCTTGGGAAGCAGGTTGAGGATTATGATGAGATTAAAGGGAGAATGCGGCTTGGGCTTGGGGTTAGTGCGGCTAAAGAGAAGGATGGGGAGGCGCACGTATTTGTTGAGCGCATTGACAAGCCTGATTTGCCATTTGGGTTTGGGTTCAAGGCAAACATAACTTCTGCACAGCTTGCTTCGGATGAGGAGTTCAAGAAAAGGATGGAGGAGAATTTGCTTGAGGCATTGAAGAATAAATTGCAGTTGAAAGACAAGATGGACTTGGAAATGAGGGTGGAAGGGGAGGGAAGCGTGCTGAAATGGCTTGCTGAGCACAAGGAAGTGCTTTCGGGGACGCCAATAGTAATTACTGTTGGGGCAGGCGCATCAGTTGAAGAGGCTGCGGATGACAAGGGGAATCGGAAACTTGCGGGTGAGAGAAGAGGAATAGGAATAGAGGCAATTGGGCTTGTTGCAAAGGAATATGGGATAGATGGGCTTGTGCAGGTTAGAGAAGGGGATGCACGCGTTGACAGGTATTATGATGTTAAGGAGGCAGGAAAGCTTTCTGCTGATGAGAGGGAGAATGCTGCAGGTGCGTTTAATTCCCTTGTTTCTTTGTGGAAAGGGCAGGTCGGAGGGGAAGCTGAAGTGCAAAAAGCTATTGATGCAAAAGTCATTGGGCAGAATGATGATGGGACTTATGGGCTTCTTGATAGGGCTAAGTTTGAATCCGGATTCTCAAAAGGCAGCACAAATGCGGCAGGAAACCATGAGAACAAGAATGCACCTGCTTTGGAAGCCGCACTCTCGCAGCAAAGGCAGTTTACAGTAGGAATAGAGATGAACGTTGTGCAGCAGGAAAGGATAGAGGTTCCTTATGTGCAGATGCTTGCAACAGAGCACAAGATTGCAAGCACGCTTGCAATGGACTACATGACGCAGAGCTTGTATGAGGAATTGAAGTATAAGCAGAAGG
>Ga0172370_10003041_pt1 | contig 23584 bp, 26 predicted proteins | sample LakKiv5m_FD_114538 | JGI IMG/M metagenome (GOLD analysis project Ga0172370, IMG submission 114538) | Freshwater microbial communities from Kabuno Bay, South-Kivu, Congo - kab_022012_11.5m | ecosystem: Environmental > Aquatic > Freshwater > Lake | place: Democratic Republic of the Congo...
CCCATCGAAATGGTATTGTAACCGGCAGCCATATATATTTTTCTTCTTAGTTTGCTCATAAACTTTTCATTTTAATTTATTAACTCAAATATTCATTAACAGGTCCATACGCATGAAAGAATCCAGTCAGCATAACTGTATTGACATCCTCCTTATTATTTGCAACTTTATCAATAACCAGTTTATTACCTATTTCATTGGAACGGGCATGATATTTCCTTGCCAGTTCTGCTCCTGTGGTTTTTCCGGTTTTAAGTTCGTTGAAATAATTTATCAGCATGGTGTCTTTTTTATCCTTGCTAAAGTTGACAATCTTCCATGGTTTCCATGAATCAGGCAATGGGCCCAGCTTTTCATCGCATTTTTCCTGGAACTCCGAAATTTGTTTGTATTCCTTCGAATCAGGATCATAAACAGCAACAGGTTTATTTTTTTCATATTTCAGAAATCCGTCTTTTTGCGAACCATCAGAGCGCTGCCCTCCTTTTACTCCCAGGTTCATCATTTTGTCGAGCAGGTCGCTGTGAAGGTCCTCGTCCTTGAGGTGGGGATTCATAACCTTCATTATAAACTGCACTACGTCAATTCCAACATAATCTATCAACTGGAAAATCCCCATTGGCCGGAGGAGAAAATCCTGTGAAACTTTGTTTATCATATATACCGCCTCAACAAAGAGAACTTCCTTTGTCAGCCTTTCAGCTTCATGAATAGCATGTAGCGCATCCCGCATGAAATGTCCGTTACCGATAAATCCGGCAACGTCATTGGAGGGGACAAGAACTTTTTTCAGGCTCTTTGCAAAGGTCTTTGCAAATTCCACCATTTCTACCGGATTCTTGGGGGTAGTGATCAGTTCCACGAGCCTTTGAATAGCAGGCGGATTATAAAAATGAAAGCCCAGAATTCTTCCATCAAGATTAGCCGCTTCATCAAGAACATGGATTGGAATAGAGGATGTGTTCGAAAAAAACCACGGCTTGTTGTGATTATTTTCATTAATCTGCGACAACAATTTTTTCTTAAGATCGAGATTTTCAATTACCGCTTCAAATATAATTGTTGAATTATAAGCCGATTCAACTGTGGTCACCGGCCTTACAATATTAATTACATCAAAAACATATTCCCTGATTATTTCTTCGTTTTCGATGAGGTCAGTCCTGTCGCGGTAAATCTGGCGCAAGGCAACCGTTTTCTTTTCAGCTAATTTTAAAACCTGGTCCTTCAGGTATTTCATAAGACCAGCCAATCCTTCCTGAGAAACATCCATCGCATTAAGGCAAAATGTTTTTCCTTTGTTTTCGGGCTTCAGGCTCAGGTCAGCCATTTCGACTGCGGTGAGAAGCAGAATTCCGCTTCCCATTTTACCGGCTGCTCCCAGCACCGTCACATTTTGTAATTTTTCATCGTAAATTATCATACTTATTTTGTTTTAAACTTTTTTCAAACTGTTATTACTATTTCCAAACTGGTTTTCTTTTTTCAAGAAATGCATTCATTCCCTCTTCTCCCTCGCTTCCTTTGCCGAACAAACTGCCAAATTCTTCTGACTCCAACTCACATCCCTTGTTGAATTTTTTTAATAAGCCTTTTCGGGTCACTTTTTTTACCTTCTTAACAGCTTGCGGACCCTTGGTTATAATATTATTAGCAATTTTCATCACTTCTTCCATGAGGTGTTCCGGCTCTACAACTTTTTGAACAAGTCCAATCCGTAAGGCTTCCTCTGAACCAATCATATCAGCAGTCATTAATAAATACAACGCATTACCAAGCCCGGTCAAGCGGGATAATCGTTGCGTGGCGGCATAGCCGGGGATCAAACCAAGATTTACCTCTGGTTGTCCGAATTTAGCTTTTGTACTGGCAATCCTGAAATCGCAGGCCATTGCTAGTTCGAGTCCTCCGCCCAGCGCAAAACCATTGATGGCAGCAATGACGGGTATATCCATTTTCTCCAGGCTTCTGAAAGTATTTTGGCCGATCCTGGAAAAAACAAAACCCTCTTTGGGAGATTTATTGACCATCTCAGCAATATCGGCTCCCGCTACAAATGCTTTTCCTGCACCCGTAATGATCATTATTTTAACATCTTTATTTTTGGAAATATTGGAAACCAAACTATCCATTTCCTCAAAGAACTTTGTATTTAATGCATTTAAGGCTTCGGTACGATTGATTGTCACCAAAGCAATACCTTCATTAATCTGAACATCAAGAATAGAATATTTCATAAATTATTATTTGAATTTTACTCCCGTTTTTATAGTTTTCAAATATAGATATTTTTGTTATAGCTGGTAAAAGATAGAAAATTTTTGAATAAAAGTTATCAGAACAAAATTCAGCACAAAAAAAATGCCCTTGATTTCAGGGCATTTTTTACTTAATGAAGAAGACTTTTATTTGGAGTTAAGCAGTTTTATTGAGGTATTAATGTATGTTTTATAACATTTTCTGCAGCGACGAGTAAGACAAAAAATACTATAACTAAAATCAGCAGAATAAAATTCGGATCTACTTTAGTTAAAGGCAATCTTAAATTGTTCAACAATTTGTTTTTAATCATTTTCATAATAACAGCATTTTTCAGAAATTCTTTTAACAAAGATGGATAATCATCTTTGATGGTTGCGTTAGGAAATTTTATTTTCAGAGTTCTAAAATTCGGTACTGTTACTAACGCAACGCTTTTTTGCAAATATTCATCTATAAAATAATCCTGAAAGTTTGTGTGCAATATTTTTTGTACATTAGTGGTTTTACTGTGATTTCAATTTTAGGTAAAACCGGTGGAAACAAGCGAACTTGATAATATTGTAAAAGGTTGTATTTCAGGGAACAGAAAGTCCCAGGAAAGACTTTTTAATCTTTTTTCAGGTGAAATGTTTGGAGTTTGTTTGTATTATTCGAAAGATTATACCGAAGCAGAGGATACTTTGCATGAAGGATTTATGAAAGTTTTTCGAAAGATTGATCAATTTGAGTTTAAAGGTTCTTTGGCAGGATGGATCAGAAAGGTGATGGTTAATACAGCACTTGAAAAATTCAGAAAACAACACCAGTTGTATGCTTTGGGTGATGATTATGAGAACAGTGAAGATATTGATCCGGTAAATGTTATCAGTGACCTTTCTGCAAGTGATTTGATAAACCTGATCCGGGAATTATCCCCCAAATACAGAATGGTTTTCAATCTTTATGCAATCGAAGGATATTCTCATAAAGAAATCAGTGAAATGCTGGGAATTTCTGAAGGTACATCTAAATCGAACCTGGCACGTGCCAGGTATGTTTTACAGAATAAAGTGAAAAAGCATTTCTATGGTTCTGCTTCTATTAAGGATGTAAAATGACGACAAATAAAAAGAATATTGATTTACTTTTTAGTGAAACCCTAAAGAAATTCAGGGAAAAGCCGCCTGTTTATACCTGGGACAGACTTGAAAAGGATTTAAATAGAGAAAAGACAAGCTCATTCATAAACTATTTTCGATGGATAGCCGCCTCTGTATTGATTTTACTTGCATTTGGCGCCGGATATTTTTATGCAACATTAAATATAAATAATACTGAAGAAATTATTTCAGGTAATCAGCCATCGCAGGTAATCGCTCCTTCCGCTTCGAATCAAGAAATGATTAATGACAGCGCCGAAAACGCAGTACTAAAAAACAACAGTCAAATTGTACCCAATAACCAATTTACAAAGTCTTCTTTACAGCAAGTGAGTGACCAATACAGCGAATCTCCCGGAAATATTATTACAGTAGATAAAACCATTATTGACGAAAATCTGATCCGGAAAAGTGACGTGGAAATATTAATTACATCCAATGATATTGAAAAGGCAAAACCGCTTGAAGATATCGCAAAACAGGAACAAAATATTAATAATCCAATAAAAAGCGAAGTAGAAAAGCCTGTTTCAATAGATACTGATGAACCTGTTCAATCAAATAACCTGGCATTAAACGATGACCTTTATATTTATGAATCTGAAAAAAGTAAGAATGATTTTCCTAAATGGTCGGTTGGTGCAATGATGGCTCCTGTATATTCTTATCGTGATATCAGTATCAATTATGAGAATCAAACACAGGCAAATCCTGTCGAAGCTGAATCTGACTTTGATAACTCGGAAGAGGCGCTGATATCCTATGGCGGAGGGATAGATGTAAATTATCATCTGAATAAGCGTTGGAGCATTCAATCCGGAATGTATTATTCACAGGTCGGTCAGGTAAATAATAATGCTCTGAATTTTGTTCAGGACAATGATCAGTATCTTTTATTTGCAATCAATACATCTACCGGAAACATTAATGTTGCATTTGAAAAAATCCCTGCCGATATCAGGAAAATTAATCCTCCAAAAGACACACTTGAATCTGTGGATTTAAACAATGTTAAAGTCATTCAGAATTTTAATCTTTTTGAAATACCGATATTGCTGAAATATAAAATTCTCAGTAAAAAGATTGGATTAAGCATCTACGGGGGATTAAGCCCGGCGTATGTACTGAAGAACCAAACTTATTTGCAGGTTAACAACGATAAATATAATATTGGGAATTCCGACAATCTTAAAACAATGATTTATAACTCGACAATAGGAATTGGAATAAATTATTTTATTTCAAAAAAACTTTCCCTGGATTTGGAACCTACATTTAAATATTCATTAAGCCCGATAAACAAAAACAGTCAGTTTGATTATCATCCTTATTCCTTATCTTTCTTTACCGGCCTGAGTTATAAATTCTAATTAGCCTCTTATTTTATATTTTGGATATATTCATGAGGTAATTTGTTTACCTGCGCCTGCGCATTGGTAAATTTCCAGGTATCCTGCCTTGTATAGCACTTGGTTTGCGGAATCCTTTTGATTTTTTAAAGCTATCAATATAATAAGTTGCTCCAAGGCTAAGATATGTGTAATAGTCATAATTATTGTTCTTTACAAAATCATCCAGGTAATCGTTTTGAGCCTGACGCATTGCTACATCGAGCGTAATTCCGACCATATCAATGACTTTATAGGATAATCCGGTACCAAAAAAGTACAGGAATTCAGGTGTACCGGTGTCTTTTTGATTAATATCAACTTCGCTACTCCGCTCATCATATTGTGTGGTTTTAAAAATAAATTGTCCAATACCACCATAAAGTTCTATTCCTAACTTTGACCTGTTATTCGGAGAGAAAAGATTTATAAGACTTACCCGGCCATGAAAATTATATTCAATAATTGTCGCCTCAAAGGATACTTTGCTATTGTTTTCACCTTTTAGTCCACCATAAAGCAATTGACCCGATAATCCAAACTTTCGTCCTTGTCCCAGGGTTTTTGTGAGTATACCACTAAACGCGGGTCCGCTTTCCTGTGTCAGTTTTTCCATAATTTCGGTATCAAATTTACTCAAGTCTCCAAAAAATGAAGTCAGACCAGCATTCACGTTTATTGACCAGTCATCCAGGATTTTGGATTTACTTTTCTTACCCCCACCCCAAGCCTGGGCTTTAGTAATTTGCGGATTGATTATTCCTGCAAGGATTACTAAAACTGCGATTAACTTAACTTTTGTTTTCACGACTTTATTTTTTAAGTTATTTTTTCTCTGAATTAATTATTTTTTCAAATTCGTTTTATAAACCACAATATATATTGTATGGTATTAATTTATTTTATCTTCGTCTGATTAAAGGCGATTTCATACCTAATTTTTTATAATACCTTGTATCCCTCGGTTTGTTATTGATTTTATATGTAATACCGAGTGAAATGTAGGAATAGTAGTCATCATCTTTTTTATTTGAGGTCCCATCGAGCTTATCATTATTTACGAGCCTTGCAGTTCCTTCTGCATTGATTTCAAATGAATGATTTAATTTATAAAAAGCGCCTCCGCCAATTAAATACAAAAATTCCGGAGAATCGGATTCAACATATTTATCCTCCTTTTCAGGATCATCAAACACTAACGTGGATTTAAACTGGAATTGACCAATTCCACCTTTTGCATACAGGAAAAATCGTGCGTCATTGTCTGGTATTAATAAATTAACAAAATTCAAAGTTGCATTTAGAGTATATTCTGTAATCTCTGCTTCAAAATGCGAGCGGGTATTTGCACCCCGCAAATGACCTAAAATCAATTGACCGCTTAATCCTATGACGGGTGTCATTTGCCTGGATAATACAAATCCGTAGGACCAAGAACCTTCGTGCGATAATTTTTCACCCAGTTCATCATCGTATAAACTTACTTCTCCAAAAAATGAAGTTTGACCCGCATTAACATTAACCGACCAGTTCTTTACAAGTACTGAAATTTTTGGCGCAGGTTTTTGGTATTGTCCAAATACATTTCCCTGGATAAGAAGGATAATCAGCAGAAGGAACGCATTCCACAGTAGAAGAAAACAGATGTTCTTCTTTTTTTCCTGCTTCATTATATTTGGATTAATCATATTAAAAATTTTATTGCAAATTGCAATTTCAATGTTTGTACCAAAGATTGTAAGTGACACATAATCAAAATTTTATGCAATAGTATTTTAAGGGAAGCATGGCTTATTCTACGGTTATTAACACTGTGATTGTTAATAACCTGCTGATACATAAGGAAATATTGTAAAAATTCACTTTATGATTTTGATAAAAAATCTCCGCTTTCGTAGGTATATTGTGCTCTTAAAAGTACTTTTCTCAGTTTAAAATTAATATCAGAAATAAGATATATATTTTTTTCATTAGCTTCCCCCTGCAGTTTAACTTTTTTCCCTCACTTTAGCGGTTTGATTTCTATGGAATTTTCTTCATTTTTTTTAGAGTTGAAGAATTTGAAATATTGAACTTGATAATTTTAGAAAAAATTTAAAAACCCTTTTCAATCCTGTATTGGTGACTTTCTGAAGAAGGTTCAGGATTGTCTGATAAATAACGAAACTTAAAATTTTAACTAACCATTCTGGCGGCATTATCATGACAGATTTACCTTTGTACAATTCCGCTCCATTTGCTAAGAGAATTTCTTTTTCAGATAAAACGACCTGCCTTAAATCTGCCTTTGCATTGTTAAGAATGTCAATGCTCTCGTGAATTAAAATCTCCGAAACTGGAATATTGATTGCTCCATTGAAATGCCATTATCAAATTCGGTATGAACTCTTAAAGCTAATAGACCATAACCAACTTCACTGAACTGATAATTTGTTTAGATTTCAGAATTATCAAAAAAATCAGATGGTAATATATTGACTGATTAAATCAACCAGGAATGCAAAATTTTGAATTTATGGTATTTGGAGTATTTGAGATATTTAAATAATTATTTTTGTGGCCTGCTTGAATGGAAGCACTGATGAATTTTATTTTATTAAGTACTAAATAATTAAGCATTATTCATGAAAAAGTTATTGATTCTTGGAGCCGGCACAGGCGGAACGATAATGGCAAATAAAATGCGAAAAGACCTTCCCAGGAATGAATGGGATATTACGATCGTTGACCAGACTAAAACGCATTATTACCAGCCGGGATTTTTATTTATACCTTTTGGATATTATAAGGAAGCTGATGTAATAAAGCCAAAAAATAATTTCATCCCGGTGGGTATAAACCTTATTTTTAACGAAATTGACAGGGTAGATGGCGAAAACAATAAAGTAATCCTCAAGGATGGTGAGGTATTGAAATATGATATACTGATTATTGCCACCGGCTCCAAAATAGCTCCTGATGAAACGCCCGGATTAAAAGGTGAGTTGTGGTATAAGAAAGTTTTTGATTTTTATACGATTGACGGTGCTAAGGCACTTGCAGGATTTTTCAAAACATGGGAAGGCGGTGAACTTGTAATTGACATTGCGGATATGCCAATTAAATGTCCTGTAGCCCCTTTGGAATTTTCTTTTTTTGCTGATGCATTTTTTATTGAACGCGGTATGAGGGATAAAGTTAATATAACATACGTAACACCTCTCGACGGCGCCTTTACAAAACCGCGTGCTTCAAAGATGCTCGGCGGGCTTTTATCGGAGAAAAACATTAACCTTGTGACCAATTTTTTCATTTCAGAAGTTGACAATGAAAACAGGAAAATTATTGATTTCGGAGGACAGGAAATACGCTTTGATTGCCTTGTTACCGTACCGATACACAAAGGTGACGAAATGATTGAACGAAGCGGACTCGCTGATGAATTGGGATTTGTTCCGGCGGATAAAAACACGCTTCAGTCAACAAAATTCGACAATATATTCGTCATTGGCGATACAGGTAATTTCCCAACGTCAAAAGCAGGTTCTGTTGTGCATTTTCAAGCAGAGATTCTCCACGAAAATCTGTTTTGTTTCATTGAAAACAGGCCCTTTACAGCAAGTTTCGACGGCCATTCAAACTGCTACATTGAAACCGGACATGGAAAAGGAGCCCTTATAGACTTTAATTATGATACTGAACCTTTACCAGGACACTTTCCATTCCCCGGTATTGGCCCTTTCGGTTTGCTAAAAGAAAGCCGCATGAATCATTATGGTAAGCTAATGTTTCGCTGGATATACTGGCATATACTATTAAAAGGAAAAGAAATGCCTATTGACTCCAAAATGACAATGGCGGGAAAAAAAATGGAATAAATTTTATTAAAAGAAAATGACCGAACAAAACGTACAAATTCAGATTGACGAAATCAACAACAAGTTGGATATCATCCTGGAAGAGATTTTTATAATGAAACAAAACCGGGAAGCAACGAAGGATCTTGTTGACGACCTTTCGATAATTGGAAAGGATATTTTCAAAAATTCGGTGGTTGAACTGGATAAGGCCGGTGTTGAATTAAATGGCGAGGCTTTGGCCGGAACAGGAATTCGATTGATAAGAAATATTGATAATATCAATGAATTTCTTGACACACTCGAAAGCATCAATGATTTTATAAAGGACGCATCTCCTATTTTGCGACAGGTTGGCCTTGATACTATTCAAAAGTTACATGAACTCGATCAGAAAGGTTATATCGAGTTTTTCAGAGAACTCATGAAAGTACTTGACAACATTGTTACCGGATTTTCAAGGGAAGATGTTAAAGCATTGGCCGATAATATCGTCACTATTCTGAGTACTGTTAAAAGTATAACCCAGCCCGATATGCTCGAGGCATTAAATAATGGTGTTAAAGTGTATAAAAGTATTGACACTAAAAACATCCCCGAATATTCGCTTTGGAAAGCAATGCGTGAAATGCGTTCACCCGAAATGAGAAAAGGATTGGGTTTTATTATCACTTTTCTTAAAAACCTTGTAAAAGAAGAAAATAATTTAAAATAATTATTCACCTTAAAAAAAATTTTTATGGCTCAAAAAACCTATTCAGGAGTGACCGTTGACGTTAGCGAGGAGGGTTATTTTACCAACCCGGCTCAATGGACAAAAGAAATTGCAAAGGAAATTGCAAAAGAGGAAGGAATCGTTCTTACCGATAAGCATTTTGAAATGCTTGATTATCTGAGAAGCCGGTTTAATTCCGGAGAACAATTAACCATACGGGGAATAAATAAGTCTGGTATTGTTGATGTTAAGGCATTTTACCAGATGTTCCCGGGTGCACCCTTAAAAAAAGCTACTAAAATAGCCGGTATTCCCAAACCAACAAGTTGTGTATAACTAAATGCCAAATAAAAGAAAGTTTAAAATTCCGGAATTTTAATTTTTTTAATTTGGGAATTTCGAAATTACAGGATAAACAAATAATCTTAAAAATATTAAAATTATGTCAGAAAAAAATCACCCGATAAAAAAAGTCAGCATCATCTGTTCCAAAGGAACAATAGAAGATGTGTACGCAGCTTTAGTCATGGGCAACGGTGCGGTAATGGAAGGCATTGAAGCCAACCTGTTTTTTACTTTTTTCGGACTTGAAGCAATTATGAAAAAGCGTATGGATAAACTTCACACTGGAGTGATCGGGAATCCAGCTATGCGCTTGCCCGGAGGTGCACGAATGCCTAGCTGGCTGGGTGTTATTCCTGGTATGGAAGCAATGGTTTCATCAATGATGAAAAAAGAGATGGATAAACTTGATGTGCCTCCCGTAAGTGAATTTATTGAATTGTTTGTTGCAGGCGGGGGTAACCTTTATGCATGTAAACTGGCAGCAGATATGTTTAAGGTAAAAAAGGAGGATCTGAGTGAACATGTGAAAGGCATTATAACAGTGGGTGAGTTTTATGAACATGCAGGCGGAGAGGACAGTCATATTATTTTCACTTAATCGGTAAAATACAATCCTGAATAGCCTGAAGGATCATGGATTATTTTTTTTCTCAAACACCATCAGCCATTCTTTGGCTTGTAGCATCATTTTAGAAAAACTTCTTACAGGTTGTCTGAGAAAAGTCATTGGTTTCGGCATTGCTTCAATCATAACTGGCAATGCACCAAACGCGAGCCCGAGCGATGAATAAATTTTATCCAGGCCGTTTCTGAAAAGTAAGTCCCGGATTAGCGGATTTCGCAATTCAATACTGAATGATGAAAAGGCTATAACAACAAAAATAGCCCTGATTGCCATTTCAAATCCCATTTTCAAGCCTGTTACTTCAATAAATGATCCCCCGGCACTAAAACCTTTCCAGTTAATTGAAGCGATAAACATGATAAGCATTAGTTGTAACCAGAAGATTGGTTTTAATAATCTTTTTAATGATCCTCTGTATTTATAAATGCTGAAAGACGAATAAGTTGAAACAAACATAATAGTATAAATAAGCGAAAGAAAATTCATCAATAGCAAGCCAGAGGGTATCATGATCAAGTGAATAAAAAATGCGACAATCGAAAATCGCTGATTCGGATTGACTGACAGAAGGTTTAAGGTATCTGCTTTCTGTGGATTGAATCCCTGGATTTTAAAATCCAGTTTTTTTGATCGTTTTCCTACTAAAAATCCTGCAATTGCTGAGATAAATCCGAACACAAAGTAGATTGCGCCAACAATAACCATTATCGTCAGTGGATCAACATTTTCGATCTTAACCTGTTTTGTGATAAAATGAATAATATCAAGAGTTAGGGTCACAATATTAAACCCGTATAAAATCAACAGGCTGACGATTTTATGTATGAGTGCACTCGAAACACTGAAAGCTCCGGCAACAGCAAGAGAAATCAAATTGTTTCCAAAAAACCTTATAAAAAGCTCAATGATCAGCGCTTCGGACATAATTCCAATCATCGGTCCCAGAATAACAGCGCTCGGAGAAATGGATTTCATCAAAGCGGCGATAAGGCCAGCACGCCAGATTAAACCCTTTTCGGGCCATATCTGATAAAATGCTATCATAAGTACTGTTGCATTTGCGGCGAGAATTGTGCCTGCAAAGGGGATTCGAAGATTGTGAAAAAAACTTCCGATAATAATTTCAACCGAGGCCCATAAACCTCCTAAAACAGAAGCCTTTAGCCAGATTGATTCAAGCTGTATTGATGAAGATTTCTCTTTGTTCATGAATCCACTGAGTTTTCCGGGCTATTTCTTATACATGAAAATTAATTGCGTCATTATTATTGGCATCTAAATACCGGTTATTTCACTTTTTATTTTCAACCTTTTCAATTTTGACAAAATTATGTATATTAATAAATTTTAATTTTTTATTTCGGAAAATTGTTAGTATACTTGTACGTGTTTTTAGCCTGATTTTTAGACCTTTTACTTTATGAATTATAAAAGGGTCAACCGATTTGAAAAGATTGTCAGCATGCTGATAGGAAACACCATTGACTACAGCCTTGAACACCGTTTTTTTACAGCAGCTTGTTTTGTGGGAGGGACAGCCGGACTTCTGGCTTCAATCATAAATTTAACATTTTCCTTAGAACCATCATTAATTATTACAACCATTGGTGTAACTATCACATATTACTTTTTCTATTATATTTCACTCAGGAAAGGAATATATAAAGGTTTGATCATCCCTTATGTCCTTATTTCAATATTAACCATCGGTTATATTTGGTTTATAAATGCAGGAAGCAACGGGCCTGTTTCATACATTCTAATTACCGGTTTCCTGGTGTATTTAATAATTACAAAAGGATTTATCAGGATTGCAGTTATTGTCTTTTTTATCCTCACGTTATCAGCCCTTTTCATTTTGGAATATAAGTTTCCCGACCTGATTGTGAATTATTCCGATGCAAAGTCAAAGTTTTACGATTTATATCTTACTGCACTTTTTTGCATCGGATTGATTACATTCATTACTTCCTATATTATGTCGAATTATCAGGAGGAAAGAGAGAAGGTGATCAGACAAAGAGATACTATCCTTGAACAAAACAGGGAAATTCTCCTCGCCGGAAATGAACTTAGAAAATCGAAGGAATTTACTGAATCAATCATTTCAAGTGCACAGGACGGTATAATTGTTTTAGACCTTAAGTATAATTTTTTACTTGCGAATAATGCTTTCCTGAAAATGACTGGCTATCCTGAATCATCACTTTTGGGATTGAACTTTAATGATTTAATTATATGTCCAATTGAGACTGTTGATCCTATATCAGGCAAGTTTTCCCTGCCACGGGTTGGAACACATTCCGACTGTATTTTAAAAAACAATAAGGGTGAAATGGTTCCGATCACGATTTCAACTGCTTATTTGAATGATGAATCCGGAAAGCCGGAGTCTATTATGGCTATTATTAAAGATATCACTGAATATAAAAATATTTTGCATGAACTGATCCTTCATAAAGAGCATTTTGAAGAACTGGTTGATCAAAGAACAAAAGAGCTTGCAGAAACAAATAATAAGCTTTTGGCAGCGAAAGAAAAAGCTGAAGCATCAGACAAATTAAAATCTGCATTTCTTTCAAATATGTCGCACGAAATCCGGACTCCTATGAATGCAATTATAGGATTTTCCCAGTTGCTTCGCGAACCAGACCTTCCAAGGCAAACAGTGATGAATTATCTTGACATAGTTACAGCCAAGGGAAATCTGCTGATGAATATAATTAATGATATTATTGATATATCTCGGGTAGAAGCAGGTGAGATGGAAGTTAATAAAAGCACTTTTAGCATCAGTGATATGCTGGATGAGCTTTTAACAACCTTCAATAAACTAAAAGAATCTGTTAATAAATCTCATATTGATTTACGGGTCATAAAACCTGAAGGAGATCATGAATGTTTGATTTTCTCGGATCCCTACAGGCTAAAACAAATATTATCAAATTTGCTGGATAACGCTATTAAATTTACGCATCATGGATTCGTACAGGTAGGCTATTCATTTACCGGCGAAGGGAGGAATAAAAAAATCAGGTTTTTTGTAAGGGACAGCGGAATCGGTATTTTACCTGAAAATAAGGATATCATTTTTAATCGGTTCCGTCAGGTTGATGAATCGCATACGAGAGAATTTGGTGGTACCGGTTTGGGACTGACAATTTCGAAAAAACTGACTATGCTTCTGAGTGGCGAACTCGAAGTAGAATCTGAGTTTGGCCAGGGAAGTATGTTTTACTTTTCCATTCCCTACCAACCTGTTCCAAACAACGAAAAGAGAACAAAAACTGTACAGCCGCTCATCAGAGATTTCAACTGGGAAGAAAAAACAATCCTGATCGTTGAAGATAATAATTCGAGTTACCTGTTACTGAAGTATTACCTGATGCCTACCGGAGCTCAAATACTTCATACCATTAGTGGTAAAGATGCGATTGAAATTTGTAAATCCAACCCGCATATTGATGTGGTTCTAATGGATATTCAATTGCCTGATCTTAGCGGATATGAAACAACTATGATCATTAAAAAGCACCGGAGCGATTTGCCCGTTATTGCTCAAACTGCTTACGCGATGGCCGGAGATTTTGATAAGTCGAAAGAAGCAGGCTGTGATGAGTATATCGCCAAGCCCTTTGGTAAAGATAAATTACTGGCTGTACTTAATGAATATCTCAATTAGAATTAATTCTTTCCCTGGTTATTTACAGAAATAAAGTGCACTATTTTTATCGCAGCCTCACTGGCATCGTATTTCTCAACATCAATGTCGAGTGAAGACTTGATATTAAAATGGTTTACAACAATGTCAACCAGTTTTCTTCGTACAACCCAAATCATGGATTGATGCGGGCTTTCGGTGATGATTTTGGCAACAGCTTGTGACCAGCCTTTTCCCTGAAGCTCAAAAGGTCCAATTTCATCTATGGCAATTAAGTGGTGTTCACTGATATTTTGCAGATGAAGCGCCTTTTCACCAAATCTGACGGCTGTTGGATTTACATAAAAATGTTTGATTTTTTCCCATCCTCTATGAAAATTCATCTGACAAAATATAATTCTATCATTGGTACTTAAATCAACTAATTCATATCGGTCGCGAATTCCATTAAGCCAAAATCCCTCAGCCAGAATGCCATATATAGTAATTCCATTTAATCGGAGATATTTAGTGATTTCCTTCAGAAAAATGGTTTTTCCACTTCCCTGCTCGCCAATAATAAGGATTGTTTTGTTTTTCATATTTTACTTTTTGAAAAATAAACAAGCATCCCCATAACTTAAAAACCGGAAATCGTTCTGCAAGGCATAGTCATAAACCATTCTCCACTGATCACCAATAAAAGCGGAAACCAATAAAAGCAAGGTACTTTGCGGCATGTGGAAATTGGTGATCAATATATCGGCCAGGCGAAATTTGTAAGGGGGTACTATCATCACTCTTGTCTGACCTGAAATAGAGTCAATGCCTTTTTCATCCATTATTTTCAATATCCATTGCAAGGACTGCTGAACAGTAATTCCAATATTGTATTTCGGATTGTATGGATCCCATTGACCGACTTCAATATTTACATTGGCATCCTTTTTAAGCATTGATTTTACACCATACCAGTAAAGGGATTCAATGGTACGCAGAGTTGTTGTTCCAACAATTATAACCGGATTTCCCTGATTCTCCAGAATCCTTTTTATTGTCTTTTTGTGAATAAGGATTTTTTCTGCATGCATTTCATGCTCCCCGATGGTATTGCTGCTGACAGGCTTAAATGTTCCCGCTCCGACATGAAGAGTGACTTTTTCCATCCGGATATTTTTCTCTTTCAGATTTTTAAGCACCTTTTGAGTAAAATGGAGCCCTGCAGTTGGTGCTGCCACCGAACCATCCGATTGTGCATAGACCGTCTGGTATCGGTCATTATCAGATTCTATAACCTTCCGGTTGATATATGGTGGTAAAGGAACAATTCCTGCATTGTTAAGGACATCAGAAAAGCTTATTTCGCCCGGATTCCAATCAAAGCGAATAAGTGAATATTCAGTAGCTTGATTTATTCGTTCAGCCATCAGGACAAATTCCTTATTACCGGTAAAAATCTTTTTTGTCAGTTTCCCATTTTTCCATCTTTTCGAATTTCCAACCATACATTTCCATACGACACCTGATCTCTGTTCAAATGCCTGCTGCAACTCACGGGTAGGCAATTCAGGCTCAAGGCAGAACAATTCAATAGCAGCACCACTTTCCTTTTGAAAGACAATCCGGGCATGAATAACCTTTGTTTCGTTGAAAATCAAAAGACTGTCTTTAGGAAGATGGTTGGTTAGATTCTTAAATATATCATGTGATAAATGACCTTTTTTACAAATAAGGAGCTTTGATTCATCCCTCACCGGCAAAGGAAATTGAGCAATTTTCCCGTCGGAAAGAGGATAATCGTATTCGCTGATATTGATGTCCGGAATAAAATTCATACCCAAAGAAAGCAAAATTAGGTTAATCGCTTGAACTGGTTAAATTGGTCGAACTGGTTGAACTGGTTGAAATGGTGGATTCGTGCAATTCGTGTAATTCGCGGACTGAATTAGGAAAATCAGTTAATTGGATAAACTGTGTCTGGTGGTTCGGAATACCAACTTTCTTTTATAAATTATTATGTTTATTACTACTTTTGAAACATCATTTTTTGAAAACTGGATGCCACATGGCGATTAAAAAGCATATTCCCAATTTCATTACCATTTTAAATCTTGTTAGCGGTTGCATTGCAATTATATTCGCTCTTGAAGGCAATCTGGCCCTGGCGTCCTACCTCATTTTTCTTGCTGCTTTATTTGATTTTTCCGATGGCATGGCTGCCAGGGCGCTAAAGGTTAAAACAGATATTGGCAAAGAACTGGATTCTCTGGCTGATATCATTTCCTTCGGACTTGTGCCCGGATTTATAATGATGAAGTTAATGCAGCAATCAGTTTGTGTTGCAGAAATCAATGCCGGAATTACTTTTGTGCTCCCTTACCTTGCGTTATTAATTCCTGTTTTTAGCGCACTCAGGCTGGCAAAATTCAATACCGACAGCCGTCAAACACACGACTTTATAGGTTTATCAACGCCCGCCAATGCTTTATTGATCGCATCCCTGCCACTGATTATTGAACAAAAATCAACTCTGTTGGGATTTGATCCGCTTTGGTTTTCCAACCTGGTAAGTAATCTTTATGTTCTGGCCGGATCAACGATAATTCTTTCTTTATTGCTTATTGCCGAAATACGTCTTTTCTCACTGAAGATAAGCAAAAGCTATCCTGCACAAAACAGAATAAAATATATTTTCGCAGTAATTTCCATTATTCTGATAACCGTACTTTATTTTGTTGCATTTCCTTTTATCATGTTGATTTATATTTTGTTATCGGTTACGATGAAATCAAAAATCTATAACTATACACGGTAACTCGTTTAATTTATCTTTGCACGGATGCAGGAAGATATCTCAAATAAAAAGAAACAACAGAAACCGGTTGAAAAGGAAATGTCGTTTTGGGAGCACCTGGAAGAACTCCGGGGACATATAATCCGATCGGTAGCAGCGATATTGGTTTTATCAATCATTGCATTTGTTAACAAAAAAATCATTTTTGATTACGTTATCCTCGCACCAAAGGATCCTCATTTTATTACCAACCGTTTTTTTTGTAAAGTCGGTGAGTTACTCTCACTCGATGGGCTGTGCATGAGCGACTTTAATCTTTTACTTCAAAACATAAATATGTCGGGTCAGTTTATGATGCATATATACATCTCAATAGTTTCCGGATTGGTAGTCGCGGCGCCTTATATACTTTGGGAATTTTGGCGTTTTGTAAAACCTGCACTTCATTCAAAGGAACAGAAATACTCGAGAGGCGCTGTGCTGGCCAGTTCAGGACTATTTATTACGGGAGTTTTGTTTTCCTATTATATCATTGTTCCGTTAACTATTAATTTTTTCGGTTCATATCAGATCAGTGAAAGCGTAGTTAATCAGATAAATTTGAATTCCTATATCAGCACAATTGTCTCGGTTACACTAGCTACCGGCCTGGTTTTCGAACTTCCCATTCTGGTTTATTTTCTGACTAAAATAGGCATTCTCACGCCTGCATTCATGAAAAAAAGCCGCAAGTATATGCTGATCATTGTCTTAACAATTGCCGCAATTATTACTCCACCAGATGTTTTCAGTCAGATTTTAGTATCATTTCCCCTCCTGCTTTTATATGAAGTAAGTATCTGGATTTCGGGAAGAGTATACAGAAACAAACAAGCTGAATTAGCAGGCTAACCAGAGTCAGGACATTCCCCCCGAAAATTCGCATTTCTTCTCCAGGAAATCACTTAATGTTTTACAAAGCTCCTCAGGTTGATCGGCATGAACCCAATGGGAAGCATTTTCAATGGTGTGAAATTTTGCGCGTGGAAATTTTTTCAGGATTAAAGAATAATCATCTTCAAGAATATAATCCGAACCGCCTCCTTTGATGAACAATGCGGGAATATCAGTAGTATAGGGTAAATCTACTCCCTCAAAAACATTCTCTATATTTTGATAAATGGATTTTATATTCAGTCTCCAGGCAAATCGGTTTCTTCCTATCTTGTATAGATTTTTAAGTATAAAACCTGAAACAGCAGGGGAAATAATTTTTTCACGAATTTTTTTCTCAATCCCTTCCCTTGTTGAAAATTGATCGAAATCAACCGAAAGCATGGCATCCATGATATCAAGATGTTGTTGGCGGGCAGGGTAACTTCTTATACTTATGTCAACCACGATCAGCTTTTCAATCCTGTGGGGATGTTCGAGTGTAAAGTTCATGGCTACTTTTCCACCCATGGAATGACCGATCAGAATTGGCCTTGATAACTGGTGATCTTCAAGAAATTCAAACAGATCATCCGCTAAAGTATAATAACTGAATGTATCGCTGTGTGGCGATTGACCGTGGTTACGCTGATCGGGAATATAAACTTCAAATTTTTCTGCAAGTTTCCGGCCTATTGTAACCCAGTTATCCGAAATTCCAAGAATTCCGTGAAGAATAATTACCGGCTGGCCTTCACCATAATGGCGGTAAAAGAGTTTCATGATTATTTCAATAATTCGAGTTCTTTCCTGATGTAGTCTTCAATTCTTGATTTTGAAGGCAAGTTTATCATATACTTTTGAACAAACAAATTTTCATTCATTCCGTCAGTTGCATACTTAACAAGAGCATCATTTTTATTGGTTACCAATAATATCCCGACAGGCAGATTATCATCCGGCTGCCTGACCTCCTGTTTATAATAATTCAAATAAGTATTAAGCTGGCCAGCATCTGCATGTGAGAATTCCTGAACTTTCAAGTCAACTAAAACATGACATTTTAATATCCGGTGATAGAACACAAGATCCACAAAATAGTAATCATCTCCAATCAACAGTCTTTTTTGCCTGCCTTCCAAACAAAATCCATATCCCATTTCAATTAAAAACTCCTCCAAATGATAAAGCAAAGCTTTCTCGAACATTGTTTCCCCAACACTATCTTTTATTGGTAATCCTAAAAACTCAAAGGCGTATATATTATTAATTAAATCCCGGGGCTGATGTTTTTCACTTTTACTTTCTGAAAATGCAGATAATTTAGCAGGATTCCTTGAAATACCAGAACGTTCGAAATACAAACTGTTAATCTGTCTTCTCAATTCCCGAACGCTCCAGTTTCCTTTGATGCACTCCAACTCATAGTAGGTTCGCTTTAATGAATCATTTATTGATATTAACTCAGCGAAATGAGAAAAGGATAATCGCTCAATCAATTTTTGGGGAGTAATTGTAAGATGATTTTTTCTTAATTCGGGTGACATTGTTCCCCGAATTGCCAAATTTTCTAATTCGGGGGACACTGTTCCCCAAATTTCATTATCAGGATTAATAGCAGACAGTGCCGAATAAAACTGTGGATAGGTTAAATAGAATAATCTGTATCTTCTTAATTCACGCTCATTTATATTTGAAATTTTACCTTGCTGCAATTCGTCAGCAAGTCTTTGAATTAATTTGTCTCCATATTTTGCCCTATCTTCTCCATTTTGTTCAAATTCAAAAATATAATATCCGATAATCCAGTTTCGCATTGTTAATAAACGATTTATTGCTTTAGCTGCTGATGTTTTAAGCGCCAGATGAGCTTCTGAAACAGATTTAATCAGGTTTTGAAAATTCATTAATTTAATTTCTTTTTATTACGAATTCCAGTTGAAAAAGCCAATAAAATAAAAAGGCTGCTTATTAATACTGCGATCCGACCTAAATAATCCCCAAACCTTGTATAAAATGTGACAAGTGAATTAAGGTTAATATCCTGCGTAATCACGTCTTTTTCCCAGTATTTTGTAGCTTGCAGAATGTCGCCTCTCTGGTTTACAAAACAACTGATACCTGTGTTGGCCGACCTTGCAATGCTTCTTCGTGTTTCGATTGACCGGAGTGATGCGAATGAAAGATGTTGTCTGTGGCCGGGAGTATCTCCCCACCAGCCATCATTGGTAATGATAAATAATGCATTTGCGCCTTTCTGAACATAATCTCGGCAGAATCCGCCAAATATGGATTCATAGCATATAATTGGCCCGATTGTAAGGGAATCACTTACTGTAAAAGGTTGTGGATCGTCATCAATACCTAATGTTCCAACCGTCCCACCCAAATCAATAGCATATTTTTCAAGGAACTTAAAAATTCCTCCTGAAGGCATATACTCAACTCCCGGAGTCAGTTTCGATTTATGGTGTTTTTGAAAAACTCCCGACGAATCAACATAAAGCGCTGTATTGTAACTATCATAAAAAAATTTGGCATACTTGTGATATCTTGCAGAATTCGGCAATTTCTCATTTTCATTATAACGCCTGTAAGTAGAAGCGCCGATAATAATCTTAATTTCAGGATTTTCGTTGGTGAAATCTTTCAGTTTATTCAGGCTGGGCGAACCATTAAAGCTTCCTTCCCAGATGTCCTCCTGTATCGCTGACTCCGGTGCAACAATAAAAGCCGGTTTGTGATCCCAAACTGATTTAGCCAGAGAAAAATTCATATCAATGGCTTCGAGAGGCGGAGTTGAATACTGAGTGGAATAGGGATCCAGGTTAGGCTGGCAAACGATAATATTGATTGGATCTTTCTTTTCCGTGTAGCGATAATAAACGAAATTGGAAATCAGGATTGGAATGACTAGTAAAGATAAGGCAGCAACACCGTTTTGAAAAATAACCTTTCTTTCGGGCTGTTTGTTAAGCAGAGGTTTAATTGCTTTATAGATCAGGATATTGATAAGAATTATCCAGAAAGTTCCTCCAAGCGTTCCGGTATATTCGTACCATTGAATCCATTGGTAATGCATTGCAAACCCGTTGCCCAGGTTTAGCCATGTCCATGTCAGTTTCCAGTTCAGGTGGATGTACTCGAAGGTGATCCATAGAAAGATCAGAATAAAATATCCCTGGTTATGCTTGTAAAGGTTTCTGCGAACCGCATGATAAACATTCATTACAATGCTCATGAACATCGAATTGAAAGCCCATGCAAGGGTTGCCACCGGTGTCGAATTCCAGATCCACCAGGTTGTTGCGACATTCCAGATAAAGAAAGCCGGGAAGGTATAAAAGAAAACGCTGAACCGGTTGAAGTTCTGCCTGTTTTTCAGGATATGATCCTCAATGATGAGCAAAGGGATGAAGGCTGTGAACAGAAAAGCCGGAAAGCCGTTTACCGGCCAGCCGATTGTAAAAAGAATCCCTGACAAACCCGAAAGCAGGAGCAGATGGAATTTTTTCATAACAGAATTAACGAAGGCAGGGCAAAGATATTGAAAAGCGGAGTTCCATTGTTAAATTGTTAAAGGGCTAAATTGCTTTCATCCTCTCGTAAATTCGAAAGCCACAGACCAGCCTGTGTCTGGCAGGTTCAAAGAATGAAAAAGCAAATTAAATTTATACTCATTCTTCGCAGGTTTGCGAAAGTAAAGCTGCTTAGAATGAGTTATACCGTGAGGAACAACAACGTAAAATTCGTACCGTATTTACCGTATTCCGATTCGGTATAACTTCCGGTAAGGGTTAAATTCCTAACCATCATATTTTATACAATTTTGCAATTGAATTGCAAAATTGTATATTTCTGAAATCTTTGATTTTCTGGGATAAAAACTTCAAGGAAATAAAATCAGACAGGTATTTGATTTATGGGGGAACAATTAGCCAGAAGTATCAAAATGTCCGAATTCTGTCATGGAGAAGTATCAAATCCCTTCTTGCATAAGGATCAGATTGGGTTAATCCTTAATCCATTTCCCCGTTTAAATCGTTTCTGATTTGTAATTTTAAACATTTATATATTTTGTAATTTTGTAAAAAATGGACTCTTTATGGAACAAATTGTTATAACAGTTGAAGGTAAATCGAATGCTGATTTATTAATGCGGGTACTTAATAAATTCAATTTTGTTAAATCAGTGATCCGTGACACTTCTGTAAGTTCGACACCGACGGGGCAGGCACATGATATGAAAGGATCTTCAGAAGAATATAACTGGACGAATCCTGCACGCCCTGCTAGGGATGAAGAGTTGGAGCAGCTTGCCACTGAAATGGAAAAAGACAAAGGAGAGTATAGCCCGGAAGAAGTAATAAATTTTGTAAATGAAGAACTCAATAAATGGAGAAAAAGGGAAAAGTAGTTTTCAGGGATACAGCATTACACTCCATAAGGGATATAGCTTTATATATTGCACTTCGGGGTTTTCCTGAGACTGCTGAAAAATTTACCGAGAAATTGGTGAATTTCGGTAAATCGCTCGCCGATTTTCCAAATGCTTATCCTGTATGCAAACTAACACAGTTTTCCAGGCGGAAAATGCGTTGCGCTACATTTCACCAAAACTATATATTCATTTATAAGGCGGTTAAAAATACCCTGTTCATTTATAACATCATTCATTGTAATACCAATCCTGCTTTTCATTCAGTTTAATTCTTAATCCACTTTCCGGTCGAAATTGTTTCTGAGTCAGGATTATATAGTTTGTAGAAATAAATACCCCTGGGAATATGTGAGGTGTTGATCTTGTCCTGGATTTCTATTTCCTTGGATAAAATTCTGAAACCTTCTGTACTGAATAAATCAAATTTTAGGTTGTTTTGTTTAGCAACAATACTGATTTCGTCATGCCCGGGGTTTGGATAAACAATTACCTGTCTTGTCGTTTCCGGGAAATTATAAGCCCAGGTCAGAATGCCATCTTTATTTACATTTAAAATATACACATCCCGTTCCTGGTTTTGGGTTTGGTAGTCGTAGCGGGTACCGGCCATTACACAGCCATCGTCCTGTAAAGGTTGTATAGGGGTGAAGATTGACTCATTTTTTTTTAGTAAAATTCCAATTAATAAATGGCAGGGATCTTCTTTCGTTTTTATTCCATAAGCCAAATTGAATTCCATTTAAATTTAAAGTCTTGTTTATTAAGCCTATTTGTAAACCTTTCATGATAACTTCATGATTAAAGAATCCAATTGATAATCCATTAACATGACTGTATAAATTCCATAACAGATTAAATGAAATACCATTGACTTTCCTTCCCATACTCATCCAGAGTGAGAAAGAAAAACCGTTGACCTTGTCAGTGAAAGTTCCAAATGGTGAAATTAAAAGTCCATTATGCATTGATCTTATTGGCAGTGTTTCATATGAATTTTCGTTAAACTGCATGCTATCTGATAAATAAAAATCATTAAAATGCAACTTGGAGATGTAAAATGTCTGAAATAATCCCTGTCCAATTAATTGTAAATTTATGCCATGTGAGTATTTTGTATAATGTGCCTTACAAATAGATTCAGATCCAATTGGCCCAATTGCTAATCCATAAATATTTTTGGCGGAGGCAGGAATTAACCAGATTACATATCTATTTTTTTCCTTTTTATCCAAAATAAGTGTATCTACACTTTGCGAAAAGGAAATTATCGCAGAACTAAATATTATAAACAATGCAATAATTTTCTTCATTTCACAGCTTAAATTCTTCCAAAAAGAAGGTAGGGATATTATTCCCTACCTCATTTTTTTGTATGTCGGGCATGGTTCTTTGAATAGTGTGGTGCAAGTCCCCATACACGCCGAGTTGAAAGGAAGTGTTAGCGAATGGCAAGGGTGTCCGTTGTGAAGCGGAATCTGAAAGAAGCC
>Ga0172370_10003043_pt1 | contig 23572 bp, 24 predicted proteins | sample LakKiv5m_FD_114538 | JGI IMG/M metagenome (GOLD analysis project Ga0172370, IMG submission 114538) | Freshwater microbial communities from Kabuno Bay, South-Kivu, Congo - kab_022012_11.5m | ecosystem: Environmental > Aquatic > Freshwater > Lake | place: Democratic Republic of the Congo...
GTGGTGATCATTAACCCTGGGGAGTTACTCAAACAATCACGTGACACTGACCGTATGGCAGATATGGCCACCATGAATAAGACTCTTGCTCTTCTCCTTGCTGATCAAGTATCCGTATCACTCGGAACCTCCACCAATATCTATGTCTCTGTCCCTGACTCCTCTCCCACCTGTGCAAACCTCGGACTTCCCACACCACCCACAGGATATTCCTATGCCTGTGCATCAACCTCAACATACAGAAAAGTAGATGGTACCGGATGGATTCCTATCAATCTCACCAATCTCTCCTCGGGATCACCCTTAGCTCGTCTCCCCCAAGACCCAGTGAACACCACCTCTACCAATCTCTTCTACATATATACTGCTTCCTCTACCCCAGGACTCTTTGAGATCTCTACTCTGCTTGAGTCACAGAAGTATCGCTATGGAGGATCATTAGATAAAGCATCGACTGATGGAGGAAGCTCATCAGTGTACTATGAACAAGGTTCGAATCTTACGACCAATCCCATCAATGATTTGGGGTTAGTAGGATAGTGGAAGTTTGATGAGGGATCAGGAACCTCTGCGAGTGACAGTAGTGGGAACAACAATACCGGAACCCTTACCAATGGTCCTACTTGGCAGACCTCATCTAATTGCAAGAGTGGAGGATGTTTGAGTTTTGATGGGGTGAATGATTATGTGGATATAAGTGACACAAATGTACTAAGACTAAATTCTGATTTTACAATAAGTTTATGGCACGAAATTTCTGCTCCAGCTGGGACGTATCCAGGAATTATGTATAAAGGAGACGGATCACTGGCTGGTACTGGTTATATAATTTTTTCTATTAATTCATATCCGACATATATTTCTTATAAGAGAGATGGACAATATATTACTTCAAATTCAGTATTAATATTAGGAAATTGGAAACTTATTACTCTCTCATATGCTAGTGGTATTGGAAATTGGTATATAAATGGAACTCTTAATTCCTCGGTTTCAAAAGCGTTTGTAACAAATATAAGTACAAGTTCTCTTCGTTTGGGAAAAGGAGATGAATATTTTAATGGGTTACTTGATGATGTTCGTATTTATAATCGTGCGCTTTCTGCTGCTGAAATATCAGCATTATATAATGCATCAAAATAAGTTACTTTTTTGACATAAAACCAGAAATTTAGTATTCTAAAACTACCTCGGGAAGAGGTATTTTTTATGCAAATTAGAGAAGATATTCGAAATGTTGCTATTATCGCACACGTTGACCATGGAAAGACGACGCTTGTTGACGCGCTTTTAAAACAATCAGAAAGTTTCAAACTCAAAACAGATGATGTGAAGGAACTTATTATGGATTCCAACGAACTTGAACGAGAGCGCGGAATTACGATTTTTTCAAAAAACGCATCAATCCACTATGAAGGGATAAAAATAAATATTGTTGATACTCCAGGGCATGCTGATTTCGGAGGAGAGGTTGAACGTATTATGCGTATGGTAGACGGAGTGTTGTTACTTGTTGATGCAAAAGAGGGACCAATGCCACAAACGAAATTCGTGCTTCGCAAAGCAATTCAGGCAGGACACAAGGTTATTGTGGTAATTAATAAAATTGATAAAGAAGGAGCTCGACCAATGTGGGCACTTGATCAAACATTTGATTTATTTATTGAGCTTGGCGCATCAGATACGCAGGCAAATTTCCCCGTGATTTATGCGGCGGGCGCACAAGGGAAGGCGGGAATTGAATCTGATCTTTCCGAAATGAAAAATGTTGAACCATTGTTTAATGCAATCGTTAAATATATTCCTGGCCCGTCAGTTCACGATGAGACGCCACTTCAGATGCTTACGGTGAATTTGATTTACGACAATTATAAAGGAAAGATTGCAATAGGAAGACTTTACGCAGGAACGCTAAAGAAAGGCGCTCGAGTGTTACACATAGATAGAAACGGAAATCAAAAGCAGACGACATTAAGTTCGGTAATGTTATTTGAAGGATTAAAGCGGGTGGATGTTAATGAGGCAACCGTCGGAGAGATTGTCGGAATTTCAGGGATTGATGATGTTTCAATAGGAGAAACCATAACCGACATTGAGAAACCGCTTGCGCTTCCGAGGATTCAAATTGATGAACCGACAATTAAAATGATGTTCGGGGTAAACACATCTCCATTTATGGGACGAGAGGGAGAATATACGACCTCGCGCAACTTGCGAGAGCGTTTAATGCGTGAGCTTGAAACTGATGTAGCGCTTTCGGTTAATCCGACGGATTCTCCTGATAAATTTGAAGTTGCAGGACGTGGAGAACTTCACCTTGCCATTCTTATTGAAAAAATGCGGAGGGAAAAATATGAGCTCGAAGTATCAAAACCGCAGGTAATCCTTAAAGAACACGAAGGGAAAAAAGAAGAACCAGTTGAGTTGGTCTCATTTGAAGTACCTGAGCAATTTTCAGGAACGGTGATTGAAATGATGGGAAGACGGTTGGGGGTAATGAAAGATATGCGAGTCGATAGAGGAGTCGCGCATCTTGATTTTTCGATCCCTACTCGCGGACTTATTGGAATACGAAATGAGTTTCTTACTGCCACAAAAGGACAGGGAATTATGAATTCGTTGTTTTTGGGGTATGAGGTATACAAAGGGGATCTTCCACAAGATACTCACGGCTCTGTTGTAGTTTCAGAAACAGGAGAAACCAATAGTTACGGACTTATTATTGCACAGGGACGTGGAACGCTTTTTGTTGGACCTGGAATTCCGGTGTATGCGGGAATGGTGGTTGGGCAAAATGCGAAAGCAGGGGATGTGATTGTAAATGTAGTCAAAACAAAAGAACTTACTAACTTCCGAACAAAGAATTTCGGTATTCAAGAGACGCTCGATGTTCCAAAAGAGATGTCGCTTGAAGATGCACTTGATTATATTAGTGACGACGAGTTGGTAGAGATCACGCCCCAAAATGTTCGTATTAGAAAAACATATCTTTCAGAAAATGATAGGAAGAAAGTGGAAAGAGAATTAAAGAATAAAGAAAGCGAGAAATGAGAACAAAAATTATTGCAACAATAGGGCCAAGCTCTGAAAGTGAAGAAATATTAAAACAACTAATTGAAGAGGGAGTAAATATTTTTCGAATGAATTTTTCCCATTGTACTTATGACGAGTACAGGAAGAGAAAGGAAAAAATAACCCGTTTAGCAAAAAAAGCAAAAAAACATGTTACTTTTTTGCAAGATTTACGAGGTCCTCGAATCCGTGTTGGAGAGCTCTCTGAAAGTGGGATTTTTTTGGAAGAGGGAAAGGAAGTCATTTTTTCTTCTTCAAAGAAGACCGCAAAAAATCATATTTTTATTGATGATGAACATATTCATAAAGATATAAAGATCGGGCACCCACTCTTTCTTTCAAATGGCGCAATGGAGGTTGTGGTCACAAAAGTTTCTGGGTCTATTATAAAAACAAACGTTGTTCGTGGTGGTATGTTGTATTCTCGGAAAGCGGTGAATCTTCCTCGCACTCACCTAACTACATCGGGACTTACGGAAAAAGATATAGAAGATGTAAAATTTGGGTTAAAGGAAGAAGTCGATTATATTGCACTCTCATTTGTTCAATCAGAAAAAGATATATTGCGTTTGCGTAAAATTGTAAAGAATAAAGCGAAGATAATTGCAAAAATTGAATCTGCGGTTGCTCTCAAACATATTGATCAAATTATTCAATCTTCTGATGTCGTTATGGTGGCACGTGGAGATCTTGGGATTGAAATTCCGGTTGAGAAAGTGCCTTTTGTCCAAAAAAATCTTATTCGTCATTCTGAGTGGCACAAGAAGCCATCGATTGTTGCTACGCAAATGCTTTCTTCTATGGTTGACCATAATCATCCTACGCGCGCCGAAGTTTCTGATATTGCAAATGCCGTTTGGGACGGCGCTAACGCAGTGATGCTTTCAGATGAAACTGCTTCGGGGAAATATCCAGTAGAGTCGGTGAGAGCAATGGTTCGTATTGATAGGGCTGCGGAACATTACCGATTTGCTCAAGAGAATGCGCTTTAGTACAATAAAGAAACATGGAGATTATAGTCCCAAATCATATTGCGATTATTCCTGATGGAAATAGAAGGTGGGCAGTATCGAAAGGCAAAAAGGCAATTTTGGGTCACAAGGCAGGAGCGCATACCACAGAAAGAATTTTGAAGGCATCTTTTGATGCTGGTGTTTATTTTTTTACTATTTGGGGGGCATCTGAAGATAATCTTACAAAGCGGGACGCAGTCGAAATTAGGGCGTTAACCCAAGTATTTATTCACGCGCTTACAAGGTTATCAAAATCAAAGGAATTAAAAAAATATAATGTTCGCGTGTGCGTGCGTGGGCGGTTCCGTGAGTTATTAAAAAATGCCCAATTAAATGAAGTCGCTAGGACTCTAGAGAATTCAACAGAACATAATGCAAAGAGAGTACTTACCGTTCTTCTTGGATATGATGGCAAAAACGAGATGATAGAGGTAATTAAGTCATTTCAGAAAAATAAAAAAGAAGTGACGGAAGAAACAGTTCATAAATCACTTTTTACTGACATTCTTCCTCCCGTTGATTTAGTCATTCGTACTGGGGGAGATCCGCATTGGTCTGCTGGGTTTTTGATGTGGCTCACCGCTAATAGCGAGTTTTTTTTTACTAATACATTATGGCCCGCATTTAATGAAAGCGAGCTTACGAAAGCGATTCATGAATTTTCCCGACGGAGACGCATGATGGGACGTTAGAATAGTGGTATACTGAAAATATAATGAGGATTCAAACAAAGCGGCTGCTACTTTGGGTTGTTGTGCTAATTATTATTGGTGTCGTGGCATTTTTTGGTATCGAATATCAAAAAAGCACTCCTATTATTAGAACATTTGATGATTGTGTCATTGCTGGCAAGGCTGTAATTAATTCAGTCCCACAACGTTGTGAAATTAGTAGTGGGCAGTTCATTGTTGATATAAAAGGAATAGTAGGAGGAGAGATTGGCGGAAATGGAACATGTGGTTCGTATACATTCGAGAATTATAAAATAGACGACGCATTAAAGACGCGCGTATTGGTTGACTATACAACATATCCAAACGGAAAAAAGGAGGAACTTTCTGATACTGTAAAAAAAATAATTGAAGAAAGCATAAGAAATGGTCCCAATTTTTCTGGCTATTATTTCGCTTCAAGTTGGAACTGTGGGGCGTCATGTCAGGAGAGTGTAATTATTGATGGAAGAACGGGGAAATTTCTTATTACTGGAGTTGTCTCAAAATATGGAATTGATACAAAAAAAGATAGTAAATTATTTATTGTAAATCCAATAAAAAATATTCCTACAGATATCACGGCTGGCGAAGATGAGCGCGCCTCTCTTATTACTAGCTATTATACTTTAGAAAGTGATGGACTAAACTTAATTTGTAGAGAACGCACATATAAAAAATAATTTTATTATGAATACATCAATAAATAACAAAGGATTGGTTATTGGATCAATAGTGCTTGGCGGAGCACTTATTATCGCAGTTTCGGTGTGGGCATATTCGTTTTTTGCGGTGAAGTCGCTTTCAAATGTTATATCGGTAACTGGCTCAGCGGAAAAGAATATTACCTCTGATATGGTAAAGTGGACGAGTGGTTTTTCGCGGAATGTCGGACTTAGTGGAACAAAAGAAGGATACGCAATGATGAATAAAGATCTTATTTCAGTTTCCGAATATTTTAAGGCTCAAGGGGTAACCGAAAAAGAGTTCACCGCAAAACCAGTTATGATGAATCCTGTTTATGAATCAAACGATAAATATGGAAGTAAAATGACTGGATATATATTGCAACAATTTATTGAAATACAATCAGAAAATGTCTCTTCAATTACTAAACTTGCTCAAGATGCTCCCGTGAAGCTTTCTGAGTTAGACATACTCTTTTCTTCTCAAGGTCTTGAGTATTATTACAGCAAATTCGCCGATTTAAAGGTGGAAATGCTTGCAGAGGCAACAAAAAATGCGAAAGCGCGAGCAGAAAAGATTGCCGAGTCGACTGGATCAAAAATCGGGTTTTTGCAATCGGCAAATATGGGGGTGTTTCAAGTGACCCCAGTCAATTCTGTGGATGTTTCTGACTATGGGTATTTTGATACTTCATCAATAGAAAAGAAGGTTACTTCGGTGGTACGAGCATCATTTTCTCTTAAATAAGGAGAATTAATTTATATTGCTTATCGAATAATGTTGGGTACTTTTTCTTGTTTCACGATATACTTATACATATGAGAATAGAAATAAACGCAGTTCGTCTTGAGCTTACCGGCGCATTAAAGGAATATATAGAAAGCAAGCTGGGAAGCGTAGAGAGGCTGATAAAAAAATTTGAAGAATATGGAGAATTAATTGCGTTTGTAGAAATTTCGCGAACAACACGACATCACAGACAAGGGGGATGTATATTATGCGGAGATTACAATGAAGCTTCCACAAAAAACCATTCGTATCGAAAAGACGCACAATGATATGTATGGAGCGATTGATGAGCTTAAAGATATCTTTAAAGAAGAAATTTCGAAATTAAAAGAAATTGATATAGACAAAACAAAGAAGAAGTAAAAACTATATGAACCATCACGAAGCAAATACCCACAAAAATGATTTACATAGCAAAGTAAATAGAACAAGGAAGGGAAAAAAAAGAATTATTATTTTTATTTTAAGCGTGGTAGCAATTATAGTGGGTGTTTTGTTTGGTTTTGTTTTTAGGCCAGTAACACGGGTCCCTCAAGAGATATTTGTTGTTGAGCGAGGGTCAATTGCTCAGGAAGTTGTGGTTACCGGACGAGTGAAAGCTACGGAAGATGTTAATCTTGCATTTGAGCGGGGAGGAAAAATAAAAAATGTGAATGTAAAAATTGGAGACATCGTAAGCCCTGGTCAAGCTCTTGCATATCTTGATATAAGTGAATTACAAGCACAATTATTACAAGCAGAAGCAAACGTTAGTGCTGAAATGGCGAGATTGGAAGAATTAAAAAAAGGAAACCGCCCAGAGGAAATTCAAATAAAAGAAAGCGAATTAAAAAAAGCACAACAAGACCTAAGGAATCTTTATGGAAGTATTTTAGATGTAGAAAACGATGCATATATTAAGGCAGATGATGCGGTTCGTTCAAAAACTGACTCACTCTTCTTGAATGATGATTCGGAAAATCCAGAACTTACATTTACCACCAATGATGCGCAGGTTCAGATTGATGCGGTGTCCCTTCGAAAGGTTGCGGGAAATGCGCTTACTCTTTGGAAAAAGAATATAAGCGCAACACAGTCTTCAAGTACTGATGAGTTGGATGCGCTTTTAATTAAAAGCGAGAATTCGCTTTCTTCGATACGCGATTTTCTTTTACGCTCTCTCGACGCGGCAAATGCCGCTATAAATATTCCTCAAGCAACGATTGATTCATATAAAACAAATCTTGGAATTGCTCGTACTAATGTAAATTTGGCCTCTTCTGCTATCACCAATCAAAAACAGCTTATTTCTGCGCAGCGGGTTGTTGTAGAGCGCATTAGCAATGAGCTTGTTTTAGCTATGGCGGGCGCGACACCGGAAGCTTTGGCGGCTCAAGAAGCTCAATTAATGCAGGTACAAGCAAATGTTGCGGTAATTCGTGCACAAATTGCAAAAGCAACACTTATGTCTCCAATACGAGGAACTGTTACGAAGCAAGACGCAAAAGCGGGTGAAATTGTTGCTCCAAATATTTCGCTTGTTTCTGTTATTTCCGATAAAAATCTAGAAATTGAGGCGAACATTCCTGAGGTTGATATTGGGAATGTTGCAGTAGGAAATATTGTCCATATTACTCTTGATGCATTTCCTAACGAACAATTTTTAGGAAAAATAAGTTATATCGATCCTGCAGAAACAGTAAAAGATGGAGTGGTAAATTTTAAAGTTACCATATTATTTAATGAGTCAAATGAAAAGATTCGAAGTGGATTTACCGCAAATCTTACCATAGAAACAAAACGAAAGGAAAATATTTTGGTTATTCCTCAGTTTGTAGTTATAGAAAATGATTCGGGCGCATTTGTAAAAAAATGGAGCAACAAGACAATTACGGATGTGCAGGTTATCCTTGGGGTGAGAAATAATATGGGGAAGGTTGAGGTTATTTCTGGGCTCTCACAAGGGGACACCGTTGTTGGCGTTGGATTAAAGGACGGGGAATAGTTTAATAATTAGGAGCGGGGCATTGAAAAGATTTATTTTGACGAAAGCGATTCGACTCAGGCGTCCTGTAGGATTTCTTTTGGTTGGGTTATCACTATTATGGTATAAATAGTTATTTTATGTTTATAAAGAAAAATAAAAAAGAAAAAGAACTAGAAAAAAGGGCAATAAAAATAGTTCAAACGCTTGCTCGTATGTATCCACGAGTGAGGGTTTTTCTTAATCATTCAAATCCATTTGAACTTCTTGTAGCAGTAATGCTTTCGGCTCAATGTACTGATAAAAAAGTTAATGAGGTTACTGAAAAATTATTTAAAAAATATATAACAGTTTCTGATTATGTAAGAGCGGGAAGGACAAAAAAATCAGTTTCATTATTTGAAAGCGATATAAAACAAACTGGTTTTTTTCACACAAAGGCAAAGCATGTCTTAGCGACCGCAAAAATTATTAGCGAGAAGTACAATGGGAAAGTGCCGCGAACAATGGAGGAACTTGTGGCACTTCCAGGTGTCGGAAGAAAAACAGCAAATATTGTTTTAGAGTCGGCGTTTGGTATTGTGGTCGGTATTCCAGTGGATACACACGTGTTCCGAGTTGCGCGAGTGCTTGGGCTTTCGATTAAAAATACCAGAGAGGGAGTTGAAAAAGATTTATGTGCGATTTTACCAAAACGGTATTGGCCCAATCTCTCATATCGGTTTATCTCATACGGGCGTGAATATTGTCCTGCGTATAAGCACAATCATCTATTGTGTCCACTTTCCAAAATTGGGGTATAATTCATATATGAAAAAGCCACACGTTGTTATCTTGGGAATGGGAGAGATAGGGACAGTTTTATATTCCCTGATAAAGAAACGAGGATATTCAATTGAGGCATGGGACAAAGTTCCGCAAAAGGTTTCCCATCAAAAATCACTTTTTGAAATAGTGCCAAAAGCTGACTTGCTCTTCTTGTGCATTCCTTCGTGGAATTTGCCCGGCGTTGTAAAATCTATCAAGCCATTCATCCACAAACAGACGATTGTTGTGGGGCTTGCAAAAGGGCTTCAACAAACAAAAGAAACCCCTTTTGCATTTTTTTCTCAGTCATTTTCTCATAATGAAGTTGTTATGCTTGGTGGTGCAATGCTTGCTGAGGAGGTGGCGGGAGGAATGCCGGGAGTCGCAGTTGTTGCTGGCAAGAAAAAGGAGGTTAGGACGTTGGTGCGTGAGTGTTTTAAAAATACCAATGTAATTTGTTTTGAGTCCAAAGATCCGGAAGCAAGTTCGTTTATGAGCGTTTTAAAAAATGTGTATTCGTTGGGGCTTGGGATAGGAGACGGGATAGGATGGGGAGGAAACGGGCGTGCTCTTCTTGCTCTTGAAGCATTAAAAGAGATGGAGCTCTTATGTGCGATGAAGGGGATAAAAAAGGAGGTAGCATATGGATATTCGGGATTTGTTGATCTTATTGCGACGGGATTTAGTATATATTCAAAGAACGTTGAAGTTGGGAAGCTTATTGTTTCAACAAAGAAAATACCACCAAATAGCGAGGGATTGGTTTCTCTTGAACCACTAAAAAAAATAATTGGAGGGAATGCATCCTCGTTTCCTTTGTTTAATGTAATTTATCAATCGGCACTAAGAAAAGAAAAAGCCGCTGTGGCATTTTCTCGATACGCAAAGAAAATTCAACAGAAAGGATAAGAGGTTATGAGAATCGTTTCTCATCTCGATATGGATGCATTTTTTTCTGCGATTGAAGAGCGAGATAATTCGCGTTTTAGAGGACATCCAATTGTTGTTGGGTCAGATCCAAGAGCTGGGAAAGGAAGAGGAGTTGTTTCTACTGCAAACTATAAGGCGCGCACATATGGAATTCATTCCGCGATTCCTATTTCCGTTGCTTGGGAGCGGGCTGAGTTGGCGCGAAAGAAAGGCGACGACCCCGTTATATTTTTAGGCGTTGATATGGAAAAATATAGTGAGGTATCTTCAAATATACGAATGATTGTTGGATCGTTTGGATATGCAATTGAACAGGCTTCGATTGATGAATTTTATATCGATTGTTCAAAGTGTAAGACACACAATGACGCAGAAAAGCTGTTACATGATATAAAAAACAAGATTTTAGGAAAAGAATCTCTTTTTTGTTCTGTTGGAATTGGGCCAAATAAACTTATTGCTAAGATTGCGTCCGATTTTAAAAAGCCCAATGGTTTTACCGTAGTGAGAGATGGTGACGTCCAGTCATTCTTGTCGCCACTAAGTGTTTCTAAAATTCCCGGGATTGGTCCCAAGTCGGTTGGCTCGTTATTAAAAATGGGTATAAAAACTGTTGACGAGCTTCTCAATATTTCTTGTGATAGTCTTGAGGAAAAATTTGGAAAGACAGGCATCCAAATGTATCAAAAAGCACGCGGGATAGACGAGGGAGAGGTAGAGGAGTCGCATGAGGTAAAATCAATTAGTTCACAAGAGACGTTTTCGAAAGACACTCATGATGCGGTGGAGGTTATCAGTATGGCAAAAAGTTTAGCTTTATCTACCTATGAGCGCTTTCTTGATTCTCATTTCACTTCATTTTCTCGTATTTCTATTTCCGTTCGTTTTTCTGATTTTACTACCATACAGCGATCTCAGACTCTTTCAAAACCTATATCAAATAAAAGAGATTTGGAATTCTTAGTAATTAAAATGTTTTTATCTTTTCTTGATTCGCGTGAGAATAAAAAAAGAAAAGCCATACGCCTTATGGGGATTCGATTAGAAAAATTGAATCGCCAAAAAGAGCTATTTTCCTAATTTTTATATTCTCCTCTCTAGCGAGCTTTTGAGTGTTTCTTCGTCTGCAAATTCAATTTCACCGCCGGTTGGAATTCCGCGTCCTATTCGCGTGATAGTTTTTGCTAATTGTTTAAATTCTTCGTTTATAACCGAAGCGACAAAATCTCCAAATGTTGTTGGGTTGAGCGCGATCACTAGTTCATCGGCTATTCCTCCAAGTTCGTTTGTTATTCTTGCCTTTAGTTTTGAAAGACGAAGCTTGTGTTCTGTTTCCAGGACGCCGTTTTCGGGGAGTTGCCCAAGCACCAAATAATGTCCGTTCCACGAACCGGAGCGCTCAATTGAAAGAATATCTGTTTCTTTTTCTACAATAGCGATCTTTTTTTGATTTCTTTTTTTGTCTCCACAAATATCGCAGATTTTATCCGAGTCCATTTTTAGAAAGAAACAACGTTCACACTGATTGACATTATTAAGTAATGAAAGCGCGACAATAAGTTCTTCACGCTTTGATTTTTCTTGATTTACGATGTAAAAGGCAAGACGAGTTGCAAAACGAGGTCCGAGTGAGGGGAGGCGAGAAAATGTATCGATAAATCGTTGGATTGGGGAGAGCATTATTCGTGATAAGAATGTGTTTTGTCTAAATTTTTGAACCCCACTTTTTCTGGGTCCCATCCGAGCGTTACTGATCCTACTGGACCGTTGCGATGTTTTGCAATGATAACTTCAACGGTATTTTGATCTTCACTTGGAATGTCGCTTCGTTCGTGTTCCTTCTTATATAAGAAGAGAACAACGTCAGCATCTTGTTCCAAGCTTCCTGATTCTCTTAAGTCGGAAAGACGGGGAATTTTCACGTCGCGCTTATCAACCTCGCGAGAAAGCTGTGAGAGTGCAAGCACGGGGACATTAAGTTCACGAGCGAGCGCTTTTATTGAACGAGAAATTTCTGTTACCTGTTGCACCATATTATCAGTATTGGTGCGCGAACGAATAAGTTGGAGATAATCAATAACGATAAGGTCGAGCCCATGTTCAAGTTGGAGACGCCGTGCTGCTGAACGCATTTCGAGCATTGTTGGGGACGGAGTGTCTACGATGTGAATATTAATTTTAGAAAGTTCATCAAGCGCCTGTTGGACAAGTGCAAATTCTAAATCATCATTTAATCTTCCTGTGCGAAGACGCCATAATGGTACTTGTGCTTGCCCTGCGATGATACGATCAACAATTTGATCACGTGACATTTCAATTGAGAAAATACCCACCGAACGTCCTCCAAGAGCAACTTGACGTGCCACGTCAAGAGCGAATGAGGTTTTTCCAACTGATGGGCGCGCGCCAAGAATAATCATATCCGATGGTTGAAATCCAGAGAGTAGCTTATCAAGGTCAATGAAATGCGTTGGAACTCCACGAATTGCGCTTTGACCACCGCGATGAAGTTTTTCGAGTCGTTCGAACGCGGTTGGCAGTTCGTCTTTTATATGAATAAACTTTTGAGGACGTGATTTTTGTGAGATCCCAAAAATTCTTTGCTCAACGCCATCAAGGAGCGATTCGAAGTCGGTGCTATCAAACGCTTCCTCATTGATGACCGAAGACGCATCAATAATTTGTCGACGAATATGTTTTTCTTTTACTATTTGGGCATAGTGGGTGATATGCGCAGAAGAAGGAACGCGCGAGATAAGTTCAGTGAGATAATCAGTGCCTCCGATATCTTTAAAGATCTTTTTATTTTTTAATTTATTAGAAACGGTGAGTATATCAATAGGTTCACTATGCTCAAAAAGTTCAACGACTGCCTCATAAATTTTTTGGTGTGCCGGATGATAAAAATCACTTGAATCTATTTGATCTGCTATTTTTAAAATAGCGTTTTTATCAATCATTAATGATCCAAGGACTGATACTTCTGCGTCAAGATCTTGTGGTGGAATTTTTGCAATTGTTTGTCGTTGCGATTTTATTGTCATAATTTAGCATATCCGTTTTCGGACAAACGGTCCGATAGGTGTATCTTCTATACTGTATCCTAATGCATCCACCTGTTTTCTCAAGGTGTCGGCGGGGGTAAACTGTTTATTACTCCTGCATAACTCTCGTTTTTGCACCAATTTTGTGATTGAAGAGGGAATTTTCTCTTCCTCAATCTCAATTCCAAGTATTTTTAGCTCTGCTTTAATAATCTTTTTTGCCTGCCGAGCCGTTGGCCCCGAAAGTTTCCACGCGATTGCACGCACCGAATTGGTATATTTAAAAAGTGCCGCAACCGCCTCAGGTGTATTGAGGTCATCATTCATTGCCTCATCAAATTCCGTTTTTAATATTTTTTCTGCATTTTTTACAGTTTCATTTGCAATTTTATTTTTTTCTACTTTTTTTGTTTCTACAAATGAGAGCGCATTTACGAGACTCGCAAATGTATCAATTGCGGTATATGACTGACTAATAAGTTCGTCACTCCAAAGAATAGGAGATCGGTAGTGATGCGATGCAATAATAAAACGAAGTATATTCTTTTTATGAATTGCAAGAAAATCTTTTATAGTAAAAAAGTTTCCCAAACTTTTTGACATTTTTTCTCCGTTAATTCGTAGTGATCCAGTATGAAGCCAGATTTTTACAAATGGAGATTTTCCCGATGCTGATTCTTGTTGTGCAATTTCTGCTTCGTGATGAGGAAATTTTAAATCACCGCCTCCACCATGAATATCATATTGTGGTCCAAACCAACGCTCGGTGATTGCGGTATCTTCAATGTGCCACCCTGGTCGCCCCCATCCTAATTTTGTGTTCCATGCTGGTTCGCCATTTGAAATTACAAATTTCTTCTTTTTATCTTTTTCTTCAACTCTCACTTCTTTCCAGAGAGCAAAATCTCCCTTGTTCCTTTTTTCTATTTGTTCATCGATTCTAGTAATCGCGTCTTCGGCTTGTAACGCAGTTCTTCGAGATAGTTTCCCATATTCTTTAAATGTTGTTATATCAAAATAATATCCTTGACCAGGGATATAATATGCATTTCCTTTTGATAATAATGTTCGTATTTGGGTTATTATTTCCTTTATATGATCAGTTGCTCTTGCGTATCGATTGACCGAAATACATCCGATTGCCTTCATATCATTCTTGTACAGTGTTTCGTATTTCCATGCATAATAAAGTGGATTCTTGTTATGCATTCGTGCTCTATCAATGATTTTATCATCGACATCGGTAATATTTTGTAGATATACAAGTTTTTGTCCTTTTGATCGTAGATACCGAACGAGAATATCAAAGGCGATATATGTACGCGCATGGCCAATATGCGAATGATCAAATACTGTCGGTCCGCAGACGAAAAAACGCAATGGTTTTTTCTGTGAGTTTGGTATCTTTTCTTTCTGTCCTGAAAGAGTGTTTAAAAGTTTCATCCTGTTAGAGATAGCGTAGATTTTTGTGACGTTTTACTTTTATTTATGGCTGTTTTGTTTTGAAATCACGTTCTGAATCTCTAACGCGATTCCGTTGCTCTATGAGTGCATTATATAGCGTGTAAGCGATGACATACAACTTGAAAATACCCAAGGATTATTATCTGGTAGAATTGCTCGCTAATCCCTTGTAATGGTTTTATTTGCTCCAGTTTAGTATTACGTCATCAACACGCGGGGTATCGGTTTGAATGAGATTGCTTCTCATACGAACGCGGTATCGTATGTAGCGCATATTTTTTACTTGAGAAGGATCAATACAGATCGGGGTATCTTTCGACGCGTTTCCTCCTGCATTAATTCCTCCTTTGAAACTAAATTCGCAGGACGCGCTGTAATAGTCAATGTTTGTTCCTGATGGGCCGATAAAATCCCAAGGACCAGAGGAACTGTTTGATACCGCGACTTGAAAATCTACATAAGTTTGCTGTCCCGTACTATTTGCATTGCTTGTTCCTTTCCACGTAATGCTATTGAGCGTTGCTCCACCCACCGATTGTGTGTCAATGACCGCAGAGTCAAGAAGTGCAATTGTTGAGGTTGATCGCCATGCAGTATTTACTTTGTATGAGTTTGGGGAGCACGAAGATCCGACATTTCCGCAGTTAAAACTAATCCATCCACCAATATCACTCCACGCATATCCCTTAAAATCTCCATTGGTATCCACGGTCACTCCCCAATATGTTGGCGCAAGTGGGGTTCCGCAGGACGGGTCACTATTTATGCAACTAAAACTAATCCATCCAAGTGCGTCGTTCCACGCATATCCAGAGAGCCAGCCACTTGCGTCAGCATCTGCGCAGTTTCCACTCGAATCTTTTGTTGCATTTAAGCCATTACATACCCCATATTGAGATACGTTGCATATATTTCCTGTTGGTGAGGTTCCACAATCGAGTGAAATTTCTCCAATAGTAGAGGATGCATAACCAACAATTTTTGATCCCTGAACTTCGACGGTATTATTCGAATACATGTCCCACCATCCAGAGATATCATTCCACGCAAAATACTCTCCAGCATTTGAGCTAATATTGCTTGCCGCGTGCACCATATATCCAAATGAAGCTCCTAAGAAGAGTGTGAGGACAATAATCAGTGAAGCGCGCGCCATATAGTTATTATATATTATCTTTTTAATTATTGCGTGGTGAGATACTATATATAAGATATCTTATGTTTGTTGAAAGAAGTCATCATTTTCATTTTCGTTTATCCGACACCCGAGAGCTTGGCGCGCTTTCTCTTATGCTCGCAATTGTTTATTTCGGCGAAGGGTTGGTCTCGGTATTTATTCCCATCTATTTTTGGAATCTTGGGTTCCCAATTTGTTTTGCAATTGCGGGACTTTTAACTACATTCTTTGCTTTTGCTGCAAAGACTGAATCAGCGATTGCAAATTCTTAATACCATGGAACTAATACCAAATAGCGAGCGTATATTTTCTGTTTCTGAATATATTGAGTTTTTAAATGAATACTTAAAGCCAACCGAGAGTATTGTCCAGGGCGAGGTTGGGGAGAAAATTAGTAAATATCCAAATTTTACTTTTTTTAATCTTATTGATACAAAAGACAAATCTTCAATTCAGTGTTTTGTTGTTTCTCACGTATTGCGCGCACTTGGTGGGGAATTAACCCCAGGCATGGAAATACGGGTAGAGGGGAGAGCGTCGATTTTTAAAAAGAATGGAGGGCTAAACATCCAGGTATCAAGGATAATTCCTGTCGGAGAAGGAGCATTAAAGCAACAATTTGAACTTCTTTTTAAAAAGCTTCGCGAAGAGGGATATTTTGATTTGGAGCGAAAAAAGAAACTACCAAAATTTGTAAGCGCAATTGGTCTCATTACTTCAAAAGTAGGGCGTGGTGCAAAAAAAGATTTTTTAACCCAATTAGGAAATTTCGGATTTAAGATTATTTTTTTCCCCGCAAAAGTTGAAGGTGCTTTTGCGGTTAAGGAATTGGTTTCTGGGATTGAATATTTAAATAAAGAATATCCGATGCTCCAAGCAATTGTAATAACTCGCGGGGGAGGGAGCTGGGAGAGTTTACAGGCATTCAATTCTTTTGAACTTGTGCAAGCAGTGGCTGCATCAAAAATTCCTGTTGTTTCTGCAATAGGGCATGAAGACGATACTACGCTCGTTGATTACGTTGCTGATGTACGTGCCGCGACACCAACACATGCGGCGAAATTACTTTCAGATTCGTGGGCTCGCGCCGAAGAAAATATAATACATACACAAAATTTCTTAAACTCCCAAATGGGAAGAAGAATAGAGCGTATACAAGAAAAATTTTTACGTTTTGAAAAAAATGTGCCCGCAAAAATTAGGGAACATATGCGCTCAGTTTTTACTCTCTTTACCCGTTCACTTATGTATGCATCGGGAAAGATGCAGGGGATGAGAAAGCAGGTTGATCACCTAGGTTCGATTTTTACGTTACGTATTTCTGATGTTCTATCTCGGGCGCGTATACATATCACTTCATACGAAAAAACAATGGCACTTGCGAATCCTCGATTAAAGTTAAGACAAGGATATTCGATCACCCGAGACACCGAAGGAAATATCATTAAAGATATAGGAAAAATAAAAAAAGGAGATACAATTAATACACAGTTTTCAAAAGGGTCGATTGATACATCAGTAATAGAAATAAAAAATGACTGAAAAGAAATTTAATTTTGGAGAAGCATATAAAGAGATTGAAGAAATTGGAGAATGGTTTCAAAAGGACTCGATAGATCTTGATGAGGCAATAAAGAAGTATGAACGTGGACTTATTCTTATTGCAAAATGCAAAGAGCGTCTTAAGGAGACGGAAAATAAGCTTAAGGAAATTCAAACAAAATATAGCGAAGAATAAGAAGCGTTCCTTCTTGTATTTATTTGCGTTTGCTTGTTTTTCTGCTTTGTTGTATAATGCGATTAAAGGTTGAGCCACCAAATCACATTTACCTTTATGCATTACTTATGTAATGGCGAATGCGGAGCAATCCGTACCGAAGAGGGTGTCTGTGAAGAACAGGATTGCTCACTCTATGGAGAGGAACTCATTCCTTGCAATTGCAAAGATGGGACTCATGCTCCAGAAAGTGGCGCCTAGGTTGTTTGCCTTTAAGAAGTAGGTTCTCAATTGTGTTTCATACGGTGCGTTGGTCAAGTAGGATTTGGGCGCGCATGACGAGGACCAAGCGAGTGGTCGCCCTACTTTATGTATTATGTACATAACGCACAAATGAGATTGTATATAGGAGGTTTGCCGTACGCAACAACTGATGCTGAACTTCGCGAAGCTTTCGAGAAGGCAGGAGCAGTAACAAATGCAACGGTAATGCGCGATAAGTTCACAGGACGATCCCGAGGGTTCGGTTTTGTTGAAATGAGCGATGAGGACGGACCTAAAGCGATTGATATGTGGAACGATAAGGACTTCGGTGGACGCACACTTCAGGTAAATGAAGCGCGCCCAATGAGTGAACAGCGTCCTCCACGTCATGACTTTCAGCGCCGTGACTTCCATCGTCGAGACTACTAATTATTGTTAGTTACGATTATGGGCCCCCGTTTGCCTAGCAAGCGGGGGTTTTGTTTTCTATAATTCAAGGTATATGGGAGCATATTACAATCCAAAAAGAACGCGAAATATTTTTAACCCGAATTCGGAAGAGCCATTTCAACTTAGTAGATCGAAGATTGACGCGTTTCTAAAATGTCCGCGATGTTTTTATATTGATAGACGATTAGGAGTAGGACAACCTCCATCATTTCCATTTAATTTAAATAGTGCAGTTGACGCGCTATTAAAGAAAGAGTTTGATGTTCATCGAATGGCGAGGAATACACATCCGTTAATGAGGGCATATGGACTTGATGCTGTTCCTTTTGATGATCTGCGAATGGAAGAATGGAGAGATTCACTTCGGAGGGGGATAAAATATATATACAAACCGGCGAATTTAACAATTCAAGGAGGAGTTGATGATGTGTGGGTTAATAATAGGACAGGAGAGTTAATTATTGTTGACTATAAATCGACTTCAAAAGATGGGGAGATTTCAATTGATGCGGATTGGCAAATTGCGTACAAGCGACAGATGGAGATATATCAATGGCTCTTTCGTAAAAATGGATTTCATGTTCAGAACGTAGGATACTTTGTTTATTGCAATGGAAAAACAGATAGGCTTGCGTTTGATGGAAAATTAGAATTTGATATCTCTCTTCTACCCTATAGTGGCAAAACCGAATGGATTGAATCAACACTCATGTCTATTCGGGAGTGCCTTATGAGTGGTTCACTTCCTGAGTCTTCTCCTGAATGTGATTTTTGTGCATATCGAGATGCTGTATCGGAAGTTGAAAAAAAGTATTAAGCAAGTAATACTATATCTATGAATCAATTAATACAGGCGACTGAACAATTTGACGTGTGGCTAAAAGCAAATCCGATTCTTGCGGGTGTTTTTCTTGTTTGGGTAATGACATGGAAAGGACTGGCGTTGTGGAAGGCAGCGAAGAAAAATCAGCTTCCTTGGTTTATTGCAATTTTGATTATAAACATTGGAGGAATTTTAGAAATTTTATACTTTTTCATTTTTTCGGAAAAGAAATTTAACAAAAAAGAAAAAAGCACTAGTGAAGAAAATAAAAAGATTGATCTTCAATAAGTTTTCCACAGTTTTTATTTAATCAAAGCGTGTATACTAAAAGTATATAATGATAATTTCAAATTCCGGAAATTGAAATTATCGGTCGCGCAACGCATCCGTAAAAAAGGTCGGTGTATTAATAGATAAAAACTTATTTATGGCACAAAAGAAAAAAGCGGTAAAGAAGGCAGTTAAAAAACCAGCTCCAAAAAAGAAACCAGCAAAGAAAGGAAAAAAGAAATAATTGCTTTGGACCCCCGTTTTAAATAACGGGGGTTTTAGTAAATCTCTTTCTAATTATAAGGATTATAATTTTGTGTTATGTCAATATTGCAGTGAGAGAATTGAGTATGGTACATTCAGCGTATATGAAGGAAGAAAATAACAAGAATGAATCTGGCAGTAAGAAGGTCGTGCTCACTGCGATCGCGTTCTTTCTTATAGGATTTGGCATTTCGTGGGTGTTTTCCAAGCCAGCGGAGGCGCCAACGAGCGACACCAATGAACAGGAAGTGATAGACGGAAATATCCCATCAATGGGAAGTAATGCTATTGAAGTGGATGACCAAAAAGTTGGATCTGCTGTGGTAATTAAATCAGTAAAATTTGAACGAGCGGGATGGGTAGCAATTCATGATGACGTGAATGGGATCCCGGGAAATATACTTGGCGCTGCATGGTTTCCGAGTGGAGAAAATTCAGGGGCGGTAGAACTACTCAGAAACACTGAATCAGGAAAAACATATTTTGCGATGCTTCACAATGATGATGGAGACAAAAAATTTGATCACAAAATTGATGTCCCACTCACCGATGCCTCGAGCACTATTCTTATGGTAAAATTCATGGCAACCGAAACCCCAGCAATTCAGTAGCGATCTTTTATAAAACCGCCCATTAGGGCGGTTTTATAGTATGATGGTTGAAATGAACAAAAATTCATTTCAAAAAGAGATATGGGCATATTATCAAAATCATGGACGTCAGTTACCGTGGCGGAATGTTTGTGATCCATATAAAATTTTTGTTTCTGAAATTATGCTTCAACAAACACAAGTTTCCCGTGTGTTAAAAAAGTATCCAGAATTTATAAGAGCATTTCCTACTTTTGAGGTGCTCGCTAGCGCAAAACTTTCCGATGTTCTTCTTGTGTGGCATGGTATGGGCTACAATCGAAGGGCAAAATTTATGAAGCATACCGCGGAAATAATTACAAAGGATTTTAATGGGGTCTTGCCTAATGACCAAAAGACACTTAAGACGTTTCCGGGAATAGGAGCGGGAACGGCAGGATCTCTCGTTGCGTTTATATATAATGAGCCAGTATGTTTTATTGAAACAAATATCCGCAGGGTTATCATCCATTTTTTCTTCGAAAGAAAAGTGAATATTAAAGAAAGAGAAATTTTAAAAAAGGCTCAAGAAACAATTGACGAGCTCAACCCACGCGAGTGGTATTATGCGCTTATGGATTATGGTTCAATGTTACGAAAACAAGAGAAAGTAAATGCAAATAGAAAAAGCAACATATATAAGAAGCAGGCATCTTTTTCTGGATCAAGGCGACAACTAAGGGGAAGAGTCATTAAATTTTTATTGGATCAAAAAAGGGGAAGCTTGTCAGAAATTATGAGCGCGTGTGACATTAAAGAAAAAGATGAGATTTTTTCTGCGCTTATCAAAGAGGGATTAATTGAGAAGAAGGGAGAGCTGTATTATATTTCTCTGAGGTAGTAGAAAGACATAAGAAATCCACAGGGGGTATTGCAGAGAATCTCCAATTTGCTATGATATTATAGAAATCAAGTTTTCCTTGTGAGGAGGACAAACTGGTTCCACAAAAGCTCTCGCATTCCTGCGGGGCTTTTTCTTTGGGGAACAGCTTGACTTAGCAAATTACTTTCGTTTAGACTTATTAGGTTCTTAAAAAACGGAGAAATAGCGCAATTGGGAGAGCATTACTTTTGCAGGGCGCCCTGCAAAGTAGAGGTTGGCGGTTCGAATCCGTCTTTCTCCACGACGCGAGAGTAGCTCAGCTTGGTAGAGCACTGTTCTGGTGCAGGCAGTTGTCGGAGGTTCAAATCCTTTCTCTCGCTCTCTGCGGGTTTGCAATAGGAGTATATACTCGGTTGGATATATTTCATTAAAACCCGCCCCCGAATTATTTTGGGTCGTTCTAGGGTCCACTTTGTATCCGTCTCAAATAAGGCGGATTTTTTTACAATAAATAATGAGTAAGCTTGCTCAACAAAAGGAATCAATTTAGAGTATGTATATGAGAACGGTTGGAATATTATTGGATATCAGAAGTTTACATAATGTTGGTTCTATGTTTCGAACTGCAGATGGTGCGGGAATAGAAGAGTTGTGTTTATGTGGCATCACCCCACAACCGCTTGATCGATTTGGGCGATTACAAAAAGAATTTGCAAAGACCGCACTCGGATCGGAAATGAGCGTCAAGTGGAGATATGAAAAATCTGTTATAAAACTTATACACACCCTTAAAAAAGAGGGATATACAATATATGCGGTTGAGCAAACAGAAAATTCAAAACAATATAATAAATTATTAAAAAGTGAGAAAAGGAAGGCCAATGCTTTTATTGTCGGGAACGAGGTTTCGGGGGTTCCTCTTCACGTTATTGCTCAATGTGACACTACCCTTGAAATACCAATGAATGGAACGAAAGAATCGTTGAATGTTTCTGTTGCGTTTGGAATTATTGCTTACGAATTAAAAAATTAAGGTATAATAAACGCATATGAGTGGGATTATGAAGATTGGGGTGTTGCTATTTGGGGTCGCCATTGGGGCGGGCGCTTTTTCATTTATTGTGATGAATAAAGTTTGGACACTGGAAAATAAGAAGGAAATGAGAATAAACAATCAAACTATTATTGCGGAAGTTGCGAAAACGGATAAGGCGCGCGAACGCGGTCTTTCGGGGAGAGAATCAATTGGAATAAATGAAGGAATGCTTTTTGAATACGCAGCAAACGAGCAAGTGACATTTTGGATGAAAAATATGAAGTTTCCGATAGATATAGTATGGATTCGAGATGGGGAAGTTCTTGGCTTTGAACAAAATGTAAACCCACAAATTGGGGCATCGGAAGATGCGCTTATACGATACAACTCTCCCGAACCAATAACCCAAGTTTTAGAGCTTCAAGCAGGAAGGGCAAAATCCTTGCATCTCTTTGTTGGCACGCACATAACTGCGAGATCGTTAATACAATAATTGTATGCGAAAATATTTTGGAGTTTCGCGGAATGTGTTTTTTCTAGGAATCGTTAGTATGCTAAACGATTTTTCGAATGAAATGATCCAGGCAATTATGCCAATTTTTTTAACTGCAACATTGGGGGCTCCTATATTTGTTGTTGGACTTATTGAGGGAGTTGCTGATGCGCTTGCGAGTGTATTAAAGATTGTATTTGGGTGGGCTTCGGACAAATGGAAGATGCGGAAAAAGATTGCTGTTGCTGGTTATATATTATCTGTTTCGACGCGTCCATTTTTCACAATCGCTTCTAATTTTTGGCACATATTTTTTCTTCGATCTCTTGATCGAGTAGGGAAGGGAATGCGCGACGCGCCGCGCGACGCGCTTATTTCAGAGTCTACTGAATCAAACACACTCGGAAAGTCGTTTGGATTTCACCGAATGATGGACACATTCGGTGGTATGATGGGCCCGCTTCTTGTATTCTTTTTGCTTCCTGTTTTTTTTGGGTCCTACGAACTTATTTTTCTTGTCGCATTTGCTGTTGGAGCGCTTGCTGTTCTCGCGTTTGTGTTTGTTGAAGAGCATCCACGTACAGAAGAAAAAAATCTTACGATTCCTCCAAAAATGAATATTTCATTTTTGAAAAACAACCGAAGATTTTCTTTGTTTTTATTTTCTATATTTATTTTTGGTTTAGGGACTCTTCCGGTAGCACTGTTGTTATTACGCGCCCCGAGCATAGGGATTGAGGTAAAATATGTTCCGATTTTTTATTTTATTTATCATGTCGCATTTTTAACTGCAGCCTTTCCTTTGGGGCGACTTGCCGATTCATTTGGAAAGCGAAAAATAATTACTATTGGGTTTTTTGCTGTACTTCTTTCTTACGTTTCACTTATGTTTGTTCAGACATTTTTTGGTCTCGTCATTTCCTTTGTTCTATTTGGCATTTATAGCGCGGCGACTGATGGTGTAGAGCGGGCGCTTGCAGCGCGTTTAGTTGATGAACATTCACTTGCTATGGGACAAGGAATGTTAAACGCCGCAGTTGGGCTCTCGGCACTTCTTGCGGGTGGAATTGGTGGTCTTCTATGGACATATATTGGACCACAGGCAACGTTTGTATATGCAGCAACACTCTCGTTCGTAGGGAGTATA
>Ga0172370_10003047_pt1 | contig 23545 bp, 18 predicted proteins | sample LakKiv5m_FD_114538 | JGI IMG/M metagenome (GOLD analysis project Ga0172370, IMG submission 114538) | Freshwater microbial communities from Kabuno Bay, South-Kivu, Congo - kab_022012_11.5m | ecosystem: Environmental > Aquatic > Freshwater > Lake | place: Democratic Republic of the Congo...
CCGGCGTGCAAGTGGCCTCGCACTGTCCCGCGCCGTTGCATGAAGTGCCTGTGGGACACAGGCCGCACGCGCCGCCGCAGCCGTTCGGACCGCACTGCTTGACGCCGCATTGCGGGACGCACTTGGGCGCGCAGAGGCCCGACGGCAAGCAGTCCTCGTTCGTCGCGCACAGGCCGCAGTCGCCGCCGCACCCGTTCGGACCGCAGGCCTTGCCCTGGCACTGCGGCACGCACGCACCGTCGCACTGACCCAGGATGTTGCAACTCGCGCCGGTCGGACAGAGGCCGCACGCGCCGCCGCAGCCGTCGTTGCCGCAGGCCTTGCCCGCGCACTGGGGCGTGCAGCTCGCGACGCAGGCGGACTGGCCGGTCTTCGCGTCCAGGCCGCAGACCTTGCCGGAGAGCGCGCAGTCCATCGACACGACGCTCGGACCGTCGCACTGCTGCAAGGTGGAGCCGCTGCACTGCGGTGCATCGAGCACGCACTTGCCGGGTGCGCACGCGCCGGCCAGCGTGCACGAGAAGCCATTCGGGCAGAAGCCGCAGAACGCGCCGCAGCCGTCTGGACCGCAGAGCTTGCCCGCGCACTGGGGCACGCAGACGCCGCTGTCCGCAGGACCGATCGGCACATCCGGGGTGACCGGCACGTCGGGCACGATCGGCGTGTCGACCGGCGGTGCGTCCGGCTGCGCCTCCAGATCCGATCCGACGATGTCCGCCGGTACGCCACCGTCGCCGGAGCCACCTGAACCGCTGTCGAACCACGACATCGCGGCGTCGGCGTAGAGGGTTCCACCGCCGGGCAGCTTCTCTTGCGCGGCCGAGAGGCTCACCGGTCCCGTCGCCTCGCTGCCGCAGCCTAGGGCCGAGAGCGCGAGGCTGCAGGCGAGTGGGAAAGCGAAGCAGGGGGAGAGGCGAGAGGGCATGGCGACAGGTCCCGCCGGAGGGCGGATGTCCCGAGTCTAGTGCCCGCGGCCCGCCGCCTCAAGGCCGGTCCGTCCAGACGCGGTCGCGGCGTGGCACCGGGCGCTCTTTTTTTCGTCGAGGCTGCTATAGTGCCGCCGCGGCCCAGCGCGCTCGCCGACGGGTTGTGGGATCATGCCAGGACGACCGCACGAGAGCCCGAACGCAGCCCGCCTTCGCGGGGTCCTCGCTCAAGGGGACGCGGCTGCCCTGCGCCACCACATCGCGGAGCTCGAGCGCGAGATTGCGCAGTGGCGCCGCGCGGACACGCTCGGCCTAGACGCGGCTGATCCCGGGAACCTGAAGCGTCGAGCGGACTTCGAGGCCACGCTCATCGATCTCGCGACATCGCTCATCAAGGCGCCCGCCGCCCTGATCGATCGGACGATCGAACACGGCCTCGGCACGCTCGGCACGTTCATGGGCGCCGAGATCGGGCTGGTCATCGTGATGCATGACGGCCAGGGGGCCACCGTGCGCAGCGAGACGGTCGAGCGCGCACGGACGACGACGACGCACCTCTGGCAGGCGCCGGGCTCCTCCGCGCTGCGTCCCTTGGGCACGGAGACACCGCTCGGCCTGTTGCAGTCGGAGATCTGCCAGCTGATCGATGGGCGGCCCATCCGCCTGCACTCGGCCGGCTCGATCGGCGAGGGGCAGCAAGCGGTGGGCGAGAGCTGGCTCGGCATCGGCGCCCGGAGCGTCGCGATCGTCCCGGTCACGCTGCAAGGGGAGACCGTGGCCTGCGTCGGTTTCGCGACGCTCGCTGCGGAGCGCGACTGGTCCGACGACGAGATGAACCTGCTCGGTGCGCTCGCTGCGCTCGTCGGAAACGCGCTGGCGCGCAAACACAGCGAGACGGAGCTGCTGCTCTACGCATCGCGCCTGGAGACGCTGCACGAGATCGAGCGCGGTATCGTTGGGGCGGGCTCCCCGGAGGCGATCGCCGGCGCCGTACTCGCGCGGCTCCAGGAGATCGTCGCGTGCGAGCGGACGAGCGTGCTCATCTTCGACGCGACGCGCGAGCGAGGCCGTATCTACGCACCCCAAGCGACCTCATCGCGCTCGGTCGGCCGGGGCCAGAGCTGGCCCATCGGGGTGCTGCTGCCGCCCGAGCTGGTCGCGCAGACCGACGTGACCACGATCGAGGACCTGAGGATCATGGAGGACGCGACGCCGATGATGAAGCGCCTTGCGGCGGAGGGCGTGCGATCCGTCCTGATGGTGCCGCTCGCGACGCCCGACGGGCCCATCGGCTACCTGCAGATCGCGCGCGCCACGCCGGGCGCGTTTCCGCCACCGGACGTGGAGACCGCGCTCGAGGTGGCCACGACGTTGTCCGTCGCGTTGCACGACTGCGAGCTGCGCCGGCGGCTGTCCCAGCATGCCGACTCGCTCGAGCGCCGCGTGGAGGAGCGCACGCGTGCGCTGCTCGAGAAGGTCGACGACGTGGAGTCGTTCACGACCACCGTCTCGCGCGACTTGCGCGGCCCCCTGCGCGGGCTGCAAGGCCTCACACAGGCGCTCGCGGAGGACTACGGCCATCTGCTCGACCACACGGGCCGCACCTATGTCCAGCGCGTACAGGGCTCCGTGCGCCGCCTCGACGCGCTGTTGTCCGACCTCGTTGACTACGCGCGCGTCAGCTCGGACGAGCTCGCCATCGCCCCCACATCGCTCGATGCCGCCGTCACGCTCGCGGCCTCGGAGCTCGCCGGCATGCTCCGGCAGCAGGACGCGACGCTGGAGGTCGTTCGGCCGCTGCCCGACGTCTATGGCGACACCGCTCAGTTAGTGCACGTATTAAGAAATCTCATAGACAACGCCGCGCGCTTCGTCGCCCCCGGGGTCCCTCCGCGAATTCGCCTAGGCGCCACGCCGCGGGGCCGCTGGCTCCGCGTTTGGGTGGAGGACAACGGCATCGGGATCGATCCCGCCTACCATGCGAGGATCTTCCGCGTATTCGAAAGATTATACAACAACGAGACCTACCCCGGCACCGGCATCGGCCTCGCGATCGTTCAGAAGGCGGTCAACCGCATGGGCGGCGGCATCGGCGTCGAGTCGGCCCCGGGCGCGGGCAGCCGCTTCTGGTTCGAGCTCGAGGCCGTGACGCCAGGTCCCGAGGGCGACAGCGGCGCGACCGAGACGGCGCCGCCCGGTCCCGCATAGGAGCCTACTGTCGATTGCCTCGGGTCGCCCGAGCGGCCGGCGCGCGTCGCATTCCCGCGTTGCCGTCGCTTGAATTACGTCTAGTAGTACGGCGCTGCGGCGCCCTGGTCTGCTCGCTCGGCGGCTCGCCGGGCTCAGCCTCGGTCAATGCCCACCACAGACCCAGCGCGCTTGAAATACGCCCACGTCAGGCCCAGCCCCTCCTCGAACGGCACCGCGGGCTCCCATCCGAGCTCGGTGCGAGCCTTCGTGATGTCGGGCTGGCGCTTCCTCGGGTCGTGCGCGGGCAGCGGCTCGAAGCGGATGACGGTCGCGCCGAAGAGACGCTGGACGGCCTGCGCGAACTCCAACATAGTGAATTCACATGGATTTCCAAGGTTGTAGGGCCCCGGATCGGCGCCGTTGAGCACGCGCCAGATCCCCTCCACGAGATCCGACACATAGCAGAACGAGCGCGTCTGTGAGCCGTCGCCGAAGACCGTGATGGGCTCCTTGCGCATGGCCTGGCCGAGAAACGCCGGTACCACGCGGCCGTCGTCGAGGCGCATGCGCGGCCCGTAGGTGTTGAAGATGCGGATGAGGCGCGTGTCGGCGCCGTGGACGCGCCGGTACGCCACGGTCATGGCCTCGCCGAAGCGCTTCGCCTCGTCGTAGCAGGATCGCGGTCCGAGCGTCGAGACGTTGCCCCAGTAGGTCTCCGCCTGCGGATGCTCCAGCGGGTCGCCGTAGATCTCGCTCGTGGAGGCCTGGAGGAAGCGCGCACCCTTGCGCAGCGCCAGATCGAGCGCGTACTTCACGCCCATCGAGCCGACCATCAGCGTCTCGATCGGCAGCTGCGCGTAGTCGATGGGGGACGCGGGGGACGCGAAGTTGAGCACCGCACCGACCGGTCCGCCGACGTCGAAGCCCGCCGAGATGTCCGCGCGGACCAGGGAGAATCGCGGGTTGTCATTCAGATGCGCCAGGTTGCGCTCGTGTCCCGTGACGAAGTTGTCGACCGCGACGACGTCCCAGCCCTCCGCGAGGAAGCGATCGCACAGGTGTGATCCGAGGAAGCCCGCGCCTCCCGTGATGACGACGCGCTTCGTTTTCACGATGGCCTCCGGGCGCTTGGCAGCGCTGGCCGGGCGGGATACGTCAAGGACGGAGACGTGTCAATTGCAGGCAAAGGCGATCTGGAACGACCCGGCCGCGCCGCCCACGCCGTCCACGATGTAGTAGTAGGTCTTGCCCTGCTCCAAGTACCACGTCGCGGTGCCCTTGACCTCACGCACGCACAGCTTTGCGTCGCACAGGCCCGACGTCTCGAGCAGCACGAGCCTCAGATCCGCGCTGTGCGTGAAGGTCGCGGTGACCTTCTTCGTCGCGGCCGGCGCGTGCACGTAGACCTTCTCCGGCCCGGTCATCGCGAGGGTGGGCTGGCACGCCGCCTGCGTGACGAAGGCCGGGCTCGCGTAGCTCGTGAGCGCTGTGCCGCCGCCCTCGCTCGTGCCCGAGAGCGTGACGTCGCAGAGGCCATCGGGCGGGATCACGGCCGCCGACGCGCATTCGGGTGGGTTGGCGGCCTGGCACTCCGGTTTGGCCCCGCAGTCGGGATCCGCGCAGTCGGTCTTGCCATCGGCGTCGTCGTCCTGGCCGTTGGCACACGCGGACTCGGGCGTGGATCCGGCCTCGGCTGCGCCGCCGAGATCGGGCAACCCCTTGATACCACCCACGTCCTGTGCCGCGCCCGCGTCGGCGCCGCCATCCACCGCCCCGGCATCGACCTTGGCGGCGTCGGGCAGCGCTGCGTCGGCCTTGGCAGCGTCCGCGCCGGCGTCCTTGACGTCCGCTCCACCGCTGTCTGGCTTGGCGTTGGCTGAGTCGGCCTTTCCGAACGATGCGGACGACGCGACGACATCCTGGATCGGCGTGCCACCCGAACCGCCCGGGCCGGCCGCGCAGCCAGCAGCGGCGGCGGCCAGGACCGCCAGGAGCGCGTAGGACCGGGAGGCGGGTAGGGCGCGCAACATGCCGTGCATCCTAGCACTTGTGGCCCATCGATGCGAGAGGCGGGCCCCTCCCGCGGCGGGGTCGAATTGCGAATAGGGTGAAATCGTTGACACTGCGCCAATGAGAGCCCCACAATGGATCGCTTGCGATCGGCCTTGCCTGGCGAACCAGAGGGCCCGTCCAAGCGGAGGGGTCAGGCGCCTCGGCGGTCTCCGCCGGCGTCAACGAAGGAAGTAGCGTGCCGCCGACTGCGACATGTCCGCACTGTATGGAATCGCGCGGGGATCCCGGGGCCCCCTGCGCGAACCGTGTGTGCCGGCGCCAGGGCTACCACCACATCCCTCAGGAATTCGCGGACCTCGCTGACAAGTCGCAGCAGACCGATCCGCGGATCGGCAAGGTGCTCGACAAGTACCTCATCGTCGGTCCGCTCGGTCAGGGCGGCATGGGTGCGGTCTACATCGCGTTGCAGCAGCCGCTCATGCGCAAGGTGGCGCTGAAGATCATCAGCGGCATCGCGCTCACGCCGCACAGCGTCGCCCGCTTCGAGCGCGAGGCCCGCGCGGTGGCGCTGCTCGACCACCCGAACATCGTGCGCCTGTACGACTTCGGCATCGCGGAGCTCGAGGGCCGCCTGCCGTTCATGGCGCTGGAGCTGGTCACGGACGCCAAGCGGCTGCGCGTGATCCTCGATTCGCACAACGAGCGTCCGCTCAATTTCGTCATCGTGCAGAGCGTCTTCGTCCAGATCCTGCACGCGCTGTCGGCCGCGCACGGCGCCGGGATCATCCACCGTGACATCAAGCCCGACAACGTGCTGGTCAAGCCGGTGGAGGGCAACCCGAACTTCGTCAAGGTGCTCGATTTCGGGCTCGCGAAGGCGCACGAGAGCTCCCCGGACGAGGGTCTGACGCTGTCCGGCATGGTGGTCGGGACGCCACAGTACGTCGCGCCCGAGCAGATGGATCCCGTCGCGGCCAAGCGGCTCGGACCGCCCGCCGACCTGTTCGCGGTGGGCGTGGTGCTCTACGAGGCGGTCGCGGGCCGGAAACCGTACCCGGCGTCGAGCACGACCGACATCGTGGTCGCGAAGCAGAACCCGAAGTTCGATCCGTTCACGGACACGCAGGAGCTCGCCGTGTGGCCGCACCTGCGCGAGGTCATCAAGAAGTCGATGGCCTTCCGTCCCGGCGAGCGCTACCAGACGGCCGAGGAGATGGCCGCCGCGATCATCGGCGCAGGACGTGCGGGAGATCTGCGCAAGGCCCTGCCACCGCGCGCTCCGAAGGGCCTCGCCCCCGCGGCGCAGCAGGTGTTCACGCCGGACGTCGTGCGCCGCGGTCCGTTGATCCCGGCGACCGGGCCGCAGGCGTCGCCGCTGCTCGACTTTCATGGTGAACAGCCCCAGGGACACGCGACGCGGGCGGAGCCCATCTCACGGGCGCGCGACAACCGTGCCCATCCGCTCCAGCCTGCGCCGCGCGGCGGCACCGCGCTCGTGCCGTCGATGGAGATCGAGGCGCTGGGCGACCAGGACGGCCCATCGACGATCAAGGCGGAGGTCCCGCAGCGCCGGACGCCGCTCGTGGCCGCCGTGGCTGCCGGTGTGATCATCGCCGCCGGGGCGGGCGGTATCGCGCTCTGGAAGCTGCGTTCGAGCGACGCGGCGACGAGCACGAAGGAGGGGGACAAGGCGCGCGACGCAGACAAGGACAAGCCGCGTCCGAAGGACAAGCCCGACACGAACGCCAAGGGAGCGCCCGCCAAGGCAGCTCCCAACGAAACGCCGCCGCCGCCGCCCGCGCCGCTGCCTGCGAAGGTGGCGGAGCCCTCGCCCCCGCCCGTGCGGCCCGCGGTCGAGCCCGCACCCACCCCCGCGCCCGAGGGCGCTCCCGCCGCGAAGGGCGAACCGGTGCCGGCGGGTGACAAGGAGACGCCCACACAAAGGACCGGTGACGACAAGACCGGCGAAGACAAGCCCGGGGCGGGCGCCGACGACAAGGCGGATCCGGGCGACAAGCAGCCCGTCAAGAAGAAGAAGTCCGCCGGCCCGTCGAAGCCCGCTTCCAGGCCGGCAGGCAAGCCCGCGCCGAAGGGGGAGGATGATTTCAAGTAGACGCAGCGTGATCGCGTGGCTTCCCGCCCTGCTCGGGCTCGCCGTGTGCCTGTCACCGTTGACGGCGGGCGCGCAGACCCGCGCGGAGCAGGCCGCCGAGCTGCGCAAGGCCGCCGGGGAGCGGATGGACGCGCGGGACTACGAGGGCGCGCGCGAGCAATACGAGGCCTCGATCAAGCTCGAGAAGAAGGCCGTTGCGCTGTGGAACCTCGGGCGATGCGCCGAGCAGCTCGGCGACTTCGCGGCCGCGCAAGGGGCCTTCGCCTCGGTGGTGGCCGACAAAGGCACGCCGCCCGACGTGCGCGCCGCGGCGACCGTACGGTCGGAGGCGATGAACCAGGCCGCGCGCGGCGTGGAGCAGCTCGCGGGGGGGGCGATGCAGGACGCCGTGGAGTCGTTTCGGACGGCCATCCGCTTCCTCAAGGCCGGCGAGTGGGCGGAGCGCTACCCGCCGCCCGCGGCGCTGTACATGAAGCTCGGCGACGCGCAGGTCGCGGCGAAGGACCTGAAGGGCGCGCGCAAGTCGTACGAGAAGGTCCTCGACAACACGGTCGCGCCCGACGCGCTCAAGGACAAAGTGCGCGACAAGATCGCGAAAGTAGACGCTGATCTTGCCGCTGCCGAGGCCGACGCGAACAAACCGAAGGACCCCGGTCCGAAGCCCGATCCGAACCCGAAGGATCCGAACCTCAAGCCGGACAAGGATCCCAATGCGAAGCCCAAGCCGGATTCGCCCGGCGTTCGCACTGGCAGCGGGCCGCGTATCGGCGCGGGATCCATCATCACGGGTGCAGTCGGCTTCGTCGCGGTCGGATTCGGCGTCTACTTCGCCACGCAATCGCGCGCGACCTGGAACGAAGTCGCCAACGCCAAGCAAGAAGCCGGCCTCGTGACGGGCCTGTCACAGAGCGCCGCACAGGAGCGCTCCGATCTCGCATCCTCGCAGGCCACGCGCGCCTGGATCTCGTACGGCGTGGGTGCCGCGGGAATCATTACCGGCGTCGTTCTTGCGCTCGTGCGCGGAAGCGACAAGGATAACGTGACCGTGACGCCCTCCCCGCGAGGCACGACGCTCGGTCTTCGCTTCTGAGAGATCCATGACGACCCGTTGCTGCCCGTCCTCGACGCGCCCTGCTCCAGCGAACGTCGCGCGAGGCGTGCTGGCCAGCCTGGCGGTCCTGCTCTGCGCCTGCCCGGCCTCGCCCACACCGGAAGACTTCCGCTTCGCCTGCTCGAAGGACAACCCCTGCGTCGCCGGCTTCGAGTGCATCGATCGCGTCTGCGTGAGGTCCCAGAAGTGCGTGCTCGACACGGACTGCGATGACTACGATCCCTGCTCGCAGGACGCGTGCGGAGGCGGTGGAAAGTGCACGCACTCGAGCGTCCAGGACGCGAGCCCCTGCGGCCTCGAGGGCGGCACATGCAAGTCCGGTAACTGCACGTGGCCCGTGCAAGGCGCGTGGCCCAGCTTCGGGCGCGACCCCCACGGCTCGCGTCGCAGCCCACACAGCGGTCCGAAGGACGGCGCGAAGATCGCGTGGAAGTTCGAGGCGCTCAAGAACGCCAAGATCACCGGTGGCGCGGTCACGGGCCCGGAGAAGCTCGTCATCTTCGCAGTCGATCGCTATCTGCGCGGACTCGACACGACGAAGGACGCGTCCAATCCGGACACCAGCGGCTTCGTCAAGTGGACCTACGACGCCACGCGCGCCATCAAGGGCACGCCGGCCATCGATCGCGGCAAGGTGTACTTCGGCTCGGAGGACGGGACGGTCCACGCGGTGAGCGAGAAGGACGGCATGAAGCTGTGGACCAAGGCGCTCGGCGGCAGCATCGCCAGCTCGCCGGTCGTGGACCTCAAGGAGGGCAACATCTACGTCGCCGCCGCCGACGGCACGATCTACAACATCCCGGCCGATGGCGGCGACTACAGCGTCAACAAGGCCTCGACCAAGCCCTTCCTCGGGTGCCCCGCGCTGAACCTCTTCGGCAAATCGGCGGCGCTGCTCATCGGAGGCACGGACGCGACGTTCTACGCCCTGCAGCAGGCCGCCGAGGCCTGGTCCTACACGACGGGCGACGAGATCCATGGCTGCCCGGCGGTGGGCTCCGACGGCACGATCTACGTTGGCTCCACCGACTCGTTCCTCTACGCGCTCAAGGCGGACGGCAAGCTGCGCTGGCGCCTGCAATTCGACGACTGGTTGGAGGCCGCACCCGCCATCGCGGAGGACGGCACGATCTACGTTGGATGCGACGCGAAGTCACAAGCCCTGACGGCGATTACGCCCAACGGCGACGTCAAGTGGAAGTTCGAGACACAGCAAGCGTCGTTCAGCTCACCGCTCATCGGCGGCGACGGGCTCGTCTATTTCGCGGCGACCGAGGGCGTTTACTGCCTGAATCCCGATGGTACCAAGCGATGGAGCCTGCCCGTCGAGGGCGGCCTCGAGTCGTCGCCGACGCTCGACGACACCGGCACGCTCTACGTCGGCACGCTGACGGGCTCGTTGCTCGCGATCTCCGAATGAATCCGCACTTGACATCGCCCGTGAAAGGCCTTATCAGGCGCTTCCCTCGCCGCGGACCGCGTGGCGAGGTCCTGGGGTGGCACCCGTCGCCATCGCGGGTTGACATCACCAGGCACGTAGCTCAGGTGGCTAGAGCACTACCTTGACACGGTAGGGGTCAGCGGTTCAAGTCCGCTCGTGCCTACTCAGACGGGTCCCGGCACCTTCCAACACGCGCGCGCGCCGGACAGCCCGACGCAAGCGCCCGGCAGGTCCGATCGGTTCCCGCTCCACGCGGAGGTCAGTCTAGAATTCATGGGGTTTCGTGACAACGAGCGCAGTCCGCAGAACGACCGCGAACCACGCATCAATCATCGGATTCGAGTGCCGGAGGTGCGCGTCGTTTCCGATAGCGGCGAGCAGCTCGGAATCATGCCCGTGGAGGAGGCCCTCCGCCTCGCGCAGGAAGAGGGGCTCGATCTCGTAGAGGTCGCGCCGATGGCCCGCCCCCCGGTCTGCCGGGTGATGGACTACGGTAAGTACAAGTACCTCGAGAAAAAGCGGACCAACGACGCGCGGAAGAACCAAACGCACGTCGAAGTTAAAGAGGTCAAGCTCCGTCTCAAGACGGACGCGCACGACCTGGACACGAAGACCAACCATGTGCGGCGCTTCCTCCTGGAGGGCGACAAGGTCAAGGTCACGCTCATGTTCCGCGGCCGCGAGCTGGCCTACCAGCGCAACGCCGAGGAGAAGCTCCTGAAGCTCGTGGCAGAGGTCTCCGACATCGGGATCGTGGAACGCGAACCGAAGTTGGAGGGCAGAAACATGAGCCTCATGATGTCGCCCAAACCCCAAAAGGGGCAGCAGGGCGGGCATCAGGCCGGAGGGTCGAGCTCGGAGGCCCCCAGGGCCGCGCAGTCGGCGCCACCCGCGCCGGGTTCGCCCGCGAAGGCTCCGCCCGCAAAGGCTCCGCCCGCACAGGCTCCGACTGCGGAGGCTTCGACTGCGGAGGCTCCGACTGCCGGCGCGGCTCAGGGTGCACGCCCCGCACCGCAGGGCGACAAGGCTCCGAATGCCGATCGCCGAGGGACCCCGGCGCCGGCGGGACCGCGAGGCAGCTAGCACCGGTGGTGCTGAAGACGACGCCCACTCGGGCGTGAAGCAAGCGGAGACGGCCCGCTGCATCACAACCCGCGAACGCGACGCAGAGAAATCATCGACGGAAGGAAGCAGTCATGCCGAAGATCAAGACCAAGCGCGCCGCAGCCAAGCGGTTCAAGGTGACCAAGTCGGGCCTCGTCAAGCGGGGCGCGGCCTATCGCCGACACATCCTGAGCAGCAAGACCACCAAGCAGAAGCGCCGTCTCCGCGCGTCCTCGTCGGGCAACTACGTGGACAAGACGAACGCGGCCATGGTCAAGGCGCAGCTCCCTTACGCCTAGCGTTCGGGGATTAGACGACACAGTGGGACTGCACGGCGCAACGTGCGACCGCGTCCCGACAAGGAAGGAGTAAGCCATGCCGCGCGTCAAAGGCGGATTCAAGATCCATCGCCGTCACAAGAAGTTCCTGAAGATGGCCAAGGGCATGCGTGGAGCGCGCTCGCGCCTGTTCCGCACGGCCCACGAGCAGGTCCTCCGCGGCCTCGTCATCGCGTACCGTGAGCGTCGCCGCAAGAAGCGGGAGTTCCGCTCCCTGTGGATCGCGCGCATCAACGCCGCGACGCGCTCGATGGGCGTGCGCTACGGCGACTTCGCCTGCTGGTTGAACCGGTCGGGCATCGCGCTCGATCGGAAGGTCTTGGCCGATCTCGCCGTCGTCGACATGGACGCCTTCAAGGCGGTCGTGGAGCGGGCGAGGGAGTTGGCGAACGCAGCTTGACCTTGTATAGTCGCGCACATCGAGCGACATGCACGTCGTCGTGTGTAGCGAAGAAGGGGAGAAGCCATGACCAAGGCAGACATCGTCGAAGCCGTCTACGAAAAGCTGGGGGGGTTCTCGAAGAAGGAAGCCGCCGAGATCGTAGAGCTCGTGTTCGAGACCCTGAAGGGCACCTTGAGCAAGGGTGAGAAGGTGAAGATCAGCGGCTTCTGCAACTTCGTCGTTCGCCAAAAGCGCGAGCGCGTGGGCCGCAATCCGCAGACCAACGCGGTCATCAAGATCACCGCGCGTCGCGTGCTCACCTTCAAGCCGTCGCAGGTCCTCAAGAACGTCCTCAACGGCTGATGCAGGCCGTATCGGGTCAGGGACGACCCCGGCCTGCTCGGGTGCTCGCGTGACTGCGCACGCCGTGACGTTGTCCTCTGTATCCATCCCGGATCGGGTCTACTTCCGGATCGGCGAGGTCGCCGCGTTGCTCGGCGTCGAAGCGCACGTCGTTCGCTTCTGGCAAGAGCAGTTCGGTCAACCACGGCCGACGCGGTCGAAGACGGGGCGGCTGCTGTACACGCAGGCCGATGTGCGCGCGCTCGTGCGGATTCGTGAGCTGCTCTACGGGCAGCGCTTCACTATCGAGGGCGCGCGACGCGTGCTGGCGGATGAACGCAAGGGCCGCCGGATGCCCGACGACGGGCGCGCGGGCGACGTGATCGCGAAAGCGACGAGGACCGATCCGCCCGTCAGTGACGCACGATCGGTCGATGTGACGCCGCCTGCGCACGATGCCAGGAGCGAACGAGAGACGGCCGAGTGGCGAGCGCGGGCGGAGCGGGCGGAGCGAGAGGTCGCCGCGTTGCGGAGTCGCGTCGACGCGCTCGCGGAGGCGGAGCGCAGGCACGTGGCACGGGCCGAACGAGCGGAGAAGGCCGCGACCACCTTGCGAGAGCAGCTGCGCGAAGGACTGCGCGCGATCACGGACGAACTCCAGAGCGATCCCTGAACGTCGCGACGGGCGTCGAGGCGCTTGACACGCAACGGCCACGCCGCGCAGTGTGGGTGCGCGCTGTGACGCGCCGAGCTAACGCAGAGTGGCCATGCGATATTGCCCGTTGTGCGGCGAGACCACGGACGCGGAGCGATGCCCGACCGACGGCATTCCAACGGTCGTGCGTGTCAAGCGCGCGCCTGTCGGCCTGCCCGAGGGGACGGTTGTCGCGGGACGCTACAGGATCGGCCGCGTGATCGGACGCGGCGGTTTCAGCGCTGTGTACGGGGCCGAGCACCTCGCGACGGCGCAGAAGGTAGCGGTCAAGATCCTCAACGCTGGCGAGTCCGACGCGGAGAGCGAGGAGATGATCCGGCGCTTCTTCCAGGAAGCGCGAACGACCTGCCAACTCACGCACCCCAACACGGTGCGCGTGTTCGACTTCGGACAGATGGATGACGGCAGCTTGTTCCTCGTGATGGAGCTGTTGCGCGGTCGGTCGCTCGCGGAGCTCGTGCAGGATCTCGGGCGCGTGGGGCGTGTCGTTGGACAGGAGGAGGCGGCGCGCGTGGGGATCGCCGTGCTGCGAAGCCTCGGAGAGGCCCACGCCAAGGGGCTCGTGCACCGCGATCTGAAGCCGCAGAACATCTTTCTGCATGACATCGAGGGCGAGAAGCCCGTCGTGAAGGTGCTCGACTTCGGTGTGGTGAAGCGGTCCGACAGTCAGATGACGGACACTGGGCGCACGATCGGGACACCCACGCACATGGCACCGGAGCAGGCGATGTCGAGCAACGTCGACGGGCGCGCGGATCTGTATTCGCTCGGCGTGTGCTTGTGGGAGTGTGTGACGGGTGAGCTGCCGTTCTGGGCCGACTCGCCGGTGGGCATCATGATGAAGCACGTCATCGAGCCGCTGCCGTCGCTACGCGAGTGTACGCGCGTGCCGCTCGCGGATGCGTTCGTGGAGGTGGTCCAGCGCGCGCTCGCGAAGAAGCCCGAAGGGCGGCATGCGGACGCGGTAGAGATGCGACGCGCGTTGGAGCGCGTGCGGGCGAGCGTGCAGGCCGACGAGGTGACGCCCCAGCGCATGCCCGTCGTGCAGGTCCCAGCGATCGAGCTGCCGACCTTGCCGCTCGGCGTGCGGCCCGGCGACGAGCTCGTCGTGCAGGCGCCCGTGATCGAGATGCCCGCAGCGACGGTGGCGGAGCAGGAGGGCACTCGGGTGGCGCAGGCAGCGCAGTCCGACTCCCCGCTGGCGGAGGACGAGCGCGCCGCCATTCGGCGGAAGGTGCGCGACACCTGGTCCGGTCGTGCGCCGCCGCGACTGGAGCCGGGGCGACGGCGATCGGCGGCGGAGGGCGAGGCGCAGCCCGAGGCGCCGGCACCGGTGGCCGAGACACCGCGCGCGTCCGTGCCGATGCGGATCGCTGCCGCGCGCGAGGACGACACGCCATGGCAAGCGCCGTGGAGCGTGCCTGTTTCGGGCTTCGGGCCAGGCGGGTTCGGTGGCGGTGGGCTTCGTCCGCGCTCGACCTTCGGGGGTTCGCAGCTTCCGGGTGACCTCGCTGCGCTGCTGCGCGGCGCGTCCGGGCCTGGGCTCTCGGCGGCGGGACCTGCGGCCGCGCTGGAGGCGATGCGCCGCATGCTCGCGGGAGGTGCCGCGCCCTCGATGCCGGCGCAGTTCGGACGGCCCGCGTCGAGTGGTCTCACTGCGGCTTGGATAGCGTCGGATGGCCGCCTCGTCGCCATGGGCAACGCGAAGGGAGAGGTGCTGATCGTCGAGGCCGACCTGCGCGATGACGGCGTGGTCGCGCTCGCGGACGCGGCGTGTGTGGTGGTGGGCGAACACAGCGACGCCGTAGGGTGTGTGGCCGCCCTGCCCGGCTCGCGCCTCGTCGCGTCCGGCAGTGTCGACGGCTCGTGTGCGATCCACGATCCCGCGACGCAGGGCGTGCGCGTGGAGGTGCGGCACCCCGGTCCCGTCAACGCGGTCGCGCTCTCGACCGATGGACGCCTGCTCGCGACGGGATGTGAGGACGCTGTCCTGCGCACGATCGATCCCGAGACCGGCGCGGTGCGACGGGAGCTGCGCGGCCACAAGGCGCCCGTGAGTGCCGTCGCATTGACGAGCGCGGCCGGCGTGCTCGCGAGCGGCGACGAGCGCGGTCACGTGCGCACCTGGGATCCGGAGGGGGGCGCGTCGCGGCATCTGCTCGCGGGCCACGAAGGCGCGATCGCCGCCATCGCGATCGTGCGCGACGGATCGCGCCTCGCGTCGGCGGGCTGGGACGGCACCGTGCGACTCTGGGATCTCTCGACGGGACGCGAGCTGCGGTGCTTCGACGCGCACAGCGACATCGCGTGCGCGGTGGCGATCTCGGCTGACGGCGCGTTCATCGCGACCGGGGGCGACGATCGCGTGGCGAGCATCTGGGAAGCAGCGACCGGTCGACCCATCGCGCGGCGGGACGACTTCGGCAGCGGCGTCAAGTCGGTTGCGTTCGTGGCGACGCGCGCGGATGAAGCGCTGACGGTCCTTTGCGCGAGTTGGGACGGCAGCCTGCGCCGCATGAGCGCGTGAGGAATAGCGTGGGCAGGAAGACGAGAGCGATCGCGAAAACCCCGACGTTGCCCCTTCGCGATCGCGCGCGCGGATGGCTGCCCTCTCTCATCACCGGCGTGCTCGTGTGGCTCGCGTTTCCGACACCGTCGATCTTCCCGCTCGCCTTCCTTGCGTACGTGCCGCTGCTCGTGCAACTGCGCGGCATCGTGCGCTGGCAGGGTCGCTTCTTCGCAGGATGGCGCGCGGGCACGCTGCTGCACTTGCTCGTGTATCCGTGGATCGGCTTCACCATGCGATCGATGAGCGGCATTGACTACCCGCTCTCCACGCTGATCCTGCTCGCCTACGCGCTCGGCATGGGCCTGTTCCAAGGGCTCTTCGCCACGTTCGCGGAGCCCGTCCGGCGGCTCTCCGGCAAGGTCGCGCCTCTCGCGCTCGGGACGCTATACGCCTGCGGCGAAGCGGCGTTCCCGTTCCTGTTCCCGTGGCACCTCGGCAATGCGCTCTTCCAAGCGCCCGTGCTGCTCGGTGTGACGGACCTCGCCGGAATCCACGGCCTGTCGCTCGTCGTGATGCTCGTCAACGCGCTGCTCGCTGAGGCGTGGGTGCTGCGGCGATCGGGCGGGCTGGCCGCTGCCATGCGTCCTCTCGTTCTGGTCGTATTGGCAGTCGTCGCGCTCATCGGCTACGGCCTCGTGCGCCTGCGGATGGTCGACGACACGCCGGTGGAGAAGGCGCTTCGCGTCGCCGTCGTCCAAGGGTACGGCACGATCGAGGAGAAGCGGAGCGAGGTCGCGCGCGAGCGAATCCCCATGCTCGACCGGCACGTCGCGCGCACCGAGGCGCTGGATCCCACGCGCTATGATCTGCTCGTCTGGCCCGAAGGCGCGTTTCCGTTCTACTTCGTGCCGGAGGTGATCACCTCCGGCAGCAAGCCGCCCAAGCATGTGCGCGACACGCTCATCGAGGCTGGCAAACGCGCGCTCGCGATCGCGCCAGCCATCGGCAAGGACTTCGTCATGGGGACGTTGCGCAGGACCGACGCAGCGTGGAAGGAGCGCGCGCGGAACTCGGTGTACCTCCTGCGACCCGACGGGACGTGGCAGATCTACGACAAGCAGCTGCTCGTCGCGTTCGGTGAGTACATGCCGCTGACGTCGTATCTCCCATGGCTCGCCGAGTCGATCCCGGGCGTGTCGGACATGGCTCCGGGCGATGCGCCCGCGCTCTTCGAGACGAACGGCGTCCGCGTGCTGCCCTCGTTGTGTTACGAGGCCATTTTCACGGGGTTCACGCGCGACGCCGCAGCGCAGGGCGCGGAGGTGATCTTGAACCTCACGAACGATGTCTGGTTCGGCGACGGCGCGGCGCCCGAATTGCACTTGATGGTGCAGGTGCCGCGAACCACTGAGCTGCGGCTGCCTCTCGTGCGCGCGACGAATTCCGGCATCACGGCCTTTGTGGATGCGGGGGGGCGGATCACGGAGCGGGGCGGTATCTGGCGCGAGGAGACGATCGTGTCGACGGCCGAGGTCAAGACGATCTGGAGCGGCTACCGCCTCTGGGGCGACGCTCCGCTCCATGTGTGTGTCGCGGTCTGCGCGGTGATCCTCGCGATCGGCTGGCGCCGCGCGCGCGCCGGCTTTGACGACAGGGCCCCGGTCGTGGGATAGCGCGCCGCGATGGATATCCTCCGCAACGTCATCCTCGGCCTCATCCCCCTCGTGCTCTCGCTCAGCGTGCACGAGGCCGCACATGCATGGGTGGCGTGGCTCCTCGGCGACGACACCGCGAAGCGCGCGGGCCGTCTCACGCTCAATCCGCTCGCGCACATCGACTTCATCGGCACGCTGCTGCTGCCTGGCATCGGCCTCGCGACCGGTGGCGGGCTGTTCGGATGGGCGAAGCCCGTGCCCTGCGACACGGCTGGGTTCCGGCGGGGCATCCCGCCGCGCCTCGGCATGACGCTCGTCGCCGCGGCCGGCCCCGTGTCGAACCTGATCTTCGCGGTGGCGCTCGCCGTCGTGCTCGGCCTCGTGGGCTTCCCGCAGCACGGTGTGCCTCACGACGGCGCCACGGACGAGGCGATCGCGACGTTCGCGGGCCTGACGCTGTCGGTCAACGTGATGCTCGCGCTCTTCAACCTCGTGCCGCTGCCGCCGCTCGACGGCTCGAAGATCCTCTCGGGGCTGCTGCCGCGCCCGCTCGCGAGACCCTTCGACTGGCTCGAGTCGCGTCCCTTCGTGTCGCTCATGATCCTGGTGCTGCTGCTCGGTTCGATCGGAAGATCGCTGACCGAGCCGATCCACGAGGTGCGAGACGGTCTCATCGCGCTCGCGGCCACCATTGACAGGTCCTTGTGAGGTCACATGTCCGCGAGAACAAAACAGGGACCGCCGCACCAAACCGCGGCCCGAGTGCCGGATCACCAAGAGCGGGTACACAAGGTCGTGGCAGCGTCGGGCATCATGTCGCGACGCGCCGCCGAGCAGGCGCTCATCGAAGGGCGCATCACCGTCAACGACAAGACGGTGACGGAGCCCGGCACGCTCGTCGATCCGCGTCGTGATCGCATCGAGGTCGACGGAATGCCCGTAGATCGGCAGCAGGAGACCGTCGTGATCCTGCTCAACAAGCCGCGTGGATTCCTCGTGAGCCGCGCCGACGATCGCGGCCGCCGGATCGTGTTCTCGCTGCTGCCGCAGGACCTGCCGCTCAAGGCAGTCGGGCGACTCGACTTCAACACCGAGGGGGCGATCCTCTTCACGAACGATGGTGCGCTGGCGAATTTTCTCACGCATCCGTCGAACGGCGTGCTGCGGGTCTACGAGGCCCGAGTGCGCAACGTGCCCGGCCCCGAGGCGATCCGCCGGTTGCGCGAGGGCGTGATGCTCGACGATGGGCTCGCACGTGCGGAGGATGTGCAGGTCACGTCGCAGACGGACAAGAACTCCTGGGTGCGGCTCGTGCTGCTCGAGGGGCGCAACCGCGAGGTGCGGCGCTTGCTCGAGGCGGTGGGACATCCCGTCGTGCGGCTCAAGCGGTTGTCGTTCGCGGGGCTCGGTGTCGACGACGCGCCGCCGGGTGCGTGGCGCTTCCTGTCGCAGGAAGAGGTCGCAGATCTGCGACAACGCGGGCACGTCGGCGCGATCGGGCTGGACCTATTCCAGGGCGCGAAGAAGCCGCCGCGGCGCGGTCGGACGCGGCCACAACCCGGTCAGAATCAGCCTCGCGCACGCGAGCGCGACGATCGTCCAGGCGATCGCGACGAGCGCCCGCGTGATGGCTTCGACCGGGAGGGGTTCGATCGGGAGGGGTTCGACCGACGTGGGTTCAATCGATGAGACCGGAACGCGTGACAGTGGTCGTCGGAGCGCGACCGAACTTCATGAAGATGGCTCCGGTGTACAAGGCGCTTGCCGCGCGCGGACTCACGGTGCGCCTGGTGCATACCGGCCAGCATTACGATCCGAAGATGAGCGAGGTCTTCTTCGAGGAGCTCGGCATGCCGCGACCGGACGCCTTTCTTGGCGTTGGATCGGGCTCGCACGCCGATCAGACCGCGCGCGTGATGACGTCGTTCGACGCGGAGCTCGACGCGCATGCGAGCGATCTCGTGCTCGTCGGCGGGGACGTGAACTCGACGGTGGGCTGCGCCCTGGTCGCGACGAAGCGCTGGATCGCGGTCGGTCACGTCGAGGCAGGCCTGCGCAGCCGCGACTGGCGCATGCCCGAAGAGGTCAACCGCGTCCTCACCGATCACATGAGCACGCTCTGCCTCACGCCCTCGTCCGATGGCGACGAGAACCTGCGCGCCGAGGGCGTCGCGGAGTGGCGCATCCTCCGCGTAGGCAACTGCATGATCGACTCGTTGCGCGCGCACCTCGATCGCGCGAGGGCGCTGGGCGTGCCTGCGGCGCTCGGGCTCTCGCGCGGCAGCTACGTGGTGGTCACGCTGCACCGGCCCTCCAACGTGGATGAGCCCGCCAAGCTCCGAGGGATCATGGCTGCGCTAGGCGACGTGGCAGCGCAGCGGCCCGCTGTCTTCCCTGTGCATCCGCGCACGCGCGCGCACATCGAGAGCCAAGCGATCTCCGTTCCGACGGGCCTGCGCCTCGTCGAGCCGATGGGCTACCTGGCGTTCCTTGGTCTCATGGCAGAGGCGGGCGTGGTCCTCACGGACTCCGGCGGTATCCAGGAGGAGACCACCGCGCTCGGCGTGCCGTGCCTCACGTTGCGCGACAACACCGAGCGACCCGTCACGACCTCCGAAGGTACGAACCGCGTCATCGGCTCGGATCCCGCGCGCGTTGCGCCGGAGCTCGCGCGCATCCTCGCGGGTGATACGCCGGCCGGACGCGTCCCCGAGCTGTGGGACGGACACGCCGCCGACCGCGTGGCCGATGTCGTCACCGCGGGGTTCCGCGCGCTCATCGACGCCGCCTGACGACACCAGCACCTCGCCTGCTCGCACAGGGAACCCAAGCGCGGCTCACGCGTCCGCGTCGCGCCGCACGATCTCCATCAGCCTGCCGAGATCTCGCGAGTCGACCGCCATCAGCCGCAGCAGCGCGATGAGGCCTCGCAGCGCCCGCGGCCGCCGCAGCGAGATGCGCAGTCGTCCGCCGAAGAGCTTGCGCCCCACATTGACGCTGACTGGGTGCAACATGTGCGGCACACCGATGGTCATTGGAATGCGGGAGAGGGCGATGACCGTCTCGTAGTCCGCGTGAATGATCGCGTCGGCGTCCTCCGCGAGTCCGCCCCTGAGCAGCACCTGCTCGCCGTCACCCGTGACGGTCACCTCCACGCGGTCGTCGCCATCGCTCGCCACGATCGCGACGGTCGATCGGAAACCCGCGAGGTCCTTGGTACGCCTCGGATGTCGTAGGAGGTTCTGCGAGAGCAGATCGCCGAGCATCAACACGAGGCCATTCGATGTGCTGTCGGGATCGATGAGCACGCGAGGATCGCCCGTCGGACGCGTCACGTGGGCGGGTCTGTCGCCGGGCCTGCTGCCCACGAAGGCCGCGCGCCACACGGGCAGGACGTCATCGGCGCTTCGGATCGGACGCGGGTTGTAGACGATCGAGCCGTCGCTCAGCGTACCCTCGGCCAGCGTGCCGAGCGCCTCCTCCGCCACCTGCATCGACGCCAGAGACGTCTCGAGACCGCAGTGGGAGGCCAAGTCCCATAGCGCCCCCGCGAGCGCGTGAGCCGCGATACGATCGGACGCGAAAGGGCCGAGCCCCATTGCGTCCGCTGCGGCAACGTAGGGCTCCGGTGCGAACTCGGCGTTCCATACGATCACGTGGGGCAGGCAGATCGCATTGGCGTGGCCGTGGTGGAGCCCGTGCGACGCACCGACCGTGTGGGCCATCGCGTGCACGAGCCCGACCTGCGCGTTCGAGAAGGCCGCGCCCGCGAGCGTGGCCGCGAGCAGCATGTCCGAGCGCGCCGCCAGATCGCCGCCGTCGCGCACCGCCCGGAGCAGGGCACGACGGACGAGCCGTATCGCGTGCAGCGCCAGCGCGTCGGCGATGGGCTCTGCCTGAAGCGAGTGGAGCGCCTCGATCGCGTGCGTGAGCGCGTCGAGGCCCGTTGCGGCCGTCAGCCGGGGCGGGAGCGCCGACGTGAGCGTCGGGTCGAGGATCGCGACATCCGGGATGAAGTGGTGATCGCAGTAGAGGGTCTTCCTGTGCATCGCGTCGTCCTTTACGATGAACGCGTAGCTGACCTCGCTGCCCGTCCCCGCGGTCGTCGGCACGGCGACGTGCGGCGCGATGCGACGACCTACGCGCTGGAATCCCTGATGCCGCGCGAGTGGCCCGCCCTCCGCGAGCAGTAGCGCCACCCCCTTGCCGGTATCGAGCGCGCTTCCACCCCCTACGCTCACCACCGAGTCTGCACCGTGCCGTCGCGCGAGCTCGGCCGCCTCCTCCACGGTCGCGACCGGCGCATCCGGAACGACACCGTCGTAGACGCACGCCAGGCGGGCTCCGAGGGCCGCTTCGACGCGAGACGTCATGTTCGTGCGCTCGCGCAGGAAGCGGTCCGTCACGAGGACACAGCGCGTTCCACCAGCCCGGTCCAGCTCCAGCCCGGCTTCCCGCGCGCTCCCGAGCGCAAAGACGATCCGCGTCGGCAGCGTGAACAGGAACTCGAGCGCTGCGCTGCCCGTCGCCGACGCGGGAGACGGCGTCGCGGTGTCGGAGCGCGCGCCGGCACCGTCCGGAAACACCGTGTCGACTTGCGAAGCAGCTACCACCAGGGCCTGGGCCGCCTTGACGTAGCGGACGATCGCGGAGAGATCGCCCTGCAAGCGCAAGTGTCCCTGCATCATCGCCTTGATCGGATCGAGCTCGCCTCTAATCACCTGCTTCCAGCGCGCGAAGCTGCCGGTGATGCAGAAGGGAGCCGTCGCGGCCTCCGCCGCGCTGACCAGGCGGGCGGTGCGACAGCGGCCCTCGTGCACGTCGAGCCACACGCCCGCATCTTCGTCGAGTCCTGCTGCCCCCTCGCGCTGCGCGACAAGCGCGACCGGACCGAGGCGCCACTCACGGCCGTGCGATGCGTAGTCGCGCGATGCGTTGATGGCGTCGCGGTAGGCATCCAGCCACTCGGTCGAGGGGAACACCAGCGCCATGACGAACTCCCAACCTCGGGGCGGTCCCGCTTCGCGCGCAGTCTAGACGCGCATCGCACCGGGTCAATCCGGACGCGTCGGGCACGTGCATGGCCGAGAGACGCCGCGCACTGCACAGCGAGACGGCGCGCGCGGATCGCACGAGGACCAGGCGAGGCAGGCACACCTGCGACGCCACCGGGTCCTGGGGGAAAGGGCGGTGGCGTGGCGTGAGGAGGCTACGCGCGGTAGACGGGATCGTCGTTCGTATCGAAGAGATCCCTGTGCGCATCGAGCCGCTCGTCGAGCGTGAGGAGCTGTTGCGGCGCGACGCGCAGCTCGTTGCGGATCCGCCGGCCGAGCGCGCGCGTGGCGAGCACGTGTTCGCGTTGCGTCGGCGTGCGGCCCGTGCCGCCGTTGACGAGGAAGAGGTCGTAGTCGCCGGCCTTGGCCACGGGCGCACGGCTGCTGAGACCGGAGCCGGCCTTGCAGACCTCGACGCGGAGGACCTCGCCGGTGACGGAGTTGCGCAGGTCGATCGGCAACGCGCCCTTCGACACCGGATGGATCGCCGCGACGACCCAGGCCGCCGTCGTGTCTGCGGCGCTGCCGTGAGCCGGGCCGTTGCGATGGGCCGCGAGGGCCTTGCCCGCCGTGCCGATGGCGGCAACGCCGGCGACAGATCCGCCGAGGAGCGAGAGGAAGCGGCGACGCGAGAGGCCGGAAGCCGCAGTAAGGACGTCATTGTTGGTCATGGTATTCCCCCGAGTGAGACCGTGGACGAGTGTACGGGCGCATAAGACCTGTGTCAACGTTCGATCGCCCGCTTGCGGCTCGCCGGTGCGCTGCGTATGGTGCCGACCCCGGAGCCCCGCCCCGTGAGGTGGGGACCCGCCGCGCCGCACAAGCGCAGTCGATGGCGCGTGCAGGAGGTCACCTGAACCCGACCCGTCATCCCCCCGCGAGTTCGATTCCGCGAGGTCTGCTCAGCACCCTCGCGTGGTGTGTGGCGGCGTACACCACGCACGCGGTCGCTGCCCTGCCTCAGGCGAAGCCCTATGATCTCCGATCCTTCTCCAACGGGCGCGGGGCTGGCGTGGTCGACCTCGCGTCGGGGAGGCTCACCACGTTGCAGACCGCCCTGCACGCCAACGACGCCCCGGGCAAGCCAACGGCCGACCTGTGCTGGGACGCCTATTTTGGCCTACAGGTCGACGGGAACGCAGCCTGGCTCGACGGGAAGACCTGTTCGCAGCCGGCCTGCCAACCCGGCGCGCGCGGCTATGTGGACGCGTCCGGCGTCGTGCGGGACGAGCGCTCGCTCGGACCGGTGGTCTTGACGCAGCACACTTTTGCGCCACGCAGCCTCGCGAGACCGGCGGTCGTGCTGAGCGCCGAGGCGCACAACACCGATGCCGCCGCTCCGCACGGGGTGCGACTCGCCGCGCTCTTGAACTTTCACCTCGGCGCGGGCGCGCCGGACCCCGACTTCAGCGCAGAGCGCATCGTCGCGAAGGACGCCACGGGTAACGCGCGCACCCTCGTCGAGACCGGCGCGGGCAAGTGGTCGATGGTCTATCGAGCCTACCCCGTCGGATCGCACGAGGTCGTCAACCCGTGGAAGTCCTGGACTGCGGGCACGCTCTTCGGCGACGGTACCGACAGTGGCACCGGTAACGATCGCGTCGCGGGTTTTGCGGGTCCGCTCGTGACGCTCGCGCCCGGCGAGAAGGCAC
>Ga0172370_10003048_pt1 | contig 23541 bp, 25 predicted proteins | sample LakKiv5m_FD_114538 | JGI IMG/M metagenome (GOLD analysis project Ga0172370, IMG submission 114538) | Freshwater microbial communities from Kabuno Bay, South-Kivu, Congo - kab_022012_11.5m | ecosystem: Environmental > Aquatic > Freshwater > Lake | place: Democratic Republic of the Congo...
CCTGGGATGAATGCGTACGATTATCCCGCGAGGTTGGCAAAATTGTCGAAGAGAATTTTGCCATATATAGCCGAGCAGGGATTATACAGAAACCCCGGGCTTTAGCCCGGGGAGATTCATTGGTCATTGGGTATTGGTAATTAATTGGATATTGATCATTGGTAATTGGAAATTAATAAGCACACTATTAAGGAACCTCAAGGAACTTTTAAATATACTATGTATAAAGGCGTGTGATTGGTTGTAGCATGGTTTCTAAAGTATCCCTCGAATATAAGAAATCGCCGGTCCCCCATTATCTGGTAACAGGCTCACAGAAGAAACTGCATGGCTGGTATAATCGGCGGTACCGCGAGTGCACGTCTGAACGGCTCATTGTAAATCCGTATTGCGGTTGTAAGATAAATTGTTTCTTCTGCTATGCAAAAGCGCTCCCGGGTTATTTCTCCGCGTCGCACCGGCATCGGAATACCGTGTATGTGTTTAAAGACTTTGATCGGATTGTGCGCGAACAACTCGATTCTTTGTCGTACGCCAGTTGCGGGTATCTGTCGGCGGTTTCCGATCCTTTTCAAAAGATCAACGACCGGTATCGTTTGTCGGAGAAGATCATGAGGGTTTTCATAGACTACAACCTGCCGATAGAAATCGTCACAAAACAGCGCGTCCCGGATGAGGCGATAGATTTGCTGCGCCGGCAATCCGATTCATTTGCGCAAATATCGATTTTGACCATACACGAGAAATTGCGCAGGATCCTTTCTCCGGGAGCGGCCACGGTCGATGACGCGCTTGATACGATCCGGCGCCTTCACCGGAGCAATGTTTATTGCGTGGGGCGGATCGACCCGGTTGTTCCGTACATCACTGATGATCCGGCGTCATTGCGTAAGCTTATCGAGACTCTCGCGGATCGCGGTGTTGCGCATATTATCGCTTCCGTGATGGACATTCCCCTGAATTTGTACCGTCATGTTTTAACGGTTGTCCGGCAGCGCTGGGGTCGTTCCATGGAGCAGCGGTATCGAAGGTTATATTCTGAGCGCATAGGGTCTTTGCAGGCGGCTTGCGGGTACCGGGAAGGGCTTTTTTCCCTGCTGTCTGCGGAAACAAAAAAAAGAGGCATGAGTTTCGCGTTGTGTATGGAATTTAAGCGGCAAGGAGACCTGATTGCCGGAATGAATCAACAGTACAGCACTTCGTATAATTGCGAAGGGAAAGATGTCCCGTTGTACCGGAGGAAAGGGGACCGGTTTTATCCGATTGAGGGTTGTAAAGGAAACTGTTTGCGGTGTGATTCTTTTGTCTGCGGTCTTCCTCGATTTAATCATCAAAGCGGAAAGACCTGCCTGGCATTGGCGCTTAAAGATTATAACTAGTTGATTTGATAGCGTTTACAGACATAGTGAGTGCAGGGTATGTTTTTACTCAAGTTTTTCGGTATAGTTCCGATAATATAAACGAGAGGGAAGATATGGATAAAGCAATTCAGACCGCATTGAGTGGAATAAAAGCACATCTGACGATGATGGATGCTACGGCGCATAATATTGCCAATGTAAATACCGATAATTTTCATGCCTACCGGGTTACCTTACACGAGGTCAATCCGAATGGCGTAGAGGCCCAAATAGACCGGCCGAATGCCCCCGGCGGACACCGTTATGTGAATGAGGGTGATACTGCCGTTGAAGGATCGAATGTCGATCTTGCCGGAGAGATGGTAAGTCGTATAGTTTCTGAAAGTTCAATAAAGGCCAGCGTAGAATTGATAAAGTCTCAGGATGAGATATTAGGTACTGTTTTGGATATTCTTCGATAAATCTTCCCCGGATATATACTCAAAACGTAACTGATTGATAGAACATGTGTTATGGGTATTTTTGTTGATGCCGAACGGGTGGATTTATATACCACTTCATGGTATATTTTATCTAGTGCTACCGTATGTTATTTGAAATGATACACTGTAGCTCTTTTGAGTATTTGCTCAAAAGGAGTAAAGGGCAAACCATCTGAAAAGTTGGGACCCCCGAGATGCCGGGGCTATGGGCGGACAGCGCCCATAGGCAAAGCTCTAGTGCCTACATTCCGATTCTTTAATCGGAATACGGCAGACTGGCCGCCAAAATGTATGCGCAAAAAGCCCCCCGGATTATGATGGTTTGTCCAGAAATGATCCGGGGGTTTTAGCTGAATAAGGGGGAGTAAAAAGCGTGAATCACGATCAACATATTGCACAGGGTGAGAAAATAGTCGTCATGTTAAGTGCGGCGGAAATTGCTTTTGCGCAGCAACTTATGCAGGAGGTCTTTTATCCGCAAGCCTTCACACTCTCGATGTCGGAAGTCGTTGAAATCGTGTTTTCTACGGTCAGGGAATGTTATAACGGTGCCCGCGATCATCCGCTGGCAAAAGATGAAATCGTTAAAAAAATCCTTGATCAGATGCACGTTCGTAAGGAACGGAGAAAATTCCTGCGGCTTAAGAAATCCTTCATCGCGGGTTTTCGTAAGATTGAAACAACGACCGATTTCTCAATAGCCGAGACCGAGAATGTCGGATTAGGAGGATTTAAGATAGATGTTCCTTATTTGATTACTCCGCTGGCTTGTGGACAGGTCATAGAGATCAGTCTTAAAAACTCTCAGGAAAATCATGAGCCGTTGAAAGGCATCGGTAAAGTCGCATGGTTGAAAAAGAAAGAGCACTCGAACGGCTATGAGATCGGCATTATGCTTTCGCATATCAAAGAAGAAGATAAAGCCAAGCTTCAGCAGTTTTTGGAAGAAGACAAATCCACCGAAAAATAATCTTCGCGGTGCGGCCCTATTCCTGATAAACCTTACTCCAACCTCGTAGCGGTTGTGTTTAAAATCAAGTGTTTTGTAACCGCCAGGATTCATTGTTCTTTAACATAGTGTTTAAAATTATCACCAATTTTCTCATAGCTGCAACCAAAGCAATCATTTTAGGCTTACCTTTGGTTACCAGATGTTCATAAAAAGCTTTTATTTTTTTGTTATATTGAATAATAGAAAGCATGGCCATGAACAATGCGGTGCGGACTGTCTTTCGACCCGACCCGGTCATGCGTTTCCCACGGAACTGACCGCTGTCTCTGTTCATGGGAGCAACGCCGATGAGGGCGGCAACCTGCCGGCGGTTGAGGGTTCCCAGTTCCGGTAGGTCAGATATGATGACTGCGGCAGTTGTTTTGCCAATGCCCGGCACCGAACTTATACGGTCAATTTTATCTTTCATGTCCGGTTCCGTGCTCATAAGATCAGTAATCATTGTTTCGATACTTTCGATCTCACTAGTGAGTTTTTGAATGACGGCTTCAACGCTTGCGATGATTTCAGGCAGAAAAGCCTGTTCTTTGTGGTTTTTTTCTGCGGCCCGGGCGGCAACAAGTTGCCGACGTCGAGAGGTTAAGGCGGACAGTTTTTCCTGCTGTTTTGACAAAAGAGGCCTGACTTCGGGCATGATGGCTTCTGCGTAATGCGCGATGATCGCGGCATCGATCGCATCGGTTTTAGCTAATTCACCGGTGGCTTTGGCAAAATTACGAATATACCGAGGATTAACAATGGCCACGGGCAGTTTCGCAGCGGCTAATTCAGCTACCAGGAGGCGTTCATATCCGCCCGTTGCTTCTAGTACTATGAGCGTTGGTTTTTGCTCCTTGATCCAGGACACCGCTTTGCGCAAATGGCCCTTGTTCATTTCAAACTTTTTGCATGTTTTGGTTTCATGGATGAACAGATCAAAGCTTTCTTTTGAAACGTCGATACCGATATTACATGATGCACTCATAGGGATATCCTTCCTTGTGATTCGGGCTCGATCTCTCGGCCCATGCGGTTGTTCGGACTTATGAGTCAAACCTTGGATCGGATCATGCTACGAACGAACTTTAAAAATTCAAGGTTGAATCGATCTCGATCCAAAATCTCATTATAGTAGTCGCTTGCTATCATACAAGGTTGGAGTTCTTGGTAATATATCTTGGCCCACGTTCCCATTTTTAGTTTAGATTTTCCCCCATTGCAAAACATGTACTACTTTTTCTAAATAATAAAAGAAATTATTACAGATTCTTTAAAATGCATTTCTTGATATAATAGGAATCAATAACACAAATAAGATGATAGAAGAGATCACTGCCAAGAATTTCTCACGTTACGGTTGGGTCATTGAATATCCCCAGCGTAGATCCGCCAGCTCTAAGATAAATCTCTTCCGTATCGTTTTACGTGAACGGAAGAAATCAGGGTGGAGGATCGCGTATCTGGTTGTGCGGGATAAACAGTTGAACCGTTTGGAGCAGCATCCGGGGTCATATGAAAGTTTTGAACCAGTCCGCGGCCGGAGTATTCTTTTCGTTGCCACGGCAAAAGATGAGACGAAGATAAAAGCTTTCTATTTGGATGTTCCGATCATCCTGCGCAAAGGGATATGGCACGGTATCATCACGTGCGGAAAAGAAACGGATGTCAAGATCTCGGAGAACGCGAACGTGCAATGTGTCTATTGGAAGTTGTCACATCCTTTGAGTAGATACGCCGACCGTGCCGTTGAAAGACGGTAATTGTCCGGTTTTTTTGACTTGATTCCCAGATTGTTATAGTGTAAAATTGCTTTCTTACCGGTGTAAAACAAAAAAAACGGAGGAAATATGCGTCAGAGTAACTTATTTCTTTGGGTAAGTATATTGTGTATGGCCGGTACTGCTTATGCCCAATCGCCCGTCGGAACAGCGGTCCCGCAGACGGTGAAGCCGGAAATTAGCCAGGCGGAAAAGAGAGACGAGCTAAAAAAGATCATTATTCTTATATCAGAGCAGAACATCGAAGGGCCGCAACGTGCCTGGTGGGCAAGCGAGATCGATCTTTCGACGGTTGAGGCCGCGCTGGCGACCCGCTTATTGGCTGAAGGCTATGAGATCATTGAGCCTTCCAGTGTGCAACAGGTGATTGAAAAGAAACCGGCATTTCGAACGGTCGCTTTATCGGAAAAAGATGTTGTCCAACTGGGTAATCTTTCTAACGCGCAGTACGTCATTGTAGGAAAAGCAGTTGCCTCCGCAGGCGGGAACGTGCCGCAATCAACGATGCGTTCTTGTTTTGCGAATATCACGGCGAAAGTGATCCGGATCCCTGACGGGAAAGTGCTCGCGTATTTGGATGCTGCGGGGAATTCCGCGCACCTTGATGTAATCAGCGGTGGAAAAGAAGCTTTAACCCAGGCTGCGCAGGCACTCGGGGTTAAAATAACGGACGCGTTGAAAAAGGGAAGGAGCTCATTATGAAGCGTATTGTCGGTATGAATATATGCGTGTGTCTTCTTATGACGTTGGCCGGATGCGCAACATTAGATCAGATGACTCAGCCTACGGCTCAGGTCGATAATACCGCGGGGACGGCTCCTTTGCCTCCGTATTCCGGACCGAAGGCCCGTATAGCGGTTGCGGATTTTGATGTGAAGGCAGCCAAAGCGACCCATGAGATCGGGTCAGGTTTACGTGAGATGTTGGTCACGGCGCTGATGAACAGCAACCGGTTTTCCGTTGTCGAGCGCCAGGTGCTGAATGCGGTGATGCAGGAACAACAATTGGCCGCGTCCGGAGCCGCTGATCAAACAGGCGGCGGAGCACAGCGGGGAAAGATCAAAACGGCAGATCTGATCATTACTGCCGCAGTTACGGAATTTGAACCGGAAGCATCCGGAGGATCTGCCGGAATCGGCGGCGGAGGCGGTATCGGCGCGGGTATTCTGGGAGGATTACTCGGCGGCTCGATGAATAAGGCTCATATGGCTTTGGACATCCGTATTATCGACGCTTCGACTTCAGAAGTCCTTGCGGCTACCCGGGTTCAGGGGCAAGCGACCGATATTGCCGGAGGCATCATGGCGGGTTATTTTGGTGGCTGGGGATTGGGCGCGGGTTTAGGAGGCTATAAAAATACTCCGATGGAGAAAGCGATCCGTACCTGTATTATAGAAGCGATCCGGTACATTTCTCAGACTATTGCACCGACGTATTATAAATATTAGCGCACTGTTTAATTAATTTTTACCTGGATTGCTTCAGGTAAAAATTAATTATTCCCTTTACCAGAATACCACGGGCACGTCAGCGCTGCTGCCAGGCCCGTGGATGAATGGTTGAACGGGACGTCGCCCCACACGGGCGGCAACAGGGACTCACGGTTTTTACCCGTGAGGGCTCCAGTACATGCGCTTATACCGCGCTGACTTGATTGTCGATACATGATGCGTGGGATGAGAAGAAAGACCCCGTATGAAGAAGACCGTTATCGCGATATTGTTGGTCATAGAGGCGGCGTTGCTCGGTATCGCGGGATACCTGGCCGTTCGTTATTCTGAGAATAAGAAGATGATCACGGCCTTGGTAAAGAAAGTGGAGGCTCTTGATCAGGAGAATAAAACGCTGATCGCTACACGTAAGCGGCTCGAAGGTGAATTAAAAGGGCAAACGGCATCAGGCCTCAAAGCTGCCGAAGATAAGAAACAGCTGGAAGAAAATGTCTTGCGTTTGCAGGGGCAGTTGCAGATTATTGAAGGACTTAAAGAAGGAGACCCGCAGGCTTTGCGCGTGCGGTTGAAACAATTGAAAATAAATCTCTCCGACCGGCTACCGGAAAACCAGTCACCGGATGCCGTTGTATCTGCCGTGGTATCTGTTGCGCCACAGGAAAATGATCTTCACGCAGAAAATCGAAAGCTTTTGGATGAAACGTTCAAGGATTTGGATGGGCTGTCTCAGAATAATAAGGGGATCGCCTATAGCCGCTCCCGGCAGTTTGATAAAGCTATCGAGGCGTATGAAAAAGCGTTGCAGCGTAACCCTCGTGACGCAGAAGCTCTTTATAATCTGGGATTGCTGTATGAGCAGGGGAAAAAAGATGCTGCGAAAGCCATTGAATATTATAAAAAGTATCTTGAACATGCGCCTGCCGGCGCTGATGATCGGGATGCCGTGCAAGGGACCATCGGTAAATTGGCGACGTTCGGTGTTACGAATGAGCATCGGGTTGTGAATAAAGTGTTGCTTAATTCCGTTTCCAATGGTAAATAAGTAAGATAGGAAAAGGAGGTACGTTATGATACGTAATGCAGTGTTAGGCTTTATTATTTTTGCATTGTGTGTAGGTTGCGGCGCGGCACGTAAAAAAGTGGCGCAATCTCAAGTGGAAGAGATGCAGGGGCATATCAGCAGCTTGGAGACTGAATTGGAGCGAAAAGACGAGAAGATCAAGAGTCTTGAAAGCGAAGTGGAGAGTACGAGCAGCAAGCAGTCAAACGTTTTTGAAAAAGGAGTGATCACTCCTTCAAAGAAGAAAGAATCGGCCGGTAAGTTTACGATGAAACAGGTCCAGACGGCTTTAAAAAACGCCGGATTTTATAAAGGAACGATTGACGGGAAAGCTGGCAAGAATACTAAGAAAGCGATCAAGGCGTTTCAAAAGGAAAACGGGCTTAAAGCTGATGGTGTCGTCGGTAAGAGGACATGGTTGAAGCTTAAGAAGCATTTATAACGTTATTCACTCAGCAGATTCCCTGAAGGGATCTGAGTCGTGAAGATCAAACCGGGCCACGTGCATGCACGTGGGTATCTATGACCGGAGCTTCTTTTTGCCAATACGAGCGGATTGGCTTCGTTGTATAGTCATAGTTTACGATTGTGAGGGCGTGTCGTTTCTTAAAAGCCTGTGTGGATGTCTGCGTCCGAAATAACCTAAGAATACCCGTGGGTAAAAAGAAGATCGTATTCGTTCTGATCGCCGCGTGCATTACCGTTGTTCCTGTTTCGGTTTATATTTCCCGCCGCTATCATCAGTTTCAGGATGACCAGAAAAAGAAACAGATCGCCGATTCGATACTCAGAAAAAAGAGATTACTTTGGCATGCGTTGAGCCGGGCGCTTGAACAAGAGATCGGGTCTTTCAACGGGGACGTCGGATTAGTAATAAAAGACCTGACGACCGGATGGGAGATCTCTTACAATAAGAATAAGACCTTCCCTTCGGCAAGCCTGGTCAAGATCCCGGTTATGATCGCTTGCTTTTATGCTATGCAGGAAGGGAAGTTTCAGTTAGCCGACACGATTTCGCTTTCCCGGGATAAGATCACCGGCGGATCAGGCGTGATAAAAACGATGAAACCGGGCGCTTCTTTCACGATCGAAGAGCTGCTGGATCTGATGATCACCCGTAGTGACAATACGGCTGCCAATATCCTGATATCGATGCTGGGGTTTGAATATTTAAATGCGACCTTCCAGCGGCTTGGATTAACCGAAACAAATATCGCGCGCAGGATGATGGATTTTCATCTCAGGAACAAAGGGGTCGATAATTTTACGACTGCGGCAGAGATGGCTTCTTTGCTGGAGCATCTTTATCGAAAGAAGATCATCAATGGCGATGTCTCGGAAATGTGTTTGACGTTTCTTAAACGTCAACAAGTGAAAGATCGGATCCCCGCGAAACTGCCTTCCGACGTTGTTATTGCGCATAAGACCGGCTTGGAGAAATATGTTTGCCATGACGTCGGCATCGTATTTACCGTCAAAGGAGATTACCTGATTTGCGTATTGACAAAAGGGGAAGACGGCAGCCGCAGGGCCAAAGAACTGATCTCAACGATCGCTTTATACACCTATTCCTGTGTTGAATAGCATCAAGATCCTTACGGAAAGAAAAATGTTGCGAAAACGACAGATGTGATTATAATAAAATATCATGGAAGAACAGAATCGAGAACGTAGAAGATGTGTCCGTTTTGATACGTCTCTGGATGTTACGATTAAACAAAGTTCTTCGGAGTATCAGGGTACTATCAAGAATTTCTCCCGCCACGGTCTTAAAGTCTATCTGTCCCAATTAGATGCGCTTTCTCAGGGTCTCCTGGAAATGTCGATTAAGAATCCCCGTAACGATACGTATATCGCTGCGTCGGGAGAAGTGTTGTGGAAACGCATTATCGGGTCGGATTGTGAGTTAGGAGTGCGTTTCAAAGAAATTTCTCCGGAACAAAAAGCGGTGTTATTGGATTATACGTATCGCGATTGGGTAAAAAGAAAAAGGGAAGCGGGATCGTAGGATACTATGGATACTTTAACGCTCGACAAGACTGCCGGAAGCGCCGACCGAAGAAAGTCGGCCCGGGTAGACGCGGCATATGCTTTTGAAGGAAAAAGATGCAGCAGTCAATCTACCAGATTCCTTGAGCCGAAAGTATATGGGATGTCGAAGAATATCAGCGCGGACGGCATCCTGTTTCAAACAAAAGAGTATTGCACGGTGGGAGACCTCATTAAGCTTGAATTGAAGCTTTCCGGTTGGGAGCGGTATAATCCGGGTTTCTATAAAAATGACGCATTGTCATATTCACAACCTCTCGTCGCGTTAGGCACGGTTGTACATGTAAAAGCTTTGTTTTCGGGATATTATCAGGTCGGGGTTTGCTTGACGGGGGTAGATGAGGGACACCGTTGGGCGTTAAGGGAATTTCTTAAACGTAAACAAAAATAGATTATTCTTCCGCGAGTGAAGAAGTCCACAGATACTCCGTATTCTTAATACACAAACGGTGTGTGAGGGAAGCTTAAGGGGTATACGTGGCTAAAACCGACATAAGGATACAGGAATGACTTTTCAGAAAAAGTTGACGTATGCTTTTTTGGGTATCACCGTGTTAGTCCTTTTATCGGGTGTCGTCGGTTACCTGATGCTGCAGGTATCAGGTAAGTCGAGCGATATCATCGTGAAAGGAAAAGCTCCCATCCAGTACGCGGCTTTGAATGCCGCTTTCTCGGTCGCGAACGCGCAGAAATATATTGAAAAGTATGTTTATTTGAAAGGCGATTCCCAGGAGATCGACTATTTGATCAGAAAATGGAGCGATGAATTTTTGATGTGGCTGATGGCGATCCGGTACGGGACTAATTCCGACAAATTCAAGAACAGTGAAAGCGCCAAAGTCCCGGCGGCGCGTAATCTAAAGATGGTCATCCCGGAAGGTTCGTATCAGGTAATAAAGATCGTCGATCAGGTCCTCCAGCGCGGAGAGAAGTTTAGAAAACATGTCGACGAGTTGGTCGTCAATCAACGGTTCCTCATTAAATATACGGCGATCCTGAACGACACTGAGTATGGTTTGGACGAGCTTCTGGATAAAATGCAGTTAGAGCATGTGCAATGGATGAAAGGATTAAAAGACGCGGTCAATGTCGATACGCAGTTTGAACTGTGTAAAGATATCAAGCAGACTCTTACCGGCAGGTGGGCGTCCAAATACAAAGTTGACGATCCGGATTTAACGCAGCAGGTCGCAGAATTCAAGAAGGGGTATGAAGAATTGTTTGTTTTGGCCCGGGAGATAAATAAAACGTCCGGTTATGAAGACCGTACGAGGATATTCAACCGGATCCTTATGTTGAATTTGAAAGTGGAGCGGAGTTTTAATAAGATCGAGACGTATATTACGCCAATCTATAAGGGGTTTTATAAGCGTAAAGAAGGGATACTTGCTAGTCTTAATGATGATGTCTGGCAGATAACCCGCCAGATCGATGAGCTTGTCGACCGGATCGATAAAGAGATGAAAAGTACGATCAAAGAAGTCGAGAAAACAAAAATAGGCGCGCAGATCGTATTGCCCGCGATCACGGTCGCCGGGTTCTTAGTCGCGTTGTTGCTGGCTATCGTTATCAGCAAGCCTTTCGTCAGCGCGGTGAAAGAAGTCGAGGACATAACGAAAAAAGTGGCTGACGGGGATTTGATGAACAAGGTCGAAGTTTTCTCGAAAGACGAAATCGGGTCTTTCTCCCAGAATATTAACGTCATGATCGACGGATTGCAGTCGCTGATCCTGCAGATCAAGAATGTTTTTTCGCAGGTAGCTACTCATACCGCCGAGATCTCGGAAAGTTCCCAACAGATCTCGCAGGGAGCGCAGCAGCAGGCAGCTAGTTTTGAGGAATTGTCGAGTTCTATTCAAGCGAACGCGACGAATTCGCAGCAAGCGAATGATATCGCCCAGAAAGCTGCCAAGAGCGTGGAGCGGACCGGCGTGAGCATGGAAAAGATGATGGAAGCAATGAACGCGATCGAGAAAAGCTCAAAACAGATCTCCAGCGCGGTCATCCTTATTACCGATATCGCCGAGCAGACGAATTTGCTGGCATTAAACGCCGCGATCGAAGCTGCCAGAGCCGGTGAACATGGCAAGGGTTTTGCGGTCGTCGCCGATCAAGTGCGCAAACTTGCGGAGCAGAGCGCGCTGGCCGCCAAAGAGATAAAGAATGTGGTTAAAGAAACGTTTACGCATGTTCAGGGAGGAGTGGAGTTGTCGCGCGAAGCAGGAGATGATTTAAGGAATATTGTTGTGGAGATCACCCGGGTCGCAGAACAGCTGCAATCGATATCAGTCTCGACACAGGAGCAAGCCGCGACGATGGAAGAGAATAGTTCAATAACTCAAACCAATGCGATGGCTGCCGAAAAGATGGCTAATTTTAGCGGTGAGATGCGTTCGCAAGTCGATACGCTTAATTCTCTGATCAATCGGTTTAAGATCCAGGACGGTACCGTGCACTTCGCGTCATCGCGGCCGCATGAAGCGGATGATTCAGCGCAAGCTCATTCTGAGGCTGTTTCGGATACCGTTAGCCATGAGCATACGAGAACGCAGAGAGATTCCGACGAAGAAGAATTAAAAATCGGTTCATAAACGGGAAGGACCAGCCATGAGTGAAGAAGTGACCCGGACCATAGAAGCAGAACATAGCGGGGTGGTTCAATTAGTCTGTTTTAATCTCGCCGAAGAAGAATATGCTATCGATATTACCAAAGTACAGGAAGTGCTTCGTCTGCAGAAGATCACGCCGGTTCCGCAGATGCCCGATTTTGTGTTAGGCGTGGTCAATATCCGCGGGGATGTCATACCGGTGTTTGATTTACGGCGCAAGTTCAAATTGACCGAAAAGGCGCCGGATAAACATACGAAGATCATGATCGTCAATGTGTCCGGTTTGTATATCAGCATTGTTGTCGATAAGATCTTGGATAATATTAAATTGGATGCTATTCATATCGATTCGTCTCCGAACGTAAAGATGAAGATGGAGCGTGATTGCGTTAAAGGAGTAGGACTTTTTGATAGCCGGATCATTATCGTATTGGACCTCATGAAAGTCCATGAGCACATCCAACAGTCAATAAAGAGCTATCAGGTCAAGAAAGATGCCCCGGTCATCGGGGACATTCGTGCCGCTTAGCTTTCTTGATCTGAAAAATGATCCGGTCACGGAGCCGCCCGGTATATCCTGGAATTAATACTTCGTTTTTTCCTGCCATACGGTACAATATCAATTATTCCCTTTACTAGAATACCACGGGCTATGTCCGTGAGTGAATGATTGGAAGGCCCCGTGGAATCCGGAGGATTCCCGGGATAGAGTCCCCGAAATCGCCGCCCGGTCGGGATGGCGATTTCGGGGGAGACGTCGCCCCACACGGGTGTATAACAGGGACCCACGGGTTTCACCCGTGGGGGTTCCAGTGTGAGATAGTGCGCTATGTGCATACCAAACGTATTTCATGCGATGAGGGTCGAAGTGCCGCGTCAGTCGATTTACCGGCGGTTAGGATCCTGTCCTTCCCTGACCCGGATATCTGCGGACCGGCAACGCACGGTTGATGAAGCTATTGATGAAGCCGTTCAAGTTATTCAATTGCAGGGGGCCTACTGCCGTGCCGGCATTACCGAGCGTTCAGGGAATCAGGTGCTTTTAGATACCGGCGACCGTTTTGTCAGCCGGGATATCGTGACGTTTCTTCAGAGGTGTGATGAAGTGTTCTGTATGGCTGCGACTTCGGGTCCTGATATCGTTGATCAGATACAGCGTTTGAGTACGGTCGAAGATACGACAAAAGCGGTTATTTTTGATGCGGTAGCCAGTGAGATGACCGATGCGGCCCTTCAATGGCTGATGGAATATGCCCAGCGGCAGATGTACCGTCAGCAACGGTTGTTGATGAAGAAACGTTTTTCCTGCGGCTACGGTGATTTTTCTTTAGCGCATCAGAAGGTCTTTTATACCCTGTTACATTTGTCAGAGTTGCATATTACTTTAACTGAACAGTATATTTTGATCCCGGAGAAGAGCGTAACGGCGTTAAGCGGTATCTATTCCCGTTCCGCGAGTTCACCGGACCATACCGATGGTTGACGGGGCACCGTTCCCGTGGAGTTTCAGCCTGCATGAGGCCGTGATTTTAAGTGGAGATATGGGCTCTCCATGATAAAATATACCCTATGAAGAAGAATACGCGCATTCAGTCACTCTTAAGAAAGAAAATCGGGATATTAGACGGCGCTGTCGGTACGCTCTTGCAGCAGCAAGGCATGCCCGCCGGGGTCAGTCCTGAAGTATGGGCATTCCAGCATAAGGAAGTATTGAGCCGGATCCACCACCAGTATGTGCAGGCAGGGTCGGATATTATCTATTCCTGTACGTTCGGAGCAAATCGCCTCAAATTAGCCCATTATTATAATGGTAATATCCGGCAGTTGAATGCCGCGTTAGTGCGCATTGCTAAGAAAGCCGCGGGGAATCAGGCTTTTATTGCCGGAGATATCGGGCCGACCGGGCAATTCATAAAACCCTTTGGCACGATGGATTTTGACGAAGCCGTGGATGTCTATAAAGAGCAGGTCAGGGGCCTTTTGGAGGGCGGCGCTGATGTACTGGTCATTGAGACGATGATGGACATTCAAGAGGCCCGGGCAGCTTTGATCGCCGTGCGGGAAGTGACTGATGTTTTTACCATGGTGACCATGACCTATGAGAAGGACGGCCGGACTTTAAACGGTACGGATCCGGTGACTGCGTTGATCACGTTGCAGAGCTTGGGCGCGGATGCCGTCGGATGTAACTGTTCCACCGGCCCGGAAAATATGCTTCATTTTATCACGTCGATGAAACCGTATGCGACAGTCCCTCTGGTTGCGAAACCAAACGCGGGGGTGCCGCGTCTGGAACAAAGCGGTACGGTTTTTGATATGGACCCCCGGCGTTTTGCGTCTTACGCCAAGGAATTTGTCCAGAAAGGCGTTAATCTGCTGGGCGGCTGTTGCGGGACAACGCCGGCGCACATACGGGAATTGACGAAACGCCTGAATGGCCGGAAGCCGGTTATGCCGGTCCGTGAATCTTTGGCGGCATTAAGTTCGACGCAGCACAGCGTTATATTAGAAGAAAACCGGCCGTTTCTTATTATTGGGGAACGGATCAATCCGACAGGAAAGAAACCGCTTCAGGAAGCATTATCACAAGGACAGTTCTCGTTAGTCCGGACTATGGCAAAGGAGCAGGAAGCCGCCGGGGCCGAGGTATTAGATATCAATGTCGGCATGCCCGGCATTGATGAGAAGAAAATGATGCTGCAGGCTTTAAGCCTTGTGGCGACGAGTACGGTATTGCCGGTAGCGGTTGATTCAGCGTATCCTGATGTTGTCGCCGCCGCGTTACGAGCGTATCCGGGAAGAGCTTTGGTGAATTCCGTGTCCGGAGAACAGGCAAAGATGAAAAAACTGTTTCCCCAGGTTAAAAAGTACGGCGCGATGGCGATTTTATTGCCGTTACGCGACAAAGAGCTGCCGGTGACGATGCTGCGCAGGAAAGAGATCATTCTTTCTTTGTGCAAATGCGCGCAACAGTACGGCCTTTCGAAAGATGATCTGATCGTCGACGCGTTATGCATGACGATCTCAGCAGATCCGATGGCCGCGATAGAGACATTAAAGACCATTGCTTGGTGTACCGATATTTTACGTTGCCGTACCAGTATCGGTATTTCGAACGTTTCTTTTGGGATGCCGCAACGTTCATGGGTGAATGCGGCATTTTTAGCCATGGCAGTTACCCGGGGTCTGACGATGGCTATTGCCAATCCTTCCAGTAAGGAATTAATGCACGTAAAGATGGCTTCGGATGTTTTGAGAGGCCGGGATAAGGATTCGACGGCTTTTATATCGTATTTCTCCAAGAATACGCAGCCCGCCGGGGCGCAGGAAAAACTCGCAGTATCGTTGTCACCGTCAGAGAGGATCCATCGCGCGGTGATGGAAGGGAACCGGGAGGACATCGTCAGTTATTGTGAGGATGCGATGAAATCCGGCGTGCCGGCTGCGGATATTGTACAGACAATCATGATCCCGGCGATCAACGCGGTCGGCGGGTTGTTTGAGAAGAAAGAATATTTCCTTCCGCAACTTATCGCCAGCGCGGAGGCGATGAAAAAAGCCATGTCGTATGTGGAGCCGTTGCTTGAGTCTCAGTCTGCCGTTACGCGGAAAGCGACGGTTTTGCTGGCTACCGTAGAAGGGGATATCCATGATATCGGCAAGAATATCGTCGGATTGATGCTTAAGAATCACGGGTATAACGTTATCGATCTGGGAAAAGATGTCGCGAAACAGAAAGTTCAGGACGCCGTGCAACAGTATCAACCGGTCATCATCGGTCTTTCCGCGTTGATGACGACGACTATGGCGGCGATGAAAGATACTATTGAATATCTCCGGCTGAAAGGATTTACCGGGTCATTTGTCGTGGGCGGCGCGGTCTTGAATCCGTCCTATGCCGAGGCTATGCAAGCGCAGTATGCCAAAGATGGCGTTGATGCCGTGCGTGTTTTTGAGCGGATTTCTTCGTCTTTTTCTCCTGCCTAATCAAGATATCGATACTCTAAATTTTGTAAGATTCTTTTAAAATTATCAATGTCCAATTACCAATACTACTAATCAATAATCAAGTGAGAACCCTCCCCGAAGTATGAGGGGATTACCAATTTCCAATATACAGATAGGAATTCCGTGTTTCTATTTCCTGTTTTAATTGATAATTGGATATTGGAAATTTATTGGGTATTGATCATTGGTAATTGGAAATTAAGGACCACAACATTAAGGACTATCCTGAGTTTCAAGGAACTATTAAGAATTCCCTTACGAGTTTCGTAACCGGGTAAGAAGGTTGCAAAAGACGTTGGGGGGTTATCTTCTTTCTAAAAGTACCCCTGTCTCAATATGCGGGGTCTGGGGGAAGAAATCATACAGCCGGACGGCTTTGATCGCATACGATTGAAGCAGTATCTGGAGATCACGGACCAGCGTTGCCGGATCGCAGGAAAGATACCATATCTTTGGGGCTTTCTTCTCGGCGATACTTTGACAAAGCTGAGGCTGTAATCCTTTCCTCGGCGGGTCGACGATCAGGATATCGACGGGAAATTTCCGGTAGTGCGTCAGCCACTGTTCGCACGGCATACGATCGAGGATGACATTCGTGAGTTTGTTCCGGGCGATATTCTTTTCCAGGTAGGCAGTATTGTATATTTCTGAATCTACGGCCAATATCTGAGCTCCTTTTTTCGCGAAGATCAGACCGAAAGTCCCGACTCCGCAGAAGAGGTCCGCGACGGTATCGGTATTTCGTATGTGCAGAAGATTTTCCATGTCGGTAATAACGCGTTGGAGGCAGGTAGTATTGACTTGAAAGAAAGACTGGGCACCGAAAAGAAAAGAGGCCCCATGGAGCGATTCATTCAGATAGGAGGCCCCGAACAAGGTTTTTTCCTCGAAGCGGTCGTTCGACGGGATCAGCCCGACGATGCCTTGTAGAGGAAAAGAAGAGATCATGTCCGGCGCTTCTTTGCCGATACGCCGCTCGTCGGCAGGTGTGAGCCCATATAAAGCCAGGAGCATCTTTTTTTCGGCTGTTTCCCGCAAGAGGACCTCTTTGACCGAATATATCTTGGATTTTTGCAGAAATAAGCGAAGGTACAGCAAATAACTGTTCATTTGATCGGATACCAGAGCACAGGATTGGACCGGCGCAAAGCTGTTTCTTGTTTGAGGAATATGATACGCCCACTGCGCGACTTTCTTTTCCCAAAAAAGATGCAGGTTGATCTTGTTTCTATATCCCCATTGCTGGCCAGACGCGGATACCGCGATTTCCGGGAGGTCTGTCTTGAGACGGTGCGTGAACATTTCCTGCAGCTGTTGTTTTTTTATCTGGAGCTGGTAATCATAAGAAATATATTGGTAGGGGGCACATACTTTATAATGTTCGCAGCGCGGTTTCTGACGATGCTTCGAAGGATTGACGCAGTGTACGGTTTCAGCCGTATAAAAGTTCTTCTTGTCGGCCAGATCCTTGATCTCGATTGTTTCGCCGGGGAGGCCTTCATCCGTAAAAAGTACCTTTTGCTCGTAGCGGGCCAGGCTTTTGCCGGGATAGACTATCTTTTCGATGGTTACTTCCATTGAGGTATTATAACCTAGAATCCGGGTTAACCCAAATAATGCCGCATCGAGGCATTATTTGCCCAAAGGGTCGACCGATAAAATCGGAAGATTTTATCGCGTTTTGTCGAGGTTACCCAAAAAATAAACCAATACCATTTGGTGCTAAAGTGTTGTTTAACAACCTTTGAAATATCAATACGTTATTGATGAATCGCTCGTCAGACTGCATTTTTGGGTTAAACCAGAGGCATCCCTTTTCAATTGAGATATTACTGGTATAATAGACCCAGAGAATGCTTGCTGTACAGCAAGCATTCTCTGCCCAAAGGGCCGACTCCCATAATCTTATAAATGATATTTCTGAGCGGGACGTCACCTTTTGGGTTCAGAGATGAAATCGATAGATTTCATCTTGAATCGTCGGGGTCATCCAAAGAATGAATCAATAAAATAGATATCGGCATTCTTTGGATAGATTTAAATTTTTAAGAAAGGAGAAAATACTATGAATCGAGTCATGATATTTATTGATGCGGAATATGCTATTCAAAGTATGAAAGAATTGCGGGGGCCGCGGGCATCGTTGCGGATCAAGGATATTGAATGGGCGAATATGATTCAGTGGATCACTGGGCCGCGCCGGCTTATCCGATGCTATTATTATTCAGCGGAGTTGAGTAAAGAGGAGAATCCTCAGACGTTCCAGGACCAGCATGAGTATCTGATGAACCTTAAGTTGACGATCCCGTATTTTGAATTTAAGCTGGGCCGGTTAGTACGGTTCGGGAAAGACTGGATACAAAAAGGCCTTGATGTCAAAATAGCAATGGACATGATGACCAAAGCGTTTATGGACCAGTACGACATCGCTTGTATCGTTTCCGGCGATTCGGATTTCGCGGAGATGATCACCGAAGTGAAAGAACGGTATGGGAAACATGTCGAATTGTATACTTTTTCGTATTCTATTCAGGATGCCTTGAAGCTGGCTCCGGATAAACATATCGTCATCGACAGTAAAGCTGCAGACCGCTGTAAGTTCTGGCCGAGAGACGAGCATCGCCATCATCAGAGGAACTATCGTCAGTACGACCAGCACGCACCAAATGAACCCAGATAATGTACGCGAAGCGCGCATTATCCACCGTTCTTTTTTAATCCCCTCAGCAGAAATCCCCGTGGCGCTTGTCCTGAGCGAGTGCGAAGGGTTACCCCGATCCCGTCTCCTGATGAATGTATTAGAGATACGGGACGGACTGAGTCCCGGGGCCCGGGGATGAGTGCGCTTTGTGTTTTTTCTGCTTCGGGGAGGGAGCCACGGACCTGCCAGCGAAGCTGGCGTGCCGTGGGGTTCCACTCAAATAAAAGGGGAGACCATGGGAAAACAGGTGTTTCGATTGTTCTTGATCTGCGTTATTTTGGCTCTCGGTACCGGTATCACTTTGATGGTGATACGGTCCTTGCAGGAAAAGAAGGTGCTTGAGCAGGTCATTCAGCGGTTACATGCGGATTCACGGATCGCCGAGGTGTTGGTCACCAACGTGCAGTACGATCAGTATACGAATAAAAGGTATACGACAATAAAATTCCTTGAATACGACACGAATCAAAAGCCGCTGAAAGCGCGATACTTTACCTTTGCCGGGAATATTATTCAATTTCAATCGTTGGTGGTCCGTTTCGACGATGCTTTGATACGTAAGGCGGACGCTTTGCGCGGCAAAAGTGTGTATCTTTTCTTAAAGGTTTTTCTGCTTGATGGGCCGAATACGCAGGAATATGTCTTATCCGATCTGAACGGTGTTCCGACGGGATATACGATAGGCCAGGGTAAGAACCTTTTTGAGGAAAAGATCTGGAAGCGGTTTTGGTCATATACCGTGTCTGCCGCACAGAGGAAATCCGACGGGGTGAAGAACGCTCAGATCGAAGCGCCGGGGACGGTGTTTATCCCGGGAATGTTATATACGATAAAGATCGAACATGACGGCGGCATGCGTATTGACAGCACGTCTTTACCGGAAATACTCAAAGGCGAAAAAATCGCGCAGTAGAAGCCTTCAAGTAGCTCGTAAGCTGATAGGTTCGTAAGCTGATAAATCCCACAGATCTTTTCCTGCGAGCGCACGGCTTATGAACTTTAGAGCTATATCTCATAATCATCATAAGAATTTCAAGAGGATGACTGAAAGGAGCAGAAAGTATGAAGATCCAAAAGAAAGAGACATTGCAGACGGTTTATAAGGGGAGATTATTGCATTGTTTGATCAAAGAGACCGTACTTCCGAATGGATACCGCGTCAGGCTTGAAATGATCGAACATCCCGGCGCGGTTTTAATGGTCCCGTTCTTGAATAAAAACACGATACTGATGTTGAAACAATACCGGGCGGTTGTCGGAGAATATCTCTATGAATTTCCCGCGGGAACGCTGGAGCAGAAAGAAAAGCCGGTATTCTGCGCTCGACGGGAATTGATCGAAGAGACCGGCTATACCGCGAAAGTCCTGACGTATCTTGGGAAGATCACGCCGGTCCCCGGGTATTCGACTGAGATCATCCATATCTACAAAGCCGAACAGCTTGCCCTAACGCAACAGGATATTCAGGCGGATGAAGTCATTACGGTGTTGCAATTGACGTTGAATCAGGTCCGCGGGCTGGTAAAGAAAGGGAAGATCGTCGACGCCAAGACGATCTGCGCGCTTGCTTTGAGTAACATTATTTAATGCATGAAGAGTTCAACGGCTCTGTTCGGGAAAAAGTGTTTATTTATTTTTGACTTGGATGGTACCTTGGTCGACGCGTATCAGGCTATTTCCCGCAGCCTTAATTATACCCGCCGTATTTTTGGGTATCCGCCGGTCGGCCTTAACCGCGCAAAAAAGAGCGTGGGAAAAGGCGAGCGGCATTTTATCGGCTTGTTTTTCCCTTCGAATGAAGCAGCCCGGGCATTAACGGTATATCGGCGGCATCATAAGAAATCATTAACGCGTTATGCGCGATTGAAACCGCATGCGGCGCGATTATTGCGCATTTTAAAAGAACGCGGATGCGTGCTTGCCATAGCATCGAACCGCCCCGCCTTGTTCACCCGGATCATAATCGAATCGCTTCGTTTGAAGCCGTACTTCGATCTGGTCGTTTGCGCTGACCAGATACAACGGTTAAAGCCGCATCCGAAGATCCTGAGGCATATCATGCGTACTTTTAATATGCCCAAAGAATCGGCGGTCTTTGTGGGGGATATGAGTATCGATATGGCAACGGCGGCGCGCGCCGGCATTGATGCGGTCTTTGTTAAAGGAGGGTCGGATTCTGTTTCGCAAGTAAAGCCGTATCCGGTGAGGAAGGTGATCGCTTCTTTGAAAGAGCTTATTCCGGATGCCGCAACGATTGAGGTCTGCCGTCCGCGGTGATACAATACAGTTACCATGAGACCGTTTTATTTATCCGCTCACACGTTAGGTTTATCCGTAGAATGCCCGCGGTGTTTCTGGTTCCATATGATAAAAGGAGATGTCTATAAAAGGCCGTCGCCTCCGACGTCGACGCTTCCCAGCGGCATGGACGGGATCATCAAGAAATATTTTGATACCTATCGGGATAAACAGCAGTTGCCGCCGGAATTGGCTGCGGTCACGCAGGGCCGGCTGGTCGATGGACCGACGATACAAAACTGGCGTTTTTGGAAGACCGGGCTGGCGTTCGTGGACAAAGACCATTCCAAGCTTATTGGAGCGTTTGACGATTGCCTGGTCAGTGAAGGAAAGCACGTCCCGGTGGATTATAAGACCAGGGGGTACGCCTTACGGGACGATTCGACTTCATATTATATCTTGCAGATGAGTTGTTATGGTTTTCTGTTGAGTAAAAACGGCTACCCCACGAGCGATTACGCGTATTTGATCTTTTATATCCCCGAGGTTTTTACCGATAAAGGCGTCGTAAACTTTTCCGTGCAGGTCAAAAAGGTCGAGATCTATCCGGTTGAGAAAGTATATCAAGTCTTTCGGGATGCTTTGGTGGTCTTACAAAAGAACGAACCGCCGGAAGCCGCTCTTACGTGTTCATTTTGCGCCTGGGCGAAGTCGGTCGGCCACAGCGATCAAAAGCAACTCAAACTTTTTTAATGAACTCTATTCAGGAGAATGTGCGTGCTCTCTTGCGGGAGGTCCCGCCGTCGGTAAAAATCGTCGCCGCGGCGAAATCCCGTTCCGCGGAAGAGATAGCCGAAGCCGTAAAGGCAGGGATCACTTTGATCGGCCAGAATTATGTGCAGGAGGCCGCTTGCCTATGCGGCAAGATAGCCGGGAATGTTCAATGGCATTGTATCGGCCACCTACAGCGGAATAAAGTCAAGAAAGCCGTGGCCCTGTTTGATGCGATCGAGACTGTTGATTCGGTATCTCTTGCGCAAGAGATCGATAAAGAAGCCGCGGCCGTGGATAAGATCATGCCGGTCTATATCGAGGTCAACAGCGCGGCTGAACCGCAAAAGTCCGGGGTACTTCCTGAAAAGGCCGAAGAGTTGATACGAAGCGTACATTTATTATCGCATATACGCGTTGCCGGATTGATGACCATGGGGCCGGCGGCCAAGACCGGTGAGGCCCTGCGGCCGTACTTCAGGAAGACAAAAGAAGTATTCGATCATATCCGGTCGTTATCGTTGCCGCACGTCGTTTTGGATGAACTCTCGATGGGCATGAGCGATTCTTATACCGTTGCGATTGAAGAAGGGGCGACAATGGTACGCATTGGCACGAAAATCTTTGGGCCACGGGTTCGCCGATAGCGGTCTTAAACTCTTTCTGTTATTACTAAGTCAATATGTTAATAAATTACCAGATAAAAATGTTAAGCTCTATACTGGGCATACTTGGTATTCTCTCTTGTTCAAGAACATTTCCGTTTGTTTCATAAGCCTATAGGACTTCGAGTTCTTTGATAGTCTGGTTGAATGGATACGCTGATCTTTAAACAACACATGAACAGAGTTATTTTCCAGGATGCAGACATCAACGATACAGCGAGCGAAAGAGATACGGTATTGTGACGGGGGGATCTGGATAACTGACCCGTGGATCTGGATCGTATTGTCATGATTGACTATGCGTTGATACTTTTTGCAAAATATCAGATCAAGGTCGATTCCCAGTGGCAGCGGTTTATACACACGGTCGATCCCGTCAGTCTTGGCAAAACGTTTATTATGGTCAGGTAAAAAGTGATTAAGCAAGAAGGTATTCGCCTGATGGTAATTCTTAATACCTTGCAGGCGTAGTTCATTGATCAGGCGGTCTTGCAGTGTTCTAAATAAGCGTTCGATCCTGCCTTTAGCTTGAGGGGAATTGGCAGCAATAAAAGTGATCCCCATTTCTTGTAAGGCTCGCTTGATTTGCGTATCGTCCTGTTCTTCTGCGACATTGACATGTAAGCCGCCATACCGTGTGGTGGTAAAATGGCGGGCTTTATCAGCGTAAAGAGCGCAGAATACGCCTTCTTTTTCAATCGTTTTACGAATGACGTGCATATTGTTGAATACCCCGTCAGACGGATAGAATTGTGCGAAGGGGACAGAACTGGTAGCATCATCTATTGTTGCGGTCAGCCACCACTTTTCTTTGATGCAGGGCAGCCAGAGGTGTTCAGAGGAATCCATCTGAATGAGCATGCCTGCTTTAGGCATACGCCTACGCCGACGATGTACGATTTTCTTTTTCTTGGGAGTATGGATACCCTCTGATACCAGTATATGCCGGATTGTTTCATACGATAGTTTTATGCCATGGTTTTCGTGCAACTTATCGTTAAAATGCCGGATATTGAAGTCATAGTACGTCTGCCGGTAGAGAGTCTTGACTTGTTCTTTTAAAGAATCGGCTATTCTACGGTGAGAAGGCTGTTTTTGCCGCAGGATACCCTGTATCCCTGAAGCAAGGACCTTGTTCTTCATGCGGGACACATGGACGGGGTGATACCCCAGTATTACCGCGGCTTGGATACTTTTAAGCTGTTTAGCAATCACTTGTTTTAAGATCTCGTATTTCTTGATGTCGTTCATGGTCAAATGGTAGTTCATAAGGCGGCACCTCCACAAAAAGCTTAATTCAGATGCCGTCTGTTTGAAACTAAAAACTTAACATTTCTATTTAGTAATTAACCTTAACATTTTGATATTGTAACCACA
>Ga0172370_10003051_pt1 | contig 23524 bp, 28 predicted proteins | sample LakKiv5m_FD_114538 | JGI IMG/M metagenome (GOLD analysis project Ga0172370, IMG submission 114538) | Freshwater microbial communities from Kabuno Bay, South-Kivu, Congo - kab_022012_11.5m | ecosystem: Environmental > Aquatic > Freshwater > Lake | place: Democratic Republic of the Congo...
ATAAATAGATGTATTAAATAAGTGATCGATAAAATAGACATCAATGGCAAGACCAAATAAAGGATACTTTTAGCTCGTAATTTCATTTTTATTAATTTTTGGGGAAATAGATCATTTGAGATTGGCATGTTTAATCAGGTCTTTTCGAGTATATATTACCAGAAATTTCGGCTAGATAATATCCACAGGCTATAAACATTATTGAAAGGAATTTATTTAGCTAAAAAAGAAAAACATACCTTAGAAACGATCCTCAAATTTGAGAAAATCCCTAGTCATAGGAGATTATAAAGTTAAGTAAAAATGCCCAATCTTCATGAGCTGGATCTTGAAATTTTTTTTTAAATCTCACATCTGTTTTTCAAAAAATAATCGGAATGGCTTAGAAAAGATCAGCCATCCTGGTGATGATTTATATGGTAAAAAATCCGCAATAATGATTCTCATTTAAATGCAAAATCACTAACATAAGTGAAAACACCTGAAAGAAGAATGATCCCTGCCCCGATCCACTGAATCATGATCAACCTTTCGTTCAGAAATACCAATGCAAGAATACTGACGATAACAGGCGTGGCCATGGACATGAGGGTCATATAAGATGCCGTCGTCATATGCAAGGTACGATATAAATAAATCCAAGCTAATGCCAAAAAAACTCCACTAGCGATGGCATAGGGGGTATATGTTGGAGAAATAGCGCAGCATTTTAAAACTCCTGAGAGGTTACCCAACAATCCGGGGAAATAAATCGAGATCCCTATGAGAAGTGCGTATACAGGCAGGCTGGCAAATGGTTTCTGGATCGTCACTACATCAGCCTGGACAGTTTGAGTTTTCAAGATCCTGCGTACCAATACATTCCCGAGAGACCAACAAAAACAGGCTGCCAGTATAAAAAGATCGCCCACTCTCGGCAAGATACGTTGTCCAGCGGTGGTTAATAGATAAACACCTGCCAGCATTAATATAACAATGATGACTTTGAACCATGATAGTTTTTCTTTTAGAATTAACCAGGCAAAAATAATAGTCGTTACAGTTGCAACCTTAACCAGAAATCCAGCATTTATCGCATCCGTAAGAGCAATTCCGATTATGCTTAAGCTTGTTCCAAAACCTGCCTGGATGATATTGGCAAGAAACAGATTCCAATACAAGTCCGGGTGGTTTTTATACAAGGAGATCAATTTGGAGCCTGCCTTGGGCAGGATCAAAATCGCCAGGGTTGTCATCGCTGAAACAACCAGAACGATCTGAAAAGGAAGAACCAAAGCACCTGCATTAAATGCTAATTTGGCAATGAAGATCTGGAGCGCCCAGAAAGCAGAAAACATCATTACATTGAACAGGCGGGATGAATTTAGTTCCTTAATTTTGCTTTCTCCTCAATGCGATTGCTAGTTTTTTATTTATAAGCTTGAAATTATGAAAAATTTTCCCCAAGAAAACATTATTGTTGGAGGCATCTCCGTTATTTGGAATTTACAAACCGCCACTAATTGAAGAGAACATTTTAACCACATCATTATCTTGCAATTTCCGAGATAGATCCATTTCCTGGATATTGTTGACACTTATCACTACTTTTCGCGTGATGCCCAGTTCTTCTACAAGCCCCCGCAAATTAGCACCTTCCTCCATTTGGAGCACTATCTTCCCCTTGGATTCGGGTGGAAGTATTTCCCGCAAGATCGAATAAAGTTGTACATGAATTTCCAATTTGACAGATATCCTTTGAAAGAAAAAATTCTTTTTAGAGATTCTAAATCTTAATTTGCAAAAAGACCAGTAGAAAAGATGATAATCCATCAATTCAAACTACTTATTTTATGGCAAAAACCCTATCGCCCGGTTGGACAACAGCACCAGCCTGCCCTTCACTTAATACCAGCAAGAAACCTCGCCGCCCATTATTCAGGAACATGAGTGTAGATTTTAAAACTTCAGAGGGTAGTTTTTCAAAGGAATTTGCTGCAAATTGACTGAACTCGTGGCAAGGCTTGGCGTACTTTAGCAAGTCCAGTGAAACATGCTTACCTGTAGCCTGGTTCTCAAACAGGATTTTCTGTCCGAGATCTTTTGTCCAGACCTCTTGATCATAATCGATAATTATATTCTCGCCAGCAATTCCATCCTGCATATGTTCACCAAATCGAGCCCTCATGGCATCATAATGAGATGTAAAGCCTATACTGACAAGATCTTTCTTTCCATAGGCTTTGCCAGGGTGGTTAATATGATGAATATCAAGAATTTGCTTCCCATCTTCCAAAAATGCTTCAACACCCAAAGGTGTAATAATCAATCGGTCTACCACCACTCTACGAGTAGGATCGAAATAATCGCCAGACTGAGATTTGACGATCAGCCCGGAAGGTTGTATTTGAACCATCTTGATCTTGCCTAAACCTAAAATTTTTTCAGTCATAAGAACCTAACTTTCCCGAAGAAACTTGATCTATAATTATATGCGAAATGGCTGGTGTTAATGGGAGGGAAAGAAAACGAATGGATGGCTTTTTATTGCCAAAAACTTCCAATCAAGAGAATAAATCCCTTGTATTTTTTCGAATATCATAGTATTATAAATAAAATTAACGAATATCGCAAATCTTTAATTAATATTTGCGATATTCGCAAGGGAACCTAATGGACAAATTAGATTCTGATATTCTTGAATTGCTTCGAAAAGATGCAAGAAGACCATATACAGATATAGCCAAGCAACTGGGAACTTCCGAAGGGACAGTTCGAAATAGAGTTGCCCGCCTGACCCAAAATCAGACAGTGCAATTTGTTGGATTGATAGATCCCAATCAGGTGGGATATGATTCCCCGGCTATGATCGGGGTAACTGTGCAAAGCAATCTACTTGATATGGCTGCAAATAAAATTGCCCATTTTCCAGAAGTTAGTTACCTTGTGATGGTTTCGGGGGAATATGACTTGATCGTGGAAGTTTTATGCCAAGATCGTGAACATTTTGCTACTTTCTTAAACAATAAATTACGCCAGGTTGATGGAGTGATTCGAACTCAAAGCTTCATGATTCTCAGGACCTTTAAGCGAGCTTATGGTGCTGAACCAATATTATCCCCTTCTTTTTCTAAACAAGGAAAATAAATAATTTCAGATGGAAATGTTCAATAAAGGTAAATTCAAAGCTAGAAATAGCACAGAACGAATCAAGGTCATCAATCCAGCAACTGAGGAAATTATCAGCGATTCATCACACGGCACGCTTATGGATATGCAAGATGCCCTTGGAACCGCCAGGGTTGCCATTGAAAGCTGGAAAGAAACTCCCTCAAATGAGCAAACTGTAGCACTCCACAGAATTGCAACCAATAATCATCTTTACCACAAGGATCTAGTCGAACTAGGATCCATGGAAGAAGGAAAACCTATCCCCGAAAATGAAGTGGAACTAGGGTGGGTTGTGAACCAAAACATGGAAAAAAATGATCGGCTTTAATTAAAAAGTCGACCCAAAAACAGCAGAATAGACTGGACTTCTTAATAAAAAAATCGAATCCTGACAGATCATTACAAACATAGGAAAAATCAAAATTATGAACCATCATCTCTCTTCCGTTTGGACACACATGACCCAGATCCAACCCGTGCGTGGAGAAGGCATTTACCTGTATGATGCAGACGGCCAACGCTATATCGATTTCACATCTGGCATTGGCGTTACATCTACTGGACATTGTCACCCCAAAATTGTGGCTGCCATCCAGAAACAAGCTGAAAAATTACTGTTCGGGCAGATGAACATTGTAATGCCGCCAGCCACGATCGCCCTGGCGGATGCGCTTGTCAAAATCATGCCTGCCGGGATCGACACGTTCTTCTTCTCCAATTCTGGTGCAGAAGCTGTAGAAGCCAGCGTAAAGTTAGCCAGGCAAGCCACGGGCAAACAGAATATCATCGTTTTCCAAGGAAGTTTCCACGGACGAACTGCCCAGACGATGGCCATGACCACATCCAAGTATATTTATCGTCACCAATATCAACCACTGCCTTCTGGAATCTTCGTCACCCCCTTTCCTTATGCCTATTTTTATGGCTGGGATGAAGAAGAAACAACTGAATTTTGTATCAAACAACTGGATCTTCTTCTGCATGGGCAAACCCCCCCTGATGAAACCGCTGCTATCATCATCGAGCCAGTACTTGGCGAAGGTGGTTATATCCCTGCGCCGGATGGGTTTATGCAGGAACTACGCAAGATCTGCACAACCAATGATATTTTGCTAATCGCAGATGAAGTTCAATCTGGATTTGGGCGAACAGGAAAATTCTTTGGTTTTGAACATTCCGGGATCGTGCCCGATATCATCGTCATGGCAAAAGGACTAGGTAGTGGTTTACCCATCTCAGGTATAGCTTCCCGCAAGGATCTCATGGACAAATGGGAACCCGGTTCGCATGGCGGCACCTATGGAGGTGGTGGTCCAGTTATTTCTGCAGCTGCATTGGCGACAGTACAGACCTTACAGGAAGAAAATCTGGTCGCAAATGCTGCCAGAATGGGTGAACGTCTTTGCAGTGGTTTGCGTAAATTACAGTTGAAGTTTCCTATAATTGGAGATGTGCGCGGACGAGGTTTGATGGTTGGGGTAGAAATCACAGCCAAAGGTGACCAAAGCAAGACGATCACCAGCGCCATACAAGCAGCATGTCTCAAGCGAAACTTGCTTTTGTTAACCTGCGGAACGTATGGGAATGTAATCCGCTGGATCCCTCCTCTTATCGTCACTTCTGATCAGATTGATGAAGCATTGGCAATTTTCGAAGCCTCACTAAATGATATCTAACCAGGAGTAATTTTTGGAAATGATGCGCTTAAATTGAGGTTCCATGCTTAAGCGTAACACAACAAAGAGTCTATATTTCAGTCCTCATTAAGAAACTAAATTAAAGAGATCAAAAAGGAGAATGGTCATGAACTTACAAGGCAAAAAGACATCAGAAACATTTCAACGCGGTTCTAAGGTTATGCCGCACGGTGTAAACTCGAACTTTCGATACTGGGGTGAAAAAGATACCCTCGTAATCAAGAAAGGCAATGGGGCTTATATATGGGATATGGATGATAAACGCTATATCGATTATCGTCTTGCTTTTGGTCCCGTTATTCTGGGTCATGCTCATCCTTTTGTCAACAAAAGTGTAAAAGAAGCAGTTGACCAGGGTACCCTTTTCGCCTGGACAACACCCCTTGAAATTGATGTTGCCGAAAGGATCGTTCGAATGACGGGTGTGGACAAAGTTCGCCTGACAAATTCAGGAACCGAAGCTGTCTTTCATGCGCTTCGAATCGCCCGCGCATATACCAATCGCGAGAAATTCATTAAATTCGAAGGTACTTACCACGGTCAGATCGACTATTTCATGTTCAATACAGCATCTTCAAATGCACAAATGATGGGTACGCCACGTGCCCCCATTACGGCAGCAAATTCATCCGGAATACCCAAAGGCATCGCTGAGTATGTCATTCCTCTCCCTTTTAATAATATCGAAATGCTGGAGAAAACAGTAAAAGCAAGGTGGGGTGAAATTTCAGCGATCGTCTTTGAACCGATCATGGGTAATGCAGCTGGCATAATGCCTGTTCCAGGGTTCCTTGAGACCATTCGCCAGCTATGTGACGAATACGGAATTACCATGCTCATGGATGAAGTAAAAACCGGTTTTCGTGTCTCCAATGGAGGCGCACAAGAGTTATTCAACATCAAAGCTGATCTTGTAACTTACGCAAAATCACTTGGCAATGGGTATCCCATCGCTGCGATCGCTGGCAAGGAAGAGCTAATGATGATCGTTGATCCCTCCGGAATGGCGAATGGTGGTACTTACTGTGGAAGTGTTGTAGGGACAGCTGCAGCAAAAGCAACCCTTGAATTACTTGAAACCACACCTGTCCTGGAAAATATCAGTAAACGCGGCAAAGTTCTGATGAAGGGATTGGACGATATTTTAACTGAACAGGATATACCCCATATCATGACCGGTGTACCATCCATGTTTAGCGTCATGCTCGGCAGCAATAAAGAACCACATAATTTCCGCGATTATCTAAATTCAGACATGGAGCTTTATGAAAAACTTGGCTTTGAGCTTGTTCGACGCGGGGTCCTGCCCGATTCTGACGGGCGCGAACCCTGGTTCCTATGCGAAGCATTGAGCGAAGCAGATGTTGCTGAAACCTTGAATGTGTACAATGATGCCGTAAAGGCGATAAAGAAATAAGGATTAAATAAAGTGGCAGTTATTAAATAACTGCCACTTTATTTGAATGGCAAATATTCATTGTCGGTTGTTCTACCCCGTTCCTTGACGGTATTCAAACCAAGAAGAATTGCTTATATTTCTTCTATCTTTTTAACAAGCTCGTCAATCAAATTGCCATTTGGAATCTCTTGTAACGGTTACTAAATTTTTACGTAACAATTTTTTTTTGATAACCGCAGCTTGCTGCGGTATAAACCATTCATTTTGATTATGACAAAGTTATAAAATAAAGGAGAGATAAAGAAATGCGAATTATTGTATTGGGTGGAGCCGGGAAAATGGGCTGTATCTCTGTTCAATCCCTGACAAAAGACCCGCGCGTGAGCGAGATCGTGATCGCTGATTATAATCTCGAGCAGGCAAAGATCGTTGCCAAAACGATTAACAGTCCAAAGATCAGCATCCAGAAAGTGGATGTGAATGATCATGCAGGGTTGGTAAAAGCACTCAGTGGGTCTGATGCCTGTGTTAATGCGACTGTTTATTACACGAATATCCAAATAATGGAAGCCTGCCTTGAGGCTGGTGTGTGCTATACAGATATGGGGGGGTTGTTTCATACAACTCTCAAGCAACTGAAACTGCACGAACGCTTCGCTGAAAAAGGCTTGAGCGCTGTCCTGGGAATGGGTTCAGCTCCGGGAATCCCCAACATTCAATCCCGTTATGCCGCAGATCGCCTGGACACAATAGAATATGTCCGGATCTACGATGGTATCAAGTCACCTGCCCCAGATGATATGCGGTTCACTTATGCAGTGCCCACCATTCTGGACGAGATGACCCTCAACCCTATGGTCTTCAAAGATGGAAAATTCGTTGCCGAAGAACCATTGACCGGATTTGAAGATTATTGGTTTTCAGAACCTTTAGGGTTAATGCCGATGCACCTGTCCTTACATTCAGAAGTCGCCACGATCCCGATAACATTTAAAGATAAGGGAATCAAGGAGTGTTTTTTCAAGATCAATTATTGGGGTATGGCAAAAGAAACTGTAGATAAGGTCCGCGTCCTATCGGAATTTGGTTTTGGAAGTCGAGAACCAGTCGATGTAAAAGGAAACCAGGTAGCGCCATATGATCTTATGGTCGCAATGATGGGTAATTTTGTCCCCCCTATCACTGAATTTCTCGCACCCGCCAAGAACAAAGCTCCCAATTGGGTAAAGGAGATCGTGACCGAGACCAAGGGAACAAAGAATGGCAAAACTGTAACCTACCGTCTTGGTACTTTGACCTTGAAAGGTGCCCTCCCAACCGGTACAGCTCCAGCTCTCACTGCAATCTGGCTGGCTGAAGGACGGGTGAAACCAGGAGTTTATCCTCCTGAACAAGCTCTTGATCCTGAGGGTTTCTTTAATGAACTTGCAAAATACGAGATCCTTACACAAGTCACTGTCACCGAGATGGTCTAAAATCCAAGATCAGAAAAATTATTGAGTTAAGCGTGGAAGGAGAGATCTCCTTCCACGCTTTTAGTTGTGTGAATTGGCCCTATTTACATTTACTTGCCTGATCAAGTAAAGTTAGGCGAAGAAAGATGATAATTATTGTTGTGCTATAATTTTTTATGTGAAAAATGAAAAACCTATGTCAGCTGATCCTTAAAATAAAAACTTGTGCAAGGAGTACCCATGCGCGTACAGTTCAAAAAACGAAAGAATATCTTTATTCGTCTTATCCATGACCAGGCATTTTTAACCCTGGAAGGACTGGATGCTTTCAAATCCTATATCTATGATCAAAATTCGACTTCTGCAAAGTTATTGAACGAGAAAGAAAAACAAGCAGATGAAGCTCGAAGAATTCTGATCGATGAATTGAATAAGACCTTCGTAACACCATTTGACAGGGAAGATATTTTCACGCTTTCAAGGACCATTGATGATGTACTGGATTATGCTTTTAGCACTGTAAGCGAGATGGAGATCTTCAAAGTAAAGGCAACACCCTATATGCAAAGGATCTCCAGCTTATTGCGGGATGCTACCTATGAGCTTTTTATGGCTGTTGAAATGCTCGAAGAACACCCCAAGATCTCAGGTGACCATGCCCAGAGAGCCAAAGCGCTGGAAAACCGGATCGAAGACATTTATCGGGAAGCATTAGCAGACCTTTTCAGCAATGTTTCCGATCTCGAACAGATGCTCACGATCCTGAAATTACGCGAAGTGTATCGCCATTTGAGCAATGCCGCTGACCGCGGAGATGAAGCAGCTAATGCCATAGCGGATATCGTCGTTAAGATCGCTTGATAGGGGTAATTTGATGTCTTCAGCAACAATCCTGGTCATCGTTTTTGCTTTGGTTTTTGATTTTCTAAATGGGGTTCATGATTCAAGTAATATAGTAGCCACCATGATCTCCTCACGGGCATTAAAGCCACGAGTTGCCTTAGGGATGACGGCACTGGCAAACTTTGTCGGACCATTCATTTTTGGAGTCGCCGTAGCAAATACGATCGGTCATGAGGTCGTAGCTGCGAAGTCGATCAATATAAATGTACTGATCGCCGCCTTGACCAGTGCTATCTTATGGAATATTTTAACCTGGGCACTTGGCTTTCCCAGCAGTTCTTCTCATGCCTTGATTGGCGGGTTGATAGGAGCTGTAGTCATCCGCTCCGGGTGGAATGTCATTGAAATCCCCGGGATCGAGAAGATATTACTCGCCTTATTCCTTTCTCCGCTCATCGGGCTCATTTTTGGTTATGTGATCCTCAAATTGATCTTATGGGTCAGTTGGAAAGCCAGCCCTAAGATCAATAAGACCTTCAACCGGACGCAGATCTTCACAGCCATTGCCCTGGCACTCAGCCACGGCACCAATGATGCCCAAAAAACCATGGGAGTTATCACCCTAGCTCTCATTACTGATGGTTTCTTAGAGGTTTTTGCTGTTCCCACCTGGGTCGTTTTGATCTGTGCAACGATGATCGCCCTAGGGACTGCGGTTGGAGGAAACAAGTTGATCAAGACCCTTGGTGGAAAATTCTATAAGATCCGACCGGTGGATGGACTCGCATCCCAACTTTCTTCTGCCATTGTAATCCTTGGGGCTTCCCTTGTCGGAGGACCTGTCAGCACCACCCAGGTGATTAGCTCTGCCATCATGGGAGTTGGTGCCGGAGAAAGGTTGAACAAGGTCCGCTGGGGTGTAGCCCGGGAGATCGCAACAGCCTGGTTGTTGACCATACCTGCAACTGCATTAACCGCAGCAGGTATCTATTGGGCGCTCTCTCAAATCACATTCTGATTAATATGTTCCCCCCCACCCCCAAAAATAATCCAACTTATTTGTTATTGTAAAAAATAAGAATAGAAAAAAGTTTTATTATCTAGTGAACACAAAATCCATCTTGGTAAGGTGACCGTAAATTTAATTCATCGTTCTGGCTGACAACCATTTTTATTTTCCCATTCAGATCAATGTAAATCAATACCATGAGCAATGCAAAACCTTCTTTAGATCTTCTTACCATTGAACAAATCCACCAAATTCACAATTATGCGCTGGACATTCTTTTCGACCCAGGCATTCGAGTGGATTCTCCAAAGGTTATAAATATTCTGAAGAAAACCGGGCAGATACAGGTCAAAAATGGGAATGTCAAATTCTCTCCGGAAATAGTGGAGCAAGCCATTCAATCCGCGCCGCCTGTAATTCAGATGTATGATCGAATTGGGAATCCTGCATTTCAGCTTGGTAATGACCGATTGCGTTTTGGAGTGGGGGTAACAGCATTGTATTATCAGGAACCGGTTGCTGATAATCTGGAGTTGTTCACACGCCACCATATGCAAATATTGACCCGACTGGGGAGCATCTTACAGAATTATGATGTGATCTCGACTCCAGGTATCGTGCGTGACGTACCCGAGGCTCTCAGTGATCTGTATGGGAATTTGGAGTTGTTTGCAAACACAACTAAACCTTTGGTTGTGTTAACCTCCGATGAAAATTCCCTGGAACCGCTATTGAACCTTTTTGAAACCCTTCACGGAGACCTTGCCCAAAAGCCATTTGTGATGCCATATTTCAATCCTGTCTCTCCGTTGGTCATGAACTCTGGAACATTACTTAAGATGGAAATTGCAATTGAAAAGAAATTGCCATTCATTTTTTCAAGCTACAGCATGGCAGGTGCTTCCACACCTCTCACACCTGCCGGAACTCTATCCTTATTAATGGCGGAATTGTTAGCCGGGTTGACTATAAGCCAAGTGATGAAACCCGGCACTCCGATTTCGCTCGGGATGTTACCGGCTTATTTTGATATGAAATCCATGATGAATTTTTATGATCCACAAAGTGTATTGATTAATATCGCAAGTGCGGAAATACTGGCATATTACAAGCTGCCCAACTGCGGCGCATCCGGGTCCGGGACAGGCTGGGGAATGGACCATATCGCGATCGATCAGTACTGGTTGAATACTTTAACCTTTGCCCTAACGAAAGGTGGATTGGCTCCATTTATTGGAGATAGTCTGGGTTCAAAATCAATATCTCCCTGCACAATCGTCAATATGAATGAGGTTATCGAACAGGCAATTCGATTTGCAAATGGTTTCCAACTGGACGCCTCCCAGGCAGTACTGGATGAGATCAGAAACGCTGGTCCGGGAGGAAGCTTCTTGACATCTCCATCCACACTAAAAAACTTTCGATCCGGCAATTACAACAGCCCTTTGTACCCACGCTGGAGCATGGAAAGATGGCAGGATGAGGGACAGCCTGAGGCAGGGCACGTTTTGCGGGAAAAAACCCAAGACCTGATCAATAGTTTACCTGAACCGAGCGACTACGAAGACTTGATCGGGAAAGGGATTGAATTAATTAAAACTCGGACCTCAAATACTGGCTGAAATCGAAAAAAAGAATTCGTCTTTCGACCAGGCTTATTTACTAAAGAAATTTTTTAAACCTTTAAAACATTGAATTCCCACTTTATGACCTACATCTTCAGAGCATAAATCAACATCAGCACCAGCAAACTCCAAGATTCGAACCATTTCCTGTCCACGGGCTAGAGGAATTACCTCATCGCCTAAACCATGGGAAACAAATATTCTTGTTCCCAATAACAAATTCTGCCGCGCTCTCTCCTCCCCGCCATCCGGCATAAAACCTGCGAGACAGGCGGCTTTTTCAATTTTGATAAGACCGTATAATAAGAAAGAGCAGACCAAAGCAGCACCCTGGCTAAAACCAATCAAATCGATCGATCGAATATTAATTGAATATGAATTTGATAAATCTTTTAACAATTCTATCAATTCAAGTAATACAGAGTGGAATCCATGGATCTTCGGCAAGCCCATATTGTCATCCCGATTAATATTCCGCCATGAATAACCTTTATCGCCTGCGGAAAATGGAGCGCGCGGGGAAATCACCCAATAATCATGCGGGATATCTTTTGTAAAGACCCACATGGAATTTTCATCGCCAGACCATCCATGCAATAACAAAAGAACACGGTCCGATGAACTGTCCTCGGGTTTCCTGATCCGCAAAACCCAATTCTTAGACTCGATCAAATCGCTTTCAATCTCGGTTTGCACGTTTAATGATCCAATTGAACAGATAAATGACAAATACAATCAATAAAACAGGTATTGTTGCTGTGAAAAGGCAAGCAAGACCCATCAAACCTGAGCTTTTTCCGTATATTAAGTATATCAATCCATCACCGATCAAAACTATGAGGATGATCGCACCGATCACCAGCCGGGTATTGGTTTCACGTTTATATTTATTCAGATCACGCATCGAATATATAATCTAACTTTCTATTGTGAATAAATTCGTTTGATCTTGCGGTTCAACGTACTCGTCCATCCTGTTAATCTCTTGAGCTGGTCGATCTGAGGGATCATGGCTTCTTCACCAAGCTTGATGACCTTATGCACATCCACTTTATCCAATAGACCGATATGACCTACTTCTGGACGAATGATTATCTCAGGGTCATCGATCTTGAGACGCAATTCGGTAAGCGTTCGCCCAGCAGCATCGACTGAAAGCAAAAAAATGTTGAAAGCCTGAGCTATACGTGTCTTTTGTATTCGATTTACCAAAGGGGCAGGGATGATTGCAGGCAAATGAATTCCAGTTAATTTTCTATTTTCGGTATCTAGAAATGGGGTTAATACAACTGCAACCACCGGCAGATCATTCACCAAGCTTCGCACAACCGAAACAGGAACCGGGTCCAATACACCACCATCCACAAGCAAATACTCTCCCCGCGTCACGGGAGGAAAAATACCCGGTAACGCAATCGTCGCCAACAACGCATCCGCCACTCTTCCAGTTCTAATCACAACTTCACTTGCTGTTCGAACATCTACAGCTGTAATTGCGCAAGGAATTTTCAGATCTTCAATTCTTTTTTCTCCAAACAATTCATCCAAAAATGTCGAGACACCACCAAAACCCAAGATCGAAGGCTCTTCTTTCGATGACCGCCAATAAAGCCTGGATTGATCAACCCCTGCAAAAATTTTTTCCATTTCATCCGGAGTAAATCCAGCTGCATAGCTAGCTGCTATCAATCCGCCTGCACTGGAACCTGCCAGAGCCCGAATTTTAAAACCTTCTTTTTCCAGAATACTGATCACTCCGATATGAGAATTCCCACGAGAACCTCCACCTCCCAAAGCCAATGCAATATCCATTTCACCTCACAATCTTGCTTCACGATCACTCGTTATCAATTACAATTATTATACACTTTAGATATAGAGATAAATTTGAAAACAAGATCACTCGAATCCACAGAAAGTTCATCTCCAATCATCACCAGGGCTATCGCTGCAAATTTACAGGGGAAATATTGCGAAAATTTCTTAATTCCCTCCTGGCAGAAATCCCTTTTAAACATAATGGGTTCCCTCCCGCAAGAATTCGGAAGGCAAGTTATAAGCCGATTTCAAATCATCTCTGGATTAGATTATAAAACTCTTGAGAATTTTTCCATCAATACATTGGTTAAGCAGCGTTTAAATGATTATGAACAATTGGAAGGTAAGTTTCCCTGCATCACCCTTGGTGCTGCGATGGGAGGTGCAACATCCTATCTTTCTACTTCACTGGGAAGCCCCTTCCTGCCACAGGCATTTGTAATCACATTAAAAGGCGGCTCACCGACCGGGGATGTGAACCAATACTTAAATCGTTCAATTAAGGCTGCCCTGCAAATTGCAGAAGACAATCCGGAAATAATTACGATCCAACATTTCGACCCTGTACACGACGGCTGGTTAACTCGATACGTAAACCATCTCCGTTTTAAATTATTATCCCTCCCTTCAGCATATAAAACTTTCATTCGTGACAAACTTGCAAAAGACGGTACCCTTGTTTACCTAGATGGTCAAGCTGAATGGATGCGCTATCGCGTAGGACCAAGAAGTCTTTTCCAAGTCGGTGGCTGGGGAGACATTTCTTCCCAGGAATTTCTCGATGGTAGCCGGAGGATCCGAGAATACGCCGATCATTCAGGTTTCAAATCCACCAACTGGAAATTGGATGGTTATCCACTGGAAATTGGTCCGGAATCTGAATGGGGATCTGAACCAGGGATGGCTGAAGCCATTGAACACTTTTGCAACGAGGAAGGATATCAATTCACAAAAATCAGTTTACCTCACCCAAATGATTTTTCGCATCTCGCCTTCAATTGCGCTCTTCACTTGTTGGAAGAATCCAACCAAAAACCAGCTGGCGTATTAATCGAAACCTTCACACAATTTGACACCCAAGCAGCCATAAGGTCCGGACTCTTACCGTTATGGTTGATCTTTAATACGAAAGACAGCCTAATTTATCTGAAAGAAATGTGTCCGAATTTTCCTCCAGACAAACCAGTTTTTTTCTCGCCTCTGGCAACTTTTTCGCTCACACCCGATATTGTCCCATGGTCGGATTGGGAAGATGCGCTTTCGAGATGGGACTGGACCAACATAGGTACACGCCCCAGTCATTATCCTTCAGATACTCGAGCAATCGTCCATTGGTCTGAACCATTGCGCAAGTGGGTGGCTGAAAATCCTCAGCCCATGATTGTTAAGATAAAGCCGAGCAAATTATATGAATTGGCACAATCACTTTATTCTCGATAAATGTTTCTTCGGGCATAATTTTATTTAAACAGGTATCTGGCACTGATATACAAAGTAAATATACAAGATAAGGTCTTTCGGCTTCAGAAAATAATATATAATACAACGATATGATATGAATAAATCTATTGATAAGCATCACAACTGATGAAAAATTTTATTGCATTGATCAAAAATAAACTCTCAACCTACTGGCTACTTACCAAGAGCCTTCAAACCGGCTTGCTTCTTTCCACAGGAGTGGCTGGTTTTATGAGCGCGCGTTGCCCGGTTATCCATTGGTCAACGTTGTTTGGATTGGCGATAAGTTTGTTTCTGGCAATTGCCGGAAGTACGATCATTAACATGTGGTTTGATCGGGATATTGATGCCCTGATGAAACGTACCTGTAACCGCCCTCTTCCTACTGGCAAAATAAAACCTCAAGAAGCCCTGCAATTAGGTTTATTCTTATCTTTTTCTGGTGTGAGCCTGGCTTTCGTAATGGACCCCGTGTATGGCGCAGTCGTTTTCACTGGCATAATCGTTGACGTATTGATCTACACGATCTGGTTAAAGAGAAGAACCGCCTGGTCTATTCTCTGGGGTGGAATTTCAGGTGGAATGCCAATCCTGGCAGGCCGCGTGCTGGGGTTACACCAAATTGATGGCGTGGGAATTTTGTTAACGTTGGGTATCTTATTCTGGATCCCAACTCATATTTTAACTTTCAACATGCGATATTTTGAAGATTATCAATTTGCCGGGATACCCACATTTCCTAAACGATTCGGTTTTCGGACCACGCGCCTGGCAATTGCATTATCAAGCATTATCGCAGCCGGATCGATCGGAATTGCTGGCTGGCTAATAGGAATGCAATGGGGTTTTTTGAGAATATTGGGAGTTCTTTCAGCAGGTTTATTTGTACTGGCAATCGCAAGTATCCGTAAACCATCTGACCACACCAACTTCGGTTTATTCAAGTATGCATCATTATATATGTTGGCAGCCATGCTCCTGCTAAGCATCTACATTCTTTGAAAATATCGATATCAAACCGGATCCTATTGTTTTCGACCGCACTTCTGGCATCTTACCAGGTTGCGGTCGGAGTAGATGGATTAGAACTTATCCCAATCATAATCTATTCAATTGGTTTTGGAACCTTGCTCGTGGCAAGCTTATTGTTGGTGATTCTTGGTTATGATGCATTGTTAAATTCTTCAGTAGCGATCATTTCAACTCTCATACCGTTAAGCCTCTCGTGTGGATTAATCTGGGATTATGCAGCACATATTAGAGTAGCCTATTTCGTTTTTGCAATATTAGGATTGTTGGCAATCTCGATATCCCGTCTCTTATTCTCTGGGAAATCGCCCAATATCGTTCTTGCACTTGTGCATGGAGTAGCGGGATTTATTATTTTTACCGTACCGATATATGCATACTTACAAAGCCTGGTACCCTTAATCTTTTTATGGGTAAGTATTGGAGGAGGGTTCGTGGGAATTGGGGGTTCAATGCTTTATTTGCTAAAATCTGGCAATTCTAAAGTTCCTCATTCTAGAATTTTGAAACTCTTTCCGGTTCTATTATTTCTGGCGACGATTTCCTTTGTCATTGGATTCATGGCGTATAGATAATGGAAAAATTTTGGTACTTTCCTGGCAACGTTAGGGGCTAAACCTTTTTCCATTCTCCCCCCCGATCGAGCTGGCGTTGGGATATTCATCTATTGTGGCGAAATCCATTCTATTGGTCCTCATAATTACCGATCCTTAAGGAGAAAAAATGAATAACAATGAATTCGAAAATGTAACAGTAGTAAAGAAAGCCAATAATTATTTCGACGGAAAGGTCTCAAGCCGGACGATCATATTCCCTGACGGAACACGTAAAACGCTCGGCTTCATGCTTCCTGGTGAGTATGAATTTGGCACGGGAGAAACAGAAGCCATGGAAATCCTGGATGGAGAAGTTAATGTATTACTTCCTACCAACAAAAAATGGAGTATTTATTCTGCCGGACAAACTTTTATTGTTCCAGCCAATTCAAAATTCTTGATAAAACTGACAAAGCCAGTAGATTATTGTTGTTCGTATGGATAATCCTACTTTCAATTTATAGAACCCAGGAGTTGATTGTGTTTACAAAGTCCAACACTTTAGGATATCAAGAAAAATTGAAAGGCGTAGCACTCAAGACACTTGTTTATGGCGAGAAAACCCTAATGGCAAATATCTTTCTCGAAAAAGGGGCGATCATCCCCTCTCACAAACATATGCATGAACAAACAGGTTTCCTGGTCTCCGGGAAATTGGATTTTGAAATTGATGGAGATCACCACATCGCTGAACCGGGGGACAGCTGGAATTTTAAGGAGGAAGTTCCACATGGCGTTGAGGCGTTGGAGCAATCAAGCATTATCGAGGTTTTTTCACCGATTCGGGAGGACTACTTACCTTAGGATATTGTTTTAACATTTTTTATATTCAATCTGCGAATCGATTTTTCTAAAGGAGATCGCGATGCCTACAAATTATGCCAACCAGGCCATGACTATTCTAAGAGATGGAAATCAGTTTCAATGGTATATCATTCCCCTCCTGGCTTTTGTTTTTTACGTCTACACAGTTGAAGTTGAAAAACGGAATTGGAATCTAGTCCTGGCAGGGTTGACTTTCTGGGGCATGGACTGGTTGAATGAAATAATAAACAGCCTTGTGTTCCACTTTACAAATTACGCCCCGATCTGGGGAGCACCAGGAAAAACAGCATTTCTTATCCTGATCGGGTTGAATATCGAGATCATGTTCATGTTCGCAGTCAGCGGTATCATTTGGTCAAAAATGCTTCTTCCAGATAAGAAAACGAGAGTATTAGGAATCCCAAATCGAGCTTTCATCGCTGTTACCGGGGCGTCATTCTGCGTGTTTGTTGAGTATCTATTAAACAGTGCAGGAGCTCTAACATGGGAATACACATGGTGGAATCGCAGCGCTCCCTGGCTTATCTTTTTGTTTGGCTACCTGACATTTTTTATTACTGCATTTTGGGTTTTTGATATGAAATCTACAAGAAGTAAACTCACTATTGTAGGGACAATTTGGACGATTGTGATCCTGGCTCTGATCGTATTCATACCAATCCTACATTGGATATAACCATATAAATATTTTTATTTAAATTCCAGGAAATGTCAGATCCGCACAAATCACACGGTCAGATAATGGATTTGATCTTCCAAAGGCCGACGGGGTCTGGTTCTACCTGAATCTGCTGCATAACCGATAGGCAACAAAGCTATCGGACGTAAGAAATTTGGTAGATCCAGAATTTTGGCCACCTCTTCTTCAATAAAAGCCCCAACCCACACTGATGATAATCCCAAGGCGGTGGATGCCAACATTGCAAACGTACATGAAATTGTGGCATCTTGTAGACAATAAAGCTGCTCTCCGCGTTCTTTATATCTCTCCGCAGACCTGGCAGGATTCGCACAAAAAACAAGTACGACTGGCGCTTGTTCCAAAAAACCTTGTCCGAAGGAAGCAATAACCAATTTACCAAGTTGTTCTTTTGAAGTTACTATGTAAATTTCATACCCCTGTAGATTTCCAGCGGATGGAGCCTGATTCGCGCATTCTAAAATCTTTTGAAGCTTCTCTTTTTCGATTTCCTGATCCTTATACAATCTTATTGAGCGACGATTGGACATCACTTCAAAAAAATTCATAATTTATCAAACTCCTTTCAACAATTCTTTTTTCATATTGTAACTGGAAATCTCTCAATTAATTTCCTGGTGTGGTTTGTGTTTGTATCCTCAAATAAATGACCCAATCCTTTGACGCTTATCAAATAATGCTATAAACTTCAATTTACAATATATTTCCAAATAATATATATGAACGAGTACAGCATCGCCGAGGTGTTCCTTCGAATGAAACGCTCAAACAAAATTGCTCTAATTAGCGGAGGAACGAACGGGATCGGAAAGGAGACTGCCTTAAGGTTATCCCTCGAAGGAATATATGTAACCATTATCGGTCAAACTGCTGAGAAATGCAGTCTGGTTACTGAACAAATCCAAAAGATAACAGGCAACCAGGTGGAATGGATTGCAGCAGACCTCTCGACCTTAAAAGGCATTGAAACAACAGCAAGAACCTTTCAAAACAAACGATCAAATTTACATATTCTTATAAACAATGCAGGCGCTTTTTTTAGTCAGCGCATCATAACCGAAGATGGTTATGAAAAAACTTTTGCTCTTAATCACTTAAATTACTTTTATCTAACACATTTGCTCCTCAATTGCATTCGAGAAAGCTCACCAGCCAGGATCGTAAACGTTTCATCCATGGCACATTCAGGAGTGAAAATTCTCGATTTTGACAACCTTCAGGGAGAAAAACACTTCTCTGGATGGGATGCGTATTCTCGTTCCAAGTTATGCAATTTATTTTTTACCTACGAACTATCCAGAAGACTTTCGGATAAAAAAATAACTGTCAATGCTTTACATCCGGGTTATGTAGCCACCGGCTTCGCAAGCAACAACGGCCCCGTTTATAAATTAATTACTACAATCGGCGCTAATTTATTTGCCAAGAAACCTGAACGCGGAGCTGAAACAAGCATCCATCTTGCAATCTCACCAATAGTAGAAGGTGTCTCTGGCAATTATTTCAGAAAATCAATTCCTGTAAAATCAAGTTCACTTTCATATGACAAAATGATCGCATTGAAGCTCTGGCAGGCAAGCCTAGAAATGGTATCCAGAAAAACCACCCAGGAGGATCTAAAATGACAACTAAAAAATCCGGCGCTCAAATCAGCAAGAAAGCATTTCTCCAATCGGTTGCCATCATCTTTTTTCTGATGCTCACCGCAGGGGTACTTACGCTGTTCATACCTGCAGGGCAATATACTCGAACCATGATCGATGGTCGTGAAGCGATCGATCCCAATTCATTTATGCTCACTTCCCAACCAGAATATCCTGTCTGGAGATGGTTCACGGCGCCTTTTGAAGTGCTGGGAGCCGATGGGAATATTACTGTGATCGCTATTATTTTATTCATATTACTTGTTGGAATTGCATTTGCCGTGATGGATAAGAGCGGCATTCTGAAAGCTGTGATCTCTCTTATCATAATGAAATTTGGTGGGCGGAAATATGCCATGCTATTGGTTGTCACATTCTTCTTCATGGGGCTAGGAGGATTTTTCGGAATATTCGAAGAAGTAATTCCTCTTGTCCCAATCTTAATTGCCCTTTCTTTTTCCCTGGGTTGGGATTCCTTGGTAGGTTTAGGCATGTCTGTCCTGGCCACAAATCTTGGATTTTCTCTTGCAGTTTTTAATCCATTTACCATCGGCATATCCCAGAAACTGGCTGAACTACCTTTATTCTCGGGTGCCTTGCCGCGCATCATCTTATTTTTTGTTGGGTATGGAATTCTGGCACTCTTCTTAACTTCCTATGCCAAGAAAATTGACAAGAATCCGGAAAAATCTCCTGTATATAAGGAGGATAGCACTGAAAGGTATCGACTCGGGTCGTTTGAAGTTGACGAAAGCAATGACCCCCGAATGCGTCGTGCAATCATGTTTTTGATCTTTTTCTTTGCTCTTATTCTAGGTGTACTCATTGCATCTCCTTTTATAACATTTCTGTCTGATTACGCTTTACCGATCACAGGATTACTTTTTGTATGTGGCGGTGTGGGATCTGGTCTTGTCGCCGGGGCAGGTAAAGCAACCTGGCGGGCAGCCTGGGAAGGTTTCCTGGGAATTGCTCCGGCAGTTCCCCTGTTACTAATGGCAGCATCTGTACGTTATATTGTTCAAATGGGAGGTATTCTAGATACATTGCTGCACTCAGCTTCATCTTTCACTGAGAACTTATCCCCTCTTGCAGCTGCCATAACAATCTATGGGCTTACGCTTGTTCTTGAATTGTTCATCTCTTCCGGTTCAGCCAAGGCTCTCTTATTAATACCCATTCTTATTCCACTGGCAGACCTTGCAGGAGTAAACAGGCAAATAGCAGTGAGCGCTTATACATTTGGTGATGGGTTCACCAACCTGGCATACCCCACCAATGCTGCCTTGCTAATCACCTTGAGCCTTACTGTTGTGCCATTCACCAAATGGTTCAAATGGATCCTGCCATTATGGTTCTGGATCCTCCTGGCTACAATAGCATTCCTTGGACTGGCTGTTCTGTTCAATTACGGCCCTTTTTAATTTTTTTGGAATGGGATTTAGAAAGCGATCATAAAATCATGTACATTACCCCTGAATCCTATCAACAATCTCGCGATCTTTTCATAAAAGATCTTCTCCAGGTCAGATCACACTGGCCTTCAGCGGAACATTCTTCATTTGTTGTATCAGAAATTGAAAACCTGACAATCGACTGGATCTCAGCCAACGCACTTCACACACCCGAAAGGTTATTTCTACTCTCGACAGGTTTGCACGGTATTGAAGGATATCTTGGTTCAGTCATGCTTCAACTTTTTGTAAATGAATTCATGCCGGCGATAGACCCAGCCAAAACTGGAATCCTGCTGGTCCATTGTATCAATCCATCAGGAATGAATAGAAGATACCGTACAAATGCAGCAAACGTGGATCTAAACCGAAACTTCATCGATGATTTTACCAAAATGGTAGATTCAAATCCTGATTATCCCAGATTAGATCCATTTTTTAATCCCAAAATGAAGCCAAGATCGGAATGGATCACCAAATTCTCATACATCTTTCAAACTCTAAAATGGCTTGCGATTCTTGGACCAAGTCGGGTTCGCGAAGCAGCCTTGATGGGGCAGTATTATAAACCTAACGGAATGTACTTTGGCGGATGCGAACATCAACCCGAGACATTGTGCATGATGAACACGATCGAAGATTGGATCCCGCGCTATCAAAGAATTTTGCACCTTGATATGCACACAGGATATGGTCCAAGATATCAAATGACTATTGTGCAAACACCTTCAGAACCCATGACATCTTCTGAAGCCCAATTAAAGTTTAATGTTCCTCTTGTTGCAGCAACCAATCCCGATGAATTCTATCCGATCCACGGCGAGATGGCTGATTATCTCTATAAAAAAGCTGACCAATTCAACCGGAAACTTTATTCTGCCGCTTTTGAATTTGGCACTTACGGCGACGGCCTCCTGCAAGGTGCACGAAGCCTTCTAACAACTATTGTTGCAAATCAGTCTGTTAATATTCAATCAAAAACCGATTTTGCAGACTGGATAACCCGTGATTATGGAGAGTTGTATTTTCCGTCCGAACCAGCCTGGCTTGAGAATGCCATTATCAATGGGCGTCAGGCATTTGGTGGAATTTTGAAAGCAGAAGGTTATATTTAATTATTAGTTGAAATAGATCCTGGAGGACAAATGAGCCAATATTTTATCTATGATTATGTAGGGAATCCATTTATTTTATTTGGTACATGGCATATCGCAGCCCTGTTAATTATCGCCCTATTCAATTTTGGCATGCTCGGTTTCAGGAAATCGACTGAAAAGACCAGGAATGCCGTGCGATGGACAATGGCGATCATCTTGTGGGCAGACGAGCTATCCTGGCATATTTGGAACATTTTTTGGGGTCATTGGACCATCCAAACCATGCTTCCCCTACATATATGCAGTATTCTAGTCTGGTTGGCTGGTTTTATGCTGATCAAGAGGAATTATCGAATATACGAATTTGCATATTTTATAGGGATCGGTGGAGCGATGCAGGCTTTGCTGACACCAGATGCAGGTATTTATGGTTTTCCGCATTATCGAATATTTCAGACTATGATCTCCCACGGTTTGCTTATTACATCTACAATCTACATGACCACCGTAGAAGGGTTTCGACCAACTTGGAAATCCTTCTGGCGCGTGGTTGTTGGAGTCAATATCTATGCAGCGATTATTTTCCCGATTAACAGACTGCTCGGAACGAATTACTTATTCATTAATGGAAAACCTGCAACTGCAAGTTTGTTAGATGTTCTACCAGCCTGGCCATATTACATCATTTATATGGAAATTATCGGTCTTGTGGTATTTCTCCTCCTCTACCTGCCTTTCATAATAAAAGAATTCAGAGAAAAGAGGAAACAACCGATTTCACCGAAATGAGATCTTTTTATTAAACTAATATCTATTTTCATTATATTAACTGACATCTTGAATTTTACAATATTTTGATATATAATAATTCATATAGTTGATGTGATATTTTATTAAAGTTATTTCGTATATGGATTTAATAATAAAATATTCCATTCAGGAGACGGGTATGTCGAAAAGAAATCGCACACAATTAACGTTGGGGATAATTCTCATTTTAATTGCTGCCGGAATGCTCTTATTTAAAGCCAATCCTTCCCTTCGCGAATATATTCACATTGATATGGAATGGCCAACCTGGATCATTATTGGTGGTGGCATATTCCTGCTCTTCGGTCTGATAATTGGAGAACCAGACCTGGCAATTCCAGCCAGCATTTTTGCAGGTGTGGGATCCATCTTATATTATCAAAACGCCAGCCAGGATTGGACCAGTTGGTCGTATATGTGGGCATTGATCCCCGGTTTTGCAGGTATTGGCAATATTCTGGCAGGATTGATTGGAGCAAACCTCCGTAGATCGATCTCTGAAGGTTTCCGATTAGTGTTCATCAGTACAATCATGTTCTTGATTTTTGGCTCAATTTTTGGTGGCTTGGCAATTCTCGGTCCTAATAAAGAATTCATACTAGCCGGAATTCTCATCCTTTTTGGAATCTGGTTGATCGTCCGCGGTCTAATTCGACCAAAAGCACACGAGTAACAGATTCGACGCAGTTATCTATTCCGGGGAGCAATCCTAATTCCTTTTGGCGCATTTTCATTCTAGATACGATCACCCTTTTAGAGGGTAATCACTTCGATTATTTATGTCAAGTATTCCGCGTTAGTTCACATAGAATGTTACTGAAGGAGTATCGTTAGGTCAAAAGAAAATGTTACCGAGGCTAACGATGTCCGAAACGGGAACCATGAATGTGAACGAACGCAGGAAGTATATACAC
>Ga0172370_10003053_pt1 | contig 23521 bp, 24 predicted proteins | sample LakKiv5m_FD_114538 | JGI IMG/M metagenome (GOLD analysis project Ga0172370, IMG submission 114538) | Freshwater microbial communities from Kabuno Bay, South-Kivu, Congo - kab_022012_11.5m | ecosystem: Environmental > Aquatic > Freshwater > Lake | place: Democratic Republic of the Congo...
AGTGCGTACGAATCCACCATCAAGCGCAAATCGCAGGATATTGCGGCTTCAACCAAGCAGAAGGAAAGTAACGACTTTGCATCCGCGCTTCAGTATTCTCTTGTTGCACTGATGCAGCGGATGGCTCATGAACTGTACCGGCCCCCGGCTTCGCTATCTGAAAAAGAACTTGAAAGTATTGATCAACAGTTGAATGAATTTACGGCAGAACAGGAGAACCATGGCGCACTGCCCAGAGTAATCCCGTTCAATGGCACAGAGTTGAGCGGACTACTTCGCGCTCAGATAACGCCCATTGACAAGAAGAAGTTGCTATTTGCAGGGCGGAACCATGTTCAGCAGAAAGGGACAACACCGGAAGGGCTGCCAATCTCCCGGAATCAACAAGCGATTTTTGTGGATATGGACAAGGTTAAAGAGGTTGTGCCGGAAATTCTGCCAACCGATACGGCCCCACATGGTGGTGTCTTAGAGTACCTTCAGGACAATGCCCGCGATGAAGCCTACGAAACGGCGCAAGACGAATACAAAGACAAAATTGAACAGTTCAAAAAGAAGACCTATACAACGGCGCTTGAGCAAGACAAAACGCTCTCCAATAGTGAAGCCCGTGTACAAGAGAACGCCACTGCTTTGATCGCATTGCGCCGGAATACGGTGGGCCAAAGAGAATCTCTGGAAGACAGTATTCAAGCGCTGCAGAAAGAGTTTGAAGACTTTCCGTCCATGGAGTTTTTCCAACCGTACCTGGAGCAACTGGAAGATACAAAAGTTGGTACGGCGCAGCAACTGAAAGCACTGCAGGATTTGGATGCGCTATTTGCGGCTGCAGCGCAACAGCCCGAAATGACAGACCAATGGACTGATGCCACAGGTGATGTAGTTAAAGGGGACATTATCCAATTTGAAGAGGGCGTATTTGGCGGATCGTTCAGGAAACCGCAACACCTCGGAAGCCGCACAATCACGGCGCGGATTCTGAATGACTCGTATGGGGCGGACAAACAACAGCACACGTTCACACTGAAGGGAATTGCCGCCGAAGGAACACAGGCCAAAGAAGTCTTGGACACGCAGGCAAAGCGGGGCTACATCACCCGCAAGGGCCGGAATGTCTACCGGAATGGCACACAGCGGCAGGTGTGGGCAGATGAGTCGGCACGGAATGCCGCAACGGACGAAAAACATAGCAGAGGTTCTGAAGCACGAACGCTCCGAGATTTGCGGCGGGAATCAGAAAATCAGACGCTATTTGCCACTACCCCCACCGAACTAGAAACAAAGGTAATGGATCATTTTGGCACTACATCCGATCCACGCGAAGCTGGGTACATGCTGCAAAATGGAACTATGTTGGATTTTTCAGGGCGGCACGATGCTGTTGGGTACAAAAACAACAAACCCAAATCAGGAGAAAAAGACTGGTTTCGTGGAGAACGAAATATAGACCATCGGGATCTGCCAGAAGGGATCACGATGACAGATATGCTTAGATCTGGAGCCGTCCGTATGGATGCTACAGCAGGCTTGATCGACATCGAGCAGGAAACTACCGCCCAGCAAACCGCAAAACTCTCCGAAGTTATGGGGCACAGGGAGTTTGTAATAGTAGAGGCCACAAATGCCAAAGGACAACGGTTCTCCTCAGAAATCTTATCGCCCAGTTCCGTTAAGGTCCGCGCAGCACTCCGTAAAGCAAATGAATTTCTGAGCGGACTGCGTGATCCAGGAGCGCAAACACTATATGCAGCCTCCCATACGGTGGAAAATTCTGATCAGCAGCAGGATCAAGCACTCCTGCTTCATAACCAACTGATCCGCGCATTCACCCGTACAGCGCATCTGAAGACACGGCAAGCCGATTCCAACCCGCTAAGCACTCGGCTCGTGAACCTCAAGGAAACGGCGATCCCAAAGATTCTGGAAAAGCTGGAACAACTTGGACTAACGAACTCCCGGTTTGCCAATATCCTTCGGTCGCCAGGTCATATGCTCACTTATGCGTCTGATTATCTTACCCAACGGCTTAATCAGATTGATCCAACCCAGTACGATTTGTCCCGAGCCGACATAAATACACTAACAGGACTGGTCAAAAAAGGTGGCGTCTACACCGGGTCCGCAGAAACGCAGAAACAAATACTCCAGATGTTCAAACAAGAGGGGCTGGATAATACTGCACTGTATCACGCCATTAAGGGCAATGAATCCTATGCCCCTGTGAACCATGTACTCCTGCTTCAACAGAACCTAGACCGGGGAGTATCGTCTGTACTGAAGAGCTTTGCCGATGACTTGCTAGTGCAGGAACGGCTTGCCCAAAATTATAAAGGCCGTGGGTATGTCAAAGTAGAAAAACAGGCTCGGGAACATATTAAAGAAGCCAACAAAGAAGCACAAAACACCCTAGAAACAACCAAGTCACCCATTCCAGCCCGTACAGTTTTGGAAGAAGAAATCAACAAGAAAATCAATCTTCCATTGAACCGGCCCCCAGTGGAATCTCTTCGTGAGATCCGTGCGCTTGTCAAAGCGGCACTTAAGGCCACCAATTGGAATTTCTCCGACGCACAAGGGCTTCTTCCCTGGTATTTGCGCGAACTCACACGATCCGCAGGTTCTTACGTCAACCAAGATCCAATTACCAGGAACTTTATGGAAGAGTTAGCGTACTGGCTGCATCGCGCAGTCCCCGAAGCACATAAACCGTTACAGATGGAATTTGCAATTCCAGGTATGGAGTTCATAAAGCGAAAACGAAAGAAGAGGCCGCTTCCTCTGCCAATCCAATCTCTGCCTTACACACCCTCGCCAACAGGCACCAATCGGGACTTCATTGGATTCACGAGATCTGACACCGACAAACAGCACGTCCTTCGCTGGGCACCAAACAATGACATTTCGATTGATTTAGCTTCGCAAGAAGATCTACCCATTACTCCGGAACAACTGGACGAATTCCGGAACGAACAGATGGACCTGCCGCCTGCAGCCCCCCGCACCGCTTCTCTGAAAGAAGCCTCAGAACTCAGCAAAGCGGATCGGATCAAGGCCATTGCCCAAAAACGGGGTGCTGGGGAAGAAGTCCCTGATACTTTGTTTGCCGCTTCTAATTTGTCTCCAGAAAATGTGCTCGATGCTGCATACCGCCAAACATTACAAAGTAGCGGCCTTGCGGCGGTTCAAAAATTAGTAGACATCCGAGCAAAAGAAGCTGGGTATACCATAGGCCCTGTGTGGCACGGTTCTACCGAGAAAAACCTAACGGTTCTTTCCCCTACAAAAGCGGTAGAGACCCAAGGAGTGGTATTCTTCTCTGATAACGAAGCTGTTAGTTACATTTTCCGTTTTCCCAGAGAATATGGAGAAGTGATTACTGCCTACTACGACCCAGAAACAGAGGATATGATAGAAATTGAACCAGGAATGCTTCTTAGGGGCTACCTGCGCCTACAGAACCCATTGATTCTCACAGGGCAAGAAGCTCAACGAGCCACTGATGATACAACATACCAATCTGAAATCATTGGCAAAGCGAAAAAACAAGGACATGATGGCGTCATTTTTCAACAAGTACAAGAAGGTGTTGGGGATTGGACGGAACCAGGCACTACATATGGGATTTTCACAGCTAATCAAGTAAAATCCGCTGACCCAGTCACTTATAATTCCAAAGGAGAAATCATTCCATTATCAGAGCGCTTTAATCTCGATAAAAACAATGTTCTTTTTGCTGCTTCCAACCTGTCCCCCACTGAAGATCCGGATCATCCAATGGCCGAGTACTTTAGGCAAATGGATACGGAACATGCAGAGCAGGAAGAAGCCTACTCGCAAAAGGTCTTTGACCGTCCATTTGAACCGCATCTGTACCCCAAGCTTACCAAGGAACCACTAAACCTAGAGGCTCTCCGGAAAGCGCGTGAGTCGTCTGCCTGGGCTATTCCCCGTTTGTATGCGTCCCCCTCCCTAGATCTAGCCGATGATGTGGCCGATCAGATCCATCGGCAAGAAATGGATGCAGCAAAAGTTCTACTCACGCTCAAAGTATTACCAGAAGCACTAAAGGGCTTGTTTCTTTCTGACTACGCAAGGAAACGGCAGGATCTAAATCCACTGATCCGCTTTCTCGCGTTGCCAAGTCATTCGTCCAAAGCCACCGTAGGTGGACGCAAAGTCTGGAAAGCAGGCCGAGATCACGACATCAACCGGAACATCATCCACAATGACCTAATCCGCTGGACCGATGACAAAGGCAAAAAAACCAACGAATGGGATGTATTAGCAGAGTATTACAAGCAGAAAAAGCCGCAATACGAAAAACTGAACCATTACCTGTTCACCAAAGATGCCGAAGCTATTGCGCCTGCCGTAGTCGAAGAAGCCGATACTGCATTTATTGCCTACGACCAATGGAATCCGCAAACCCGTAAAGAATTGTTCCGTATCGAAATCCCAGCCAAGACCACCTCAACAGAAAAATTGCAGATAGAACGAAACATCTGGGATCGGATCTACAAACAGGAAGCCTCTGCATACTCCAAGGACGAAAAAGACCAACAGGCGCTCTTAGCCGCACGCCGGTTACTACACCGGGACTTTGAAGCGCTGCAGCAAGTCGCCCAACGCGCCATTGATTATGCGCAAAAGAATAATAAACCGGAGCCAACTGTCGATTGGGAATCCGAAAATGGGGTTGTCAAGAAAATCACACTTACTGAAGCCTTGCAGAAAATGGGCGACCGGCGTGGGTACTACATGCCCCGCATTCGGAAAGAGGGTCACTACAAACTCATTGCATCCAAACCAGGCGAACTTGGCTATCTGGAAATCGATGAAACCAAACTAGGCGCTGAAATCCAAGCCGCCCGCCTCAAACGGGAAGGGTACACCGTACAGCGGGTATGGTCTACTGCTTTGGATGAGCGTGAAAATTTGTCTGGAATCTCTCCGTACAAAATTGGATTGTTGGTCACGGAATTGTTTGATCGAATGGAAGATCGGAATCAATTCACAGTAACCCTGAAAAATGACACCCTTACTGTATCTGGTAAATTCGTAAACACACTTAAAGAATATCTGGAATCCCGGAACTTCGTTTTGGACCGGGATTCACAGGAGTACCGGTACAGTTCTCCGGGGAACACAACCAATCTTGAATCCATTAAACAAGCAATAGAAAATCACATTGCCACCCAGACCTCGGATGCGTCGCATATTGCGGGACTTCAGAACTTGGCCATGGAGCAACTGACACAACTGCTGGAAACCTACGGCGGCACCAGCATGAAACGTCGGCTGGCCCGTAAGGAAGGCAGTCCTACATTAGGATATGATATGCGGGCCAGTGAAGTCATCAATCAGGCAATCATGAGTTCCGCCAATGGGCTTGCCCGCCAGCAGATGGTCACTGAAATGCTCAATGCTATGTCCGGATTTACGATCCCTTGGGAGACATATCGCGATCAAGCACTGGAAAAAGACCCCGCAGCAAAGCACGCCGACCTTTGGAAAGCATACCGGGATGATATGCGGAGACTCTCATTGCAAGGGCAGCCCGTTGCCAAAAAGGAGTCCATGGACTTCATGGAAGAAATGCTCCGTCCTACCAGTAAATCCGAAGTAGTTTTTGGCTGGCTTCGCTGGATTGCAGCCATTAAGTACCTCTCATCCCCCAGTACGGGCGTAATCAATATGACCTCCCTGGCAACAACGGTCCCGGCTTCCTTGTCCACCAATCTGGGAGTAAAACCCCTTCAGATGTCCGGGTTGATTCTGCGGGGACTTACAGCCTACTCGCAAGCCTGGGCCGGTAAACTCAAAGATCCGGAACTACAGGAATTTTACTCGGAGATTCAACGGAGAGGCTTGGACATTTCCCTTCAGAATCAAGAAGCAACACAAATCACCGACCTTAAAGGACGGCACAGTTTTCAGAAGTGGCTGGAATACTCCATGTTCTTTATGCGGCAGACGGAGCGGCTGGTCCGTGGCGCAACCTTAATGGCAGCCTATATTCACCAGCGGGACATGACGAAAAAACACGGCGTTCCTTTGGATAAACAGGAAGCGCTTAAGCTTGCCGAAACTACTATGGACGATGCGCATGGTGTCTATGGCAAAGCGAACCGGCTGGTGGTAGGGCGGGGTAAAGAAGCTCCGGCACAGATCATCAACACGGCGATGCTTTTCCAGACATTTACCATAAACTACATGAACCTAATTGGCCGCGCCATTAACCCAAAGAACCGCGATCTAAAAGCGGCTGCGTATCTATTGGCCATGCCGATCATCATTGGTGGGGCAGGTGCAGGTGCAGGCGCACCGATCCTAGAAGCTATTGCTAAATGCCTCGGGTTGTCTTACACCCAAATGATGGAAGACTTTTACGCTTGGTTTGGACAAGCTGTTGGTGGCCCCACAAAGACCAACCAAAGATCAGCAGAGACCCTGGCCCGGTATGGCGCATTGGGCGCACTCAATATAAGTGGCAAAGGCTCCATGCAGATCAAGCTGCCGACTTCCACGACCAACATCGTGGACTGGGGCGGACCTGCCGTATCCATGCTGAAAGATGAACTGAATGGATTACATTCGGTTTGGGACATCTATGCACAAACGGGCGAATTGCCCAAAGGCACGGCAGCCGCGCGTGCAGCGGAACTCATCCTGCCCCGGTTGGGTGCAAACGTGGTTCGCGCGTATCGTGAATCCCAAGAAGGAGTTGTCCGGAACCAATTGGGCAAGAAAGTCCTGGTCTACGGCGACTCGGATCGGAAGGAACCTGTACCCATTAAGCCGCTGGATGTGGCACAAGCAACACTAGGCTTCCGCACGGCACAAACAGCAATGCCAAAGGATAAGAACTTTGCGCTCCAAACCATTAAATCGGAACTGGAATCCAAACGGCAGGACATTTACAAGACAGTCCGAATACTCAACACCCCGGAGTACAAAAAGAACCTGAAAGCGCAGACAGCACTTCGAACTCGAATTAAGGAGTATAACGAGTACCTGCGCCAGCATAAACTACTTGGTAAAGTATCCCCAATCACAACGGATGCACTGCGCCGGGTACGGGCGGAATAGATGCTGGAGTTCCTGATGTTACTGCTGGATCAAGGAATCCGCGTGAAAATCCGGTTCCGAATGCGGCACAAGCACTTCAAGGATTGCTCTTAAATACCAGAAGTCCAAATATGGCACAACTAACCCCAAAGATCTGGCTGCCTGAAAATAGTGCCCCGCCCTGTTTGGCCATAATCCCGAAGACTGTCGTATAGATCACCACTAGCAGAACATCGAACAAAAGCCCATCGCCTATCAGATCTTTGGTATGATAGGCAACTAACGGCCATGTAAACGCGCCAAAGGCCCAGGTCCAGAAAGTCCACCAGTGCCGATGGTCCGGATCAATTCCAATTTTACAAGAGCAGATCGCTCCGGAGAAGAAAAGAAGGATCACCCAACACCAGAGCAATATGCGCATATCTGCAAGCCTTATTGCCGAAGCCAATCAATCCCCACGCAGGTTCCGCAACTTAGTAGATCTCTGTGTCATGTCTTCAGACTCCCATTTGCAGTAGCATATATTTGCTCCTCAATCTCCCGCAGTCCCTCAAGAGCCGCATAGCAAAACCTAGCAACTTTGTCATCACTGCCCTTCGTCCCCGGAAACTTTCTGCCGGTTTTTGCTCGAATTCATTTTATTCAATCTCCATGCGGTTAATGCCTTCACCATCTCATTCCAGTCAGTAATTGCATCGTCATCAAACTTACGAATAGGCCCCCTTGCGCCACACTCCCAACAAACAACGTACGCGCTTCTCTTTTTCTCCCGGCCAACCCCCACAACTATTTGTTCCAAACGCAATGCAGCCGGGGCTGTACAAGACCCAAACGGACAGACTTCAATCTTCATATACTAATCCTCCCAATTAGCCCAAGCACGTCCCATCGCGCTTACACACATCCCTAAAATGACACCAAATCCCACCAACACAAACCCCCCAGATCCACTGATTTCCCGCGCCTGGGCTACAGTCAATTGCCGTTCCAAAACTCCAATTACCGCATTTTGTTCCTCGACTCGCCCTTGGAGATGATCAATCTGCCCTTGGTACGCCTGGGAGATTTCCTGAATCTTGGCATTTGCAGTTGGTACAACATTCATTGTGAACATTTCCTCTGAAGAAATATGGTGGTGTGGACCACTATTTTTGCTCTGCGCGACACTTACGGACAAATTATCCACACTTTAACCGGATTGTCATTCCGGATGGATCGCCGATCAAAATTACAATTTAATCTTCTCGACTTCATGCACAAGCACATTCGGATCCTGCTCCCACATCGAGATCAGGTCAAACAGCTTCTCGGAAAACCCCGCCAACTGAACTACTTTCGGATTGCGCGGATTGAGCATTGATCCGCCCGATCCGGCAAGGTTCACAAAATATACATACGGATCTGCCCCTGTCCGTTGTTTATACTGCGCAAACGCGGTAGTACACTCACCCCCATGTATCCATGCTGACGCGCCCTTATACCCCTCCGCCATTCCACACATACATCCGAACATATCGGAAAAGATCACGATTCGATCATATGATCTCGATGCCCGATTAAAAATTGCTTCAAAATTCGTACCATGTCCATTATAGCCATCTACAGTAGCCAATTGCCTGGCAAGTGTAAGCGGATTCTCGTTCGAAACATATAGAGCCATTTTTGCATCACTAGCAAAAACCATCAATTCCGCCCACGACCGGGCCGCAAGTACACTCGCCATTAAGGCACCAGCCTCCTTAACTGAAATTGGATTCATCGCTGAACGCCCCCGCCGTGCCCGTGCCATCGCGGCAGCATATGCTGTCAAAGGCGTCTGCATCGATCCGGAGACATCTAGCACCACTAACGAATTTTGAAGTTCTGGAACATTCTCGCACGCAATTGATAAAGCATTTCCAAGCGCTTGCATTACCGGCGGATAAAGCGCCCGGCTTGCCCCAGAGACTTCCGCATGATGAGCAACCATCGAAAGGGCCGTATAATACCGAAACGGAAAAATCCGAGAACGTTTAATCGCCGCAAGATCCATTAACTTTTTACAGGCATCATCCACCAACTCCGGCGCTTCATCAATCAGATGTGTCAAGTTCTTCAGTAATTCGAACACACCCATAGTCGGCAGCATCTGATGCCACACAGCATTTTTTGCCGTCTGCTTTTCGTTCGGATCTTGTATGTCCTGGGTCGCTTTTACCATAGCAGCTTGCCGGGTTCCATCCGCTTCCAGGGTTCCCTGCACCAACTTCCGCAGACCCTCTTCATTCCTCGGACTTGGAACAGGATGTACTAGCCGCATCAAATCCACCAAGGACACGGAACGGCTTTTTGCCTGATACTTCCCCAACTGGTATGTATCAAATCGGCCAAAAGCATCCCGGAATCCACGCAACATCGCATTGGGTATCTTAGTCCGTCCTTTTGCATTTTTTATAAAAGCAATCGACATCCAGTACGCTAGAATCTCCGTCATATCATCCACACGTTCCACAACGGCATCAACAAAAGATCTGGCCCAGGGTTCCTTGGAAATTCCAGCACGAAACAACTCTCCAGTAACCAGATGAGATACCGACCGCATCCCCCATTGTGTCCGCGCAAAGATCGCCGCTTTGGCAACAAACTGCTTATCCGGAATCGCCTGAATCAGCGCCCGGATTTCTTGCTGTTGCTGCTCCTTGGACACATACGCCCCATCATTACAGAACCACGACAACAGGCGGATGACCAAATCGATCTTCGAATCAAGTACAAATGAAATGCCGCCCGCTGCATTTTGGAACTTAGGTGCAGCCGGTTTGGGTACATTGAACTTCGACATAATGGGAATCTCCGTTTTTCGCCACATTACAAATTCAAAGTATGTGGGTCATGTTCGATACCCACGGAACGTCACTTACCCACCACAAAGGTCCGGTTCCCCCAGTACATCGTCATGTAACTGTTAAGTGGTCCATAAAATGCCTTTCAAGGTGAACCCGTCAGGCCAGGCCGGACTCATACAACGCACTTAATAAGGCCCATCTTACAACGGACCATAAGGCCCTATTGCAGATCCGCCTGCTCCTGAAAAACTTTAGGTGGCAATCATTAGGAAGATACTAACACACCCGGCTTAGGGCCGAGCCATGCCTGAACTAACCATATAGATGTAATCTATCCTTCCGGCGCACCTAAACTCTGATTCAACTTCAATTATAAGGCACCATGGTTCGGCGGTGCCTACTCCGGCTTGGACCTGATTACTTCCGTAACATAGCACTTATCCACGGAGTTCTCTATCTCAAGCATTTACGGCTCAAACAGGATGGCAATATTGTACCAGACATAACGACACTCTAACTAATTGAGGTACAGGATTGCTCCTGGCAGGCCTTGCACCTGCATATCCGGCTTAACATGCGATGTAGTCTATGTACCCGGCACATCCAAAGCATTTGGGTGGAATCACTATTTAAAGATCTAAATCCATTTGCTCTAACCACCTGAGCTACAGAGTTTCCTCCGACTGGACTTGAACCAGCGACATAATGGTCCTCATTAGATGTAATCTTTCAGCCCGTCGCACCCAAAATCAAGATTCAACTGTCTACAACCCAATTCTGCCATGCTTTTTACAAAAAAGCAAGTCCTTTGAAAAATTAAGTGTAAGCTCGATTTAACCAGCCCTCCAGGTACTTCCCGTACTTCTCGGGGTTGATAGCTGCCAACATCCGATAAAATCCAGCAACCTCGCTCCGGCACGCAGCAACCAACACCCAATCGTTCCCGATGCCGAACAATGCACGAGTCTTCGGTCCAATAATCCCATCATCCTTCGCAGTGGATGCAGGAATCACTGCACGCAATGCCCGCTGTAAAATCTTTACAGCCTGATACTTCCCCATATGCACAATCATATCAAACAGCTTCATCGCCACCTGTGATTTGGCTTCAAATTCAACCATCCCTGTCTGATCCCACAAATCCCGGTAAAACCGCCGGGCATCTTCTTCAGTCCAGAGTTGCATGTCGGCAACATCCATATCGCCGTCTTTATCCAGATCCAGTTCCAACCGCGCCACTAACGCGGGATCATCCAGAAGGGTCTTTAGCGTAATGCCAAACCGGGTGGGTCCGGCGTGATCCACGACGAACCCACCCTCGATTTGCAGCAATCGCGTAATTGCGTCCTCCCGCAAATCGGCCATACTATTTTCCTTTCCCCTTGCCCTTCTTTGGGCCGGACATGGGCGCACACGTTTTCGAATCACCGCAGCATTTCTTTGCCATCACTCAGATCTCCTATTAATGGACTTCTGGTTTATCTCCACACCTGCATCACATACAGGAAAGAGTCCCTACGGATCCGTACTGCCGAACAAGTCCCCAGGACCGGCAGGCCGGACACCAGGCATACATATCCCCCGGCTCAGAAACTACATGTTCTTGACACTTTGGACATATAAGGTCGATCTTCTGATTTCCCCACGCTTCAACAATCCACTCCCAGACTGAATTCATGGACATTCCTTTCTAATACGTTTGATACACATCTAGCCAAGTTTTTGAATCAAACGGAACCAGATCCCCAGAATAAGAATCCCGGCCCATTTGCTGTGAAACCCCATCCACATAACAAGAAAAAGCACCCTCTGTCCGGTAATACGAGTACTTTGAAATTCCTGTCATATCGAACGTGTTTACAAAGGCGGTATCTACACCCACATAATTAATCCCCGCTTTTTGCAATGTCTTCCGCCACTGACATCCCTCTTCACGTGCTGGTACCAAAAGATCTGGTGTCTTTGGCCCCAGCAAAATCAAAGGGAATTTCCGAAGTGCACATTCTCTAGCCACTTCAGCTAAATCTCCAGTTCCCATTACATAATTGACTCGGAGTTTGGGATCGGAAATCAGACGTTCTACGTCCTTCCGCACATTCACCGAAACTGCATATGCGGATAGCCGATCCCGGACATGCAGCCCTGTTTTCAACAATTCCGGCTGATCCCGCGTAGTCAACGACGCTCGGATTCCCTCCTCAGACAACACATCCACAATCTCGGAAAGAAATGGACTGCGTACCGGCTCACCCCCGCCTAAACAAACCTCCAGTACATCGGACTTTATCAACGCAGAAATAATATCAGAATCCACCACCCCATACCGTTGGTACTTCATATGCGCCCCCGCCCGCGATGACTTCTGATAGCAGTAGGCGCACCGTTTCCGGCAATAGTCGGTAATCTTCAAATCCACTAATTCCGGGCAACCCGATTTCACAAACGGAGACCCGTCAAAGGACACATGAACTTTATAACCATTGTTCTGATTGAATAAAGTCCAATGAGTTCCGGACCCCGCCGCTACAATCGCCTGCCGTGAATCTCCAGCAAACCCAAGCTTCGAACACATCAGCCTGTGCTGAATTGTCAACACCCCTCGAAAGAGATCGTCCTCATTATCATTCCCACCCAAGACTGCGGAATCTTCTCGCAATAGAAAAGTTTTTAATGCCTGAAGGTATTCCAAATGCACCCAGCCTAAATTATTTCTGTATGCCGGAACTATCAACTGACTTTCATGATCGACATACCCATCCATTGGTGGAAAATATTCATCAATCGCCAATCTCTGGCAGATATTCCTAGCATCTTCCACAGTACTCAACTGACACGCCAAATACCGGAGCTTATCGGGAACTGTATGTAAGATGAAATTTTCCCAGCCGTATTGCTGATCTTCGATCTTGGGCGAATATGGTACCGCAGATCGAAATTTACCGTCCTTTTTCAAAAGGACTAAGCTGTGATTGGAACTGCTGTTGGTCGCAAAATCCATCCGCCAATTCTGAATGATGGAGGGCATGAGGTTGCTCCTTTTTTGGTATAGAATATCCAGAACATTCCGCACAATGTTGACGCCTGGTAAGAAACGAATCTATAGGCATGAACCGCCCGCACATAAGGCACAGCAACTTAGGATCGCCTTTGCAAGCTTCTTCCTGCGCGGGCACATTTCTCCGCAAATTCCGCCGAGATTCGGCAAACAAGACATCCACCTGTTTATGCGAACTATACATCTTTTCCTGTTCTCATGGCCACAATTGTCTGCTGGATCGTGTGTTCCACTTGCATCAGCCAAGATTCCAACGCGCAAGAAACCGGACAGCAAAGTTCCGCCGCATCTATTTTCTCGCACAGACGTTGAAACACCCCACACAAAAATCATCCAGTGCTAAAAGCTCCTCATCGAAGATCGCCTCCAGCGGCTCCAAATTTTTCATGCCCGTGCAATGCTTCATAAATCATCTCCTGTATTAGCCACTAAACTATTGGATTCCGCAAATACATCTGAATGTGTCACCATGAGAAATTGTATTGACAATTGCTCCGTCAATTCATCAACTACTTCCTTAAAGCGATCATGCAAATCACTACTCAGATGTTTTGCAGGCTCATCCAGAATCAAAACCCGATCTTCTTTTCCGGAAAGCACCAAACACGCAACACGCAGTGCAAACGACACCACATCCACAACGCCCCCACCCGTACCGAACAAAGGGTCGTACTCCTCCCCATGTTTCCATAATACAGGTGTTGCCGATACCGCATCATGCTGGTTAATCTCAAAATTCAGCCGAAATTCGTATGGATCGGGAAATACGATAGACATTGCTTTCGTCACCACGCTCGACAAGCAGAACTCGACACGAGACTGTAAATACAGTTGTGCTTGCGTGCATATGTCCAGCGCATCTAGAATAATTCCAAGCTCATTTTTCTGCTGTTTCAACAGATTTTCGAGCGAAAACACTTGCTTCTTCCGTTCGGCAAGAATTCCCTGCAGCGCATGGATTCTTGGAGCCAGATCATTCGAGGTCATGTGTACACCTTTTTCTCGATGTTGGTAATATCCGTATCCAACTCGGCAAGTTTCACATTCAACTTGGTACGCAGCACCTCTAACTCCTGCTCCATCTGTTTAATTGCTTCGGCAGCCGCTTCTGGGGACTCATACCCCATTTCCTTAAGCGATCCGAGCAACGAATCCCGTACACCCAGCGCCCGGTCCCGTTCCGACTGAAGCCGGGAAAGTCTCGATTGAATATCCTGCAATGACAGCGCCATAATTAGTCTCCTACTTGAATCCGATGAATATAATCCAACACTTCCCTAGTTACCATCCTGCTAGAAGTAACTGTGGTGACCGCATGAGTGAAGCTCAACGGTTCGTTTCGATTTGTATCTACCAGCAAACCGATAAACTCTTGGAGCGCTTTTTTATCCTTCTGGGATTGTTCTCCAATCTGGATGCTATCTTCTAAAGAAAACACGTCATGGGTAATATCCAGAGGTACACGAGAACAACTCCAGTCCTTATGAACCAGCACCACGCTAGGCACATAATCCACTTGATCGAGCGTCCGCCGCATCATGGCCCCACAATTCACCAGCGAATAATGATCATCAGCATATTCGAATGCTTGGTGATTGTCCCCAGTAACGATCAACTTTACCCCGGTATGGAACTGATTGACCACATTTGCCGCATTCCCTGTTTCTGGTGCTCCTGGAAAAGCTGGAGTTTTGTACCATACCAATTGGTGCGACAATACCACATCCGCTTCCACAGTACTATCCGCTGCAACTCCGTAAGGCACCCCATAAACCCAAATTCCATTGTACTTGGAACGGCCATGTACTGGAATTAGATTGGGCAGCGCTGCACGTAGAACGCCCAAAGAGGCTTGATGGATTTTGTCCACCAAATGCGACGGCAAATCATGCTGCCCTGGAATAATCAGCCATTGTATGTCAGAAAACTCCTGAAGAACTTCGATGGTCATTCGTTCCAATTCAGGCGAAACGCGGGGCCGATGAAAAAAATCCCCCGCAAAAAGAATTGAAGAACACTGATGCTTCCTGGCAAGTTCCAAAACTTCCCGAAGCACATTGCTTTGCCGCCGGATCCAATCCCACTCTTTCCCACGTACCCGTGGTGGCCGATCCGACAAATGCAGGTCAGAACACGCCAAAAAGACCACAGGATTCTCTGTATTAGCCGACATGAGCAACCTCCGTGATTACCTGCCCACACAGGGAGCACACCTGTCCGATAAAGCCCTGCAACTGCACTCGAAGGTACCGTTCGTCCTCTTCCCATTCGGACAACATCTGCACGCATTGCTGCAACTTCAATGTAACCGGTCGGACCCCATCCTGCTTGTCTTTCGTACTTTGCCACATATTCTGTAATTGTTCGACGATTTGTATCTGTTTGTGTTGGTTTGTGACATCCACGGCTGCCCATTGGGTTTGCGCTTGGATCTTTTGAAGCAGGCTTTGAAGTGTCTGGATCTGCGCAGTTCTCTGTTGAATTTCCTGCACTAGTTGCTGAATCGGCCCAGCATCGGGGAATCCCACAAGTGCACTTAGAGTTTGATTGCAGCCCACCAGTTTTGATGTATATTCCGTAATGGTTTTACACTGTTCGGCTATTTGATGAATCTGCTCTTCTCGTTGTTGGACCTCTTGCAGCTTAGGAGAAAGCGTCTGAATTCGGGCAAGCTGTTTGATCTTAGTCCGGGCAAGACTCAATTCCTGCTCTTGCCGCTTTATGATATTTTCCGTGGTCCGGCGTTCTTGTGCCACCTTTTTAATGACTCGATTTCCCTCGGAAATATCGGCATAATGTGCCAACTCCTGAGCAATCTGCCCACTGGAAAGCGTCAGCAGGAAATAGGGTGCATGTTGCGGCTGAACATTCACATCCCCCAGATTGAGCACGATCTCCACTTCCTCTGGAACCGCTGTCCCAACTCCCAGATGTTCCACACCATTGACGGTATAGCTGTTCGTGGTACGTGTCCGCGTCCGGCGTACCGTTCCCCGATCCGTCTCAATCTCTACCCAACACTCATCCGCTGCATAGTTGATGAAGCCAATACCAGCAGGCCGATTATTGCGCACCCATTCGATAGCGCGGATGATAGCCGACTTCCCCGTATCCGACTGTCCAGTAATCGTATTCAGCCCCGCCGTAAGCAGCAGCGTTTTCTCCCGATGAATTTGGAAGTTATGAAGATGAATCCGCTTAATCATAAAAACCTCTCGGCAGAACTATACCACCTATTTAAGAAAAAAGCAAGTACCTTTTGGAAAAACTAATCCCCACCGCACACGCAACATCCGTTCACAAAATAGTCATCATTTTCTGTGTACGTGCCACAAGAAGTACAAAGCATATACACGAACTCTTGGCACTCGATGCAGATCAATCCACCATTAAACGGGAGTTCCGCTGCCGTTTCTTCCATGCAGATGTTCCCGCACTGGGAGCATTGAATCACACTCATTCTTCAAACTCTCCTCTTGATCCGCATACACAAGTAAAAACACCTGTTCATCAATCCAATCAGCCCATGATTTTGCGGCATCGATCCAATCCTGACGGCTAGGCCCCGGATATGCGTTTGCCAAATACCTACAGTAAATCACACGGTACTCCGTCTTCCATAAAACACCGTTGGACTAAGCGCTAGAAAATCTTCCCACAGAACCACACCAATGTCCAACCTTTTACCTGATCCCGGTTCCCAAACCCAAATACTCATCCCAGGCAGATCTAACTCTGAGAATATCACCTCGGGAAGAATTACCATAGTAGGTTTTCGGTCCCTCTTCCATATCACAACAGGATCCCTAAACACTCCTGGAATAGCCTTTGCAGCCACAAGCGCTTGTTCATAAAACTGTATCAAAGGATGTTCTTTGGTACCCGCCCGATTCGAGATCAAAGAAAACAAATCCACATCGTTATATCCACACTTGATTTCGAAGCACAAATGATGTAAAAGTTCCTGCGCCTCTGGACATGTTGCTCCAATGTCTCCATGCCCGGAAACAGAGTTCTGTCCCTTTTTTTGCCGTGTTGTCGCCCGCGCCCCAGACCCCGAAGTACGCCAAAACCAATCATCATGCTTCTCCCGTGAATACCACAAAGACAGTTCTTTGCAGATCTTCCGTTCAAATGCACTCCCTTTTCGGGAACCATTTACTCTATGGGATTTTTTTTGATCTTTCGGATTCGCTTGCATGACACTTCCTTTTCCGTTAATGTTGAATATAGTCCCACAAGGAATTGTTTTACATACTGCTTGGCGGCTGCAACAGTTGTAAAGTCCGTATGCAATTCGCCAAACCATTCCTTATGCCCTCGGGTACCCATAGACATCAAAAGAAACACGGTAGAATCTCCTGGCTGCCGCTCTACTGTAAAGACAAACGGATCAATAACAGCTTGTTCCAGGCTGGAATCAATTCTATTCCACGCCAAAATCACCACTGAATCCATAGTTTTTGATTGAGCGCCGCACCAATTACATCCCCCTGATTGGTTTCAATTTGATCACATAGGGCATCCACAAGCACGCCAAACACCCGGTTGCGCATCCCGTAAGGGATGCACCGGTGCAGCCGTTCATGCTGCTCCTTTGTAACTTCGATACTCAGCCGCCACGACTGCCGAAGTTCTTTCTCATCTATAGTCCTACTCATTGTTTGTTCCTCCATACCTGGCCTTCCGGTCCATTCTGATTTTCTCCCGGATACGGTCCCAGGTAGATTGCACTAAATCACGCACATAACCCTCCCACTGTTTCTCCTCAATGATTGAGATCAGTTTCTCCATTGTACCTTTTACTGCATCGGGAAGCCCTGTGGTATGAATCGTTAGGGCTTTCTTTTCCCAAACCCCTTCGTCCAGCAGATATTCAATACAAGACGATAAATCATCGATCCCGTACTCGGGATGTAGCGGAATAGAGACAGGATCCACTTGTCCATTGTTCCGGTTCTTCCCAATTTTAACAGTCACCATATGCCCTATGGTCCGCGCTTTTCCTTCGATTGTTTTTTGAATAGACTTGCCAGGAGTCAACCAAAGTTCCACGGTAGACGTAAACTTCAATGCAGCCCCGCCAGACCGGGTTTTTTGTTGGTATAATCCGGAATTCACTTTGACCTTTGCTTGAGAAATAATAAACACCATCGAATTGGTGTCTTGCATCGCCCCTTGAATCCGGCGCACACATTGTGCATTCATCTTTGCACGCTGCATTCCATAGCTCTGTGCGGCGGGTTTTCCCTTGTGAAAGGCTTCCTTCGATTCCTGAAATAACTTTTGTTCCTCTAACGTTTCCAATCCGTCCATACTATCCAAAATATAAATGAATGGACGGCCATCGGTAATGGCATCGTCCACATTATAGTAGAACTCCTCCAACGACCAAGACTGCTCCGAGTCTTCGCCCGGCCCCTCAATCCGCTCTTCCAATTGCGCTCCAAACAGCGAAATCTTATCAAATAGGTTTCCATGCTCCACATCGTCATAAATAAGTCGATGTTCCGCAAAGTCTGGGTTATAACAGGCTTCCGCCAGAATGATATTGGATAAGAACGTCTTCCCCGAAGTCGAATCTCCCACAATCGAATACACATGCCCCGCTGGAAACGCTTGCCCGATCTTGTTAGTAAGCGCGAGATCGAGTAAAGAACTGCCTGATGGCAGGTAAACCCGATCTTGTTTCACTCGCTTTTTTGCCATACACTTAAACTCCTCTATTGCCTGTTGAGCGCTTGTGCTCATTTTGCCGGATCAATTTTACTCGGGTATGGAACCGGCGAGATTGATATCACCAAAAGCCGCAACCAAAACGCGATCCAAATCCCCCTCAGAAATCCAATTAGCACTCCAATAGCGCTTCCTATAACCGCAAGACACAAACCACCAATCAAGACATCCACTGACCCGATCAGTGTGTGTCTGAGCATCCGCTGCCAAATTTTTGCTGATTTTCGATATGTAACATTACACCACATATAAGTCCTCTTTCCAATGCAGGCATTTTTCTTCTATACCCTAATAGATGTTCCCGCAAAAACAGATTCAACTCTCTATGGCGGGACCGGAGAAAGGATCAGAAACCCCGGCCCCGCCAAACTGCTGGCGCAAACCCTACTACTTACGCCATAAGACACGCCTTCTTAGTTTCCGCCGGGCATACCGCACATTTGGGCTTGCTTCCCGTATCCACGCCATACACATACCCCTTGTCGGCATGCGGGCACCCTGACACTTCTTGTACGCTTTTGGCGTCAACTGGCGGACTCGCTTCAAATGGAGGTTCTTCATCCGGGATCAATCTCGGCTGCTCCGGAATCCTTGGAACCTTCATGGACGGATGGACAACAGATCCTGCCGCCGCACCATGCACAGGATCTTCTGCTTTTCCGGCTCCTGCACGAGATTCCCGCCATTGTTCCACCAGTGGTTCAAACCAGGCGCACATGTCATCCGGTTCCGTCAGAATCAGCAAATCATCAAACGACGGGAGTGCTGCCGCAAACTCTTCTGTATACTGCCGTACCCGAGGCTCAAAGTCAATCGCGTTGCATTGCGGATACGAGCGTCCAAATCCACCTGCGACCGCAATATATTTGGCAACCACGGTCATTCCATCTGTCGGAGAATGGAACCAGTAAAAGTTTTGCCGGGACGGATCCCCTTCTACCATCGATAAGCGCGACTGCAGCGCCTCTGTAAAATTGGATGGGGTGACCCGGTACAACTGCACCCCCGACTCTCGCTCCTGAGTGTTCACTACCCAATACAAATCACAAGGCTTCGGCTTATACAAGCTTGTCTCAGCACAGTACTCAGCCGCTTCTGAGCCAGGTGGGCGATTGTTCCAGTAATCGCGCTGCCGCGCAAATAGGGCCTTTGTCTGATACGCGGCACACAGCGGACAGGCTTCGTGCACCGTTTGACGGCAAAGCACACCCCCACCACCGACTGGAGAGTAATGCACCTTGATCGTCCGGTTGTACGTACAATCGCCGATAGAGAGTCCATCCTGTGGCAGCTTTACCACAGTGGGCAGAATATCCAACCGGCGGATCCCTGGCGAAGTTGCGCCAAACATCTTAACCCCTTCAGGGATACGGAAAAACGGACGGCTTGTGCCTTTTGTCGCTGCCAACTCCGCTTCCTTCTTGAGCCGCTCTTGTGCAGCAGCCATCATCGCTTCTTTATTCCAGTTCATCGTTCCTCCGTTCTTTCAAGGCTTCCGCCGCACGGGCCTTCATGGCCTGCTGTGCATCCACCGCTTCGGTCCTAGATTTCACATCATCGGAACGGCCCGAAAAATAGGCCATCCCATACAACGTAACCAAGTTTTCCAGCGCCCGTTTCTTATGCTCCATTGCCTGAACCATCCGGTCCAACATCTGCTGTTGGTATTGTGCAGCCACAACCGCTTGCTCTGCTTTCACCATTTCGGGATGCCTAGTAACCACCTCGGTGATTTGACCTTCGGTCACTTTTCCAATCCCGAACTTTTCAGGACATTCGCGAGCAGCCCGGCACAAATCGCCCCACTGCACATCCCGCGCAATCCGCGCCTGTTCGGCGTCCCGACGAGATTCCACCGCCTGCGTTGCAATTTCCATGAATCGTAAGGGCTGCTGCTGCCACTCCTGATCCAGCAAGTACTCATTTATTGACAAGTAGCCCACGAATTGGCCTTCACTCGTATCTTCCGTTTTCATAATCTTTTCCTTTCCGTTTTGTACCCGCTGCTCATTAGAAATATACCACACTTTTTCACAAAAAGCAAGGGGAAAATCAAACTTTATTTCCCCCCGGACAATGAGGACCACGCCATGTAGCATGCCGCTGTAAACCCAGGCATACCAACATCATACAGCGGATTTGCCATAAACGAAATAACCAGCGCCGCTTGCGCAGAGTACTTCCCAGCCAGAAGAACCTTGTTCATATAGCCCAAAACACACCGGCGCAAGCCCTCGGGGTCTTGCCCCTGAAGTCCTGCCAACACCTTAACCAACATCATCCAGGTTGTAGGCGGGGTACAAAACATCCGGCACAAATCCTGAACCTGCGTTTCTATTTGCTCGGTAATCTGCGCTCCCGCATTCCCCCCACCAAATAGGGCCGAGTCCAGTAAGACCAATGCCTTTCTTGAAGAACCCTGCGCTGCTTCAATGATTGGATCAATGTCCACCCCTCGCAATCCTCGTTCAGAAAATTGCGCCTCTCGATCAGTTACGGCAGACAAAAGATCGCACATCTCTTGATAAGGAAGCGGTGTAACATCCAATCGTGTCACTCGTGTTTGTATGGTTGGCAGAATTTGCGCCGCATTAGTTGTGCATAAAATAAAGTACACATGAACAGGAGTATCTTCCAATAACTTCAGCAGCCCATTCGCGGCATCTTTTGTCAATTGATGGCACTCATCCAGCACCCATACCCAGCAGGATCCGTCCAATGGACGCACTTGCACCAAATCGGCAATCTCTCGAATGGCATCGATTCCCCGCGCATCCGAAGCGCAGTTCAACTCCCGGTAATACATTCCAGTCTGTGTAGTCCCGCCCACCTGTTTTCCAATGATTCGCGCCAAGGTTGTTTTCCCGCAGCCTGAAGGTCCAGTGAACAACAGAGCATGCGGAAGAGCCTCATTCTCCAAATACTGCTTCAAAATTTGAACCGTATTTTTGTTCCCCACCACTTCTGTCAAAGAAGTGGGGCGATATTTTTTGTACAACTCCATCTGCAAACTCCTTCCACACTATCAACGCTAATAAGAAGCTACTGCAACAAGCAACTTTTTCACATCATCAATACATTCACACAGTCGGTGCGGAAATCCCGACCACAGCACATCTCCAGATTTTGTATAAATTGAGCAAATACCATCCGCATACCGAAAAGTTACAGAATTATCAAGAGTAACTGCCCAATACCGCTGTACATTTTTCTGATTACTCATTGGAACCACCTTTCCATTGACATAATTTTATATTTGGGTGGCGACGTGGATCATCCGCCCGATGATAAATGGTCAACATACTATCCCGATCATTACCACTCTTTGGGCAGCCTGTAGCAGGGTCTACAAAAGAGATTCTCGGCGACAACAAAAGTACTGTAGGCGCATATTGCCGAACCACCTGCTGCCACCAAGCAGCCCCCGTACAAGCATGTCCAAGTACGGCTGCACCAGAAATATGCTGTGCGCTAAAAATCTCATGCACGGCCTTTTCATGCCATTTTCTCGCGCACTTGAATGGTGGATTGCACCAAGCGAATCCCTTCCCACTTCCCCATGGAACTGATAATCCATCTTGATCCGGACTGATAAATCGGGCGCACTTAGTACTCTGCTCTGTAGCGCAAACATCAACATCGAACGTGTACCTAGCACTAATGTATGTCCAAAAATCTCCAGGTGTTTCCCACAGTTGACAAGTCATACAACCTTCCTCCTATTCATATTTCAACAAAAAATCAGGATTCAAGACTTTGAACGAGAACCAGGTGTCCGGATCTTCATGCCGGATCACGAGACCTTCTCGGGGTAATTTTGAATTGTTCCCTACAATACTCACACCGGATGCCAGCTCAACTAAAGACGCTACAAACCGATCTTCAGTCAAATTGTTCATTTGTTCTCCAATAAACACCCTCGGAACCCGATCCAATTCTGCTGCACACAGTGCCGTATCCAATTCCGAACCCTCAAATAATGGAATTCTACACTGCCGATCAATATCGAATGCACCAAAAATGAACCAGCGCAATGATTCCAATCGATACTTGTTCCCCTGCACTCCCGGCCCACATAACTCACCCTGCAGCGCAATGTTTGGATACATGGACAGGCCACCATCCATCAGCCAGTCCAAAACGCCGCAATCCCTTACCACCCGAACGGCCTGGCCTGGAACTTCCGCATCCAACTTCAACTCCAGATTTCGCGAGCACACGCCCACATTTCCTTGGTTCCTATACACGGTCACCGAAGTTCCATCAAGCTTTTCCGTGGCCGTCCACGGCATACTCCAGTTCCGATTGAACGCCCGCCATGGGATATTCTGAACTCGTTCTTCATCTGTCTTTGGAATGAATCCCGGAAACGACCCTCTGACCTCCGCTCCAGGCACCTTTGCCGCAGGCGGAACATAGAGAGACACCCCCAAAAGATCGGTCACATCTTCACCCACTGCCCAGAATCCCGGCGTTTCTCCCCCTTCTTCGGGAAGAATGGAAAGTGAGAACACAATGCCCTGAGACACCTGCTTACGCAATTTCACAGTGCGAATCCGATAATTTCGGCTTGCAAGAAATTCCGACCAAGGCGCGGGTGGAAGCACCGAATCAATCTCGCAGTAAACACAAAGATCCCCCACCTCAAACTCACCCTTCTTTACCACCACATCCCAACCCCGAACTTTGGCCACCTCAATAGCATCGGCATCCGGAATTGGAGACAATGCCAAAATCTTGTCTACTGTTGCTAGTTTCCGTTCCATTCTATCTATCCTTTCTGCAATTCAGTTCGAGTTCTTTACGGCATCCACATTACCAATTGCCAAACGGCTAA
>Ga0172370_10003055_pt1 | contig 23515 bp, 18 predicted proteins | sample LakKiv5m_FD_114538 | JGI IMG/M metagenome (GOLD analysis project Ga0172370, IMG submission 114538) | Freshwater microbial communities from Kabuno Bay, South-Kivu, Congo - kab_022012_11.5m | ecosystem: Environmental > Aquatic > Freshwater > Lake | place: Democratic Republic of the Congo...
CGCGTAGGTCAGCAGGCCCAGGACCGCGTACTTGGTCTTGTTCTCTCGGGGCATCAGCCCTCCGTCGTCGCTGATATTTCACACCGTTATATATCATTGTAGCATATAAGCGTCAAGGCCACCCCCCTGCCGTACCGGGGATCACGGTTCGCCTCGGCCGTTGGGTACACTGGAAGATGAACAGATCGTCACCCTCGCACAAGGAGGCGCGCATGGGTTTCCTGGACAAGGCGAAGCAGATGGCCGACCAGGCCGCGGCCAAGGCGAAGGAGACCGCGGGCGATCTCCAGGAGAAGGCCAAGCCGGCGATCCAGAAGCTGGAGCAGGAGTTCGACAGCCTCGACGAGAAGCTCCAGCCCACCTTCGACAAGGCGAAGCAGGAAGCGTCCGATCTCGCCGCCGAGGCCAAGGAGAAGCTGAAGTAGCGGCGCCCCGCACCGATGAGGGCGACGCCGCTTCCGGCGCCGCCCGCCTGCGCTTGAGCAGCGCGCGCCGGCGGTACACTCCAGGTAGGTCATGTCCGAAGCAGTGCCAACCGGGAGGTCATCATGGGATTCACCGACAAGGCCAGGCAGATGGCCGACGACGCCACCACGAAAGCCAGGCAGATGGCCGACGACGCCAAGGAGAAGTCGGGTCCGGCGCTGGACAAGGCCAAGGCGACGGCGGCCGACCTCGGCGAGAAAGCCAAGGCGAAAGCCGACGAGCTGGGCGGGAAGGCGAAGCCGACGACCGACAGGGCCAAGGCTGAAGCGGCCGAGATCATCGAGAAGGCGAAGAAGCAGGGCGCCGAGCTGATAGAGCGGGCCAAGACAGAAGGGCCGGAGCTGCTCGAGAAGGCCAAGAAGGAAGCCGCCGAGCTGCTCGAGAGGGCACAGAAGGAGGCCAACGAGCTCCTCGCGAAGGCCAGGGAGAAGCTCGGCTGACCCGAGCCGGATGATTCCTGGCGACGCCCTGGCGAAGGGACCCGACGGCCGGCCGGGCTGCTTCTGGGCCGTCGGCGGCGCGCCAGAGTACGTCGCGTACCACGACGACGAGTGCGGACGACCGATGTTCAGCGACGCCGGGCTGTTCGAACGTCTCACGCTCGAAGCGTTCCAGTCCGGCCTCTCGTGGCTCATGATCCTGCGCAAACGCCAGGCGTTCCGGGCGGCGGCGCGGTTCGCCTGACGGCCCCGCGCCGCCGCCTCAGACCCTTCTACTGCGCCCCGGCGTCCAGCAGCGCCTCGTTGAGGTCCTGCACCGTGCCGAAGTCGCCGATCCGGCCCACCTGCACCACCGCGTCGCCGGCCGTGTAGACGATCACGTGCGGGAGCCGGCGGCCCATGCGGTGCATGACCTGCCGGTAGGCCGCGTCACGGTCCCGGCGGCTCTCGAACCGGAGCACCGAGACGACCGCCTCGGCCTCGTCCGACCCCTCATGCCCAATGATGTACCACGCCCCGGAGGTCCCGCCGGGGTACCGGTTCTCGGCCGATCCCTCGTCGAGAACCACGAGGCCGGCCTCCGCGACCAGCCGCGGGAGGTCCGGCGCGGACCCGCTCTCGAACTCCGCGTGGCCGCACCCGGAGAGCGCCGCGGCGGCGAGCAGGAGGACCGCGGCGACCAAGACAGTCAGCGCGCGCCTCATGACGGGTCACCTCCCTCGCCGGCGGGACCGGGGGGTGGAGCGGCGGCGGTCTCCGCAGCCGCGTCCTCCTCCCCCGTCAGGTACGCGGCGGCATTGGGCGCCACCCAGCCCGGCTTGCGCAGCATCCAGAAGAGCAGCGGCCCGCCGATACTGAGCGCGAACGTCGCCACCAGCAGGATCACGACGTAGGCGACGGGGCCGATACCCTTGATCACGTTGGGCGGGAACAGCCCGACGACGAACGAGAAGATGAGCGCCGCCAGCGCGATCCCGGCGACGATCCACACGCCCGCCTTGCCGCCCGGCACCTTGTACGGCCGCGGCGCGTCCGGCTGCGAGTAGCGCAGTTTGATCACCGCGACGAACATGAACAGGTACATGATGATGATCACCTCGGTGGTGATCGCCGAGAGGATCCAGTAGGCGGAGTTCACCGACGGCAGCAGGAACGCCAGGGAGAACGCCGAGCCGATCACGCCCTGGATCAGGAGCACGGCGACCGGCGAGCCGTGCTTGTTGTGGCTGCGCCAGACCTTGGGCATGTCGCCCTGCGCGGCCGCCACCCCGAGGCCCTTGGCCGGGCCGATGAGCCAGGTGCTGAACTGGGCCACCCCGCCGACGGCGATGAGCAGGGCCATGGGCGCTGTGAGCCAGCCGGCGCCGATCTTGTCGAGCATGGCCTCGAGCGCCTGCATGACGCCGGAGGCCAGTCCGAGCTCCTTGGCCGGCACGACCCACATGATCGCCAGCGTCCCCAGCACCGTCATCGCGAAGATGCCGATCATGGAGAGCACGATTGCCTTGGGGAAGTCCTTGGCCGGGTCTCGCGTGTCCAGGGCGTGGAACCCGGCCATCTCCATGCCGGCGAAGATGAGCACCACCGTGGCCACGAAGGGCAGGGTGGCCATGTCGAGCGTCGGGACGAGCGCCGAGGCCGAGAAGGACACCGCCGGACTGTCGCCCCGGAAGATCGAGACGAACAGCAGCCCGATGATCACGATCGTCGGCAGGATGGCGCCGAAGATGCCGCCCCAGGTGGCGATGGGGCTGCTGAAGCGCTCCCCGAAGAAGTTGCCGATGGTGACCACCCAGAACACGCCCAGCATGGTCCCCACGAGGTACAGCGAGTTGTTGCCGAGCGCCGGCGAGAGGACGTAGGCGAACGTCGCCGAGATGAAGGAGAGCACTGTGGGGAACCACACCACGTTCTCCGTCCACTCGCTCCAGATGGCGATGAAGCCGCTGCGCTCGCCGAACGCCTGGCGCACCCAGGCGTAGACGCCGCCGCCCTGCGGCCACGCCGTCGCCAGCTCACCTGCGACCAGAGACAGCGGCAGGAAGAACGTGATGAGGCCGAGGAGATACCAAGCGATCATCGACCAGCCTTCTTCGGCCATGGAGGGGAAGTTCCGGATGCTGAGGACGGCGGTGACCTCGATCATCGCGAGTGCGAAGACCCCGAGCGTCGCCTTTTTCGCGATGCTCCTCCCGGCGCCGCCCGCGCCCGCCGGGCCGGCTCCCGAGCCGCCGGGGGCAGGTGTGCCGCCGATACCGGCGGCCATCAGGCGCCGTCCTTCCCGGCGACCACCGTGAGGACGTAGTCGCCGTCCTCGTGCTCAACGCCGTGCAGGTCGTGCTCGAAGCCCGGGAAGCGGCGGTCGAACTCCTGCAGCGCCTTGAGGTAGGCCATGAACGGCCCGTCCGCGGCGCCGAGACCCTCGCCGGGCATCAGCAGCGGGATGCCCGGCGGGTACGGCACGACGCCGAGGGCCGAGGTGCGGCCGGCGGCGGCGTCCAGCTTCACCGGCTCGACCGTCCCCCGCACCACGTGCGCGAACGCGTCGCAGTTGGGCATCGCCGGCGCGGGCAGCGTGCCGAAGGCGGCCTGCAGAGCGTCCATCTGGCCGGTCTCGCGCATGGTCTCGTGCATCGCTGCTGCGAGGTCGGCCAAGCCCATGCCGGCGTACGCATCCGGATGCGCCGCCGCCAGGGCGGGCAGAGCCCGCGGGAGCGGCGTGTTCGCGTCGTAGTCGCGCTTGAAGTCGAAGAGCGTCGTGAGCAGCGATCCCCACTTGCCCTTGGTCGTCCCCATCGAGAAGAGGAAGAGGATGCTGAAGTCTTGCGTCTTCTCCACAACGATCGAGGCATGCTGGTCGAGGTAGGCCGTGACCAGGCCGGCCGGGATGCCCCAGCTCTCGAGCTGCCCGTCCTCGCGCATGCCGGGCGTGAGGACCGTCACCTTGATCGGGTCGAGCATCGCGTAGCCGTCCGGCAGGCCGGTGAACCCGTGCCAGGCGTCCCCAGCGTTCAGCAGCCAGGGAGCCGGATCCCCCACGAGCAGCTCGTCCGGCGCGTCCGCAAAGGCCACCTTGGCGCCCGTGCGCGGGTCGGCGACCTCGTCCGCCTGCCAGCAGCGGAAGAACCAGTCGCCGCCGAGGTCGCGCCCGCAGCGTGCGACCGCCTTGCGGAAGGCGACCGCCTCCTCGATGGACTCCGTCGTGAGGAGGCGCCCGCCCTGCCCGTCCATCATCTTCGCCGCCACGTCGTTGGACGCGATGATCGCGTAGAGCGGCGAGGTGGAGGCGTGCATCATGAACGCCTCGTTCAGGCGCGGCATGGTGATGGGGTCGCGGCCGTTGCGCACGTGGATGTATGAGGCCTGCGAGAGCGCCGCGAGCAGCTTATGTGTGGACTGGGTGGCGAAGGTGGTGGGCCCTTCCGCGTCGCGCTCGCCCCTGTGCATGGCGTGGCGGCCGTCGTAGATGGGGTTGAACGCCGCGTAGCCGTACCAGGCTTCGTCGAAGTGGATGCGGGGGACGTGCGTGCCGAGCGTCTTCTCGACCGTCGGCACGTGGTACAGCAGCCCGTCGTAGGTGGAGTTGGTGACCATGGCGAGCACCGGCTTCGCCCCGGATGGGGCGATCGGCGAGGCCGCGATCTTGGCGCCGATCGCCTCCTCCGTCATCTCCTCCGGCGGGATCGGCCCAATGATGCCGTAGCGGTTGCGCGTCGGCAGCATGTAGACCGGCAGCGCGTGCGTCATCGTGTCCGCCTGCTCGGACGACTTGTGCGCGTTGCGGTCGTCCACCACCACGTCGCCGGCGCAGACGCAGGCCTGGTGCACGACGCGGTTCGACGTAGAGGTGCCGTTGGTGACGAAGAGCGTCATGTCGGCGCCGAAAATGCGCGCCGCGTCCTTCTCCGCCTCACCGATGGGCCCGGAGTGATCGAGCAGCGAGCCGAGCTCGCCCACCGAGATCGAGAGGTCCGAGCGAAACGTCTGCTCGCCGAAGAAGTCGAAGAAGGCGCGGCCGGCCGGCGCCTTGCGGAAGGCCGCGCCGCCCTCGTGCCCGGGCGTGTGCCAGCTGTACTCGTGCGTCTGGGCGAAGTCCATGAGCGCGGCGAACATCACCGGGAGCATCTCGCGCCGGTAGCGCTCGGCGGCGTCGCGCAGGCGTCCGGCGATCCAGTCGGCGGTGTCGTCGAGCAGGTAGACGTACTCGTCGACCTCGGCGATCGTCGCCATGGGGACGTCGCCGAGTGCGGTGCGGTCGGCCGCCAGCCAGATCGGCAGCGCCTCGTTGCGACCGCGGATGAAGCTGATGAGCGCCGCGGTCGACCCGGCTTCTCCGCCGAGGTCCCAGTCCACCAGCACGAGGTCGATGCCCGGGTCTGAGCGCACCAGCGCCTCTGCGTCGGCTGCGGTCGTCGCCGGCACCACGTCGATGGAGAGCTCCTCCAGGCACTCGAGCAGGGCGAAAGCCGCGCGGCTCTCCACGGAGTCGTCCGCGAGCGCGTCGTGGACGGCGAGGACGCGCAGCGGCGCCGCGCGCAGGTCATCGTGCATGGTGAAGCCCCTTTCCCAGGCTGTCCGGTCTCGTCGCCCGGTCCTCCCCGATCCCGGCACGGGCATCTCCTTGGAGCACACTACCCAGATGACCGCAGACTCGACAAGTCGCGCCGGCGTCTCGATGGCCTCGTCGAGCCGGTCGAGGCACCGCGCGCCGGCGCCGCCGGCGCGCCACACCAGCCTATTCCGCCGTTGGTGCCTTTCTAGTAGGCTTGGCGCGAGAGGTGACCGGCGGCTCGTTCTTCGGCGTCACGCCGCCCCGGGGGTAGTCCGTACGAAGGAGCGTGCCAGTGAAGGTCAAGCGAGCCCTTATCTCCGTGTTCAACAAGAGCGGTGTGGAATCGTTCGCCAAGGCTCTCACCGACATGGGCGTGACGGTCATCTCCACCGGCGGCACCGCCAGGCTGCTCAAGGACTCCGGCATCCCTGTGACGCTGGTCGAAGAGGTGACCGGTTTCCCGGAGATGCTCGACGGCCGCGTCAAGACCATGCACCCCAAGCTCATGGCCGGCATCCTGGCGCGGCGCGACGTGCCCGAGCACATGGCGACCATCGCCGAGCACGGCATCGAGCCCATCGATATGGTCGTCTGCAGCCTCTACCCCTTCGAGGAGGTCGCCGGCCGGCGCGGGGTCGAGGACGAGGTCGTCATCGAGAACATCGACATCGGCGGCCCCAGCATGATCCGTGCCGCCGCCAAGAACCACGCCGGCGTCGCCGTCGTCACAAGCCACGACGACTATGCGGATATCCTCGACGAGATGCGCGAGAACGCCGGCGAGCTCGCCGGAGAGACGCTGCGCGAGCTCGCCACGAAGGCGTTCCACCGCACCGCCCACTACGACTTCGTGATCGCCAACTGGTTCAGCGAGACCGAGGGCGACTTCCCCGACTACGTGATGCGCGACTACGAGAAGGTCCTCGAGCTCAAGTACGGCGAGAACCCGCATCAGCGGGCGGCGTACTACGCCGAGGTCGGCCTGCGCCAGCACCTGCTCTCGCAGGTGACGCAACTGCACGGCAAGCAGCTCGGCTTCAACAACCTCTACGACCTCAACGCCGCACGCGCCATCGGCGACGAGTTCACGCTGCCCTGCGTCACGATCATCAAGCACAACAACCCGTGCGGTTGCGCGCTCGCCGAGAACGTCGCCGCCGCCTACGACAAGGCGTTCGCCTGCGATCCGGTGAGCGCCTTCGGCAGCGTCATCGCCGTCAACCGCAGCGTCGACGTCGCGCTCGCGGAACGCCTCAAGGACCTCTTCGTGGAGGTGCTCTTCGCCCCCGGCTACGACGACGAGGCGCTCGAGATCCTCAGCCGCAAGGCCGACATCCGCATCCTGCGCAACGAAGAGCGCCGGCAGGTGAACCCCGGCGAGTTCGACTACAAGCGCGTCACCGGCGGCATCCTGGTGCAGGACAAGGACGGGGGCGTCGAAGAGCGCGACGAGATGACGGTGGTCTCCAAGCGCCACCCGAGCGAGCAGGAATGGGGCGACCTCATCTTCGCCTTCCGGGTCGCCAAACACGTCAAGAGCAATGCCATCGTGATCGCCCGCGACCTCGCGACGCTGGGCGTCGGCGCCGGCCAGATGAGCCGCGTGGACAGCACGCGTATCGCCATCGACAAGGCGCGCGCCGACATCAAGGGATCGGTGATCGGCTCGGACGCCTTCTTCCCCTTCCCGGACGCAGTCGAGCTGGCCATCGAGCAGGGTGTGACGGCGTTCATGCAGCCCGGCGGCTCGAAGGGTGACGAGGCCGCCGTGGAGATGTGCGACAAGCACGACGCCGCCATGGTGTTCACGGGCCGGCGCCACTTCCTGCACTGAGAGACACCCGATGGAAGGGGCGGGGCGGCCGACAGGGCCACCCCGCCCCTTCTTCGCTTGGAGGCGCGATGCGAGATCTGACGGAGATCGCCGGACCGCCGGAACTGAGTGACGGCCGCGTCAGGCTGCGACCCTGGCGGGCCGCGGACGCCGCGGCCTGCGCCGCCATGTGCGACGACCCGGACGTCGCCCGGTTCATCCCGGTCCCCAGCCCGTACACCCTCGCCGACGGCGAGGAGTGGGTGGGCGACGCGCCGCGCAAGTGGCGCGAGGACCGCTGGGCGCAGTTCGCAGTACTCGACGCGCCCGGCAGCGGACCGGTCGCCTCCTGCGGGCTCAAGATCGACGCCGAGCGCGCCACGGGAGAGATCGGCTACCTCGTCCACCGCGACGCGCGGCGACGCGGGATCGCCTCGGCATGCATCCGCCTGCTCACGAAGTGGGCCTTCGACGACCTCGGCCTGCAGCGCCTGCAGATCCGCGCCGACGTGCGCAACGCGGCCTCGCGGCGGACGATCACCGCCGCGGGCTTCCGGCTCGAGGGCGTCCTGCGCGACAACGACGTGATCCGCGGCGCCCGCGTCGACGACGCCCTCTTCTCGCTCCTGCCCGGCGACCGGCTTCCAGAGGGCGACTCGGGAGATGGGGGCGCCGGCGGCGCTTCCAGCGGGGGCGCCGGCGGCGCTTCCGGCGACGACGCGCCGCCGGACCTCGGCTGGCCGCGGCTGTCGGACGGCCGGCTGGTCGTCCGTCCCTTCGAGCCGGACGATGCCCCGGCCGTCCGGGCGGCCTGCGACGACCCGGACGTCGCCCACTGGATCCACCTGCTGCCGGCGCCCTACACGCCGGCAGACGCCGAGTGGTTCGTCGCCGACGCCCGGCACAGGCTACTGGTCGGCGACCGCGCCCGGCTGGCGATCGAGGCCGCGGTGACCGGCGAACTCCTCGGCAGCGTGAGCCTCGACCTCTTCGCAGGCCGGCAGGCCGGCGAGATCGGCTACTGGGTCAAGCGCGAGGCGCGCCGCCGGGGCGTGGCTCTGGCGGCGGGTCGGCTCGTCATCGGCTGGGCGTTCGACGACCTCGGCGTAGAGCGCCTCGAGTTGCTCACCTACCCCGGCAACGACGCCTCGCAGGCTCTGGCTGCCAGGCTCGGCTTCACGCGCGAGGCGCTGCTCCGCGGGTTCCTCGCGCCGGAGCCGGACAAGAGCCGTGACGGGCGGGCCGTGCCGTCGACCGACGGCAGCCTCCCGCCCCGCGACGACCAGGTGCAGTTCGCGCTGCTCCGCAGCGCTTGGCCGCCCTCCGCCTGAGCGGCCGCCCCGCGTCCGTTTCCGGCGCCCCCGCCGTGCCTGACGTCACGGCCCGGGTGGTACAATCCGTCTCCCGGGCCGCTAGCTCAGTTGGTAGAGCAGGGGACTTTTAATCCCAAGGTCGTTGGTTCGATCCCAACGCGGCCCACCACACTTCACGCAGGCCAAGTGGCCGACCGCCGATTCCCTGTGAACCCGGAGTGACCGGCGGCCCACGACCGCTGCTCTCGGTCAGCGACAAGGCGCGGTCGGTCTGTGAGACGGCGGCCGCCCTTCGGCGGCCGCCCCGGAGCGCGCAAGGTATACTCCTGAGGCACACCGCGTGCCCCCATCGTCTAGCGGCCTAGGACACCGGCCTTTCAAGCCGGCGGCACGGATTCGAATTCCGTTGGGGGCACCACTTCCTTCTCCCCGCGCTCACGCTCCCACGGAGCGCAGCAGTTCGTACACGAAGTACGCCGGCCAGACGATCGCCTGGAAGACGCCGTAGGCCCCGTCCCAGAACGAGGTCGCGCTCTGGAGGTAGTACACGAGCGCCCCGATGAACCCCAGCCCGTACACGGCGCCGGCGCCCACTCCCGCGGCGCCTCCCTTGCTCTCAGACATCGCTCCTCCCTGCTTCCGGTGCCCGTGCCACCCGATTGATACCACTCGCCGGCGGCGATGGACAGGGTGACGGCGATGCCCTCGTGACCTCCTCTTCGCCCTGCGCCGGCGGAGCGAGCGAGGAGACTCGCCCCCGGGGCCGAAGTCCCACGCAGACGCACCATCCACGCGCCGATCTCGCGCGCCGGCCCTCCCTGCAGGGCACACCCAAGAGGAGTCATGACACGACCGGGCGAAAACCTGAGCCGCTACTGGCGTCGGGCGCTCTCCAGCACGCGCCAGCTGGTCTTCGTCACCGATCGCGACGGCAGCGTCATCGCGGTCAGCGCCGCCCTCGCGAGGCTCGTCGGATGGGAGCCCGAGGATCCGGTCCGGCACACCTGCTCCTCACTCCTCCATCACGACGGCGCGGCGCCGGAGGAGTGTCCCCTGCTCGCGCTCCTTCTCGACGGAGAGCAGCACGATGCCGAGGTGCACAGCGACGTCCTCGGCAAGGATCTCCACGTCACGGCCACGCCGATCCCCGACGACGACGGCAAGGTCGCCCATGTCCTGCACGTCGCGGACGACATCAGCGCACGAAAGGAGATCGAGGCGGCGTTGCGCGCGTCGGAAGAACGCTATCGCTCCTTCTTCGAGGACTCGCCGGTCGCGATGTGGGAGCAGGACGACTCGCTGGTCAAGGCCCACCTGGAGAGGCTCGTCGCCGCCGGAGTGGACGACGTGATCGCCTATCTGCTCGCCGATCGGGAGGAATACGCGCGCTGCGTCGAGTTCTCGCGGACACTCGACGCCAACAAGGCGGCCCAGAGACTCTTCGAGGCGGAGAGTCGCGAGGAGTTGCTGGCGCGCAACAGCGATCTCTACCGGAGCGAGAAGGACCGCGGCATGTATCGGTTCTGGGCGGCGATGCTCGCCGGTGAGCGCTCGGCGACCTATGAGGAGACCAACCTGTCGCTCCGCGGCAGGGAGGTCCAGGTCCTCGAGACGTGCACGGTCGTCCCCGGGCACGAGGACACCTTCGACAGGGTCTACGTCGCCGATGTCGACATCACCGAGCGCAAGCGGGCCGAGGAGGCGCTGCTGGAGAGCGAGGCGCGACTGCAGCGCACGCTGGACGGCACCATCGCTGCTCTGGGCGCCACCGTCGAAGTGCGTGACCCCTACACGGCCGGACACGAGCGGCGGGTCGCCGAGCTCGCCGGGGCGATCGCCGGACGCCTCGGCTGGGGCCCGGGGAGAGTCGCCGCGCTGCGCACCGCGGCCCTCGTACACGACATCGGCAAGATCGCGGTCCCTGCGGAGATCCTCTCCAGGCCCGCGCGGCTCACCGACACGGAATTCTCTCTCGTGCAGTCACATCCCCAGGCCGCCGTCGACATCCTCGTCGAGATCGCGTTCGGCACCCCGATCATGGAGACGGTACTGCAGCACCACGAGCGCCTCGACGGGTCGGGATATCCGGGCGGGATATCCGGAGCGGAGATCCTCCCCGAGGCCCGCCTCCTCGCGGTGGCGGACGTCTTCGAGGCGATGACGACGCACCGGCCGTACCGGCCGGCGCTGAGCGTGGAGGAGGCGGCCACCGAGCTCCGTGAAGGAGCAGGCGCCCGTTACGACAGCGACGCCGTCGCGGCCTGTCTGAGTCTCGTCGAGGATGAGGGATTCACGTTCTCCGAGCTTCCGTGACGCGGGCGACAGACGCCGGCCGGAGACCCGGCCGGCGTCTGTTGGTCTTGCGGCCACGCGATACGCGCAGCGACGCGCCGGGGTGCGATGAAGTCCGCACCCCGCCGCGTCGCGCGAGCTGTCAGGTCTTCTTGGTCCCGCCCTTCGCGCCGTCGTCCTTGGGCGCCTTGTCCTCTTCGTTCAGCCAGGCCATGAAGCGGCCGGACTTCTTCTTCGGCTTCTCCGGTCTTGCCGCCGCGGGCGCCGACGACGTGGAGGCGGCTTCGGGCGCCGACGCGTCGGCCGCAGCCGTCGCGGCGGCCGGCGCGGCGGCCGCTTCCGGCGCGGACGCCGAGGCGGCCGTCTGGGCGAGCCGGACGGAGCTCTGAGCCGGAGCATCGTCGGTCGCCGCCGCGGCGGCGACCGCGGAGCCGCCGGCCGCGGAGGCTCCCGCGACCGCCGGTTCCTCACCGCCCTGCCCGACGTTCATCCACGCCCGGATCTTGTTGAAGCTCCGTTCGAGCAGCCCATCGATGCCGGCCGGCCAGAAGGCGAGTACCAGCAGAAGCAGGGCGCCCTGCACGACCAGCCGCCACATGACGGTGTCGCGCAGCAGCTCGCTGAGGATGGTGACGGCAAAGGCCCCGACGATGGGCCCACGGACCGTTCCCAAGCCGCCGACAACGACCATGATGACCAGCAGACCCATCGGGCCCAGCCCCATGAAGCTCGGCGTGACGCCGTGGTAGAAGGTGGCGTACAGCGCCCCCGCAAGGCCGGCGATGAGACCCGATATGAGGGTGGCCGAGATGAATTGCACGCGCCGGTTGATGCCCATGCCGATGGAGAACCGGATCGTCTCCCGGAGGCCGACCAGCCCCATGCCGAACGGCGAGTTCATCATGCGGTGGACGAGTAGCATGACCACCGCGGTCAGCACAAGCGTGAGCCAGAAGTAGGCGCGCAGGCTCCACGACGGCGTCAGGAAGTCGAACAGCCCCTTGACTCCGGTGAGCCCGAAGGGGCCTCCGGTGAACCCGGTGCTGTCGGCGATGATCAGCAGCCGCACGACCTCGGCGAACGCGAACGTGAGCATCGAGGCGTAGATGCCGCGCAGGCGGATGCTCGGCAGCACCATGATGACCGCGGCGAGGCCGCCGGCAACGATGCCGGCCGGCAAGGCCACCCAGGCCGACAAGCCGAGCTTGATGGTCAGGAGGCCGGTCGCATAGCCGCCGATGGCGATGATCGCCAGCTGGCCGAAGTTCCAGATGCCGCACATGCCGATCGTGAGGTTCCAGCTCTGCGTCATGAGGCTGTACAGCATGATCAGCACGAGGAGGCTGATGATGTAGTCGTTCTGCCACACGAGCGGGATGAAGGCCAGCACGATGACGACGATGATGGTCGGAATGACGGGGGTCTTGCTCCAGCCAAGGCGCGCGGCAAGCCCGGCCCTGGTGGAGGCGGCTGGGGAAGTCTCGCTCACAGCCGCTCCTCCTCAGGCTTGCCGAACAGGCCGTACGGCCGGACGACCATGAACACGACGATGATCGCGAAGAGCACCGGCAGCGACCACAGGCTGCCCACGTAGGTCGCGACCAGCGTCTCGATGAGTCCGATGATGAACGCCGCGTAGATGGTGCCGCGGATGCTGCCGAGCCCCGCCACGACGGCCACGGTGAGCCCCTTGAGGATGGGCAGGTCGCCGGCCGACGGCGAGACGAAGTAGAGCGGCGCCAGCAGCACGCCGGCGATCCCGCCCAACAGGCCGGCCAGCGCCATGGTCACCCAGTACACCCGGCCGGCCGGCACGCCCATGAGCTTGGCGGCGTCGAACTGCTGCGCCACCGCCATGATGGAGAGGCCCTGACGGGACTTGCTGAGCATGAGGCTGAGCCCGCCCAGGCAGAGAAAGGCGACGACCGCGACGGCGATCTGTTGCCACGCCACCGTGACCGTGCCGAAGATCGTGAGGCGCCCGTCGATGAGCGGCTCGATCGCCTTGTTGCGGGCCCCGAACATGAGGATGATCGCCGCCGAGAAGACGATCGCCACCACGAGCGTGGAGATGTACGCCGTCATCTCGAAGTCGATGTCCTTGCGACCGACGAGCGGCCTGATCGAGATGAAGTGGGTGAGCATGCCGACGCCGGCGGCGGCGAGAGCGCCGACGATCAGCCCGACGATCGGCGGGGCCCCCATGTCGGTGGTGATCACCCAGGCGGCGTAGCCCCCGACCATGCCGAACGCCCCCTGAGCCATGTTCAGGGTGCGCAGGCAGCCGTACACGAGGGTGAGGCCCATGGTCATGATCGCGTAGATGGCGCCGAAGACGAGGCCGCTGATGATGGCTTGTGCGAATGTGTCCATGCGTCAGCTCCCGCTGTTGCCGAGGTAGGTGGAGGCGAGCACGTCCTCACCGAACTCGGCCATCGTGCCCTGGTGGACGATGCGGCCGGTGTCCATGAGGTAGACGTAGTCGGCGATGTCTCTCGCGTTGGCGAGGGTCTCCTCGACGAGGAGGACCGTGGCCTCGCTGCGGGCGATCTTGTCCAAGGTCGCGTAGACCTCCTGGACGAGCACGGGAGCGAGACCGAGCGCGGGCTCGTCGACCATCAGCATCCTGGCGTTGCTCATGAGACCCCGCCCGATGCCGAGCATGCGGCGCTCGCCGCCCGAGAGAGTGCGTGCCTGCTGGGTGCGCCGTTCCTCGAGGCGCGGGAACAGCTCGTAGACCCGACGGATGCGTTCACGGCGGCCCTTCCAGGCGTCGCGAAGATACGCGCCCATGTACAGGTTCTGCTCGACGGTCAGGTCGACGAACAGCAGGTCGCCCTGCGGGATGTGGACGAGGCCCCGCCCCACGATACTGGAGGCGGAGCGGCCGTTGAGACGCTCGCCGAGGAAGGTGATCTCGCCGCTGTTCACCGGCAGGAGGCCGCTGAGTACCCGCAGCAGCGTGGTCTTGCCGTGCCCGTTCGGCCCGGTGACCACGACGAACTTGCCCTCGTCGACGGAGATGCTGACGTCCTCGAGCACCGTCGCCGCGCCGTAGCCGGCCCGCAGGCCGGTGACCTCAAGCATCCTGCACCTCCGGCAGAGCTCCGAGATCCTCGAGCGTGACGCCGGCCTCGATACCGACGTTGCCCAGATACACCTTGATGACGTCGGGGTTGGCCTGGACCTCCTTGGGTGTCCCGGTGAAGAACTCGGCGCCCTGGTGCATCATCATCACCCGGTCGGAGACCGTCATGAGCACGCTCATCACGTGCTCCACGATCATGACTGTGGTGCCCTGCTCCTTGACGCGCCGGATCAGGTCGATGAGGTGCACGCACTCGTCGTCGCTGAGACCACCGGCCGGCTCGTCCAGGAGCAGCAGGTCGGGGCGCGTCGCCAGCGCCGCGGCGAACATGACCCGCTTGCGGTCGAACGCCGAGAGCAACTCGCCGGGGTCGCCGAGCGCGTCCTGCAGGCCGACGAACTCGGCGGCCTGCTCCGCGCGCTCGACGGCGCCGGCGTCGAAGCTGAAGCCCGCCCAGGAGCGCTTCTTGTGGCCGAAGTACGAGGCCAGCACGATGTTGCCGAGGACGGTCTGCGTGGTGAGCACCGAGGCGACCTGGTACGTGCGCGCCATGCCGAGGTGGCAGATCGTGTAGGCGGGCAGATGCTGGATCTCCTGCCCCTTGAACCGCACGGCGCCCTCGGTAGCGCGGCCGTGCCCGCTGATGACGTCGAAGAGCGTCGTCTTGCCGGCTCCGTTCGGGCCGGCGATGCCGAAGACCTCGCCCTGCTCGACCGCGCAGGTGACGGCGTCGACGGCCGCCAGCGCACCGTATCGCTTCGTCAGCCCCTCTGTCTCGAGGATCGCCATCGGCACGCCCTACTTGAGCTGCGTCGGCAACTCGAACTCGCCCGTGGGGTAGGGGAACGGGTCGATGCAGACCTGCTTGCCGTTCTGGATCTGGAAGGAGAGCAGGGGCATGCCGAGACTCGGGTCGTTCACATCCGATGGGTACGAGAGCGCCTGGTTGTCCTCGGGATTGAAGTGCGCCGTGCCGACGATGCCGCGGTGGATGCCCTGCTTGATCCACTCGACGACCTTCGGGAAGTCGTCGGCGTCGCCGGCCATGCTCGCGGCCTGCGCCCAGATCATGACCTGGTCGTAGATGGCGCCGGCGGTGCTGAAGCCCATCTTCACGTCGTAGGTCTCGTCGAAACGGGTGCGGAAGTCATCACCCATCTTGTCGGGCAGCACGCCGACGGTGGTCGACCAGATGACACCGTTGGCGGCGTCGCCGGCCAGCTCGAGGTACTCCGGCGTGGACGGGCCGAACTGCTCGTACAGGAGCGACGGCGTCGGCGACGCCATGAACTGCTTGGTGAAGGCGGCCAGGTCGGTCGCCAGCCAGTCGGTATTGACGACCAGGTCCGGCGACGCGGAGCGGATCTTGGCCAGCACGGGACCCCACTCCGAGAGCGGCGCCGTGACCTTCTCGTACACGACGACGTCCCAGCCTTCCTTCTTGATGCCGTCGCGGAAGTTCTCGGCGATCAGCACCGAGTACGGGTCGGTGCTGGTAGCGATGGCGACGGTCTTCTTCTTGGGGGTCCACGTCCCGCCGTCCTGCAGACGAGCGAGCAGGCCGACGAGGTTGGGACCGTAGTGCGTCTCGTTCGGACAACTCTCGAAGATCATGCCGCGCGTGGCCGGATCCTCGGCGACCCATCCCGTGTTGACGATGGAGGCGTTGACGTGGAACGTCGGCACGCCCTTGGTCGTGATCGGGTCCCACGAGCCGTTGGTGTACTCGGTGAAGACCATCGAGATCATCGACACGTTCTTCTCGTTCACCAGACGCTGGTGCACGTTGCGGATCTTGTCCGGCACGAGATCGCTCTCGATGTCGAGCGCCACGGTCTCTACCTTGCGGCCGAGGATGCCGCCCATCTCGTTCAGGTCGTTGGCGGCCATCTCGAGAGCGCGCTTGGCCTCGACACCGTCGCCCGCCGACACGCCCGTGAGCGGGAAGGCGCCGCCGATGGTGATGGGGTCCTTCGTCGCGGTGTCGGTCGAGTCGGAGCCTCCGCCGCCGGTGATGGCGCCGACCACTCCGCCGCCGATGGCCAGACCGGCCACGCCGGCCGCGCCGGCGAAGACGATCTCCCGCCGGGTCATACCTTCCTGGGACTTCATGCGATCGGTCACTCGAGCTCCCCCTTGCGTAGCATCGACCGCCCGCCCACGCGAGCCGGTGCGGTCCTCGCCGGCGCCGGCGATGGCTGTGCCCCACGTGCTCATCGCGGACGCCGAAGACCGGCCAACGCTCCCGATTCTTGGTTGACCGGTCAAACCAGATACGCGGTATGATAGGCGCCAGCGTGAGATTGTCAAGGGATTCTGCCGGCGGCGGGCTGAAGGGGGGATCGCGAGTCGTGCCGGGTCACACGCAACGACCGAACGACGCGGAAGAACCCGCTCTTCTGGGCCGGGTCCCGGCGGACTACGTCACCGGCGAACTGCCACCGACGGCGCAACGCATCCTGGCCGCGGCGCAGCGGGTGCTGGTCCGGGACGGCTGTTCCGGGCTCACTCTGCGCCGCATCGCAGAAGAGGCCGGGGTACACAAGTCGCTCGTCACGTATCACCTCGAGAGCAAGGCGACGCTCATGACGATGCTGGTGGACTCGCTCTGGCATGACGTCGACGTCGAGCTCTTCCAGGCCGTTGAGAGGCTACCCCTGCTGTCCGACCGGCGCATCGGAGCGCTGATCGACGCGCACCGGCAACTCGGACATCTCCTCGAGCAGCAGATGATGTACGTCGACCTGTTCCCGAACCTGGCGCGCACGCCCGACACCCGCCGGCGACTGGGAGCGCTCAACGACGCCTACCGCGACCTGGACCGGCGGTGCCTCGGGGCGACCGGCCTGCAAAGGCCGGGGCTCGATGCGCTCGCCAGTCTCATCCTGGCAGTCGGGGACGGCATGGCTGTCGACCTCCTCATTCGCCCCGGAGAGGTCGACGATGATGCCGTCTACAGCCTGTTCGAGCGCATGGTGGTCTCGCTGGCAGACGAGAGCACGGCGCACGGGGAGGCCTGGCGCGGCGGGGCCGCCCCGATCCCCCGCGATCCGAAGACGGTGCCCCCGCGTCAGAGGACCCAGGACGAAGCGGCGCTCACGGGTCCGGACCCCCTCATGTCGCTCGCCCCGGTGGCCGGCAAACTGGTGCGCGGCGCACGACGGGTGCTCCGCAAGCGCGGCTTCCAGGCGCTCACCCTGGAGGCCGTCGGCCGTGAGGCCGGCGAACCGCCGTCTGCGGTCACCTACTACTTCGGCGACAAGCAGGGGCTCATCGCCGCTCTCATCGCCGCGCGGCGGTTCGAGCAGCGCAAGATCGCCGTGCGCCTGTTCGCCGCACCCGCCGAGGAGCGCTCGTGCACGCCCGGCGCCATCTCGGCCGCACGCGGGCTGCTGAGCGACGCGACGAGCTTCCGCACGTTCTACGACCTCCTGCCGGTGATGCTTCGGGAGCCCCGTCTTCGCGAGGAGCAGGCCGAGCACGAGCGCTGGCTCGCCGCGCTGATCGCGGAGGCTCTGACCGACCTCCGCGAACCGGCCATCACCAGGCACGCCCGGGAGATCGCCATCCTGTCCGTCGCGGCCGCAGACGGACTCGCGATGCAGCTCCTCGCGGACCCCGAGGGATTCGACCCGGCGCCATCGTGCGCCATGCTCGAGCATCTGATCTGCAGTCACACCCCCGGAGTGGGCAGGAGGCTCGAGGCGGACGGCGCGAGCGCAGGCCACCGTCTTCAGCGCGGACCGAGCGGAGGCGACGGCGAAGAGCAGGGCGCACGGCTCCTCAAGCTCGGCGTCGACGTCGGCGGCACGTTCACGGACGTGTGCCTCCTCGATGCCGCGAGCGGTGAAGTCTGGATCGACAAGCTGCCCTCGACGGTGAGCGACCAGTCGGTCGCGTTCGCCGAAGGCGTGACGAGGGCTCTGGAGAAGGCCGGCCGGGACGCGGCCGACGTCGACTTCCTCGTGCACGGCACGACCGTCGCGACGAACGCGCTGCTCGAGCACAAGGGCGCTCGCACGGCGCTGATCACGACGTGCGGGTTCCGCGACGTCCTCGAGATCGGCACGCAGCAGCGCCGGGAGCTCTACAGCGTCGTGCAATCGCGACCGCCCGTCCTGGTGCCCCGCCATCTGCGTCGGGAGGTCGCCGAGCGCGTGGCTGCGGACGGCCGGGTGGTGGAGCCTCTCGACGAGGAGCAGGCCCGCCGCATCCTCACCGATCTGGCCGAAGAGGGCGTCGAGACTCTCGCCGTCTGCCTCCTCTTTTCTTTCATGAACCCGGCTCACGAGCAGCGTCTCGCCGAACTGGCAGCGGAGATCATCCCGCAGGCCATGGTCTCGCTCTCCTCTGCCATCAGCCCCGAGTACCGGGAGTTCTGGCGGATGAGCACCACGGCGGTGAACGCCTACGTCGTCCGTCCCGTGTTCACTTACATCGGCCGCCTGGAGGAGCGTCTGCGAGAGAACGGTGTGACCGCCGGACTGCACGTGATGCAGTCGTCCGGCGGTCTCATGACTGCGGCGACGACCAGGGAGCGGCCGGTCAACACGATCCTCTCGGGACCGGTCGGCGGGGTCGTCGGCGGCACCTTCTTCGGCCTCTCCGCCGGGTACCGGGACCTCGTCACCTTCGACATGGGCGGCACGAGCTGCGACGTCGCCACCGTCGTCGACGCCGAGCCCGGCCGCGCCCACATCAAAGAGGTCGAGGGCTACCCGCTGCGCACGCCGATGGTGGACATCGAGACCATCGGCGCCGGCGGCGGCAGTATCGCCCGAGTGGATGTCGGCGGCAGCCTCAAGGTCGGTCCGCAGAGCGCCGGCGCCGAACCCGGGCCTGCCTGCTACGGCAAGGGCGGCACGTTGCCCACCGTCTCCGACGCGGACCTCGTCGTCGGCGTCCTGGGCCGGGACACCGTGCTCGGCCGCGATCTCGGCCTGGACGCCGACGCCGCCCGCGAGGCGGTGGACCGGGAGATCGCGCGGCCCCTCGGGCTCCCGCTCGAGGAGGCGGCAGCCGGGATCATCGCGCTCGCCAACACCAACATGCGCGGCGCCATCCGCCTGATCACCGTGCAGCGAGGTCTCGATCCGCGTGACTTCGCACTCGTGGCCTTCGGCGGCGCCGGGCCGATGCACGCCTGCGCGGTCGCCCGCGAGGCGAGCATCCCGCGCGTCGTGGTCCCGCCCCACCCCGGCATCACGTCGGCCGTCGGCCTGCTCATGGCCGACATCCGGCACGCGATGCTCGCCTCGTTCATCGTGCCGACCGCCCGCGCCGACTTCGAGGAGGCCGAGCGCGTGTTCGCGGCGCTGCGCGGCGAAGCGGAAGGCAAGCTCCGCGACGACGGCGTGCCGGCCGCAGCCATGGCGTTCAGACGCTCTGCCGACCTCCGCTACCTCGGCCAGGCGTACGAACTCACCATCCCCTGCGACGAACCGCTGACCGGCGGCGGCGCTCCTTCGGAGAGCGAAGCGCTCGCGCGGCTCGTGGCACGCTTCCACGACACCCACGAACGCGTCTACGGTCACCACTCCGACGACGAGCCGACGGAGATCGTCAACCTGCGGGTGGAAGGTATCGGCAGCGTGCCGCGTGGCGCGTGGCGCGAGCGCGTCGCTCCACGCCACGAGTCCGATCGCGACAGACCGGTCTACGTCCACGGCGAGGGCTGGCTCGACACGCCGGTGCTCGACCGCAGCCGGCTGCGGGAGGACGAGGCCTACCCGGGTCCGCTGGTCGTCGAACAGCTGGACACGACCGTCTGGATCCCGCCTCACGATGTCGCCCGCGTCGACGAACGCGGGACGATGGTCGTCGAGGTGGCACTGTGAAAGCGCCGGGCAGGGATCCCGTCACCCGGGAGGTCGTCACCAGCAGCCTCGTCTCGGCGGCCGAGGAGATGAGCCGTGCCCTGCGCCGGAGCGCGTATTCCGCGATCATCTACGACATGCTCGACTACTCGTGCGCGATCTTCGGGCCGGGTGGCGAGCTCGTGAGCCAGGCCGAGAACCTCCCCGCCCAACTCGGCGTCATGTCGTCAGTCATGGCGCACCTGCTCCGCAGGTTCGGCGGCGCCGGCGTCGAGCCGGGCGATGTCTTCATCGCCAACCACCCCTATCACGGCGCCACCCACGCCAACGACGTGATCATCGTGGCGCCGATCCATGCGGGGGACAGGCTCATGGGATTCGCAGCCACCAACGCGCACCACATGGACGTCGGCGGCAAGACGGCCGCGAGTGAGGCCGCCGATGCGGTGGAGCTGTGGCAGGAGGGGCTTCTGCTTCCTCCCGTCAAGCTGTACAGCGCCGGCGAACCGAACGAGGCCTTGCTCGACGTGATCGGCGCCAACGTGCGGGTCCCCAAGGAGACGCTCGGGGACATCCGCGCCCAGATCGCCGCCTGTCGCACCGGCGAGCTGCGCTTCATGGAGATCTGCGAGCGCTACGGCGCCGACGAGCTGGAGGATCTCATCGCCGGCATGTGGGACGCGACAGAGGCGGTCGTGCGCGACGGCCTGCGCCGAATGCCCTCCGGCACCTATCGCGCAGCGGGCCTCATGGACCCGGACCTCTTCGGCATGGATCCCATCCGGATCGAGGTCGCGGTCACGATCGGCGGAGGCACCGTCCATGCCGATTTCGCGGGCACCGCGCCGCAGACGCGCGGCAGTCTCAACTGCCCCCTGTCTTCGACGATCTCATCGGTCTGGTACGCGGTGCGCTGCCTGATCGCCGCCGACGTGGCACAGAACGAAGGCGCCTATCGTCCGATCACGACCCACGTGCCTGAAGGCTGCCTGCTCAACCCCCGCTTCCCGGCCCCTGTCAGCGTCCGTCACCTGACGGAGCAGAAGGTGGCCGACGTCATGCTGCAGGCGCTGAAGGAGGCGTGCCCCGAACGCACCTCGGCAGGCTGCTCCGTCTCGTTCCCCACCTTCAACATCACGGGGCCGGACGCGGACACGGGCGCGCCCTACCTGGCCGCCGACATCGTCGGCGGCGGCATGGGCGGTCACGCCGCCGCGGACGGCATCTCGGCCGTCGACACGCACATGGGCAACTGCGCGATGATGTCGGCCGAAGCACTCGAGGTGGAAGCGCCGATTCGGGTACTGCGCACGGCGCTGGTCCCCGACTCGGGCGGTCCCGGCGAGCACCGCGGCGGACTGGCGCTGGAGCGCCGGTACGAGCTGCTGGCGGACCAAGCCACCATCTCGGGCCGCTACGTCGACCAGACCCGTGAGGACACCCGCCCCTGGGGCACCGAGGGCGGGTGCTCCGGCGCGAGAGCCGCGGTCACCCTCGACCCCGGCGGCCCGCAGGAACGCGAGATCCCCGGCAAGGGCGTGGATCTGCCGTTGCACAAGGGCGACACGTTCGCGCTGCGCTCAAGCGGGGGGGGCGGCTGGGGAGACCCGCGGCGGCGCGCCCGGGAGCAGGTGCTCGCCGACCTGCACGACGGCTACATCACGGCGGAGCAGGCGCGTGACGTCTACGGGCGGCGAGATGATGCGTGACAGACGAAGCGGCATTCGAAGCGGAGGCACTGGGCATGAGTGAGATGACGAGGGTGGAAGAACGCGTTCTGGAGCGCATCCGCGCCGGTCGTGACGAGTTGATCGGGCTGCTCACCGAGCTCGTCGCCTGCGACACCACGTCCCGAGACCCCGGGGACCCGGCTCGCGACGAAGCCCGGCTCCAGGAGATCCTCGCCGGGCGCCTCCGCGCCCTCGAGGCGGATGTCGACGTGTGGGAGCCGGAGCCGTTCGCGACGGGCGAGTCGCCGGTCATCCCCTTCGCGCTCGACTTCGCGGGTCGCCCGCAACTCGCGGCCCGGCTGCACGGCGCCGGCGGCGGCCGCTCCCTGTTGCTCAACGGTCACATCGACGCGGTCCCCTACGGAGATCTCCGTCGCTGGGAGAGCCACCCCCTTGTCGCCGAGGTGCGAGACGGCTTCCTGTACGGCCGCGGCGCCAACGACATGAAGGGGTCGCTGGCCGCGTTCGTGCACGTTCTCGAGAGCCTGCGCGCGGAGGACGTGCGCCTGCGCGGCGACGTGGTCTTGGCGACGAACACCGACGAGGAGTCGAACGGCGCCGGGGGGCTCAGGGTCGCTCAGCGCGGCATCAAGGCCGATGCCGGGATCTGCGGAGAGCCGACCGGCTTCGATGTATGGGCGGCGTGCCGCGGCACCACCAACGTCAGGATCACGGTGCCCGGTCGCACCGGGCACGCCGAGATGCCCCAACCGAGCTGGCGAGAGGGCGGCGCCGTCAACGCGATCGAGAAGCTCGAACCGATACTGCAAGCCATCCGCACCCTGCGCGAGGACTGGCGCACACGCGAGGATGGCCGGCATCCGCTGCTGGCGCCGCCGGACATCGTGCCCACGCTCCTGCGCGCCGGCGAGTGGATGGTCACCTACCCGGACAGCTGTGTGCTCACCTGCGACGCGCAGTACCTCCCGGCGCGCGTCGACCCGGCAGGCTACGGCAAGGGAGTGCGGGAGGAGATCACGGCGCGGCTGCAGGCCGCCGCCGCGGCCGACCCCTGGCTCGCCGAACACCCGATCACCGTCGAGTTCGTCGCCGAGACCGCTCCGGCGGAGGTCCCCGGCGACCACGAGATCGTGCGCCTCGCGCTGGACACCGCTGCCGCGCTGGGCCGCAAGGGGAAGCACTCCGCTCTCGACTCGTGGCACGACGCGGCCACGTACACGCGGTTCGGCACGCCGACCGTCTCGTTCGGGCCGGGCGGGTTCGAGACGGCCCACCGCGAGAACGAGCGCGTGCCCGTGCAGGACCTCGTCGACCACGCCTGCGCGGTCGCGCTCATCGCGATGCGCTTCTGCGGTGTGTAGGAGCGCGCGAAGGTCGGCGACGGCACTCCCCAGCGCGCCGGACGCGTGCTACCCTCGACCCTGACGACCACGGGAGGCGGCATGCGCGTCGCGACGTTCGGCCCCGGGAGCGCCTGGGAGGGCCGGGAGATCTATTGGGACGACGATCGCTACGTCCTGTACGGTCACGGTCCCGTCCCGGCGTCCGGAGTCGTGGACTACGACCGGCAGGGGCACCTTCAGTGGGCCTCGCCGGAGATCCGAAACTGGACGTACTCCGTCGCGCAGTGGGAGGCGGCCGGCAAGCCGGCGATCCCCTCCCGCGCGGCAGCAGAGACACCGGCCGGGCGCCGGTTCCCTGCCTGGGCCATCATCCTCATCGTCGCCGGCGTGTCGCTCCTGGTCCTGGGTCTCCTGCTGGCGATCCTCATCCCTGCGTTCGTGATCCGCACCGGGGAAACGATCGCCAACGACGTCACCGTCGGGGCGGGAGTCCGAAACATCCAGATGGGCATCGAGACCTACGCCGTCGATCACGGCGGCACCTATCCCGACGAGACCCTCGTGAACAGCGTCGACCTGAGCCCGTACATCCCCGACTGGCCGGTGAACCCCTACACCGGCCTGCCGATGGCGCGAGGCCAGAGCCTGGGCAACTTCGTCTACGACGTCGACTCGTCGGGC
>Ga0172370_10003056_pt1 | contig 23509 bp, 28 predicted proteins | sample LakKiv5m_FD_114538 | JGI IMG/M metagenome (GOLD analysis project Ga0172370, IMG submission 114538) | Freshwater microbial communities from Kabuno Bay, South-Kivu, Congo - kab_022012_11.5m | ecosystem: Environmental > Aquatic > Freshwater > Lake | place: Democratic Republic of the Congo...
ATAGAATATGGCTTAAGTCCACGATTTTCCATCATTGTGTTGTATGGAGAATAAACAGGCGAAGTGATCAAAACATGATCACCTTTTTGCAAAAATTCCAGTTTTTCATTTGTGAATAATTTGAATGCTGTCGCGATTCCATGAGAAACACCCTGAATAAAAACCAAATCTTTGTAATCAATTCCAAATCCAAATTTCTCATTATAATGATTTGCAACAACCATTCTAGATAAAGGCTCTCCTTGTGGATCCAAATAACTTCCTCCAGAACATGCAGAGTACTTAAACGTTTCAAAAATTATTTTCTTTTTGTCCCAATCAAGTCCTTGTTCTTTAGAATATTTCTCAATTCTTGTAAGGAAGAAATAAAAATCTTCAATAAGTTTATCAGCTTTTTTTGGAGAATAAGTGTTGTGGGCATGATCCTGAATCTTTTTCCAAAGAGTTTCAAAATCGTCTCTATTATCAGAGACAAAATGCTCTTTTGGATAATTCAAAATTGTATCAATTTCCAACAAAAATGCATAAAACTCACGTCCTCTTACAGAAGGAGAAAATCCATATCCTGGATCTCCACGGGATAAATCTACAATATCTATTTCACCGATTTCACTTACGGCAATTTCGCGTAGTACACGGAAAATTCTAAAAGGATTATCTAATGAAATATCGAAACCCCATTTATTATCACGAAGTTTAAGCATAAAAATTTATAGTTAAATAATTATTGTTCGATTGTGCAGTCGCCACTGATTTTGCATTGGCAACAAAGTCTGTATGTACCTAAATCTAATCCCATAGCTGAAAGAGTGTCTTTTTCTTTGTCTTCCATTGGGCTCAAATTTGCGGCACCTTCTGCGACTTTCACCATACAAGTCCCACACATTCCATCTTCGCATCCATATGCAACAGACCAATTATTTTTCTTTGTGACATCTTTTAGAGCTGTTCCAACAGGAACTTCAACTGAAGCCCCAGTATTCTTAAAAGTAACTTTTGGCATGAGAATTTTGTGTTAAATTTACCCCAGCAACTTTATCACAATTAGATATTTTTACAAAATTTAGTATAATACGGCCACTGAATTACATTTTATGGACATAGAACAAGAAATAAAGGCTATTCATGAGCGAAATCACAAAGTTGAAGCAGACAAGGCTTGGGAACTAAGCTATACCAGAAAAATTATTATTACAGTGCTTACATATTTAGTAATAGTAATTTTCTTTTATTTTGTTGGACTACCAAATCCATTTTTGAATGCGATAGTCCCTACACTTGGTTTCATGTTGTCGACTCTTTCAATGACATTTTTTAAAAAGTTATGGGTAAAACACATTTACAAAAAGTAGTGGTTGGAATGTCGGGCGGAGTTGATTCTTCTATGGCAATGTACTTGTTGAAAAAACAAGGCTACGAGCCAATAGGAGTATCTTTGAAATATGAAGTTTGGGATGATCCGACCAATACTTTAAAAGAAAATGTTTGTTGTAGTGATGAATCTTTTGAAATAGCAAAACATATTTGTGAAAAACTTGGAGCAAAACATTACATCATAAATGTTGGTAAAAAATTTAATAAAGAAATCGTTGAATATTTCAAGAAAGAACTGAAAGCAAAACGTACTCCAAATCCATGTGTGATTTGTAATCGTGTTCTGAAATTTACAGAACTTTTAGATTTTGCAAAGAAACAAAAAGCTAAATATATCGCAACAGGTCACTATGCTCAAATAAAGAAAGATGGCCTATATAAGTCAAAAGATGCTCATAAGGATCAGACATATTCTTTGTCATTTTTAAAGAAAGAATGGCTAAAGAAAATTCTTTTTCCATTAGGTAAATATACAAAAGATGAAGTGTATAAAATGGCAAAAGAGGCTGGCTTCGGATTTTATTTATATAGAAAACAAAGTCAGGATTTTTGCTATGTGTCAGATAAATCCATGAAATCATTTTTGGAAAAAGAAATTGGGATTGAGCCTGGTCCAATTGTGGATGCTGCCTCGGTTTGTCATTCCCGCGTAGGCGGGAATCTAAAAAATAATAAACAGCCACATGTTTTAGGAAAACACAATGGCCTTCATTTCTATACAATAGGTCAAAGAAAAGGAATAGAAATTCCAAATGGCCCGTATTATGTAATAGGAATGGATGCCAAAAAAAACACTTTGATAGTTGGAAAAGAAGATTTAGACGATCATCTATATAAACAAGAAGTACAACTTTCTCCTTACAATTTATTCATAGATTCTCCAAAAAAAGAAATAAAAGTAGAAGCGAAAATCAGGTACGCTCAAATATCCGCAAAAGCCACATTGTTGCCAATAACTCGTTGTCATTCCCGCGCAGGCGGGCTTGCACCCGGAGGCGGGAATCTAAAAGATTCTCTAATTCTAAAATTTTCTTCTCCACAAAGAGCTATCACATTAGGACAATACGCAGTATTTTATAAAGGAAATCGCTGTCTTGGTTCAGGAAGAATAATCAAAATTAAATGAGATTAAAAACACCGGTAGTACAAATAGGAAATATGAAAATCGGAGGGAATAACCCGATTGCAATTCAATCAATGACGAATACTTCTACTTCGGATGTATCCTCTACAGTAAAGCAAATTATTGAATTAGCATATGCAGGTTCAGAACTGGTTCGCGTAACTGTAAATGACGAAAAAGCTGCACAAGCAGTTCCTTTAATTCGCGCAGAATTAAATAAAAAAGGTTACAAAAATATTCCACTGATTGGCGATTTTCATTTCAATGGTGACCTTCTTTTAACTAAATATCCGGAGTGCGCAAAATCTTTAGATAAATATAGAATAAATCCTGGAAATGTCGGACATGAGAAAAATTTCGAAACAATTATAAAAATTGCGATCAAATATAATAAGCCAGTTCGCATTGGAGTAAATGTTGGTTCACTTGATCAGAAAGTTTTAGGACGTGAACCGGATTTGGTGAAGGCGATGGTAAAAAGCGCATTAGATTCTGCAAAACTTGCAGAAAAAATTGGATTGTCTGCAAACAAAATTGTATTGAGTGTGAAAATGTCCAGCATTCCAAGCACAGTAAAAGCTTACAAACTTCTTGCTGAAAAAATGCAGAAAAATAAACACTATTACGCAATTCATTTAGGACTTACAGAAGCAGGAGAAGGACTTGAAGGAGTTGTGTCTAGCACTTCTGCATTAGCATTAATGTTAAATGAAGGAATAGGTGACACACTTAGAGTTTCACTAACACCATCACCAAAAGAATCTCGGACGAAAGAAGTGGAAGTTTGTAAAATAATACTTCAGTCTTTGGGCTTACGTACACTATATACTCACATTACCAGTTGTCCTGGATGTGGTCGCACGGACAACAAAACTTATCAAGATTTAGTTAAGCAAATTGCAGACCATCTAAAGAAAAATTACAAAAATATCGGAGATATAAAAGTTGCGGTAATGGGATGTTTGGTAAATGGTCCTGGCGAATCAAAGTCAGCAGATATAGGGATTTCTCTTCCGGGAAAATCTGAAGAACCAAAAGCTCTCGTATATCAAAGAGGACAGTTAACAAAAACTCTTCACGGAAAAAATATCGCTAAAGATTTTATAAAAATCTTAGACACTTTTTTGAAAACGAAAATCAAAGACATCAAAAAATAAAAAGGGAGCTGCGATCTAGGTCTCCTAGGTCTAAATCGCAGCTGTTGTTGGGCCGATTCAAAGCGTTCTTTGCGGTCGCGGAAAGCGAACGTTACAGAAACTTATCGTCGGATTTTTGGATTGGGGTTGGATGGGGGAAATCTAGCGGGACTCCTTGTATACCGTGAAGGCCTCACGGGAGAGGCTGTCGGCGACGGAGTCGCTCCAGACGGCGACGAAGTCGGAGTTCGCGGGGTCGCGGATGTTGCCGAGGATCGCCTGACACGCGTTGCCGGCGCCGGGGAACTGCTCGCACTGATTGCCACCGAAGGCGTTGTGCCCGTTGAGGTGGCCGACCTCGCCGGAATCCTTCCAGGAGAAGAAGGTCATCTTAAGCGTTCTCGCCGTGTGGACGAGAAGCCGCCGGTTGATCTTCGCTTCCTCGAAGGTGTCGAAGTTGACGCCGCCGAAGAAGTCCAGGTAGGTGGCGAGTTGCGGGTTGGCCGTCGCGAGGTTGTACAGGTAGGTCGCGTTCGCTCGCTCGTAGAAGTCGATGCAGGAGGGCTGCAGGTCGAACTTGGGAACGGGGAACTGATCGAATCCGCATCCCATGTTGACCGGATTGCCGTTCATGTCGGCGAGGACGACGTCCACAGCACCACCACTTCCGTGCGCGTTCGCGGAGATGGGGCCGAGTTTGAGATTCTCGATTCCCATGTTCGCGAGGTAGGTCACTGCCAGGAACGCGATGCGCAGCGGATGCACGTTCCTCTTCTTGGCGATCTCCTCGATTTCATGGGCGTAGGTGGTGAAGAAGACCTCGACGTGGGTGTTGAAGTTGGGGTCGTCCACCTTGCAGAAACTGCCGAGTTCATCTGCCATGTCGCCGATCTCGAGAATGTCGCGGACGCTCATGCCCTTGCGGGAGAGCATCTTTGAGTTTCGGAAGTGGTGGAACCACCACGCGAAGACCTCGAGAGCGGTCCACCAGGGCTTGAAGCCCTGCAGGACCATGATCTGGCGGTCGTACTTCTTCAGCATCTGGTTCGCGGCGTACAGCAGCGGAACCATCGGGGCCCGAACGAGGATGATGTCAGGCGCTTTGATGCCGTTGGGGTAGGCGACGCAGATCCCGTCACGGCGTCCTTTCGCGAGGACGGGGTAGGACAGGATGTCGCCCTTGAGACGGGTGAGACGATCCGGGCGGGTGTCGGACTTGGACTCGTCGAAGCACGTGACAGCCTTGTACCCGGGGTTGTTCGCCGTCGGGTTGGCGCTGTCATCGCCCTCGATCAGTCCGGTGTGAGGAAGGACGAGTCGATTGATGGGAATCGTGCGGAAGTCCAGATCCGCAGCGAGAGCCATATCTTGTTCGATCTGTTCACGCAATGTTTGCATGGCCGATACTCCTAAGAAAGAAGTGAGTGGTAGTTGCCCTAGTCCGAATGGCCAATACGGACTAAAGCGGCCGGATAAAAGCACAAAACGGAACTAGTGAGCACTAGATTAACCAGAGGGAACATCCCTCTTATGAAAAGTCTGGGCATTTGGTGGGCTAAAAAAACCTCCTTGTTGCCACCAAATCCAGACGTAGAAACCAATCCAAAATGTAAAGGTTCATCCCAAAGAATGCACTTAGCAAAACTGATGCTAGAGCAGTCTTACAGGAGCGAAATATTAAAACACGCAAGCCTTAAAAAGTCAACCCCGGTAACGATAAATCATATTCTTGATTTATTCCGTTTATTAATATAAAAATAATCCTGGGCGTAAAAATTTATAAAATATAAAAATGATTCTTTCAGACAAGACATTGAAGAGTCTTTTAAAGAGCGGAGAGCTTGTTGTTGATCCAGTCGATGATCAATCTATTCAGCCTGCTTCGATAGATTGTAGGCTTGGAGATCACTTTTTGCTTTTAGAAGAGAATAAAATGAATATCATCGATTTTGAAAATGAAATACATTACAGAGAAATTGTTGGTCCTTCGATAAATATGCCACCACACACATTTCTTCTCGCGACTATTCAAGAATACGTAAAACTTCCAGATAATCTCACCGCATTTGTAGAAGGTCGTAGCTCAATTGGAAGAATGGGCCTGTTTATTCAAAATGCAGGATGGGTAGATCCGGGATTTGAAGGAAGAATTACTCTCGAACTTTATAACGCGAGTTCATTACCAATCAAACTAGAAGCAGGAAAGCGTATTTGTCAGCTTGTATTTTGCAAAATGGATGGAGCGGCAGACAACCCATACAAAGGAAAATATCAGGGTCAGTCAAAAACAGTTGGTAGTCGTGTATTTCAAGATCTCGACAAAAATATTGTAAAAATTGATAACTAACACAAATTCCTATGAAACAATACCTCGAGTTAGTGAAAGAAGTATTGGAAAATGGAAATGAAAAAGGTGATCGCACTGGTACAGGAACGATTTCGTTATTTGGTGTTCAGAAAAAATATGATCTTCGTGAAGGATTTCCATTAGTAACTACAAAAAAAGTTTTTACTAAATCTGTAATTTACGAATTGTTATGGTTTTTGAAAGGAGTCACGAATATAAATGATGGCTTAAAACCTCATAGTTCCATTTGGGATCCTTGGGCAAATGAACAAGGAGACATTGGTCCTCTTTATGGATATCAATGGATAAATTGGGAAAAATTTACATACGACGAGACAACAAAATCTTACAAAATGAGTCACGTGAATCAGATACAAAATGCGATCGATTTAATAAAAAAAGATCCAAATTCTAGAAGAATTTTAGTAAGTGCTTGGAATGTAGGAGACCTTGATAAAATGGCTTTAGCTCCATGTCATGCGTTCTTTCAGTTTTATGTAGTAGATGGACAGTTGGACTGCCAGCTTTATCAGAGAAGTGCAGATATTGCGCTTGGAGTCCCTTTCAATATTGCCAGTTATGCAGCATTGCTAATGATGGTTGCTCAAGAGTGTAATTTAACTCCAAGATTTTTTGTTCACACAGTTGGAGACGCACACATTTACAAAAATCATATCGAAGGTTTAAAACTCCAATTAACTCGTACACCTCATAAATTACCAACATTGAATATTGCAAAAAAGCCTTTCTGGGAGCTGACTTACGAAGATTTTGAATTAGTGGGATATGAACACGATGAATTTATAAAATTTCCAATAGCAGTATAAAAGAATGAAAGATTCAAAAGTGTACATTATCGTCGCGACAGAAAAAAACCTTGGAATAGGTAAGAATGGAAAAATTCCATGGGATTTGAAAAAAGACATGCAACATTTCAAGAAAATTACTACGATTACAAAAGATCCAAATAAGCGGAATGCTTGCATGATGGGGAATATTACTTGGGAGTCACTACCGGACAGTTCTAGGCCGCTTTCTAAAAGAAAAAACCTAGTTCTTGCACGTGATCCAAGCTACAAACCAGACAGAGAAGGTATTTTTGTTAGAAATTCGATAGAAGATGGTATAAAGGCTTTAAGAGAAGATGAATCAGTAGAAACAATTTTTATAATTGGTGGCGCTTCTATTTACAGACAAAGCGCCGAGCTTCCTGAACTCGAAGGAATATATCTTACAAAAATAGAAAATTCTTACGAATGTGATACTTTTTTTCCTCAAGTCCCAGAAAGATTTAGCAAAGAAACATTACTTTCAGAAGACGAAGAAAATGGCATCAAGATAAGCTTCTATTTGTACGAGAAATAACATGTCATTCCCGACTCGATCGGGCTTGTACCCGAAAGGGTGAATCTAATCTCTATAGTCCTAAATCTTTTACGTCTTTCAGGACTTCTTCTGGATGTTGAGCGGGGCTTACTTTTTCGTAATGCTTCACGATTTCTCCTTTATCGTTTATCAAGAAAGATTCTCTCTTTATCCCCAAAAAAGTATTTCCAAACAAAGATTTCTTTTTCCAAACACCGTAGGCATCTACAACTTTTTTTTCAGTATCAGATAGAATAGGGAAGTTTAAGTGATGTTTCTCTGCAAATTTTTTGTGTGACTCTACAGTGTCTACGCTTACACCAAGTACTTGTACTCCAAGTTTTTGAAAATCATTAAGCCTATCTCTGAAACACTGAGCTTCAGTAGTACATCCTGGAGTCATATCTTTCGGATAGAAATACAACAGAACAACCTTTCCTTTATAGTCACTCAAAGAACGTACTTTCCCATCTTGATCGGGAAGCGAAAAAGAAAATGCCTTTTGTGTCATATATTTATTTCTTAGCTTCTATTGCTGCTTGGAACACTGCAAATGGTTGAGCTCCGGAAATAACTTGGCCATTTACGATAAATCCAGGAGTTCCATCAATTCCTACAGATGCTGCAGCAGCCTGATCAGCAGCAACAACATCTTTTGTTTTTTGATTGTCATAACAATCATTAAACTTAGACATGTCGATACCTACAGTTTTTGCAATATTTTTAAGATTTGTATTGATAGAATTTAAGTCTCCAGTGAATAGAGTTCCTTGGCCAGCGAAAATTTTGTCATGCATAGCGAAGAAAGCTTTATCTCCACCTTGTTCACGTGCACATTCAGCAGCGATAGCAGCTGGCATAGCGCCTGGGTGGAAACTTAGAGGTAAATTTCTGAAATATAATTTTACTTTTCCAGTATCAATATATTTAGATTTTATTTCTTTGTAAGCTCCTTCATAAAATCTGCCGCAGAATGGGCACTGGAAATCTGAAAATTCAACGATAGTAATAGGAGCATCTTTGCTTCCTTCAAGCGCAGCATCGCCTGAAAAATCTCCTTGAACGAATTTTGGTTTGTTTGCATCTGCTTGAGCTTGTTGAGCCTCAGCCTGTTTCATTTGTACATAAGCCTCGATGCCTTTGAAAATAGCATCTTGATTAGGGTTAGACATCTTATACCCTGCAAAAACCAAGGAGCCGGATACGATAACGGCAGCAATAATGATAGCAATGGACAATGATTTTGTCTTTTCCATAGGAAATTTTGTTAAATTACGAAATGAGCATAACAAATATAAAGGAAAAATGTTTATAGTCAAACATTAAGACTTCACAAATTATTTGGCTGTGTTTCTTTTGATAAGCTCCTTTTCTATATCAAGCATAGAAATTTCTTTATAACTCAAAAGCACAAACAGGTGATACATAAGGTCAGAAGATTCTTCAATAAGTCGTTTTTTTGATTCTTTTTTAGCGGAATATATCACTTCACTAGTTTCTTCAGCAATTTTTCCAATAATCTTTTTAAGACCATCTTTAAAAAGTGAAGTTGTATATGAATTTTTTGGCAATTTCTTTTTTCTGTCCTCAATTATAGAAAAAAGTGAACTCAAAAATTTTGTTTCTGTTATGCCAGGATTATCTCCAAAACAAGAATATTTTCCTGTGTGACATGTTGGTCCTTTTGTTTTCACTTTTATCAAGAGTGAATCATTGTCACAGTCATTTTTTATATCAATAACTTTAAGTTTATTCCCTGAAGTTTCTCCTTTCTGCCAAAGACGATTTCTAGTTCTACTGAAGAAAGTTACATAGTTATCTTTCAAGGTTTTTGCTAAAGCTTGCTCATTCATAAAGCCCAGCATTAGAACAGATTCAGTTTCTACATCTTGAATTATTGCGGGAATCAATCCGTTCATTTTTTTAAAATCCAAATTTTTTATAATTAATTTTTTCATAGTCTTACGTTGATATTATTTTTAGATAAATATTTTTTAATTTCAGGAATAGTGGTTTTGTTATAATGGAAAATGCTAGCAGCAAGAGCAGCATCAACCCTTCCTTCATTAAAGGCTTTCAGAAAGTCTTGTTTGTCTCCAGCGCCACTGGAAGCGATTACTGGAATATTCACACTCTCAGAAATGGATCTCAATAATTCGATATCATATCCTGCATTTGTGCCATCTCTATCCAAAGAATTAACTAATAATTCTCCAGCTCCAAGAAATTCCATTTTCTTTGCGAATTTTATAGCATCAATTTTTGTATTTACTCGTCCACCATTTGTATAAATTTCCCATGAGTTATTTCCACGTTTCGCATCTATGGAAACGACAATACATTGTGCTCCAAAAGTTTTTGAAGCCTCTCTTATAAACTCAGGATTTACAACTGCATAAGAGCAAATAGCTATTTTGTCGGCGCCACTGTTTAAAAGTTTTCGAATGTCATCAATGCTTCGAATTCCACCACCAACAGTGAAAGGAATATTTATATTCTCGGAAATTTTTTCGACCAATTCATATAGAGTTTTTCTGTTTTCAATAGTAGCGGTTATATCTAGAAAAACTAATTCATCTGCTCCATTTTTACTATAAAATTTAGCAAGCTCTACCGGATTACCAGCATCCTTCAAATTCTGGTAACTGATGCCCTTTACGACTCTTCCTTCCTTTACATCCATGCACGGAATAATTCTTTTAGAAAGACCGCTATTTATTATAGGATTATTTTCAGTAAGACATTCTTTCAGATTTATTTTTCCTTCATAAATAGCTTTACCAATTATGCATCCATAGACACCAAGTTCTTTCAATTTACGAACATCTTCAATACTTGATACTCCGCCGGCAACAATAACATTAAGGCCAGATTCAAGGACTTTTCCAATTGCTTCAAAATTTGGCCCAGACATATTTCCATCACTTTTTATATCAGTAAAAATAATAGTATCTATTCCTAAAGCTTTTACTTCTTCAAGCACGCTCTCTACAGAATTCATACTGTTTTTTCTCCATCCATTTGTCATGACCATTCCGTTTTTTACGTCCACTGAAGCCACAACTCTTTCTTTTCCAAATACCATTATCAAACGTTTTACTAAATCTATATCCGAAAAAATACTACTTCCGAGAATGATTTTTTTTACACCTTTACCTAAAAGAACTCTAGCATCATCAAAAGTTCGAATTCCTCCACCAACTTGTACGTCTAAATCTAATTTATCAACAATTTCTAAAATTTTTTCTTTATTGAGAATCTCTCCATATTTTGCACCTTCAAGATCCACAATATGCAAATTTTTAGCTCCCATTTCTTTAAATCTTTTCGCTACAAAAATAGGATCATCGTTGTATTCAGTTATCCTAGAATAATCGCCCTGTGTGAGCCTGACGCATTTGCCTTTTAGTATGTCTATTGCGGGTATTATTAACATAGTTTGCAAAAATTATTTAGTAAAGTTAGGCCTATTTCGGCAGATTTTTCTGGATGAAACTGAACTCCATAAAAATTTCTATTTCGAACAACAGAAGTAAAACAGTCTCCATAATTCGTTTTTCCCAAAGAATAATCTTCGTCAGTTTTTACATAGTAAGAATTTACAAAGTAAAAATAACTATTGTCAGGAATTTCATTAAAAAGAGGATCATTTTTTGCAAATTCAACTTTATTCCATCCTATTTGAGGAACTTTAGAGTTAGTGCTGAATTTATCTACTTTACCTTTTATTACGCCAAGGCATTTTACCATCCCTTCCTCAGAAAATTCAGTTAATAGCTGCATGCCCAAACAAACTCCAAGGAACATATTTTTTAATTTTGGAATGGTTTCTGCAAATCCACTTTCTTTCAAGCAATCCATAGCAAATCCTGCAGCTCCAACTCCAGGAAAAATAATTTTAGCATCATTCCTAATCTGTGAAGGAGAAGATATAACTGCGTAGTTTTCATCTAGTTTTCTTAAGGCGTTGGTAATACTTTTTATATTTCCAGCTCCATAATCAATTATTTGAATCATAAATATTTTATTAAAGAATTCCCTTAGTTGATGGTAGTGAGTTTTTAAGCCTTGGATCTATAGTTGTCGCTTGTTTAAGGGCTCTAGAAAAGGCCTTAAATACTCCTTCAATGATATGGTGATTGTTTCTGCCATACTTGAGATTTAAATGAACATTTGCAAAGAGATTGTCAGAAAGAGCTCTGAAAAAATCTTCAAATAATTCAGTCGGCATATCTCCTAAAGTTTTTCTACTGAAATTAATATTCCAAACGAAATAATTTCTTCCGGAAAGATCGATGGCTGATTCGATCAAACATTCATCCATTGGGAGAAGCATTGATCCATATCTTGTAATGCCTTTTTTGTCGCCAAGTGCTTGTTTTAAGGCTTGTCCAAGGACAATGCCGACATCCTCGACTGTGTGGTGCTCATCAACTTTAATGTCTCCTTTTGCTTTAATTTTTAGATCGATAAGTGAATTTTTTGAGAAAAGTTCTAGCATGTGATCAAGAAATCCAATTCCGGTATCAATTTTATAAATTCCATTTCCATCCAAGTTTAATTCGATGGAAATTTTTGTTTCTTTAGTCGCTCTAACTATTTTTGCTATTCTGTTTTTCATAATCCAATTTGATTAATGACTTTTTTGAATGATCCATTTAGATCCATTTTTATAAACTTAACTCCTATATTTTTTGCAAATTCTCTGTCAGTTTCTCTATCGCCACTCATGAAAGAATTTTTTAAATCGATTTTATTGTTATTTAAGAAATCTTTTACGAGTCCGATTTTTGGCTTTCTGCAGTCGCAATTCTCTTTTTGTAGATGAGGACAAATAAACACTTCATCAAAAACAATTCCATTTTCTTTTAAGGTTTTTAGAAATTTATTTTGGGGGATATCAAAAGATTTTTTAGGAAAACTTTTTGATCCTATACCGTCTTGATTAGAAACCATTATAAATTTGAATCCATCCTTTTTAAGCTTTTTAAGGCCAGAAATGACGCCATCTAATATTTTTAGTTTATCAATACTGTCAATTTTAAAAGTGTCCTGTGGCTCAAAAATTAAAGTCCCGTCTCGATCTAAAAATGCATATTTATTATATTTTCTGTACGATTTAATAAATTGTTCCATTTGTTTTTTAAGCCCTATTGTTAAACGTATTGTGCCGTCGATATTGGCACCAGTTCGCAGTCTTGTTAGGATTCCATCTTTATTTAATTTTTCAAAATCTTGCGAATTTTTAGGCTTAAATAATATGAAATTACTTGATGACTGAAAAAACTTTATGCCTTCTTCTTTGAAAAAGTTTTCGATCATCGGCTTAGAAGTTTTCATTACTTCTTTTACGTAATCTTTTACATAATCCAAATTCTCCAGAGCTGTTCTTGCTGCAATTACAGCAGGGGTCGTAATGTCATAAGGCCCACGAATTTTCATCATTTCTTTAATATTTGATTCATCTGATATGACATATCCAATTCTCAGAGAAGCGAGCCCAAAAGCTTTCGAGAAAGTTCTGGAAATAATCAAGTTAGGATACTTATTTACAAGGCCAGTAGCCGTAATTCCAGAATATTCAAAATATGCCTCATCTATATAAACCAATGTGTTATTTTTAAAAGCTTTATCCAAAATCTTCTCGATGTTTTTTAATCCTACGATAGTTCCAGTTGGATTATTTGGATTACAGATGACGATCAGTTTTACTCCAGACTTAATTAAAGAAATCACTTCATCAAAAGGAAAATTCAATTTTTTAGCTTCATAAACAGGAGAGATAATTTTATTCTCCATTATTTTCCCGCACTGATTAAACATCGCAAAACTAGGAGCGGGAATAATGACTTTGTCATCCTTTTTAGTGAAAGCTCGAAATATTAAATCAATTCCCTGATCAGAGCCATTTGTTAGCATGACTTGGCCATTTTTCACGTTGGCGTATTTTGCTATTTTAGCTGTTATGTCGGAATATTCTGGATAAGTCTGAACTAAATTGCTGCTCGCAAAATCTTTCAACGCTTTTACTATTTTTTGACTAACAGGAGCAGTTCTCTCATTGAAGTCCAAAAGTAATCCATTGTATTGAGAGCGTCCTTCTATAGGTGGACTATATGAGGTCATTTTGCCGATTTGTTTATTTACATATCTATTCATAAATTAATTTTTTATAGCATTAAATCTTATTTCCATGGCGTTTTTATGAGCGGTAAGTCCTTCTATTTCAGCCATCTTCATTACAGTTTTTCCAATGTTTTTTACTCCATCTGCATTAAGTTTTTGGAAAGTGACCTGTTTGATGAAACTATTAGTTGATACTCCGCTAAACGCTTTAGCATAGCCATAAGTAGGCAGTGTATGATTTGTTCCACTTGCATAATCTCCGGCAGATTCACACGAATACTGTCCTATGAATACAGATCCAGCATTCTTAATTTTTTCTAAATATTTATCGGATTTTTTAATGTTTAAAATCAAATGTTCAGGTGCATAACTGTTAGAGAAACTTATGGCTTCATCTAAATTCTTACAGATCACTGAAAAACTTTTATCAATTGATTCCTTGGCAATTTTATATCTTGGCAACTTAACAATTTGTACATCAATTTCTTTTAGAACTTCATCAGTTTTATTCTCGTCAGTACACACCAAAACTGCTTGTGAATCTACTCCATGTTCTGCTTGAGAAAGTAAGTCAGCAGCCACAAAACTGGCATTTGCGTTTTTGTCCGCGATTATCAAAACTTCAGAAGGGCCAGCTGGCATATCGATAGCAATTCCGTCAGTAGATACGAGCATTTTTGCACAAGTGACATACTGATTTCCTGGACCAAATATTTTATAAACTTTAGAAATAGTTTTTGTTCCATAAGCCATGGCAGCAATAGCTTGGGCTCCACCCACTTTATATATTTTTTTAATTCCGACCAAATAAGCAGTAAACAAAATAATCTCAGGAATTTTTCCGTCAATATTTGGAGGAGTACACATAATAACTTCTTCACATCCGGCAATTTTTGCAGGAATTCCAAGCATCAAAACTGTAGAAGGTAGAGGAGCAGTTCCTCCTGGTACGTAAAGGCCAACTTTCTCTATGGCTCGCGATTCTCTGAAGCAGGTGACTCCACTCATTGTTTCAATAATCTGCTCTTTTTTTACCTGTGATTTGTGAAATTTTTCTATATTTTTTTTAGCGATTAGAAATGCGTTTTTAGTTTCGGAAGGAACATTATTACATGCATTTTCTATTTCATTTTTACTGACTAAAAAATTATCCAAAGAAACTTTATCAAATTTTAATCCATACTCTTTTAATGCTTTATCTCCATTTATTTTTACGTTCTCAAGAATTGATTTTGTAATGGGAATTACTTTGTCAAAATTTATAGCAGACCTTTTACATAATTCATCAATCTTTGATGTGTCTAATTTTTCAAAATAATATTTTTTCATAATTAATTTTTCATAAATTTTTCGAAATATTCTTTCTTTTGTTGGCTTATGTAAGGGTTTTTTACAAGGACTGCTTCTGAGTCCAATATTTTTTCCAAAACCTTTAATCCATTTTCTTTCAATGTGCTTCCACTTTGAGTAATGTCACAAATAGCATCAGAAAGATTTAGCGCCGGACATATTTCTACGGATCCCTGAATGTTTACAATAGAAGCGTTTATTCGATTTTTCTTTAAATAAGTTTTTAAAGTGTTTTTATAAGAAGTGGCAATTCGCTCATCTCTAAGGTCAAAAGGGGATTTTACTTTTGATTTTTTTGGAACGGCAATTACAAGAGAACAAAGTCCAAATCCAAGTCTTTTCATTATTTTTAATTTTGAACGATTTTCTATTAATACATTTTCTCCAACAATTCCATAATCAGCACTATTATTTTTTAGATATTTTGGAATATCACCATTTCGAACAGACAGAATATCTATATCTGCATTAAGACATGGAGTTATTAAACTTCTTTCGGCAAATTCGAATTTAAGGCCAAGAGATCTCAAAAATTCAAGGCTGGATTCTCGAAGTCTTCCGTTGTTTTGAATTGCGATTCTGATTTTGTTATTTTTCTGTTTCATAATATTCAGTAAGATAAGATGTTAATTGTTTTGATGGTATTGTTTTTTGTTTTCCACTTTCCATTAATTTGATAGTTACTGTTTCATCTTTCATTTCATCTGGACCACGAATGATCACAAACGGGATGCGTTTTTTATCCGCGAATTGAAACTGTTTTTTTAATTTATCTGGCTGAAAATAAATTTCACAATTTATTCCAGCATCAATTAATTCAGAATAAGTTTTAAGGCTAGAAGCTACAGAATTCTCATCAAAAATAGTGATCAAAACTTTAGAATTTAGCTTAACATTCTCGAAACTTCCCATTTGTTCAAGAACAAGCATTATCCTCTCAAATCCAAAGGAAACTCCAACTCCAGAAAAATCCTCATTGCAGAATAAAGAGCATAAATTGTCATATCTACCTCCAGCACAAAGTGTTCCCAAAGAAGTTCCTTTTCCTATAACTTCAAATATCAATCCGGTGTAATAATCGAGTCCTCTAGCTAGAGAGGTATCAAATTCTAAATATTTTTTAGGAACACCAAGATCTTCACAGTTTTTTATGAATTCTTTAATTTCTTTAAGATCATATTTTGAAAATTTTTCCAAAGTTTTTTCAATGGATTCTGCCGGAAGCACAGCATCAAATATATCTTCAGCATTATCAAATCCTAGTTTCTTTATCTCTTCAATTACATTTTCTTTGTCAATTTTATCCAATTTGTCTACCACTCTAATTACATCAATAAATTTTTCTTCAGCAATTCCTAGTGACCGCAAAATCTCATTAATTAATCTTCTGGAATTAAATTTTATTACAAAATCTTTAAACCCAAGTTCCTTGAATACTTTTACGATAATTCTTGCAATTTCGGATTCTGAAACAAGATTTTTAGTTCCGATAATATCAATGTCACACTGATAAAACTCTCGAAGTCTACCTTTTTGTGGTCTTTCTGCGCGCCATACTCTTTGTATCTGATAGCGCTTGAAGGGGATTGGTAAATCTCTATAATTTGCAGCTACATACCTTGCGAATGGCACAGTCAGATCAAAAGGCAGTGCTATTTTTCTTCCACCAGAAGTTTCAAAATTATAAGTAAGTCTTTCACCTTCATCTCCATATTTACCAAGTATAGTTTCAGCAGGACAGATAACAGGAGTTTCAATCGGATCATATCCAAATTTTTCAAAAACTTTTTTAATTTTATTCATTACAAGATTCCTTTTAGCCATATCAATAGGCAGAAAGTCTCTAGTTCCTTGTAATATTGTTGGTGCAATTTTATTCATGATAATTATTGTTAAAGTTAATAAAAAAACCGCCTCGTTATTTTTGGCGGTCAAGTTTGTGCTTTTATTTATTTAATTCTATTAAGCACAATCTTATAACCGCCCATACCATGATGTAACCAATGGGCAACTCTGGTTATAGTAGCTGTGCTTGAACCTGTCTGTGTAGCAATTCCTCTATAAGAAACTTCTCTTTGTACCATCTTTGCGACAGCCAGTCTTTCAGCCATAGATGAGAGTTCGGAAAGAGTACAAAGATCTCTAAAAAATTTTTTACACTCATCAAGTGTCTTTAATTTTAAGATAGCTTCATATAGCTCGTTCAACTGTTTTTGCGTCATCTTTATAGTCTTCATTGTTTTAATACATTAAAACAGAGGACATTATATAGAAATAGAAAATGTTGTCAACTCTTAAATGTACGATACGAAAAATAACATGGTATTTATGCGCTTACTAATTAATAAAAGGATATGTAGGGTACAGTTCAAACGAAGTACGAGGGAGGGGGCGAAATGTGCCCTACACATCCTTTTGCCTTGCGGCTTGTGTGGGGATCACCTCCTTGAAGGGGTTGTTGGCGCGAAGTTGACTCGCACCTAGTCTTGGGTCAGGCCCATGGTTGCGCGGATCGGATCCGGCTTCTGGGGGCTAGTTGCCTCCCAGCTTGGCGCGGAGAGCAGCGAAGCCAGGCAGGTCGCCGAACGTGGTGCCGGTGCCGGCGGTGGGCGCGTACTGGCCGAGATCGACGGGCTGGCCGTCGGAGTGGCCGGTGGCCTTGCCGGAGTGCCCGGTGGTGCCCTCGTGGTGGGCGTCGTCCAGGTGGACGGTTCCCGTGAGGTCCCTCAGGGAGGTACGGGTGATGCGCCGTTCCGAGCGTACGCGGATGCGACCTTCGAGAGACTTGCGATCTTGTTGCGCGCGGGTGTTGGACATTTGGAAACCTTCCTCCTCGGTAATTGTGCACTCTTCTGGTGCACTGGTGAGAGAACATGTACCCTACTTTTTAATGAGCAGCTGTGAGCCACTCGATGTCAAAAGGAGGGCGCCCAGCAAAAAACTCGATGTATACTCTATACGGAAATACGCAAAAAGTCAAGATTAGCTTTGTGGTCTTATTGAAGCCGTATTATCTGGTTTGACCGTTGCCAATTACCTCCCATTTGTAACTTGTAAGTTCCTTGATTCCCATAGGGCCTCTAGCATGAAGTTTTTGTGTGCTAATACCTATTTCTGCACCAAGTTCAAACACTCCTCCGTCGGTATAGCGAGTAGATGCATTCACATATACAGCAGCCGCATCAATTTTATTTAAAAATGTTTCTGCGTTTTTTTTATTTTCAGTAACGATAGCTTCACTATGCATTGAGCTATACTTTGTAATGAAATCGATAGCTTCCTGTAAATTATTCACTGTTTTTATAGACATTTTTAGACTCAAAAATTCCATCCCGAAATGTTCACTTTTTGCCTTAAATAAAAGATTTTTAGGATATTCTCCATCTAGCTCTTTATATGATTCAGCATCAGCATAAATGACAACATCCTTCTTGGTTAATTTTTTGCAAATCTTTGGTAAATTCTTTAACTGTTTTTTATTTATGATCATTGTATCTAAAGAATTACATACACTTGGTCTAGTAGTTTTTGCATTGAAAATAATATTTGCACTCATATCTATTTTTGCGGATTCATCTATATAAGTGTGAACAACTCCAGCTCCAGTTTCGATCACAGGAATTCTAGAATTATCTCTGACGAAGTCGATTAATCCTTTACTGCCGCGAGGAATTATGACGTCGATATATTTATCCATTTTTAAAAATTTAGCCACAAGTGCTCTGTCATTAGGTAGCAAAGTCAAAATATTTTCATCTATTTTTTCTGTCTTCAAAACTTCTTTTATAATTTTCACCAATACTTTGTTAGAGAATTCAGATTGAGATCCTCCTTTTAATACACACGCATTTTTTGATTTAAAACAAATCGCAAATACATCTATAACTACATTTGGTCTAGCTTCAAAAACTATTCCTATAACTCCGAACGGAACACTTACTTTCTTTAGATTTAAGCCATTTTTTAGAGTTCGTTGCTCTAGTGTAAGACCAATAGGGGAATCATATTTCGCTATAGTTTTTAAACTGTCAGAGATCTCAATAATTCGAGAAGGATTTAGTAAAATTCTGTCATAAATAGGATCATTGTTGGAAATTTTAGCTAAATCTTTTTTATTTTCTTCTAAGATTTTAGAGCTGTTCTTTTTAAGAGCTACCGCAAGTTTATTTAATGCTTTATTAATTCTATCGTCATTTAAATCAAGAAGTGTTCGACTTGAGTTTTTTGATTTTGATAATACTTTTTCTAGATCCATATGTCTGTGTTATTTTCGAATTCTCGTATCATTCCGGAGTTGATGTGTCATCCCGGAGTTGATGTGTCATCCTGAATTCATTTTACTGTGTCATCCCGGACTTGATCCGGGATCTATTATTTATTAAGCTCTTTAGCCCTATTGTAAGCCTTATCAATGGCTTTGTTTACGATTCTTTCTAGTCCGTTTTTTTTCATGGACTTGATGGCCGCATCAGTAGTTCCTTTTTTTGAAGTTACTTTTTTTCTTAACTCAGTAACACTTATATCAGTTTTTTCTAAAATAGAAGCTGCACCAATAAATGTAGAACTAGCGATTTTCCTAGATTCTCCGTCTGAAAAACCCATTTTTTTAGCCTTATTCTCAATAATTTCTACAAGTCTATAAAAATACGCAGGTCCACTTCCACTAAGAGAAGTAATCATATTAATTTTATCTTCTTTATTCACTTCTACTTCTTCTCCAAATAATTGAAGCAATCCTTTTATAAATTTTTTATTATCATTGCTTACATCTTTAGATGCGAACCATCCACTCAAAGATTTGCCTGTTTTAAGAGCTAAATTAGGCATAACCCTAACTGTCTGTTTTATCTTAAGTCCTTTTTTTATTTTATCTGTAGAAATACCGGCCATAATAGAAATAGCCAATTTTTTACTCAAATCAATCTTTATAGATTTACACAAATTTTCAAAATCCTGAGGTTTTATGGCAATTATAAAAGTGTCACATATAGTCAGTTTTTTGTTTATATCATCAGTTTTTTCACATCCATAAACTTTTAAAGTCTTTTCTCGATTAAGTCTATGAAAAATAGATTCTCCCATATTTCCTAGCCCTATAACTAGAATATTTTTCATTATTTTTTTAAATTACATTTTGCACGGAACAACTCTTGTTCCAACATTTTCATCCTTAAAAATTCGAAGGATTACATCTTTAACTCTACTATTTGCTATGAATACTTCAGTGCCATTTTTAGCTGCATCTTGAGCCATTTTGAACTTATTCTGCATTCCGCCTTTTCCGAACGAAGATTTTTCACTAGATATAATATTTTGAGGAATATCAGCGTCACAGCTAAATTCTTTTATAGTTTTTTTATCTTTATCCAAAACTCCATCTACATTTGTAAGGATAATCAATTTGTCTGCATTTATCATTTTCGCGATCATCCCAGCAAGTTCGTCGTTATCAGTAAACATAAGCTCCTCAATTGCCACAAAATCATTTTCATTCATTATTGGAATGATTTTTTCTTTAAACAAGGACTCTACACAATTTTTTGTATTCAAATAATGAACTCTATTTCCAAAGTCATCTTTAGTCACAAGCATTTGAGCGACAACAAGTTTATGCGCAGAAAAAAGTTTTGAATAAGTAGCCATCAACTTTACTTGCCCAACTACAGCCAAAATCTGCCTTTTAGTAATTTCATCATGTCTGGACAGTTTTACTAAACTTCTCCCAGATCCCATAGCTCCGGATGTAACAACAAGAATATCGTGTTTCTCTCTTATCTTAGATATTTGATCAGTAAGTTTTTTTAAAAGTTGCTCGTCAATCGTTTGATTTTCCTTAGTGAGAGCATTTGTTCCGATTTTTACAACTATTCGTTTCATATGGGGAAATTAGACCTGCATAACTGTATCAAAGTGCTTAAAAAAAGCAAATTTTTGCGATTTATAAAAAAAGATTGATTTATAGCAACCTTATCTTTAAAATCACTCTGTACTTAAATTAGAACGCCGGGGTAGCTCAGTGGTAGAGCAATGGATTGAAAATCCATGTGTCGACAGTTCAATTCTGTCCCTCGGCACCATCAAACATGAAACAACAGGCAGATATAGGTCCAGAAATTTCTAAAAAGTGTGTAGAAATATATTGCAAAGATATTAATCCTTTGACGGTTGAGGCTGTCGAACAAAGACTTCTAGAATTAAAAAATCGAAAATGCTGCGGTAGTGGATGTTTTACGTGTATAAAAACAGTATGGGCAAGATTTGAAACTCATATTCAAACTATGAAGAACGAGAAATAGACATATCAAAAAACTCCTATATCTTTTTCAGCAATGCTACAAAAAATCCTTCTGAAATTTTACTAGGCATGGCCTTTATTGCACCTTTTATAGTAGGAAGTTGGTACTTGAAGCCCAAAGATATGTTTTCAACTTTTACATTTGGGAATGTTGTAGTGGCCCATGTGATCATTCCTTCATTTTCATCTGGAGCAAGTGTACACGTAGAATAAAGTAAAAATCCTCCACTGCGTAATGACTTTATGGCGGATTCTAATAGTTTTTTTTGAATTTTTACATTCTCTTTAATGTTTTTTTCAGACCAAAAACCGTAACTTCTTGGCTCATTTAGATTGATTCTTCCTTCTGCAGAACACGGTACATCTACAAGAACTCTATCAAAATAATCGGGATATTGATCTCCTATTTTACTTCCATCTCCAAGAATAGTTTTTGCAATTGTAATGCCTTGTTTTTCCAAATTATATTTTAGTCTTTCATGTCTAATCTTATCGAGTTCATTAGCGATTATTTCGCCTTTGTTTCTCATCGCGATTCCAAGTTGAGTTGTCTTTGATCCAGGTGCTGCTGCGATATCTAGGATCTTTTCTCCACTTTGAGGATTTAGAAATATCACTGGTAATTGAGAAGAAATACTTTGAAAATAAATTTCACCTTTTTTATAAATATCCAAATTCTCGAAAAATTTTTCATTTTGATTTTGAATGATTAAGGCATTTTCTAAAAATGGAATACGTTCGTAACGAATATTTTTCTCTCGAAGATAATTCATGATTGTGCGAACGTCGGTTTTTAAAGTATTGATGCGGATTATTGGAGATTTATCTTCAGAAAATCCACGAATAATTTGATCAGTAATATGAATACCATACTCTTTAACTAATCTATCCAAAAAAAGAGGATTCAATGCTTTTCTAAAATCATTCAGACTCAATTTCTGCATTTTCAGGCCATTTTATATGTCTATTTTGTAAAAGAATGAAAGCCATTGTCATCAAAGTTGCAGCAATCATCCATGGTAAATTAAAATTAAATTCAAGGGCTAATCCTCCTATCAAAGGAGAAATAATCATTGAAAAAAAAGTAATACTTTGTACTACGCCCATAGTTTCTCCAACCTTATCTTTAGGGCTTAAATGAGAGATAGTACTGTTATTTATAACTCTGAGTAAAGACTGCCCAAAAGAGCTTAGGATCATTGCAAAAATTAAAAGAGGAATAGATTCAAGTGCCATCAGTGAATACGCAATTATCAAAATAAGAGTCCACCATAGAGTAATTTTCTTTTCTTGGAAAAATTTAAGCCAGAAATTTTTAAGTAAAAATCCTTGGTTCAACGCTATTATTAATCCAGTACCACCTAAGAATGCACCATTTATTGCAGCTGAAAAATTATATACAAGATGTCCGTATAATGAAAATACAGCTTGTATCAGTGCAAAGCCAGTCATATATAAAAACCAAACAATCAAGAATATTCGAATAGATTTATTTGCGAAAACTTTTTTGAAATCTCCAAAAGGATTAATTGATATTTTTCTCTGTGGATTTTTATTTTTATTAGTCTCTGGAAGAAATACATATGCAAGAATAGCATTTATTAAAGCCAATCCGGCAGCAACCCAGAAAGGAGTTACCAAAGAAATCTTTGACAATAATCCTCCAAGAGAAGGACCAATAATAAAACCAATTCCAAATACAGCTCCAAGAATCCCTAGATTTGCAGTTCTCTCTTTGCGTGTTTCAGATATATCTATTAGATAAGTTTGCGCAGATGAAATGTTTCCACTAGTGATGCCGTCAATTATACGGCCAATTACCAAGAAGATAAGACTCTTGCTTCCAAGAGCAAAGATAAACCAACCTATAGCGGTACCAAGAATACTAATTATTAAAACTGGTCTTCGACCATATTTGTCAGACAATCCTCCAAGAATAGGTGCAGCAAAGAAGCCAAAAAAAGCATATATGGTAAAGAAAGTTTCAATTAAAAAAGGAGAAGATATAAGGCCATGAAGGAAAATAGGCATTCCAGGGATAACTATTCCCATACCTAGCACATCCATAAAAACCGTTAACGCAATTATTAATTTTGCTCTTTTGATCATGTTTAAATTTAAGCCAGCGAATTATACTAATTTAACCGAGGCATTACAACTACATAAAATTAATGTTGACTTATAAATGCTAGCGTACTAGTATAATGATACATAAAATAATTTCACTTGGATAAATATTTAAAAAAATTGGGTCAAAAATTACTAGAGATAAAAAATGAAAAAGAAATGGAAGATTTTCTTGGAGCACTGTTCACCCCCAAAGAAATAGAAGAAATTCCAAAGCGTTTAGAGATAGTGAAAATGTTAAAAAATGGCACTTCTCAGCGTTTAAT